>Ga0307476_10000583_pt1 | contig 26831 bp, 20 predicted proteins | sample atmos_gasesECM2C_2_FD_203314 | JGI IMG/M metagenome (GOLD analysis project Ga0307476, IMG submission 203314) | Hardwood forest soil microbial communities from Morgan-Monroe State Forest, Indiana, United States - atmos_gasesECM2C_05 | ecosystem: Environmental > Terrestrial > Soil > Temperate...
GGCCGCTCAAGTGGCACGGCTTGCGCTTCCCGCGATCTATCCATACCGCGAGTTCCCGGCATCCGGTGGACTGATCAGTTACGGAACGAACAGGCCCATCGCCTATCAACAGGCCGGCGCCTTAGCGAGCCGGATTCTCAAAGGCGCCAAGACTACCGATCTTCCCGTCATGCAGCCGGTCACGTTCGAGTTGGTGATCAACCTCAAGACCGCCAAGGCGCTCGGCCTCGCCATCCCGCCCACGCTCCTCGCGCTCGCCGACGAAGTCATCGACTGACAACTCTGTTTGCTGCAGTGCATATGTCGGTTCATGATGGCCTAAAGCGGCCACGCCGGTCGTCTGCCTCCGCGTCCGTTGTCGGGCGCAAAGCCGCAGCGCTCTCGGCCGGGCGTTGCAATATGCGGTGCCAGCGTCAATCGGCCCGTCGCTGCAGCCGCCGGAGAGGAAACACTTTCCCGGAGGCTGCGGAACATTGTAGTGTAAGATGTGTCGCATTGTAGTTATTGCTCAGCCGACCAATCCACCCAGGAGGACGGTTCTCATGGAAAAACTCGCGTTGACGTTGACTATAGCAACGCTCGCGCTGGGAGTGACGGCGTTGATGGCTAGTGCGCAAACCCAGCGACTTGGCGCGGCGGCTCTGTATGCGCAGGCTCAGAACTTCACGCCGATAATCCAGCAGGCTGCTTGTGGGGGGTATGGCCCTCGGTGCGGCCCGGGTTGGACCTACTACTGTGGCACGGGTCCCTATGGCCGAACCTTCTGTGGGTGCCACCCCTGCCGGTAAACACCGCGATCAAGCAGCCAATTATTAGGAAACATGAAGAGCCGCCGCAGGGCGGCTCTTTTATTTTTGTGCACTTGCGAATGTCGCATTATGGCCCTTATTAAGTTGGTCGAAGTTGAACCCGAAGCCGATGGGGGTTCGTTCCTGCCTGCGAGTTGCGGGCAGTCGCTATTCGGGTCGAAATCGGAAAGCATCGCCCGTGTCGGGCTGAACTATCAATTGCACTGATCTGATTGCGGCAATTTCCTGTCCCATCATGAGGGCGGTTCCCGCAGGAGTTCCGAGACGATCCGCGATGCTCTACTGCAATACAAATGCTGTGCTTGGCGGCGAGCCATTTATAGCGTCCGCGTCAACGTCGCTCGCAATCGAGTACTTTAAAAAGCCACCCCAACAGCATAACCCCAGCCGAAAGCCTACTTTTTCAACAATATCGACCCTTCACGACATTTCGCGCACTGCGATTGCTGTGCTGCACAGACACCCGCGATATGTTACGGTCTAATCCGCTGGGGGGACGCTGTCCTTGCCTGACGAAGGCGCCTGTTAAAGGTGGAAGACCCCACAGTCGGGGTATGTAGCATTGATCCACGCCACGCTGTTCCGCGCGCTTGTGTTATCAGCAGCTCTCGCTGGTGCAATGACGCCTGTGCGATGCTTTGGCGAAGATGGTAAGTTGCCGGAAAAGGCAACGAGAGAGCTGTCGTCCGAGCTGCTCTCACTATTTCACCAAAAGAAAATGCCGAAAAGTTCACCGATCATTCTGCGCATTTTCAAAGAAGAAGCGGAACTTGAAGTTTGGAAGCAGGACACTACCGGCCACTTCCAGCTTCTTAAAATCTATCCGATCTGTCGGTGGTCGGGCGATCTTGGGCCAAAAATATATGAAGGCGACCGTCAGACCCCTGAGGGCTTCTATACAATTACACCCAAGTTGATGAATCCGAATTCAAACTTCTATCTAGCGATCAATACCGGCTTTCCCAACGCTTTCGACAAGGTGAACAACCGCGATGGTACCTTTCTCATGATCCACGGAGATTGCTCGTCGAGCGGCTGCTATGCCATGACCGACGAGCAGATCGCCGAGATCTACTCGCTGGCGCGCGACTCGCTACGCGGACGACCGTCATTCCAGGTCCAGGCTTATCCGTTCCGCATGACACCTGCAAACTTGGCCCGGCATCGAACCAATCCGCACTTAGCCTTTTGGAAGATGCTCAAGATTGGGAACGATCATTTCGAGGCCACACATCTCGAACCTAAGGTGGATGTCTGCAATCATCGTTACGTGTTCGATGCCCAACAACCCCCGAGTTCGGCGAACCCCCTTGTGTTCGATCCGAAAGGTCAGTGCCCCCCCTTTGTCGTCAATCCTAAAATCGCCCAGGCGGCGCTGCGGAAACAACGCGCCGACGATGTCGAATACACGGAATTGGTAAAAAACAGCGTATCAGTCGCCCCGATTCATAGCGGGCTCGACGGCGGAATGAATGAGGTTTTCCATGCGCAGTTTCCGGGCGAGATTGTACCCCTGGCGAGAGTATTGCCGCCCGGTTCTGGACCTGAGCTGCCGCAATTGCCGCCCATCCCCTGGACCGATAACGATGGTTCCCTGGCGAATAGACAATTTGGCGCATTGTTCGGATCGAATTATGCCTTACCGACGCAAGTCGTCGGGCCCGATTCGACGCTGCAGGGACGCGGTGCGGAGTCAGCGCCAACCGCACCGCTTGCCTCACCGACGACAACCCTCGCGTTTCCAGATTGAGACCGGCTTGTGAATCTGGAATTCTAATGATCCTCGTCGTTACGACGAAACGTTTATGAACCAAATCGCGACAAATGCCGCGGACCAGGGTCACGTATCGGCTGAGTTGCTGCGCTGCAATTTTGACGCTCTTGGGGCCAAAGCCGACATAGCGTCGACCGGTGGAATCGGTTGGTCCTCACCCATAGCATTACTTTGCCACCGACTATTGCGCATTGCGAAACGCGCTGGCTTAGAACCGCATCAGATCCTTCGCGAGCGTGATCGGCCCGGAGAGGTATTTGTTCGGATCTGTCACGTAGCGCTGATAATCGTCGTTCGGATCGATCGAGGGCCCGATATGGGTCGTGATAACGGCTTTGGCGCCGCCCTTGGGCATTGCGGCGGCGCTTGGATGATGCGCCCATCCGCGGAACTTCGCGATCGCAGACGCTCTCGGCCTTGGCCCAAATCTGATTTATAGTGGTTCCAGAGCCCTTTGGAGAATGGGCTCACAGTCGTATCCTTGGCGAAGGATGTGGCCGATGCCAGTGATTTATGAGTCGTGGCTGGTCCTGCTGTCGGTCGGCATGGCGATTCAAGGCGCATATGTCGGCTTGAGCCTTGCTGTGCAAATCGGCGCCTCAACCGGCATGCGTCGCCGCCTGCTGCTGGCCGGCGCCGCCTTTTCGCTCGCCGTTGCAATCTGGACAATGCATTTTGTCGGCATGCTGGCGGTCCGCATGCCGTTCTCGGTCGATTATCTAGTGTTCCCGACGCTGCTATCGTTTTTGGCCTGCGTCATCGTGGTCGGCGCCGCGGTCTACGCCACCAGTTCCGGGCCGCTGACCATGTTGCGTCTGACGTTATCCGCGTGCCTGATGGGCGGCGGCATCTTTTCCATGCATTACATCGGCATGAGCGCGCTTAGTTCGAGCGCCCACATGCTCCACGACCGCTATTATGTTGCAGGCAGCATGGCGATCGCGATCGCGGCGTCGGGCCTGGCGCTGTGGCTGGCGACCGGCCGGGGCGGGCGACCGCCGCTCATTCTTTCCGCGGTGACGTTCGGCATCGCCGTATCGGGAATGCACTACACCGCCATGGAAGGGCTGACGCTCTTGCCCTATCCGGGAGTCGCTGCCAGCGCGCCGGCGCTGTCGACAGACCTCCTCGCCATCGTTGTCGCGGTGGTCGGATTTTGCGTGTCAGGCATATTCCTTTTGATCCTGGTGCCGGATCGGTCGCGTCCGGTGGAGCAAGGCGACGCGATCATGCCAACGGCGGCGGTGCTGCCGGCCGCTCCGGCGCTGGCCGAGGCGCCCGCCGGCGCCCGCGAAAACGGCCGCGACGCCAGTCCCGAATTCGGCCGCGGCGGTTTTGCCCCGCTCGGCGGCGCCGGCGCACCGCCGCGGCGCTTCGCCCGCCATCTTCCCACCGAGCGTGACGGCGGCACGCACTTCCTAGCCGTGGACGATGTGGTCGCGATCCACGCCAACGCGCATTACACGTATATCTTCAATGGTAGCGACAAGCTGTTCTGTCCGCTCGCCATCGGCGATGTGGAATCGCGGCTCGACGGCAGCCGCTTTGTCCGCATTCATCGGAGCCACATCGTCAATATCGAGCGAGTGATCGGCTACAGGCGATCCGGCGACAACGAAATGGTCGAGATGGACGCGCCGCATGATTATGCGGTGCCGGTCAGCCGCAGCCGGATCGGCCGGCTTAAATCCCAGGTCTCCGCGCTTGCCGGCGCCGACCTCAATCTCGGCCCGCGCCGGCGCCATAATCTTGCACCGCAACAATAAATGCGCCCGATAGACTCTTAAGGCGCGAATGCGTCAGTCATTCTGACGCAATTCGTGAGGATTAGTCTACCGTTCGTGCAATATTTTGCGGCTCGTGCATCGCTTTGCCCACTCGTGCAGCAGTTCTTGCTGCTGCACCGCACAGCGCGCCAAATTTCATCCCGAAAGACGCAGATGGAATTGGCGCCGCCTCGGACGCGTCGTTGTGAGGACTCCAGGGTGTGCGCAAAGGAGGATGCCCGTGATACCTGGGTCCTTTAACTATCACCGCCCGTCGTCCGTGCACGAAGCCGTCGCCCTGCTCGCCAAATTGGGCGACGACGGCCGCGCGCTCGCCGGTGGGCACAGTCTTATTCCGATGATGAAGCTGCGGCTGGCGGCGCCGGCCAATCTGGTCGACCTCGCGGGAATTGCCGATCTCAAGGGCATCCGCTCGGACGGCAACGACATCGTCATCGGCGCCATGACCACCCAGCACAACGTGATTGAATCGGATGTGCTGGCGGCAAAAATCCCGCTTTTGCGCGAAACCTCGCTGGCGATTGCCGATCCGCAGGTGCGCTATCTCGGCACGCTCGGCGGCAATGTCGCCAATGGCGATCCCGGCAACGACATGCCGGCCGTTATGATGTGCCTCGGCGCGACCTATCACGTCATGGGCAAGGGCGGCGAACGCCGCATCGCCGCGCGCGAGTTCTACCAGGGCGCTTATTTCACCGCGCTCGAAGCCGGCGATCTCCTGACCGCTGTGCGCATTCCGGTGCCGCCGGCCGGTCACGGCTACGCATACGAGAAACTCAAACGCAAGATCGGCGATTACGCGACCGCCGCGGCCGCCGTGGTGCTGACCACGAGCGGCGGCAAGGTCGAAAGCTGCTCCGTCGGCCTCACCAATGTAGCCGAAACCCCGCTCTGGGCCGAAGAGGCGGCGAAAATCCTCACCGGCTCGGCGCTCGATGCAGCGACCGTGAAGAAGGCCGTTGCCGCCGCCGAAGCGATCACCGCACCTGCCACCGATGCGCGCGGACCCGCGGCCTATCGCACCAAAATGGCGGGCGTGATGCTCACCCGCGCGCTGGCGCGCGCCAAGTCGCGCATTCGCGGCTGACGGAGAATAGCGATGGCCAAATCCCACGTCACAATGAAGGTCAACGGCAAGATCGTCGATGAGCTGGTCGAGCCGCGCACGCTGCTCATCCATTTCCTCCGCGAGCAGCTCATGCTCACCGGCCCGCATATCGGCTGCGAGACCAGCCATTGCGGCGCCTGCACCGTGGATCTAGACGGCAAGTCGGTGAAATCCTGCACCGTGTTTGCGTTGCAGGCGAACGGCGCCGAGATTCGCACCATCGAAGGCATAGCGAATGCCGACGGCACGCTGCATGCGCTGCAAGAGGGCTTTCGCGAGATGCACGGGCTTCAATGCGGCTTCTGCACGCCGGGGATGATCACGCGCGCCTACAGATTGTTGCAGGAGAACCCGAATCCGTCGGAGGTGGAAATCCGCTACGGCATCTCGGGCAATCTGTGCCGCTGCACAGGCTATCAGAACATCGTCAAAGCCATTCAATATGCCGCCGCCAAGCTTACCGGCGTGCCGTTCCAGGAGGCCGCAGAATGAACGACATGACCCCCACCTCCGCCGAACGTGCCGAAAAGCTCGAAGGCATGGGCTGCAAGCGAAAGCGCGTCGAGGACATTCGCTTCACCCAGGGCAAGGGCAACTACGTCGACGATCTGAAACTGCCGGGCATGCTCTACGGCGACCTGGTGCGCTCGCCGCACGCCCATGCCCGCGTCAAAAGCATCGATACGTCGAAAGCCGCGGCGGTACCCGGCGTCGTCGCGGTCATCACCGCCGAAACGCTGAAGACCGTCAATCTGGCCTGGATGCCGACGCTTGCCGGCGACGTCCAGATGGTGCTCGCCGACGGTAGGGTGCTGTTCCAGAACCAGGAAGTCGCATTCGTGATCGCTGAAAGCCGCGAGGCAGCGGCTGACGCCGTCGAACTGGTCGAAGTCGATTACGAGCAGCTCCCGGTCAATGTCGATCCGCTCAAGGCCATGGCGTCGAATGCGCCGATGATCCGCGAGGACCTCAAGGACAAGACCGACGGCGCCCACGGCAAGCGAAAGCACTACAACCACATCTTCTCGTGGCAGGCCGGCGACAAAGCCGCGACTGATGCGGCGTTTGCCAGAGCCGACGTCACGATCAGGGAATTCATCGTCTATCCGCGCGTGCACCCGTGCCCGCTCGAGACTTGCCAATGCGTCGCCTCGTTCGACAAGATCAAAGGCGAGCTGACGCTATGGGGCACGTTCCAGGCCCCGCACGTCATCCGCACGGTAGGCTCGCTGATCTCGAAAATCCCCGAGCACAAGATTCACGTCATTGCGCCCGATATCGGCGGCGGCTTCGGCAACAAGGTCGGCGCCTATTCGGGGTACATCTGTTCGATCGTCGCGTCGATCGTTACCGGACGCCCAGTGAAATGGGTCGAGGACCGCATCGAGAACCTCTCGACCACGGCGTTCGCCCGCGACTTTCACATGGACATGGAAATCGCCGCGACCAAGGAAGGCAAGGTAACGGCGATGCGCTGTTACACCATTGCCGACCACGGCGCGTTCGACGCCTGCGCCAATGCCACCAAATGGCCGGCCGGGCTGTTTTCCATCATCAGCGGCTCCTACGACTTTCCGGCCGCCTACTGCCTGGTCGACGGCGTCTATACCAACAAGGCGCCGGGCGGGGTCGCCTATCGCTGCTCGTTCCGCGTCACCGAAGCCGCCTATTGTATCGAGCGGGCGATGGACATTATGGCGCAAAAGGTCGGCATGGATCCAGCCGAGTTCCGCATGAAGAACCTGATCCGCCGCGAGCAGTTCCCGTACACCTCGGCGTTCGGCTGGCAATACGATTCCGGCGACTATCAGACCGCCATGAATAAGGCGATGGAGACGGTCAACTACAAGAAGCTGCGCGAAGAGCAGAAGGCAAAACGCCACGCATTCAAGCGCGGCGAGACGCGCGATCTGATGGGCATCGGCGTTGCATTCTTCACCGAGATCGTCGGCGCCGGCCCGTCGCGCGCCTGCGACATCCTCGGCATCGCCATGTTCGATTCCGCCGAAATCCGCATCCATCCGACCGGCAGCGGCATTTGCCGACTCGGCACCAAGTCGCAAGGGCAGGGGCATGAGACGACCTACGCCCAGATCATCGCCACCGAGTTGGGCTTGCCCGCCGATAACATCATGATCGAGGAAGGTAATACCGACACGGCTCCTTACGGTCTTGGCACCTACGGCTCGCGTTCGACGCCGGTTTCCGGCGCCGCGACCGCGATGGCCTGCCGCAAGATCAAGGCCAAGGCGCAGATGATCGCCGCTTACATGCTCGAAGTGCACGACGACGATCTGGAATGGGACGTCGATCGCTTCCGGGTGAAGGGCAATCCCGAGAGCTTCAAGACCATGACCGAGCTGGCCTGGGCCGCCTATCACGAAGTGCCGCCCGGCATGGAGCCCGGATTAGAGGCGATCAACTATTACGATCCGCCGAATTTCACCTTCCCGTTCGGCGCCTATATCTGCGTCGTGGATGTCGATGTCGACACCGGCATGACCAATGTCAGGCGGTTTTACGCTCTGGATGATTGCGGCATTCGCATCAACCCGATGATCATCGAGGGCCAGATTCACGGCGGTTTGACCGAAGCGTTCGGCATCGCCATGGGCCAGGAGATCCATTACGACGACGACGGCAACATTACGACCGCGTCGCTGATGGACTATTTCCTTCCCACCGCGGTCGAGACACCGCACTGGGAAACTGACTGGACCACGACGCCGTCGCCGCACCACCCGATCGGCGCCAAGGGCGTCGGAGAAAGCCCGAATGTCGGCGGCGTGCCGTGCTTCTCAAACGCCGTCAACGACGCGTTCACTTTCCTCGGCTCGACCCACATCCAGATGCCGCACGACCATTGGCGCATCTGGACGGCGGCGGAAAAACTCGGATTGCATGAGTGAACGGCCGAGTCCGAGTCACCATATGTCAATCCTCACCCTGAGGTGCTCGACGCATGGCGCCAAGACTGGAAGGGCGACAGCCCGGGCCGTGCATCCTTCGAGGCTCGCTTCGCTCGCACCTCACGATGACGGGAACGGGCAATATGAGCCGCCCACATGAAGCGCGACGATATCTCTGACAAGCTAGCCGCCGTCGGCTACATCGCCGACCACGATATCGCCACCGCATTGTGGCTGATGGATTTCCTCAAGCGCCCGCTATTGCTGGAGGGCGAAGCGGGTGTCGGCAAGACCGAGGTCGGCAAGGCGCTCGCCGCTGTGCACTCGGCCGAACTGATCCGGCTGCAATGCTACGAGGGTCTCGATCAAAACGCAGCGCTCTACGAGTGGAATTATCAGCGCCAGTTGCTTGCCATAAAGACCCGCGAAGGCGTCGGCGAAAATGCCGATGCCATTGAAGAGCACATTTTTTCCGAAAAATATCTGCTGGAACGGCCGCTGCTGGCCGCCATCCGACGCCCAACGCCGCCGGTGCTCCTGATCGACGAGGTCGACCGCGCCGACGAGGAATTTGAGGCGTTCCTGCTGGAGGTGCTTTCGGATTTCCAGGTCAGCATTCCCGAGCTCGGCACCATCAAGGCCACCTCGGTCCCACGCGTGGTGCTGACCTCAAACGGCACGCGGGAACTGTCGGACGCGCTGCGGCGGCGCTGCCTCTATCATTATGTGGATTTCCCCGAACCCGATCGCGAGGCGAAAATCATTCTCACCCGGACCCCCGGCATCGACACCACGCTCGCTTTGCAGATCGTGCGCATGGTCGCCGCGGTGCGCAAGGAGGATTTGCGTAAAGTCCCCGGCGTTGGCGAGACGCTCGACTGGGCGGCGACACTTGCCGGCCTCGAAGTCCACGATCTGCGGCAGGAGCCGGAGGCCGTCTACGAGACGATGATTTGCCTGCTCAAGACCCATGAGGATCGCACGCGGCTAACCCGCGAGGTGAGCGAGCGGCTGCTCGGCAAGGTGGCGTGATGAGCGGTCGCTTTTCACAGTCCGCTCATTCCCGCGACAGCGGGAATCCGGCGCTGGGTCCCCGCTTTCGCGGGGACGAGCGGAATGAAATCCTTGGCACGCGCCGTCGCGTAGCAGGCTTCGTTCGCACGCTGCGTGACAACGGCTTCCAAGTCGGTCTCGCCGAGACGCGCGACGCGCTTGAGGTGCTGACATCCCCGGCGGCGCTGCGCGCCACGTCGCTCAGGCCGGCGCTCCGCGCGCTGTTCTGCGCCACGCGGTCAGATTGGCAGCGCTTCGACGATGTCTTCGACGCCTTCTGGCGCGGCCGTGACATGCGGCAGCGACAGGTACTGTCGGGCTCGCCGGTCGCCAGCCACGCGCCGGCGCGGCGGCTTGCCGAAACCCAAGTGCCGCAAGAAGCGCTCGGCGCCCCCGACTGGGTCGAGCGGCGCAACGACGGCGATGCCGAAAGCCTGGCAGATGGCCGCGGTCGCCGCGAAGGCGCGTCGCGAGTCGAAACTCTCAGCACCGTCGATCTGCGTCACGTCGTCGATCCCGAGGAGATTGCAGCGACCCACGCGCTCACGGCGCGGCTTGCCCGCACCATGCGCGCAAAACTGGTGCGCCGCGAGCAGGTGCGCCGCCGCGGCCGCAGGCTCGATCTGCGCCGCACCATTCATCGCAATATTTCCCATGGCGGAACGCTGCTGGAGTTGGCCTGGCGCAAGCGCAAGATCAAGCCGCTACGCCTTGTCGTGCTACTCGATGCCTCGGGCTCGATGAGCCTCTACACCGCTTTCTTCGTCCGCTTCCTGCACAGCGTCGTCGATGCGTTCCGCGAGGCCGAAGCGTTCGTGTTTCACACCCGGCTTGCCCACGTCTCGCCGTCGCTGCGCGACCGCGACGTCACGCGCGCCGTCGAGAAACTCGCGCTCATGGCCCAAGGCATCGGCGGCGGCACCCGCATCGGCGAAAGTCTCGCCACGTTCAACCGCTGGCACGCGCGCAGCGTCATCAATTCGCGCACCGCGCTCATGATCGTCTCCGATGGATACGACACCGGCGAGCCCGCGCAGCTTGGCGAAGAGATGCGCCGGCTGCGACGCCGCTGCCGCAGAATCATCTGGCTCAATCCGCTGATCGGCTGGCGAGGTTATTCGCCGCAAGCGCGCGGGATGCAGGCGGCGTTGCCCTATGTCGATTTGTTCGCGCCGGCGCACAACCTCGAAAGCCTGGCGGCGCTCGAACCGTATCTGGCGAGGATTTGATCCATGGGCGCCGACGACATCCTCGATAATATTTCCACACGCAAGACTGCGGGCGAAGTTTTCGTACTGGCGACTGTGGTGCGCACCGTGGCGGCGACCGCAGCCAAGGCCGGTGCCAAGGCGGTGATCCTGCCGGACGGCACCATCTCGCAGGGCTGGATCGGCGGCGGCTGCGCGCGCACGGCCGTGCTCAAGGCGGCCAAGGACGCGCTCGCCGACGGCAAGTCGCGCCTGGTTTGCGTGGAGCCTGAAGAGACGCTCGAAAGTCAGGGCCACAAACCCGGCGACGAGCAGGGTGGCGTGCGCTTCGCCAAGAACATGTGCCCGAGCCAGGGCACCATGGATATTTTCGTTGAGCCGGTATTGCCGCGTCCGCAGGTGGTGATCTGCGGATCGAGTCCGGTCGCGGTCGCCATTGCCGATCTCGCCAGGCGATCGGGATTTGCCGTGACGGTCTGCGCGCCGGCGGCCGAGCAATCGGCGTTCGGCGAGGTTGATCGCCGCATCGAAGGCTACGCGCTGCCTGTTGACGAGCCCGCGGCGCGCTATGTCGTGATCTCGACCCAAGGCCGTGGAGATGAAGCCGCCTTGCTGGCGGCGCTCGCGGTCGACGCCGATTACGTCGCCTTCGTGGGCAGCCGCAGGAAAGCCGAAGCCTTGAAGGCTGCGCTGACAAAGCGCGGCGTCGCTCCGGAGCGACTGGCGAAGCTCAAGGCACCCGCCGGCCTCGATCTCGGCGCAATCACGCCCGACGAGATTGCGATCTCGATTCTAGCGGAGATCGTGGCAGTACGCAGGGGCAAAGCACGCGAAGGGTTCGGTGCCGCCCCTCATAAGTAGATGTTTGTCCATTAGTTGGTTTCGCCGAAGCGCACTTTCATTGGATATATTCTTCTGCACGTCGCAACAGCACCGGCGGTTTGGCGATGTTGGCCGCAATCCGCCGCGCTTTGTCGCGCGTCAGTAAATTGAGCGCCTCTCGCCGGCTGTTTTCCGCAATGCGAAATGTCGGTAATGGCCCCATCACGACATTTCGCGGCAGTGCAGCAAACGGACGCTAATGGGGGCATAGCGACCGCGTCGACTTGCAAGGAAATTGCACTTTTCTTATCAGTCAGGCGCGCGGGGATTTGACACCACGGCAATCGTTCGGTTTCGCGACGCCGGTGCACATGTTCGGGATCATCAGCCCGACGCGTGATGTCCGCCTCCGCAAAGCCCGCCAATACAACGATCTGAGCGAGGCGCTTGCCAGAGAATTGACTGTGCCCACGGCCTTTCGCCATTGGCAGGCCGGTAATGTGGGGTAATTTACTCTGAATCGGCTTGTTGTAACTAATGGCCCATGTGCGATGGGGCTCCGGACCACGAAGGGTCGCACCGGAAGATTTTTGGGATGGGGAGCGCGATGAGGATCGGCCTTGCACGTCTCGCGATGGTTGCCGCCTGTCTTTTTGTGGCCACAGCGGCGTCGGCGCAGACCTATCCAACGCGGCAGATCCGCCTCGTGGTGCCATTCGCGGCCGGCGGGCCCGCCGATCTCCTTGCCCGCGTTATTGCCGACGAGATGAGCAAAGATCTCGGCCAGCAGGTCTTCGTCGATAACCGACCGGGCGCCAACACGATCATTGGCGCGGAGCTGGTGGCCAAGGCCGATCCCGATGGCTACACGCTGCTGATGGCGATTGACGGCACGCTGGTCATGAACCCATTCCTCTACAGCAAGCTGTCCTACGATCCGTTCAAGGATTTTGCGCCGGTGACGCTGGTCGCGCGTGTGCCGTCGGTGCTCGAGGCCAACAACGGCGTCACCGCCAACACGGTCCAAGACATCATCGCCCAGGAGAAGGCAAAGCCCGGCACCTTCCTTATGGGCTACAGCACCCCGACCTCGCAGGTGACCGGCGAACTGTTCAACATGCGTGCCGGGATCAAAATTCAGCTGGTGCCTTATCGCGGTGGGACCACGCAAGTGACCGGCCTGCTTGGCGGCGAGATTTCGCTGGGGCTGGAAAGCGTCAACGTGGCGTTGCCGTTCGCGCGTGCCGGCAAGCTGAAAATCATCGCGCTGACCGGTGGCGAACGCATATCGCTGGCGCCGGAGATACCCCCGGTCGCGGACACGCTGCCCGGATTCGACCTCGGCATCTGGCAGAGCGTCGTCGCGCCGGCGAAAACGCCGCCGGCGATCGTGAACAGATTGCACGACGAGATCGTCGCGGTGCTAAGCCGCGAGGCCGTGCGCAACAAGCTCACCACGGCCGGAGTGGAGCCGGCAACCAGCAAATCGCCGGAAGATTTTGCCGCATTCATGCGCGCTCAGGCCGACGTCCGTCAGAAGGTTATTCAAGCAGTCGGGATCAAGCTCGACTAAGTCCGATCTTGTGCCCATAATGAGTCCGGTTCTGGCCCGTTGCGTCGCTCAATGCAATGCAACGATTCAGTCGCTCTTGGGATAACAGCTTACATTCCGCGTATATCCCTGCCTCGATGGCGAAAGGTCGGCGCGGCAGCTTTGTGGGGTGAAGCAGCCGCGCGTTCCGTGAGATGGCGCGGCAGAAATTGACCCTTGCCGACATGCCGGGTGTCAATTTGCTGTGGCGCACAAGGCGGCTGCTTAACCCGTCCCGCCTGGCGCATGGCAGCAGAAGCCGAAAGGTTGGGTGTGGGGATCTCTCCTATAATGTTGTGGGAATCTGCTCGATCTCTAAAATGCAATGTGGGCGCAGCACAGCAGTGTGATCGGCAGGACGAGGGTATGGAACAGATTCGCGTTTCGGTGTTCGCCGGCCCAAGCGCCGCGCCGGAGATACGCAGCGTACCTTGGCCGGCCATCCCTAAGAAGGCAGGACTGATTAAGATCGGCGCCTGTGGCGTCTGCGGCACTGATCTGCACATCCTCAAAGGCCATTGGCCCAAGCAGTTGCCATGGCCGTTCACGCTCGGCCATGAGCTCGGTGGCGTGCTGGTCGAGGTCGGCTCAGAATTCACCGAAGACTTTATGAGCAAACCGCTGAAGGTCGGATCGAAGGTGATGATTCCGCCGTTGATGCCGTGCGGACACTGCTACTACTGCACACACTATCCGGAGAGCGCCAATAAGTGCCTCACCCCGGTTTACTATGGCCGCTATCTTGGCTTCGACAAGGCGCCGCACCTCTGGGGCGGCTGGGCGGAATACGTCTATGTTGATCTCGATATGCTGCCTGGAACCAAGATCTACAAGTTGCCGGACGACATGTCGTTGCGCCTCGGTGCATTGTCCGAGCCGCTGACCTCTTGCATCCGGGCCTTTAACCGAGCGATTCGTGCTGGCGGCTTTAAGTGGGGGGACACTGTCGTCATCCAGGGCTCGGGACCGATTGGAATTTTGGCTGTCGCGGCGGCGCAAGAGATGGGAGCCAGTCGCGTGATCTGCGTCGGCGCGCCGGAGTCCCCGCGGCTCGCCCTGGCGCGCCGCTTCGGCGCCGAGGCAACAGTGAACATCGACGAGTTCCAGGCGCCAGACGCACGGATCAAAAGAGTCCGCGACATCGTCGGCGGCTTTGGCGCCGACCTGGTGATGGACTGCGCAGGACATCCGAGCGCCGGGCCGGAGGGCATCGAATTTTTGCGCGACGGCGGTGCCTACGTTGAGATGGGCCAGTTCACCGACGCTGGGTCGATCATGACTTCGTGGCACCGCATCTGCGCCAAGGACCTCATTGTACTTGGTTCGTGGGGCTTCACCGGCAACGACTTGCCGCTTGGCGTCGACATGCTCTATCGCACCCGTGACAAATACCCTTGGCTCGATATGCAGACGCTCTATCCGTTATCAGAGGACGGCATCAGTCGGGCCGTCGCCGACGCCATGGCCATGAAGACGGTAAAATCGACTATCGCTCCATGGCCCGAGCTGCTCAAGTAGCGCGTCAGTCGCGCCCGGACCCCAAGGTCGGCAAGTCGCCATTGCGGTCGCAATTGGGGACAACAACGGACATCAAGCCGGGCGCCCAAAGTGACGTTCATGACCCATTTCGACCGTCGAGCGCGTCAAATTGCTGCCACGCAAAATGCCGGCGCCCGAAGCGGACGGTGCCGGTCTTTCAAGGCGCCGAGCTTGGCCAAGGAATGAGACCCTCCGCCTGCAGTGCCGAGCGGACCGCGGCACGCTCAGCGACGCGCTCGCGATAGGAAATGACATTTGCGTATGGGGACAAATCGAAATTTACCCAACTGGCCCAATTTGACACTACGAAAAGATGCGCGTCCGCAATCGAATAATCGCTCCCCATGAGATACTCGCTGTCACCGAAATGCTGGTCGAGATAGCTAAATCGAGCCGTGAGCCGTGCCCGGAAGATGCGTTTTGCTTCCTCCGGCATCCCTTTGTAGAACAGAGGTGAGAACCCACCCTTGTGCATCTCGCTCGAAAGAAAATTCAACCACGCCTGGAGCGTTGTTCGAGCGATCGTGCCATTTGGAGGCGCGAGATTCTTCGATGGCACCTGATCGGCTATGTATTGAACAATGGCAGCCCCTTCGGTCAGCAACGCGCCACCTTCGAGGACAAGAGCAGGTACGTAGCCCAGAGGGTTCACTTTGCGGTAGTCGCCACCTCCCTCAATAACTTTGGTGTGTTCGTTGATCTTGATCGCAGTAAAAGGCAATCCAGCCTCATACAGCACTATATGGGGCAGCAAAGATGACGAACCCGGTGCGTAAAACAGCTTCATCGGTGAAAGTTCAGATTGGCTCTTCGCCCCAGTTTAGCACCTCTTTCGACCGTCTCGGCAGGTAGCCGGTGCGGTCCCTATCGGGCATTAGCCGACATCGAGCCGGAGCGACCAAAACGAAGTGAATGACCCATCTCGACCGTTTTTCGTCCTCAATTGCCGCACTGCGAAAGGGTCACTCAATCACGCAGCCAAGCAGGGTGGCCGGAACGGAATTGCTCGGTGACCATCAACTCCGCTTGTACGTTAGCCCAGCAACTTGGCTTCCTGCCGCGATCAAGCAGCTTTGGCAAAGTCTTCTTGCGTTGATTTCTCGAACGCCAGCAGCTTTTGAACGCTGGGCCGCTTTTGCATGCGCTCAAAATGCGCGACGCAGTTCTTGAATTCCGAAAGATCAATTTCGAATTGCCGCGCTCGCCTCTGGCACCAATAAAAATGCGCATCCGGTGCTGTGAAGTGATCAAAGAAGAAATCACGGCCAGCCAGAAGATCGTCGGCGATCTTGAACAGCTCCATAAGGTTCGCGGCTGCGAGCTTCTTCACGCTGTCTTCGGTCCCTGGAACGTCGCAGACTTTTGCTGGAGAGTTGATGCGAGCCAGGAATGGATGGATGCCGCCCGAGCACCACGACATCAACGAGACCGCCTGCAACTCTTGCCACGGGTCAGCCGGCAGCAACTTGGCCTGCGGGAACGTGCGCGCAATCCAGGTTTGGATCGCCACGCTTTCGCTCAGGACTCTTCCATCGACGATCAACAGCGGTACCTTGTGCTTGGGATTGATCTTCAGGTACTCGGGCAACGTGTGTTGGCCTCTCCTGAAATTGAGCGGGCGTACCTCGAACTTCGCGCCAGCTTCCGTAAGCGTAATGTAGGGTGCGAGCGCGCAGGTGATGGGGGCGTAGTAAAGGGCGATTTCCATAGAACTCTCCGACTGCCACTTCGACTATTGGCTGGTTTTGGCCTCTGTGATTGTCGCCAATCAATCCTATTTTGGCCGCCGCCGCCGAACAAGCCGGGCGGCGCAAGTCCTATGTGTTCGCCGCTTCAATCCAGCATTTCAGGTCGCTTTTAGGGGGTAAAGCCGACGTGGCCCGGGTAAGCGGATTTGGTCGAAAGTGACCCATCACGTCACTTCGCCACCGTCAATTACCGCATTGCGAAAGGATCATTCGATCATCTCGTCGGGAGGCTAAAATTCGCATTGACGCCACCGTTTTATGCAGCGATCCTTGCGCGGCCGGGTGGTTCTTGGATTGGTGTTTTTCACCATGGCGATGAATCGCGGACACCGGCTGACTCTCGACAACATCACGCAGCGGTTCAACGACTTCGTCGCCGTCCGCGACATCAAACTCGACGTCGGCGGCGGCGAGCTGGTCGCGCTGCTCGGCCCATCCGGTTGTGGAAAATCCACGCTGTTGCGTATCGTCTCCGGCTTCATTCGGCAAACCGAAGGTCGCGTGCTCTTCGATGGCGAGCCGGTGGACCATCTGTCGCCGAGTCAGCGCGGCGTCGGCATCGTGTTCCAGAATTATGCGTTGTTTCCGCATATGACGGTTGCCGAGAACGTCGCCTACGGCTTGCAGGCGCGAAAATGGCCGCGCGCAAAAATCGCGTCGCGCGTCGCCGAGATGCTGGCGCTGGTGCACATGAGCGAATTCGCCGCGCGCAAGCCGCGGCAGCTCTCCGGCGGTCAGCAGCAGCGCGTCGCGCTGGCGCGCTGCCTCGCCATTGATCCGAAGGTGCTGCTGCTCGACGAGCCGTTCGGCGCGCTCGACAAGAACCTGAGGCTCGACATGCAGATCGAGGTCAAACGGCTGCAACGCGCATCCGGCATTACCACGATCCTGGTGACCCACGATCAGGAAGAGGCGCTTTCGCTCGCCGACCGCATTGCGGTGATGTCGCGCGGCAATATCGAGCAAGTCGCTACGCCGACGGAAATCTATGATCAGCCGCGCACCCTGTTCGTCAACCAGTTCGTTGGCACTACCAACGTCATGACGGGCGAATTTTGCAAAACCGCCGCCGGCGCTCGTGTCACGCTCAATGGCGGCGCGGCGCTCGATGTCCCTCCGGCGTCCGGCCTCGCCGATGGCAGCAAGGTCTCCGTATCCATTCGCCCGGAACAGCTGCGCTTCGCCCCTGCGGGCCTTGCATGTATCGTAAAAGCGGCGATGCCGCTCGGTTCGCACGTCATCTATGATGTCGAAATTGGCCCCGGTGTCTCGCTCAAGGTGAGTGAGCCGCGCGAGAGCCAAACGTCCATGCGGCAGGCGGGCGCGCGCGTGCATGTGGCACCGACGGCACCCGGCGCCTGCCTTGTCTTTCCGGCACCCTGACTACAAAGGAGTTAGATTATGATCTGGCATTGCGACCGCAGGAGGCTAATGACTGGCGCCGTTGGATGGGGCGCGAGCGTTGCCGTGCCGCGAATCGTTCGCGCGCAATCGCAGACCCTGGTTGCCGCTACGTTTCCGGGCACCTGGAGCGAAGCCGACCGCAATATCATCGCGCCGGCATTCAAGCAGGCAGCCGGCGCGGCTGTGACGCAGTCGATCGTGCTTGGCACCGACCAGGTCGCGCGACTGACCGCGGCCAAGGGCAACAAGCCGCCATTCGACGTCGCCTTCTTCGACACGCCGCAAGTTCTCGACGCCGCCAAGGAAGGCCTGATCGTCGAATATCCATCGGCGCAATCGCCGAATTTCAAGGACCTTATTCCGAAATTCCAGGACAAGTGGGGCCCGAAGATCACCATGCAGGTGATCGGTATCGGCTATAACCCGAAGAAAATCACTACCCCGCCGAAGAGCTGGGACGCGCTGTGGGATCCGCAATACAAAGGCCGCGTCGGCCTGACCGCGCTCAACAGCCAGCTCGGCATCGCCTTCCTGGCCGAGATCAACCGGATCAAGGGCGGTACTGAGACCGATTTCGAGCCGGCGTTCAAGGCGCTGCGCGAATTGTTGCCAAATGTCGGCGCGATCGCCGCCAATCTCGGCGCCTATGCCACGCTCTGGCAGCAGGAGCAGATCGACATAGCGCCCTATAACTTCAATTTCGTGCAGACGTTGAAGGCGAAAGATGTCCCGGTCGAATTGGCTATACCGGCCACCGGCGCGGTCGGCTGGGAGACCAGCCTGCATCTGGTCGCCAATGCGGCCGAGCCTGAACTCGCGGTTAAATATATCGACCTGCATCTCGATGCCGTCATCCAGGCGCAGATGCTCAAGCCGCCCTACGATGCGATCCCAACCAATTCCAAGGTGAAGCTTGAAGGCGCCGTAACCACCGCGATCGCCAAATCGCAAGCTGATCTCGCCAACGTGCGCGGTTTTGACTGGACCAAGCTCAATCCGCAGCGCGGCGCCTTGATTGAACGGTTCAATCGGGAGATCAAGGTCTAGCAGAGAAACCGTGAACGTCGCCGAATCCAGGCTGGCGCTTCCGCTCGCGGCGTTGTTCGTCGCGTTCTTCGTCGCACCATTGGTCGTCCTTATCGTCCTGTCCTTGCACGGCGAGGTGGCTATGCGGACGTGGACTCTTGCCAACTACGTCAAGTTCTTCACCGACTCGTTCAACTATTCGATCCTCTGGTCGACACTGTTGCTCGGCGTCAAGGCGACTCTCCTTTGCGTCGGCTTCGGCTATCCGATCGCCTGGTTGTGTGCGCGCTCGAGCGCGCGCATGCAAAGCGTGATGGTGTTTCTTGTCATTCTGCCGATCCTCACCAGCGTCGTGGTGCGCACATTCTCGTGGATCGTCATTCTCGGTCGGCAAGGCATCATCAATCAGGTCTTGCTTTGGCTTGGAGTGGCGCACGAGCCGATCCGGCTGTTGTACACCGAAGTCGGCGTCGTGATGGTGCTGGCCCAGGTGCAAATGCCGCTGATGGTGCTGCCGATCCTCACGGTGATGTCAAAGATCGATCCCAATCTCGGCGACGCCTCGCGCGTGCTCGGCGCCGGCGAATGGCGAACGCTGTGGCGCATCACCATACCGCTGTCGTTGCCCGGCGTGATCGCCGGCTGCATTTTGACCTACACAGCCTGCATCACCGCCTTCGTCACGCAGACGCTGATCGGCGGAGCGCGCCTTATTTACATGCCGCTGCACATCTATCAGCAGGCGATCGGTGCCAATAATTGGCCGTTCGCCGCCGCTATTTCCATCGTTTTCATGGTGGCGGTGCTGGTCATTGTCGGCGTCCTTGGCGCAATCGGGCGCGCGAGCGAGACCTATGCACGCCCCTAGACATGCCTTGGATTGGGAGGCGGCGTCGCTGCGCGTTGTCTTTGTCGCGGCGACGCTTGTTGCCATGGTCTTCTTGATCGCGCCGACGATTATCGTGCTGATCACGTCGTTGACGGCTTCGGAATCGCTGAAATTCCCGCCGTCCGGCCTGTCGCTGCGCTGGTATTATGCGCTGCTCGATGCCGACCAGATGCAGCGCGCGGCATGGAACAGCCTAATCATCGCCTGCTGGACGACGGTGATCGCGGTCGTGCTCGGCACCGGGGCCTCGCTCGCCATCGCGCGCAGCCGCTCAAAATGGATGCGGGCCTGCGACCTCTTGTTCATGTCGCCGCTGTTGCTTCCGGCGCTGGCCTACGGCTTCGCCGCGCTCGTTTACATCAACAAGCTTGGCTTTTCGCCCAGCATTGCGCTGCTCGTGCTCGGCCACGTCGTCGTCTGTGTACCGTTCGTTTTGCGCACGACGATCGCATCACTGTCGCAACTTGATCCATCGCTGTTCGACGCGTCCTACAGTCTCGGCGGCGGACAATGGATGACGTTTCGCCGCGTGACATTGCCATTGATTGCGCCCGGGCTCGGGGCCGGGGCTTTTTTGGCGTTTATGGCCTCGTTCGACAACGTGCCGGTGTCGCTGTTCCTTGCCGACGAGCGCACTGAGGTCCTGCCGATCCATCTCTGGCAGCAGATCGATTCCAATCTCGACGTCCGAACCGCTGCAGCTTCCGGTCTGATCGTGATATTCACGCTTGCGCTCATGCTTATCGTTGAGCGGATGGTTGGGCTTACGCGTCAAATGCGGTAACGCCGTGTGTGTCGACTGGTGGGGCTCGCCTGGCAGCGGTTGCGTGCAACCAGTAACTTCCGCTCATACCTCGTCACCCACATACCGAATGCGGAGATTTGGTTGCTGTTGGGTTAGGAGCGGACATTGCGCGACCGTCGCAAATTGGTCGCTTTTGACCCAACCCGGAAGTCGGGGATGCATCGTAACAATCCAGACAATGATGGTTTACAGCTTGTCTTTGGCGCCCCTCGCCAGCTTCAATCGCTGGCGGGGCTGGACCACGACCGGACCATTCCATCAGCGGATGCGCTGTTTGATAGACCTGTTCGCCGGCAAAGCTTACATTCCACAGCCAGCCGCATTGAAGGTTAGAGCCGGCTCGTTCAGCATCGACCATAATCTAGCTCAGTACGCGGCTATTAATCGAGGGGCTGGGCTCGTTCGCGTCGCATCTCTTCTTTTACTGACCCGGAGCGAATCGTCAGCTGCACTTTTCCCCGGCCTACCCGCGCCGACGAGGTGATCGAGTAGTGGACTTTTTTGCTGCGGCTGCTCAGGTCCGGTTATGACCTATTGTGTTGCAAAACTCGTTTTGCACTGATGGTCAAAAATTCTGCGGGCCGCCGATGCGACTTTCGTGTAAAGATGTGGGGGGCCTCATCTCCCCACGTTAAACTCGCAGGCGACCTCGCTAATGTGAGTGCGGCTATACGAATCGGCGATTGCTTCCCGTTTCGTAATTTCGCGAAAAATCGGTCGCCCTGCAACTTTCGACTTTTGCAACAGTATCGACCCATTGCGGACATCGACAACCCAAATTTGCTGTGATGCACAACTTGGTTCTCGCTGGTAGGATGTAGCCCCTTAGGTTTGCGGTGAGCCTGTGAGGCGGCGAAATTTCATTTCACTAATTGGCGGGGTAGCGACGTGGCCGCTGGTCGTGCGCGCGCAGCCGACGGATCACCCCCGACTTATCGGGGTGTTGAGCGCATTCGCGGAGAACGACCCGGACGCAGCGAGTCGCGTCGTTGCGTTCGAGGAAGGGCTGCAAAAATTAGGTTGGATTGACGGAAAAAACCTTCGCACCATCCGTCGGTGGGCCGCCAGCGATCCGAACCGCCTCCACGAATACGCAACTGAACTAGTGGACATGAAGCCGGAAGTAATCTTCGCGGCGGGTAGCGCATCGCTGTCAGCATTGCGTGAGGCGACCCGCAGCATACCCATCGTATTCGCCCAAGTTCCCGAGCCGGTTCAGTTCGGCTTCGTCAAAAGTTTGGCGCAACCTGGCGGCAACATTACAGGATATGGACTATTCGATAAGCAGGCTGAGGAGAAGTGGCTGGAGCTACTCAGGGAGATTGCTCCTGGCCTGGCGCGGGTAGTATTTATGTATGATCCGATAAATCCTTTGGCCCTGAGTCAACTCGCCGTTCAAGAGAAACCGGCTGCGATATTGGGTGTGCAATTGTCTAGCGCGCCGGTGCATACCGCCACTGAGATTGAACATGTCGTTGTTGAGTTAGCACGTCAGTCCGGTGGTGGCGTGATCCTCCTTCCAAGTGGCGCCGTCTCTGCTCAACTATCGTTCATTGCTGATTTGGCAATTCGCTATAAGCTGCCGGCTGTTTACCCCTATCGCGAGTTTGTTGCACGCGGCGGGCTTGCGTCCTACGGAGTTGATATTCTCGAGCACTATCGAGCAGCTGCAAGCTACGTCGACCGCATTCTAAACGGAGCAAAGCCCACAGATCTTCCAGTAGAACTAACAATCAAGTTTCTACTCACCATAAACCTCAAGACCGCCAAAGCACTCGGCCTTGCCGTTCCAAGTGGTTTGCTGAACGCGGCCGACGAGGTGATCGAATAAGCTGCCTTTGACTGTGGTGCTGTTCGTCTCTTCATGGCCCATTGCGTCGCTTAGCGCGGCGAGCAATCCGGTCGCTTCTGACCCAACTGCGACATCGCCGAGTCGATATTGCTGTGCCGCACAACGGAGCCCGTCGATGCCAACGATGTGGTAGGGTACAGACTTCGGCCTGAGGGCGGCCCATGAGGCGGCGGGAATTCTTCACGCTCATTGGCGGTGCTGCGGCGGCTTGGACGCTCGCGGCGCGCGCGCAGCAGGCAACGACGCCAGTTATAGGCTTCCTCGATGTCAGATCGCCAGAGGCGATAGGGGATCGACTGGTCGCGTTTCGCCAAGGTTTGAAGGAGACGGGCTTTATCGAGGGCGATAATGTCACCATCGCCTATCGCTGGGCCGAGAATCGAGCGGAACGATTGTCGGAGCTGGCAGCTGATCTAGTTCGCCTGAAAGCCGCCGTCATTGCCACCGCTGGGCCGCCCGCGGCATTCGCCGCCAAGGCGGCAACGACGACGATCCCAAGCCTATTCGTTGTCGCCGAAGATCCGGTCCTTCTCGGTCTAGTCGCCAGCCTGAGCAGACCGGCCGGCAATCTGACGGGTATCAACCTCTTCAATTCGGAGCTTGCGGCAAAGCGGCTGGCACTGCTCCATGAGTTTGTACCGCAGGCCAAGCGCGTCGCTGTGCTCGTTGACCCAGCCGACGCTACGAATACGACATCGACGTTACGCGACGTCGATGTGGCCGGTCGTGCCATTGGACTTCAAATAAAAGTCTTCCATGCTAGCAGCGGTCGTGAGATTGATGCCGCAGTCGAAGCGATAGCGAACGAACGGCAGGACGCTCTCTTTGTGGGCGCGTCAACGTTTCTGAACGGTCAGCATGTCCCATTGGCACAGCTCGCGGCGTTTTATCGGATCCCTGCTAGCTATGCGCTTCGTGAGTCCGTTGAGGCCGGAGGCTTGATGAGTTACGGAGCCAACATTGCCGATGCCTTCCGGCAGCTCGGGGTTTATGCCGGCCGCATAATTAAAGGCGCAAAGCCCGCCGATTTACCGGTCGTGCAGGCGACAAAGATAGAGCTGGTCATCAATGCCCGCACCGCGAGGATGCTGGGCATTGCTGTGCCTCAGACGCTGCTATCCACCGCTGATAGGGTAATTGAATAGGACAGAATTTTCTCTACTGCATGAGTCCACTCCTGGCCCTTCGCGACCGTTGTGGTGTGTCGCAGGTACGGTCGCTTTGAGGGTAATAGCCGACACCAGCGGGAGCGCGCAAAATGGCGCGAATGACCCATTTCGACTTGATGTGATCGGATTTGCTGCGATGAAGCCTCTTCCGCTATGCCAGTTTCACCCGCTACGATGCCTTGTCCTGGGCCGAGGGCACGGCAATGAAGCGGCGCTCAAAAGAGGGCGGCAAAGCAGCGAAGGCGGAACGTCGCAAAGCAGCGTCGCCAAAGCGCTCTGTGCCAGCCAAGGCCGTGCCCAGTCGTCCTTCCACTGCGACAGGCCAGGAAACCGAGCTCGCACGGCTCACTCGCGAGCGCGACGAGGCCCTGGAGCGGGAGAAGGCTACGGCGGAGGTATTGCGCACCATCAGCGCGTCGCCCGGCGTACTGCAACCGGTGTTCGACAGCGTGGTGGCAAATGCTACCCGGCTGTGTGAGGCCAATTTCGGAATTCTGATCCTCCGCGAAAACGGCGCCTTACGTAGTGGCGCGATGCACAACGTGCCGCCAGCACTTGTCGAGCTACGACAACGGGAGCCCGTGTTCCATGTCAGCCCGCTGTCTGCCAACGGGCGCGCGATCACTACCAAGCGCGTGACGCACATTGCCGACTATACCGAGGAACAGACCTACAAGGATCGAGAGCCAGCGGCAGTCGCGCTCGCCGATCTTGGTGGGGCGCGGACGCTCATCGTTGTTCCAATGCTAAAGGGACATGAGGTCGTTGGAACCATCAATATCTATCGCAAAGAGGTGCGCCCATTCACCGACAAGCAGATCGCGTTGGTGCAGAACTTCGCCGCCCAGGCCGTAATCGCCATCGAGAACACGAGGCTCCTTAGTGAATTGCGGCAATCGCTGGAACAACAAACGGCAACTGCCGAGGTATTGCAGGTCATCAATGCGTCGCCCGGCGCACTTGCGCCAGTATTCGAGGCAATGCTCGAAAAGGCGATGCACCTTTGTGACGCGGACTTCGGCGGCCTGTGGACGATGGAAGAGGATAGCTATGTCGCCGTCGCGCTGCGAGGCGTCCCACAACCCTACGCAACGTTCCTCGCCGAAACGACCGCTATTCCCGGTCCCGGCACAGCGCCCTACCGTTTTTTGCACGGAGAGCGCCTCATCCATAACCTCGATCTCGCGGCAGAGGAGCCGTACCGAACCGGCGATCCACAGCGCCGCGCTCTTGTCGATCTCGGTGGAGCGCGCACAGCGCTGCAAGTGCCACTGAGCAAGGAAGACGCCGTACTTGGCGTCATCACGATTTATCGTCAGGAAGTTCAGCCGTTTACCGACAAGCAGATCGCTCTGATTCAAAATTTCGCCGCCCAGGCCGTCATCGCCATCGAGAACACGCGGCTGCTCAACGAGTTGCGGGAATCATTGGAGCAGCAAACGGCCACGGCAGATGTGCTGTGCGTCATCAGCTCGTCCCCCGGCAAATTGGAGCCGGTGTTCAGAACCATGCTTCAAAATTCAGTTAGAATCTGCGAGGCCGGATTTGGCCAAATGTTTCTGTGCGAGGGCGATAATGTTCGCTTAGCGGCGACTATCGGCGTGCCAACGGCCCTGGTCGAATTTGACAAGCGGCGCGGCACTTTTCAGCCGACACCCGGCGGCGGCCTAGAGCCGGCCATACGTACAAAACAAGTAGTACATATCGCTGATTTAACCTCAGAACACGGCTCGTATCCACCAGCTAGGCTGGGCGGCGCGCGGTCATATATCGCCGTGCCCATGCTCAAGGACGACATGCTGATCGGTGTCATCAGTATCTACCGTCAGGAAGTACGGCCGTTTTCCGACAAGCAGATCGAATTCGTTCAGAACTTTGCCGCCCAAGCGGTCATCGCCATCGAGAACGCGCGGCTGCTCAATGAATTGCGTGAGTCTCTCCAGCAGCAGACAGCAACATCAGAAGTTCTAAGTGTGATTTCCAGTTCGTCTGGTCGTCTTGAGCCCGTTTTCCAGTCCGTGTTGGATAACGCGGTGCGCATTTGCGAAGCCAAATTTGGATTTATGAATCGATATGAGGGCGACACCTGGAAGATCATAGCAGTGCATGGTGCAGTGCCGGCCTACACTGAATCCTTGCAGCAAGACGGATATAAACGGCCGGGACCTGAAACTGTCGTGACGCGCATCGCCACAACCAAGCAGCTCATTCATATCGACGACCTCGCCGCATCACGAGGTTATATCGAGCGCGATCCGGTTGTCGTCGCTGCTGTGGAACTCGGTGGCGTCCGAACGATGCTGGGCGTGCCGATGCTCAAGGAAGGCATGCTCATCGGCGCTATTCTGCTATATCGGCAGGAAGTTCGCCCATTCACTGACAAGCAGATCGCGCTGGTGCAGAACTTCGCGGCGCAGGCCGTCATCGCTATTGAGAACACGTGGCTGCTCAACGAATTGCGGCAGCGCACCACCGATCTCACGGAGTCGCTGGAGCAGCAGACGGCGACATCGGAGGTGCTTAGCGTCATTTCAAGCTCCCCAGGCGAACTGGAGCCCGTATTCCAGTCGATGCTGGAGAACGCCACGCGCATTTGCGAAGCTGAATTGGGCATCTTGTACCGTTTTGACGGTGAAACCTTCCATTTCGCAGCGGAGGTTGGTGCACCGCCCGACTACGCGGAATTCAATCGTCGCCGTGGACCTTTTCAACCGACACCGGGCGGCCAACTCGAACGCGTCATGCTCACCAAAGGCGTGAGTCACACAGCCGACGACGCCGCTTCTGCAATACCCGGTATCGCAGCAAGACTGGCCGACGCACGAACCCAAGTCATCGTCCCAATGCTCAAGGAAGATGAACTGGTCGGTGCAATTATCATCTACCGCCAGGAGGTCCGACCGTTCACCGACAAGCAAATCGCGCTCCTGCAGAACTTCGCCGCCCAGGCCGTCATCGCTATTGAGAACACCCGGCTGCTGAACGAATTGCGTGGGCGAACGCAAGAACTCACCGAAGCGCTTGAGCAGCGGACCGCGACGTCCGAGGTGCTAAGCGTAATATCGTCCTCTCCGGGCGAGCTCACGTCCGTCTTCGATACCATTCTCGCAAATGCACTGCGGCTCTGCGATGCCGACACGGGACATGTATTGCGCGCCGAGGCGGGCACTTTGTCTGTCGCCGCCATGCGCGGCGGGCGGACGGAGTATGCGCAGTTTTGGCGCGAGCGCGGGCCATGGCGGCCAGCGCCTCACAGCGCTCCTGCCCAAGCAATGGAACAGAAGAAGTCTGTTCAGATTGCCGATATGTGCCAAACCTCAGATTACGCCGCCGGTGGC
>Ga0307476_10000584_pt1 | contig 26825 bp, 18 predicted proteins | sample atmos_gasesECM2C_2_FD_203314 | JGI IMG/M metagenome (GOLD analysis project Ga0307476, IMG submission 203314) | Hardwood forest soil microbial communities from Morgan-Monroe State Forest, Indiana, United States - atmos_gasesECM2C_05 | ecosystem: Environmental > Terrestrial > Soil > Temperate...
CAGTGCAGACCGGCGCCGCCGAAGACAGCCGCATCTATCTTTCTTTGACGGACTTCGTTGCGTGGACAGGCGTGCAAGCTTCCACGATCGAAGTCGCCGCCAGCGGTTCGCCAGAGGAGATCCTGGCTGTCATGCACCGGCTGGAGCAGACAATCCCGGCCGCCGATGTGCGTCCGGTGCGGCAAATCATGGAAGGCGAAGCACGCGTTCTGGGCAAGACTCGGGCCACACTGCTGGCCTCAGCTGTGCTCATTATTCTGACGGCTGCCTTGTGCGTGCTTTCCACGCTGATGGGATGGGTTTTCGACCGCCGCCGCGACTTTGCCATCATGAAAACACTGGGTGCTTCCGACCGTTTGCTAAACGGTTTTTTCGCTGCCGAGGCCACAGCTTTGGGCGCGGCCGGCGCGCTGATTGGATTCGTTGTGGGTATCGGCATCGCAGCCTGGATTGGCCGGGTTAACTTTCACTCTCCCGTGGTGCCGCGTTTCAGTGTTCTGCCCTTTGTGCTGGCTGGTAGCATGGTGGTGACGTTGCTTTCCGCGATCCTCCCGATCTGGCTGTTGCGCCGGGTGCAGCCGGCGGTCATCCTGCGGGGAGAATGAAATGATTCACATCAAAGACGTGACCAAGCTCTACCCCGCCAAGGCCGCGGGGGACGAGAACGCGAACAGCAAGGGCGAGCAGAACGGCGCGATTCATGCGCTCGACCACATCTCTCTGCACGTTGCCCCGGGCGAATGGCTCTCCATCATGGGCCCGTCGGGGTCGGGAAAATCAACGCTGGTGAATCTCATTGGTTGCCTTGACCGCCCGACGTCGGGTGAGATCTGGCTCGACGGTGAGAACGTGGCCGGCATCTCCTCGGCTGAGTTGAACCGCGTGCGCGCGGAAAAGATTGGATTCATCTTTCAGCAGTTTCACCTCATTCCCTTTCTCACCGCGGTCGAGAACGTGATGCTGGCACAGTACTTTCACAGCATGACCGATGAGAAGGAGGCGATGGAAGCTCTGGCGCGGGTCGGGCTGGCTGACCGCGCTCATCATCTGCCGTCGCAGCTCTCGGGCGGTGAGCAACAGCGCGTCTGCATTGCCCGGGCCTTGATCAATGATCCGAAGATCATTCTGGCGGACGAGCCTACGGGCAACCTGGATGCGCAGAACGAAGAGGTCGTACTACGGCTGCTGCGCGAGTTTCATCAGCAGGGGCGGACGATCGTGATGGTCACCCATGATCCGGTCGTGGCACGGCTCGCGGATCGCCGCATCGAGTTCCATCACGGCAAGATCGCTTCTCAGGAAGTGTTTGCGATGGCCGACGAAGAGCAGTTCGACGAGGTGCTCGAAGAGCTCTGGGTGCTGGGCGAGCACGGCGAAATCGCAGAAGTGGAGCGTATGGAGGTTCACGGCGCGCTGCCCGTGAGCCTGGCGATTGAGAAGATGATTGAGATGGGGTTTGTCGTATCCGCGCCGCATCCGCCGCATGTTCACGATCACAAACCCTTCATCAATCCCTGCCACGACGCGCTCAAGCCAGTGGCCGCGTCGATGGGAGACGGCACCTTGATCGTGGAACTTACGCCCCGCGGCCGCGATCGGGCGGGGAGCATCATCCGCCGCCATCGGCTGGCTGAGCGCCTCTTCACCGACAGCCTCGCCATGGACAGCGAATCGGAAATCGAGCAGCAGGCCTGCAAGTTCGAGCACATCCTTTCGCCCGAAGCTACCGACAAGATCTGCACGTTCCTCGGGCACCCGCGGACTTGCCCGCACGGTGCGCCGATTCCGCCGGGAGCGTGCTGCGGAAGAAGATCTGAGTTCGCCACTTCCACGGTTTCCGGTTCGAGCGCCGCGAAACGTTCGTAGCTTCTAAGAGGAACAACTCTGGTCATCTACGATTCTCAAATGCAACCCTGCGACGCTGCTATTATCGGAGTGCGGTTAATCGAGAATGACCACGCGGCGTCCCACCATCGGCGTATTTGATTCCGGCTTCGGCGGCCTGACCGTCCTTAAAGCTTTACTTGAACTTATCCCTGACGCCGATTACCTCTACTTTGGCGATACCGCCCGTCTTCCCTATGGCTCGAAGTCAGTCGAAACCGTGGCGCGTTATGCCGTCGAAGCCGCCCACTACCTTGAGGCCCACGGAGCCCAGTTGCTGGTGATCGCCTGCAACACGGCGACCGCGCTTGCGCTCGACCAAATTACGGCCGCAGCGCATGTGCCGGTCGTGGGAGTGGTTCAGCCCGGAGCCGAGGCCGCCGCTTCGGTCAGCAAGAATAGAAAAGTCGTTGTTATGGGCACCGAGGCCACCGTCAGCAGCCACGCTTACCGGAAAGCTCTTGAGGCGCGGGGACTCGAGGCACGGGAGAAGGCTTGTCCGCTGCTGGTCCCACTGGTGGAAGAAGGATGGATCGAGCACCCTGTGACCGAGCAAGTCGCGCGCATTTACCTGAGTGAGGCTTTTGCTGACGGCTTCCACGACGCCGATGTTCTCGTTCTCGGTTGCACTCACTATCCGCTGCTTAAACCGCTCCTGCATCGCGTTGCGCCGCCGCATGTGGGCATTGTGGATTCTGCCGAATCCACGGCCCGGGCTGTCGCCGACTGTCTGGAGAGGCTCCTGCCCCTGACCCGGGCCGTCCATGAAGAACGACGGAAGCTTCGGCGTCTGAAGTTCTTTGCTACCGATTCGGTGGAGAAATTCCGACGCCTGGGCGAGCGCTTCCTTGGACATCCTATTGAAGACGTTCAGTACGTTGACCTGAAGGAATAAAGAAAAGCCGAGCGATTCATCTTTGCCCGCAAGGTTCGGATAGCGCGTTCCCGCTTCACAGAATTACTGTGTCCGAGCGGTCTCCCAATCAGTCAAATCATCGTAGCTCAGGCTAAGCAAATGCATCCCCTCGACAACATCATCTGGAAGGCGCTAACCACGCGGCAGGCTGAGTTTGCCGAGTCCTTCAACCAGGTCCGCAGGTTCATGCCGGAGGTCTCGCCGCTGGCCGCCTTCCCCGAGCCCACGGCGGAGGGCTACGAATCGCTTAAGGGACTGGTGAACACGCAGGGGACGATTGGATTGTTCCTCGATGCGCCTTACCAGCCGCAGCCAGGTTGGAGTTTTCTCGCCGGTGCCCCGATGCCGGAGATGGTTTACGAGGGTGACGGCATTCCGTCGTCTTCCTCCTCCGACCTGGAAATCGTCGAACTCAGCGCCGCCGACGTGCCTGACATGATGGAGCTTACTGAACTCACGAAGCCCGGACCCTTTCACAAACGCACTCACGAACTGGGCACCTACCTGGGAATTCGTCGAGACGGAAAGCTTGTCGCCATGGCCGGTGAGCGCTTGAAGGTTCCCGGCTACACCGAAGTCAGCGCCGTCTGCACCCACCCGGAGCACACCGGCCACGGTTATGCGCGGATTCTGATGGCGGAGGTGGTGCAGCGCATCCGCGGCCGCGGGGAAACGCCGGTTCTGCATGTTCGGGAAGATAACGTGCGTGCGATTGCGCTGTATGAGCGGCTGGGGTTCAGACTACGAGTGCTGTTGCACTTTGCAGTGCTGCGGAAGGATCAGCCCCACGTGAAAACTGAACTGAGTACTGGGAACTGAGAACTGTTCGTCTCAGTACAAGTGGAAATCGACTTCCACGGCAATCTCCACCGCGACGTCGTGTCCGTCTTTCTTGCCCGGCTCGAATTTCCAGTTCTTGACTGACTCGATCGCTTTCTCGTCCAGGCCCATGCCCAGAGCGCTGAGCACGCGAATCTGTGTAGGATGTCCGTTCGCGTCCACCACCAGGCCCAAAACGCAAGTTCCCTGGTACTTCGCCTTACGAGCTTCTTCGGAAAACTCTGGGTCGGTCTGATAGATGACCCGCGGCGGAGTAACTCCCCTGCCAGGGCGGAAAACGCCGCCGCCCATACCCATGCCTTCACCGGGTCCCACGCCGCGTCCGTTTCCAGAGCCGACACCACCGCCCTCGCCCGAACCGATACCGCTGCCTCCTCCGGTACCGTTGGACGGAATAACGGCCGTCGATTTCGGGTCGCCCAAGTTCGGCATGTTGTTCATGGCGACCTTGATATCAGGTGGCACCATCACAGTGGGCTCAACCGCCAACTTGGGGTCGAGGTTCCGAATTACCGCCTCCGGCGGCGCGAGCTGCGGCTTCATCGAGAACTTGGGCAGTTTTCCCTGCGAGGCCTTTAGCACATCGCGGTCGCCGCCACCACCACCGCCGCCAGCCTGCGTCTTGGCGGGTTTCAGCGGGATGTAATCCTCGGGATCGATCAACTTGGTTTCGACCTGCGGTTTGGCCTCGACCTTAGTCACCAGGCGCTTCGCGAGAATCGTGCCCCCAATAATCAATCCAATCACGATAACGTGCGCCACCGTCGAGCCCAGGGCGCCATTCTTCTTATAGTTGTAGAAGCCCCAGATCTCCTTCACCGGGATAGGCTTCGATTCCAGCTTCAGCGGGGGGAGTTTCTTGGGAAAGAAGAACTCGTCCAGGCCGCGGAAAAGCGACTTCCACAATGGCTCGAAGGTGTCGGGCGCCAGCAGCAGGTGAAGCTCGGGCTCGGCGTCAGCTCTCGGGGCGACGTTTGGATTGACTTCAGTGGATGCCATTATTTCCCGGTTCGGTTCGTCCCACCTATCGGTGAACAGGCTAGCTTCTTGGCGACGCGCCTCTTACACAGATGATCCGTCTTTCCAACAAGTTGCCTCTTTTAATTCCTCTTTAGTTCTTCTCCGGTTACCCGAATCGGGCAGGGCTCCCCCGCGGGTGGCCACAAACTCCCGAACCTTAACTTCAACTTCCTACCGAAATTGTACCCCTTCTGCCGCTCTTTACGAAGTGTATTTCGAGTCCCGGTCGGGAATGTCTCATTAGTGTCAATTCGCCGTAAACAAATAGGTTCTCCAGTTTCGATTCAGTTTGCGGCCGCGGTTTCGGGCGCATGGACGTTCCCGGCGCCTCTCCCTATAATGAAGGGATTCAATCATTTGGGAGAATCCATCCGAGTGCCGCTCGACCTGAAAGCTACTATCAATCTGCCTAAGACCGCCTTCCCCATGAAGGCCAACTTGCCCCAAAACGAGCCCAAAATGCTGGCTCGTTGGGAGCAGGCAGGAATCTACCAGCGCATTCGGGAGGCCCGCAAAGGCTCGCCAACCTACATTCTCCACGATGGACCGCCTTACACCAGCGGCCCCATCCACCTGGGCACGGCGCTGAACAAGTGCCTTAAAGACTTCATCGTCAAATCGAAGACCATGGCGGGATTCGACGCGCCCTACGTGCCCGGCTGGGATTGCCACGGCCTGCCTATCGAGATCAAAGTCGACAAGGAACTTGGCGGCAAGAAGCTGCAGATGCGTCCCACCGACGTACGCGCGGAATGCCGCAAGTACGCGCAGAAGTTTCTCGACCTGCAGCGTCAGCAATTCAAGCGCATCGGCGTCTTCGGCCGCTTCGACCGGCCTTATGCCACGATGAACCCGCAGTATGAGTCTGTGGTGTTGTCGACTTTTTTTTCCTTCTACGAAAACGGCTTCGTCTACAAAGGCCTGCGCGCCGTCTACTGGTGCATGCACGACGAGACTGCGCTCGCCGAGGCTGAAGTAGAGTACGAGAACCACACCAGCCCAACGGTTTGGGTGAAGTACGCGTTGCTCGACGATCCCGCGAAGATCGACGCTGCTCTAGCCGGAAAGAAAGTTTCAACCATCATTTGGACCACCACGCCCTGGACCCTGCCTGCGTCGATGGCGGTGGCGTTTCATCCGGATGAAGAATATGTCGGTCTCGAGTCTGGCGGCGAGGTTTACATCGTTGCCTCAAAACTGGCGAAGGACGTGGCGGAAAAATGCAATTTCGCGAATCCGCGCGAGCTGGCCCACTTTCCCGGACGCAAGCTCGAGCACCTGAACTTCCAGCATCCCTTTCTCGACCGCAAAATACTCGGCGTGCTCGCCGAGTACGTCACCATGGACACCGGAACCGGCGTGGTCCACACCGCGCCTTCGCACGGTGCGGAGGACTTCGTTACCGGCGTCAAATACGGTCTCGACGCCACCAGCAACGTCGACGAAAAAGGCATCCTGCGCAACGGCCTGCCGGAATACACCGGCAAGCGCGTGTGGGAAGCGAATCAGCCGATCATCGATCTGCTCAAAAGCCGCGGCGCCCTGCTGCATGCGGAAAAAACCGAGCACTCTTACCCGCACTGCTGGCGCTGCCATAATCCCGTCATCTTCCGTGCGACAGAGCAGTGGTTCATCTCGATGGAGACACCTATGCCCGGCGGGAAGTCGAAAGAAGACGTGCTGCGCGCCCGCACTCTCGAAGAGATCAAGCACGTGAAGTGGGATCCGGCGTGGGGCGAAGAGCGGCTCTCGAACATGATCGCCACCCGTCCAGACTGGTGCATCTCGCGGCAGCGCGTGTGGGGCGTCCCCATCGCCGTTTTTCTTTGCGAGGGCTGCGGCAAGCCACTCAATGATCACGCCGTCAATCGCAAGGTCGTCGAGCTCTTCGCCCGGTCGGGTGCCGACGCCTGGTTTACTCCGGAATCGGACACGATCCTTCCCGCGGGCACGAAGTGTCCGCACTGCAGCGGCGCTAAATTCGAGAAAGAAACCGACATCTTCGACGTCTGGCTGGAGTCTGGCGCTAGCTATCTCGCGCTAATTTCAGATGAACCGTCGTATCCCTGGCCCTCCGATCTTTACCTCGAAGGCGGCGACCAATACCGCGGCTGGTTCCAGTCATCGCTCCTCTGTGCCATGGGAACGCACGGCACCCCTCCCTACAAAGGCGTAGTTACGCCGGGATGGACCCTCGACGAAAAAGGCCAGGCGATGTCGAAGTCGCGGGGCAATGACGTGGACCCGGTGGATATCGCCGATCGGATGGGCGCCGAAGTGGTGCGCCTCTGGGTGGCCTCGGTCGACTTTCGTGAAGATGTGGTCGGCTCCGAAGCGTTAATGCAGCGCGTCGCGGAAAACTACCGCAAGATTCGCAACACCTTCCGCTACGTCCTCGGGAACCTCGGAGACTTCGATCCCGAAACTGACGCGGTTCCCTTCGACAGCATGGAAGCGCTCGACCAATATATGCTGCGCCAGACCTCGTCCTTTGCGATGGAGGTGAAGAACTCGTACGACGAATTTGCCTTCCACAAGATCTATCACCGTCTGAACCATTTCTGCATCGTCGACTTGAGCGCCTTCTATTTTGATGTGCTGAAAGACCGGCTGTACATTTCGGCACCCAAGTCGCAGGGCCGCCGCAGCGCGCAAACCGCGATCTGGCGCATCGGAGAAGCGCTGGTGCGGCTGCTCGCCCCTATCATGAGCTTCACTTCAGAAGAGGTTTGGGACTACCTGCCCAAGGCCGCGAAGCGCAGCGACAGCGTACACCTGGCGTTGTTCCCGTCTGCTAACGAGATCGCTTCGGAGGCTGATCCCAAGTCTGACGAGGATTGGTTAACTCTCCGTTCGGTCCGCGACGAGGTTCTCAAGGCCCTCGAAGAGGCCCGCAACAGAAAACTGATCGGCACCGGTCTTGAGGCCCAAGTCACCCTGGCTGCGCCTGATCCGATTTATTCTGTGCTGGCTCGCCACGCTGGCCAGCTTCGCTACCTCTTCATCGTCTCCGCGGTGACGCTTGTTCAGGGCTCGGGAAACGGAACCGGGCAGGTCCACGTCGAAGTCAAGAAAGCGGACGGAGCGAAGTGCGAGCGCTGCTGGAATTATTCGATCCACGTCGGCGAGGATAAGACGTACCCCACGGTCTGCGAGCGTTGCAGCGCCGTGCTGAAGGAAATCGAGACTTCCCGTTAGTCACGTTCCCTCAGGTCAGCCAATGACCGTCCTTGGATTGGCAAACGCTGCGAAACGCTGTACCCCTGCCGCTGGTTCGGCGCATCCACTAAGAGGAGGGTATAATCTACCCCCGGATCGAGTCCCCCTGTGAACTGGCGAAAGCTAAGAACGTTCCTGCTGACGGTGCTGGTTCTGTGCCTGATCCCCGCCACCCGCTACTATCAGATCGACGTTCCCCTGGTGCGTTTTCTGCAGGGCTCGCGCCACGTTGACCCGCTCTTACTTCACCTCTCTGGAGAGTTCGTCGAGAACAATCTGGGAACCGAGCAGGAGCCGGATGGCTCGGTCACAGTTCGCATGATCGCGCAGCAATACCTGTTCATCCCGCACTGCATTCTGGTTCCGGCTGGAGTTCCAGTTCATCTTCGCATCACCAGCGCCGACGCGGTCCATTCGCTCACCTTCAACGGCACAGACTATGCCGTCAAGGTTCTCCCGGGCACGATCAGCGAAGCACAACTTCAGTTTCCCCGGCCCGGCGAATATCCAACGCCTTGCCGCGAGTTTTGTGGGGCGGGACATTACGCCATGCGCTCCGAATTGAAAGTGGTTCCCCGGGATCAGTTTCCTACTTTAAGGCCTGAAGAAAGGGGGAACTGTGCAGCACGCTAGAGGATTCCCGGATTCCGGCGGACGCTTTCCATGGCGGCGCGGCGCACTGATTTCGCTGACGCTTATTCTGGTTGCCGGAACAGCCGGCAGCGCACTCTTGCTGCAGGCGCGAGACAATCCACCGGATCGAATCCCTTCCTATGTGGCATGGACGCCGGAAACCATAGCGGCAGCCTCGCGCGGAGACGCCTTTCGCGGAATGCTCCTAGCCAAGCGTTGCGATCATTGTCACGGCGCGGAAGGCTTCAGCGCCGAGGCTTACATCCCCAATCTGGCAGGCATGGATAAGCTTGCAATCCTGAAGCAACTGGAGGACTTCCGATCTCACAAGCGGCTGTCGCGCGTGATGAACCCAATCGCGGAGTCGCTTTCCACCCGCGACGTGTCTGACGTGGTCGCCTATTACGCGAAGCTTCCGGCGTTTGCCGATCCCCAGGACAACCGAATCTTTCCTCAGTCGCGCCCCGATCCCGCTCATGCAGCCAGTGCATCGCGCCTCGTTTCGTTTGGAGACGGAGAGCGCGGCATTCCGCCTTGCCAGGCCTGCCACGGTCCGGTCGCCTATCGCCCCGGAGTTCCTTCCCTGGAGACCCAGAACGCCGTCTACGTCTTAAACCAGCTCGAAGCCTTCGCCAGCCAGGCTCGCGCCAACGACATCAACATGCCCATGCGCACGATTGCGGGATTGCTGACAGATGATGAAAGGCACGCGATCGCGGATTATTACGGCTCCGGACGCGGGCTCGAGCCCGCAAGCTCGACTGTACCGAAATAGAAGGTGAGAGTAGTGATTGGACGCGAGAGAAAGCAGGCTCCTCACTGCCTTCGGCCCAGTGGTTGACGCTCGGTGGCCATCGACGATCCTCTGGAGGCATGGAAAGCACAGAACCTCGGTCACTCGGTCAATGAGTGATATGGCGATGTAACACCAAACGACACAATGTTCACGCCATTCAATTAGTTCTTGTCGTCTCGTGGCTGGCCACTTTTCATGTTCTGCATAGCTTCGCTGCACACTCTTAGCGGTTGTTCCATCGCATCGAGGGCGGCTTGCGCCTGACTGATCGCAGTCAGTATGTGTCCCTTGTCTCCTGAGTTCAGCGCTGCTTGTACGGCGTATCTTGCATTGTTGTACTGGTTCAAGATCACCGGCATAGCTGTCTGGCAGTTTGTAACCTGCGTCTGCGCTTTGTCTTGCTCAGGAGAACGCTCGTGTTGGCCAATCGTCGCTATGACGATGACGGACACGATCACCAAGGTCTCTGCTGCTCGCTGTACGTGCATTGTGTTGAGAACCTCGCTAGTCATCCTTCACGATAAAATCCGAAAGCCATTTTGACAAGCTCATTTGCGCGATAAACAGGCCGGTCAGGAGACCGACCGCTGACTGGCGTAATCAGGCGATTGCACTCGTTGAGGATTGCTGAGTTCGGAATGACAAGAGGTTTGGCCGAAGCCCGGCGGCCGAAGTTCGAAGCCCCCTTATCTTAACTCGTCCATCGCCGCCGCCAGCACTTCCCTGCCCGGCCGCGTCAACGATTCCGGCAGCGTAGCCAGCGGCTCATCGACCATATTCAGCATATCGAGGAAGCTGGGCGATTTGGTGTTCACATAAAACAATCCCGTGAGCACTTCGCCTTTGTCGTGCGCTTCGCTGAGGCGGGTCATTGCCGCAATGCGGTTGGTCGGGTCGTAGTCTTCCTCCAGCTTCCGCAATCGCAAGTGCGAACCATCGTGCATGGTGACATTGACCGTCGTTCCCGGATCGTATTCGACGTCAATCTCCTCGAAGTGCGGCACGAAGCTCATGTCCTGCAGGGTCTCTTCGTGATCCTTCACGTACTTGTAGGATTTAGTCGAGCCCTCATGATCGTTGAACGTGACGCAAGGAGAGACAACGTCGAGCATGACGGTGCCGTGGTGCGCGATGGCGGCTTTCAGCAGGGTACTTAGCTGTTTCTTATCGCCAGAGAAGGACCGTCCCACAAACGTCGCGCCTAGTTCGATGGCGAGCCCACAGGTATCGATCGGAGGCAGATCGTTGATCACTCCCGACTTCAGCTTCGATCCCAGATCAGCGGTGGCCGAGAACTGCCCCTTGGTCAGGCCGTACACGCCGTTGTCCTCGATGATGTAAATGAGCGGAAGATTGCGGCGCATGAGGTGAACAAACTGGCCGATGCCGATCGACGCCGTGTCACCGTCTCCGCTCACGCCTAGCGCAATCAGATTGCGATTGGCCAGCATGGCGCCCGTGGCTACCGACGGCATGCGTCCGTGCACAGAGTTGAAGCTGTGCGAACGGTTCATAAAATAAGCAGGACTCTTTGACGAGCACCCGATTCCACTCAGCTTCGCGACCCGCTCCGGCTGCACGCCCATGTCATACATGGCTTCGATGATGCGCTCGGAAATGGCGTTATGGCCGCAGCCGGCGCACAGCGTAGTCTTGCCGCCCTTGTAGTCAATCACCGTCAAGCCAATATGGTTCGTTTTTGGTTCTGGAGATCTCGGTTCAACAGGCGTAGTCGCCATTACTTGCCCTCCATAGTGCTCAATTCGTCAGTAACGGAGCGCGCATCGAGCGGCAGGCCGTCGAGATGGCTGATGCTGCGCATCCGTGTAATCAGTTCAGGTTTCAGGTCCAGCTTGAGCAGGCTCAGCATCTGCGCATCGCGGTTCTGCTCGACCACGTACACCCGGTCGTGCTGCTCGATGAACTCATGCACTTCCCGCGTAAATGGATAAGCCCTCAACCGCAGATAGTCGGTTTCAATTGCGTATTCATTGCGCAACTGGTCGCGGCTTTCGACGATCCCCCAATGGGATGTTCCATAGGCGATGATCCCTATTTTTGCGTTGGCGCCCTTGAGAATTTCCGGGCGCGGCACGAAGGAACGGGCGGTTTCGAACTTGCGGTTGAGCCGCTCCATATTGTTTTCGTAATCGTCAGGCCGCTCGCTGTAACTGGATTTATCGTTGTGCCCGCTGCCCCGAGTAAAATACGCCGCGCCGGGGTGGTCGGTTCCCGGCAACGTGCGATAGCCGACGCCGTCGCCATCCAAATCTTTGTAGCGGGCAAAACCGCCGAGCTTCTCCAGATCGTTTTTGTCTAAAACTTTGCCGCGCTTGATCGGCGCAGTCGGATACTCGAACGGATCGGACATCCAATTATTCATCCCCAGATCCAGATCGGACATGACGAAAACCAGTGTCTGAAACTGTTCAGCCAGGTTGAAGGCGTCTGACGCCATGCTGAAGCACTCCGCCGCCGACGACGGAATGAGCATGATGTGCTTGGTATCGCCATGGGAGAGAAAGGCCGTGGTAAGAATGTCGCCCTGCGAAGTGCGCGTGGGCAAGCCGGTCGAGGGTCCGACGCGCTGAATGTCCCAGATCACGCCCGGAATCTCCGCGTAATAAGCCAGGCCGGCAAACTCCGACATCAACGAGATTCCCGGACCCGCGGTCGCGGTCATGCTGCGCGCCCCCGCCCAGCCGGCGCCGATCACCATGCCGATCGCTGCCAGTTCATCCTCTGCCTGCACAATAGCGAACGTAGCTTTGCCGTCGGGACCAATGCGGTGTTCTTTCATGTAATCGATCATCGTCTCAACCAGCGAAGACGACGGCGTAATCGGATACCATGTGACCACCGTGCAACCGGCAAACATGCAGCCCAGAGCCGCCGCCGAGTTGCCGTCAATGATGATCTTGCCCGCGGTCTTATCCATGCGCTCGATGTAGAACGCTCCTCGCTTCTGCAGACTGGCTTTTGCGTAGTCGAACCCAGCTTGCGCCGCCGCCAGATTCAGGTTGGCGGCCTTCACCTTTTTGGCAAACTGTTTCCGGATCGCCTTCTCCACTTCACCCATCTCAATGGAGAGCAGTTGCGCAACCACGCCTACGTACACCATGTTCTTGACCAGTTTGCGCAGCTTGGCCTCAGGGCAAACCGTCGCAACCAGCTTGTCGTACGGAACCGAATAGAAAATAAGATCGTTGCGCAGCTTGTCGAGGGCGAGAGGTTCGTCATAGAGGACCGACGCTCCCGGCGCCAGCGTCATCACGTCGTCCTGCGCCGTCTCGGCATTCATGGCAACCAGGAAATCAATTTCCTTTTTGCGGCCAATGTAGCCGTCCTTGTTGGCCCGAATGGTGTACCAGGTGGGCAGACCGGCGATGTTCGAGGGAAACAGATTCTTGCCGGAAACCGGCACGCCCATCTGAAAGATGGCACGCAACAGTACGGTGTTTGAACTTTGAGAACCTGAGCCATTCACCGTAGCAACCTGAATACTCATGTCGTTGACAACGCGCTTACGCCCCAATTGCCCGCCCGTACCCTGGGGCGCAACATCAGTAGTGGCCATCCCTACACCTTCCTTATCATTAAGGGGCGGAGTGATCCGCCCGATTTCCAACTTGGGGGAAACACATAATTATACGGCGATGGAGCCTCCCTCAGCACGCCAAATCGCCCGCCTGAAGCCGGGGAGGAACCTATCTGGGAACGAGATGCAAGAAAACGACAAGCAAGAATAAAGAAGCACTGCGGACTCACTACTCAGCCTTGAAGAACTGCGCAATGGTGCGGAATTTATTATATCGTGACACGATTAACTCTCCCGGCGGGATTTTCTTCAGCTCCGAGAAGTGCCTCTGCAAGCTGACGTCGAGCAGGTTCGCCGCCGCATCATGATCCCGATGCGCCCCGCCTTCCGGTTCGGGAACCACATCGTCAATGCAGCCCAGCTCGCTGAGGTCCGTGGCCGTAATGCGCATGGCCTCCGCCGCCAGCTCTTTCTTGGTGGAGTCCCGCCACATGATCGCGGCACAGCCCTCGGGCGAAATCACCGAATAGATCGAATTCTCCATCATCAACACGCGGTCGGCCACGGCGATCGCCAACGCCCCGCCGCTGCCTCCAACCCCAATCACTGTCGCAATAATAGGAACTTGCAGCCGCGCCATCTCGCGCAAGTTGTAGGCAATCGCTTCGGCTTGGCCGCGCTCCTCCGCGTGAATTCCGGGGTAGGCACCGTCGGTATCCACCAGCGTGAAAATCGGCCTGCGAAACTTTTCCGCGACCTGCATCACGCGCATCGCTTTGCGATAGCCCTCGGGATGCGGCGTCCCAAAATTGCGGTACACGCGCTGCTTCATGTCCCGCCCTTTCTGGGTGCCGATCACCAGAACTTCCTCGCCATGAAAGCGGGCCATTCCGCAAACAATCGCCGGATCGTCACTGAAGCCGCGATCCCCGTGAATCTCGCTCCAGTCCGTGAACACGCGCTCAATGTAGTCGAGCGTCTGCGGACGCTGAGGATGCCGGGCCAGCTCCGTCTTTTGCCAGGCAGTCTGCAACGCCTTCAATTCGTGCCTCAGAGTGTGGATGCGCTCCTGCAGCTTCGCGAGCTGGCGGTGAGTCTCTTCATCCTTCCGGGTGGTGGCCTCGATGAGCGCTACCTGCCGCTCGATCTCCTCCAACTCCTGCTGCGCCTTTTCGGTTGCTTCCATGATTAAACGACTACGCGATTGCGCTCTAACTGATCACACGGACACTGCCCCGCCCGCACAACTGTTCCACACGGGCGATGAAGTTGCGATCTGGCACGACATTATAACCTTCCGCTTCCATCACCACCATGAAATCCCCAGCGCGTTCCACGTCAAACAAAACCCGCGCCTCGCCTTTCCGCTCCTTAAAAAGCATATGAAGATCGTCGACGGTGGTCTCACCCGCGGATTCCAGTGGCACTCGAATCCGAATCGCCCGGGGCAGCGGAACCTTAGCGTCTTCCAGCGGCATGATCTCAGCCGCCGTGATCTTGGGATTCGCCCCTTCTTCAATCCGCACTCCGGCCCTCACGAGCACAGGAACCTCCAGCTTCACCTTGTCGCCCAGACGCTTGTACGCCTCCGGAAAGACGATCATATCGATCGACCCTGACATATCCTCGAGTGTGGCCTGCGCATAGAACTCTCCGCGCTTCGATTTCTGCACGCGCACGTTGCCGATGATTCCCGCGGTCGCAATAGTCTCGTCTTTGCCGGTAGACCTCGTCATCGCACCAAGTTCCACGATGCTCAGCGCCTGCAGGTCGGCCAGCTTGTCTTTGTATTTCTCTAGCGGATGCCCGCTGATGAAGAACCCCAGGATTTCCTTCTCCGCCGCCAACCGCGCCTGCTCATCCCAGTCAGGAATGTTCGGCAGCCTGTCGTTGTTCGCCTCGGACTCTTCCTGCTGAAACACGCCGAACAGCCCGTGCTGGCCAGATTCCGCATCGCGCTGCGTCTTCTGAGCGCGCTCCATGGCGCGGTCCAGCACAGCCATCACTTGCGCGCGCCGGCCCAGCGAATCCATCGCACCGCTCTTGATCAACGACTCCAGCACGCGCTTGTTCAGCAGCCGCAGATCGACGTTCTCACAGAACTCGTAAATGGATTTGAAGCGCCCCAGCTTCTTCCGCGCCGCCACAATCGATTCAATGGCATTGCCGCCGACATTCTTAACCGCCGCCAGACCAAACCGGATGGCCTCTCCATGCGGTGTGAAATTCGCGTCCGAAACATTGATGTCCGGCGCTTCGACCGAAATACCCATCTCCCGGCACTCGTTGATGTACTTCACCACGTCATCGGTACTGCCTGTCACTGAGGTGAGCAGAGCCGCCATGAACTCGACCGGATAATGCGTCTTCAAATACGCCGTGTGATAAGCCAGCAGCGCGTACGCGGCCGAATGCGACTTGTTAAAGCCGTATCCCGCAAACTGAGCCATGAGATCGAATATCTTCTCGATCTTCTTCGGAGGAAACTTCCGCTGCGCGGCACCTTCCACAAAGCGCTCACGCTGCTGCGCCATCTCCTCGGCCTTCTTCTTGCCCATGGCGCGCCTCAGCAGGTCCGCTTCACCGAGTGAATATCCCGCCAGCCGGTTCGCGATCTGCATCACCTGCTCCTGATACACAATCACGCCCAGCGTCTCTTCGAGAATCTCTTTCAGCTCCGGCAGTTCGTACTCGACGCGCTTGCGCCCGTGTTTGCGATCGACGAAATCGTCAATCATCCCACCCTGGATCGGCCCCGGCCGGTAGAGCGCATTCAGCGCCGTAAGATCTTCAATCGAACTCGGCTGGTACTTACGCAGCACATCCCGCATCCCATGCGACTCAAACTGAAACACGCCCGAGGTCAATCCCTTGTGGAAGACTTTCTGATAAGTCTCCTCATCCTCCAGCGGAATTTGTTCAAGGGTAATCGGCGCCCCACGCGTCTGTGCAATCAGCTTCAGCGTGTCGGTAAGAATCGTCAGCGTGGTCAGCCCGAGAAAATCCATCTTCAGCAGGCCCATCTTCTCGATGGCAACCATGTCGAAGGCAGTCACGATTTCATCATTCTTGGTCTTGTGCAGCGGGACAAGTTCGGTCAAAGGTCGCGGCGAAATCACGACGCCGGCAGCGTGAACGCCGGAGTTGCGCACCATCCCTTCCAGCTTTTTAGCCGTTTGGATCAACTCGCGAATCTGCCCGTCCTTCTCCATCGCCTCGCGCAGCTGTGGCGAGTCTTCAATCGCCTGGTCGAGCGTGATGTTGAGCTGCGTCGGAATCATTTTGGCGATGCGATCCACATCGCTGTATGGGATGTCCATCGCGCGACCAACGTCCTTGATCGCCGCCTTAGCTGCCATCGTGCCAAATGTGATGATCTGCGCAACGTTGTCGCGGCCGTATTTCTGCGTGACGTAGTTGATCACTTCGCCGCGACGGTTCATGCAGAAATCGATGTCGATATCCGGCATCGAAACGCGCTCAGGATTCAGGAAGCGTTCAAACAGCAGCTCGTGCTGCAGCGGATCAAGATCAGTGATGCCGAGTGCATAGGAAACCAGCGATCCGGCGGCCGACCCGCGCCCCGGACCCACCGGAATCTCACGCTCCTTGGCGTAGCGGATGAAGTCCCACACAATCAGGAAATATCCCGGAAACCTCATCTGCTGGATGATTGCCAGTTCCCGCTCCAGCCGCTGCTCGTAATCCGAAATCGGATGCTTTAGCTTGCCTTGCTCGTGCAGCGGCCGCAGCGCTTCCATTCGCCGCGCGAAGCCCTCGCGAGTAACGTGCACAAAATAGCTGTCAATGGTGTAGCCCGGCGGAACCTCGAATTGCGGGAACGGCGTCGCCACTTTCTCCAGGCGCAAGCTGCAGCGCTCAGCAATGTCGAGCGTGCGGCCCAGAACCTCTGGCGAGTCCTTGAACACGCGGTACATCTCATCGTGGCTCTTGACAAAGAACTGCGTCCCCTCAAACTTCATTCGGCCTGTATCGTGAATCGACTTGCCGGTCTGAATGCAGAGCATCACATCCTGGGCGTGCGCATCGTCCTCGCACAGATAGTGGCTATCGTTGGTTGCGACCAGCGGCAGTCCGAGATCCTTCTCCAACTGAAACAGTCCAGGATGGATCTTGTGCTCCATCGCTAGACCCTGGTCCTGAATCTCGAGAAAGAAATTCTCCTTGCCGAAGATGTCGACAAACGTCCCGGCGGCCGCGCGCGCAGCCTCGTAATTCCCTTCCATCAACCGCTCCGCGACCTCCCCTTTCAAGCATCCTGAAAGCCCGATCAACCCGCGGGAATGCTCCGCCAGAAACTTCTTGCTCACCCGTGGCTTGTAATAGAAGCCGTTCAGCGAGGCTTCCGACGTAATCTTTACCAGATTGCGGTAGCCCTCTTCGTTCTCGGCCAACACCAGCAGATGGTTGTAGGTATCGCCGTCGGGCGGAGTGCGCTCGATGTTGTGATCGTCTTTCTTGCAGATGTAAAGCTCGCAGCCCACGATTGGCTTCACGCCTGCGTGATTCGCCGCATTGACGAAATGCACGGCGCCAAAGATATTTCCATGGTCGGTCATGGCCACGGCAGGCATGCCCATCTCTTTCACGCGATGGCAAAGCTTCTCAACGTCGCAGGCGCCATCCAGCAGAGAGTAATCGGTATGCAGGTGCAGGTGAACGAATTGGGACATAGGCCTCAGTATGATTTTACGTTGGCGTCATTCTATCGGGAAACCATTAGGAGGAAGCAGCAACTTATCCACAGCGGGACGTGCTGATTCGCGCGAGGCTATTGCCCTTCGTGTACGCCCGGCAGGCGAAAATCCACGCCGCGGTCGTCGTTGACTTTGATCGTGGCCGGAATGTCGAGGTCAGCAAGCGGGATTTTCTGCGTACGCTGCGGAGTAAAAACCCACAGCGTCTGACCCACGATGGCGTAATTCTGTACTTCTTGACTGTGTTGATCGTGGAACACCAGCACAGTCGCGGGCGCGGGGTCAGTGTGCGCTTCCTGGCGTGGAGGCGCAGGCGCCGACCGTGCATATGCATCTTGACCGCCCTGCTGGCGCATCCCCAGTTCGTCGAGACTCTGCTGGTTCATCTGGTTTGCCACACCAGTCTGGTCTTGCTGTTCCTGGTCGGAAGACGAATCAGAACTCCACCAGTCGGGATCGACTCCGCCGCCCAAGTACGGATAGTAAGGATATCCATACCCATACCCGCAGCCGTAGCCGAAGCAATTATTTCCGTAGCCGTAAGTCCGGATTCTCACGCCAACGCCCGAATGGTGCAACCTCCGATTCAAGCCCCGCGAAGAGAGCGGCCGATTGAAAGTTGAGCCGCGCGTGAACGAATGCCCTGCTGAACCAGGGCTCGAGCGCATCCCGCTGAAAGCGTGACCACCGCTGGCATGGCCACCAAAGCTACTGTGCGAAGCAAATCCTCCGCCTCCGCCGAATCCATGGCCGCCACCCGATGCGTGGCCTCCACCATGCTGCGCCGAAAGCGGCAGAGAGGCCAGGAGGAGCGCGAACCCCGCGATCGCAAGCGGTCGACGCATGCCCCATTATAAGCCCGACTCGGGGCGGGCGAAGAAGAAATTGGTGCCTGGCCGGGCGCGAACTAGGGCGGTACCCTGGCAGCCCATTACCGGGGACGTCTAGCGCTTCCTGGCCTTTGTCTTGTGCGCCGGTCTCTTTGATTTTGCAGGATGCTTCAGAGCGGCCTTGGGAGCATGTTTAGCAGGCTTCCCGTGAGCTTTGACCGGCGCCGCCTTAACCTGCTGATGCCCTTTCACCTTCGAGGGCGGGGTGGTCAACACAGCCGCAACCACTGGCGGCGCAACCGCGCTTTTCCCCTTACCCTTCGCCACTTCTCCTTTTTTTCCCGCCACCGCCGCTGGAGGCGCCGCCGCCTTCGGCCCACGCCCGCGCCGAGGTGGAGGAGGCGGAGGTGGCGGGGGCGGCGCAAACGGTTTCAAAAACTTCAGTGTCTCCGTCCGCGAGCGCAGCTTTCCGTCGATCAGCAGCATAAACACGTCGCGCGCTATCTTTGGATACTCGGGCAGCGCCGGCGTGATCAGCAACTCCGTCATTTCAGGCAGCGGAATGCGTTGTTGCACCTGCCGCCACTTGGTCAGGAAATTCTTGATTTTCTGCGCCACGGTCTGCTGCCGCGCCGTCACCGCCAAGAATAAAATCATCTCCGGTCGCGCCGAAGACAGCAGATTCCAGGTCCGCGAAGGCGTCGCAGCTTCCTTCCCAGTCAACCGCTTAGCGAGTTCCTTGGCATGATCCTCAATATCGCGCCACGACTCGATCAAGTCCTTGCGCGGAATCTGCCGCCGCAAGTCAGAAATGTCCTTATCAGAAAGGCGCGCGGTCAAAAAGTGCATCACGGCTGCCGATGGATCCACGGTGTAGCCCAGGTCGACCATCTGCTGCCGCGTCTTCATCAACTGCGCCAGCCCGTTCGTATCCACCTTCGCCGACGACCAATGCGGATGCAGCACCTTCAGCCAGTCTTCCTTTTCCAGCGCCTTCACCACATTCAGCGGATCATCTTCATGCGCCAACTGCGCAATCTCGTGCCCTACCGCGCTGCGCGAGATATGCTCAATGTATTTGTTTTCCTTCGCCGCGTCGTACCGTTGCTGGGTGCGCTCTTCCAGCGGCCAGTGAAAGCGCGCCGCAAACCGGGTAGCGCGAATCAGTCGCGAGGGATCTTCCACGAACGAATAGTTGTGCAGAACGCGAAGCAGCTTTGCCTCAATGTCGGCCACACCGTTGAATGGATCAAGCAGCAGCCCGCGCGACCCCTCATTCAGCGACAGCGCCATGGCGTTCACCGTAAAGTCGCGCCGGCGCAGATCGTCCTGAATGCTCGCCGGCGCAATCACCGGCGCCTTGCCCACCTTCTCATAAACCTCGGTGCGAGCCATGCCGATCTCGGCGCGTACGTTCCCCGGCAGCACCAGAAACAGCGTGCGCACATCTTCGTCGTGCCCGGCCACTTGCGCGCCCGCCCGCTCGAAGTCCTTATGCAGTTTGAGAGGATTACCCTGAACCGTGAAGTCCAGGTCGCGGATGGTGAACCCGCTGATAATGTCGCGAATCGCCCCGCCAGTAAGATAGAGAGTGATTCCCGCGGCGCGGGCTATCTCTTGCACCAGGTTGACGCCTTTCATCTGATCCGGCGTCAACCGGATTTCCATCGTGTAAATGTAATCAGCCATTCGTCTTCAGACAACTGACTTCAAGCAATCCCGCAGGCCGCACTTCGTTGGACATCCTGGACACTCACGTCCTGGACACGGCGGACCAGCAACATCCACTACTTTTCCACAGGATTTCCACAGACTACTGGGGCCCAGACCCGTCCCTTTAAGACCGGTCGATACTCAAGCCATTAAATACAAAGCACTTAAACAGAGTTTAGTCGAGACCAAGCAACTTAAAGGAATAACACAAGGTTTATAATTTGGCTACTGCCAACGTGGATTCGCAGGATTTCTTCCCATTTAGTGCGAGAATGGGCTGCCTAGGGAACTGCCGGTTTGGCTTGAAAGGGCGCGGCCTCAAGCCGCACCGCCGGATGCCTTTTCCTGAACACGGCTTTAGCCGCCGCGGTAGCCCGCAGCCCGACCATGCCCTCGACCCATAAGAAAGTGATCGTCCGCAAGATGGACCGCGACTCCGTCTCCGGCTACGTCTCCCCGGCGCAATTCGTCACCGAAGGCAAACTCGAATTGCTCAACACCTCCGGCAACGTGGTCGCCATGGACCTGCGCGAGATCAAGGGCGTCTACTTCGTCCGCGAGTTCGGCGACTCCGAGTCGCTCACCCGCAAGACCTTCACCACCCGCCCCCGCTCCGAAGGCCTGTGGGTCCGCCTCCGCTTCAAGGACAACGAAATCCTCGAAGGCTTAATGCCATCCGACCTGACCCAGAATATGCCGGAAGGCTACCTGGTCAACCCTCCCGACCAGCGTTCGAACACCCAGCGCATCTTCGTCCCCCGAACCGCCCTCGAGTCGCTGACGGTCCTAGCCGTAATCGGCGCCACCCGCCGCCCCCGCCGCGGCCCCACCGACGACCAGCGCCAAGTCCCCATGTTCGAGGAGTAATTTTCGAAAAGTAATGTTCGAAGAGTAATGTTCGAAGAATGATGTTCGAAGGGTGAGCTTGAAAAGTGCTTGGCCCTTTTCTGATCCCGCGGTCGACCGTGCTCGTGTGGGACGAACACTCCTGTCTGCTATGTGACGAGTGAGATGGAAACGGGTCCCTGGTGCCCAGCTTTGCAAAAGAGCAAGGCTGGGACAGTCTCAGTTAATATGGTGCCGGCAAAGAGGGACAGCCCCCTAGCCCCCAAATAGACTCCACGTTACTTGCAAACCGCTCCCGCATCGGCGATGAACGTTCCATTCAACGAGTCGTGCCCATTCACCCCAATGGAAGGCGTAACTCGGTAGAACCAATCGAAAAACGCCAATTCCTGGAGATGGTAGGTGAAGCCGTTGGGCATCTTCACCGCAGGCATGAGCGTACCGGACAGTGGGTCGCCCACTTCATAGTTGTTCTGGCAGCCGACGACCTGCCCGATGTTGCCCCAAGCCGGCGTGAGATTTCCGCCGGTGGGATCGTTGATCCATTCGCCGTGCTCGTGCGCAAGCACAGACGTGTCGGCTACTCCCGTAAACAACGTCTGGTTGCGCCCTTCGAACTCGCCGGTGCCATAGGTCTGGGTGCCGTTGATGTCGTGATAGCCCAGGATGCAGCAGTTGCCGGTGACGTCCGATGAGCCGTCGGACAGCACCGCGTTGTAGAACAGGAAAAACACAAATGTGTTGGGAGTGATGCCCAGGTTGATGATGATTTTCCGCGCGATCGGGTCCCAATCGTTAATATTCACCACACCCAGGGCGTTGGGCGGGTTGACGTTGCCTGTGTTAGTGCCGCACAGGCCGGAAAAGCCAAGTACGCTTCCATTGGTGGTGCCGGTGTTTGCGCTGGCGATGGTGACGGTCTGCAGGGGCATCGGAGTGATTCCCAGCAGGGTGTGATAAGTCGCCCCAGTAGCGGAAACATCGCCCCAGAAATTGCCCCGCATAAACGCGTCGATGTACTGCGTATTGCCGACGGTGGTGGCGCCAAGCTTATACGCCACGTCGTTGAACAAGGGCGACTGCTCGGTGAGGCCCAGTGCCGTGTGGCCGGCGCCAATGCAGCCCGGGTCGGCGGCCGTGGGGTCAAAAATGTAACTCACTGTGGAGCTGTACTGAAATACCAGCCGCACGGGAATAATCACCTCGGGGATCACGACGGGATGCGCGGGGCGTGTAGTCGGGTTCGCCCCGAGAATCTGGCCCGTATACGTCTTGCCGTCGATGGGTGAAACAACGCTGTAACTATAGTTTGGGAGAGTCAAAGCCACCGGCGGAGGCACCAGTTCGGTGTTGCGATACATGCTCGGACGGGTATAGATGATATGCAGTTGATTTGGGCTGGCAGGCAAGGGGCGATCGTCCTGTCCGAATGCTGACGATGTCAGCACGAGAGCGAACACAACCAGCGCGAAATAGAACGCCTTCATAGCATGCTCCTGGAAGCTTTCAATTTTCTGTCGGATCAGTCCGCCGGGGGTGGTGCGACACCGAAGCGAGGGAAGTCTAACCTCGAATGCATGGCGTGTCTAGTGTGAATAAAATTGCGGTAGTGTCCTAACAGTGCGTTGCTACGTAGCGGCGGTCCTAGCGCCTGACAAGATTACCGTAAACCGAGCGCTTTATCAGAACTGTCAAATAACACTAGACTCCGAACGTGACGATCAGCGCATAAACGCACTCTTACTGCATGGCGAGAGCATTTTTATCACTTTCAGCCACTGTTTGGTCATTTATCGCGGCGGCAGGATTAACCTCAACATTGAATGGAAAAACCTCAAGAATGTGCACTATGCACTCGATGGAGAGATGGGTAAAGGCACAGTTAACTTTTCGGGCAACACGTTAGAATTTGCCGATTGCCTCTTTGACTTTTCTATTCCGAGCGCGCCCTCAGAGCGGAGTCAGGCCCTTACCAAGAGCCTACTGGCGCAGAACACTAATACCCTAACGCTCCCGCCGCGTCCCTCAACGCACTATTAGGACACTACCAAAATTGCCTACAGCGGGACCGGGCCGGTGAGCACCCGTCTGCGTGGAACGGTGACCCTGCCTCAGAACGCAACCTGCCACAGCGTGAAGTTCACGAATGCGGGAGGCACGACGTCGTTCACCACCAACCTCAACATTTTCGATAACGGAGGATGCAGTCCGCAATTGGTGACGATGACGGCGACACACTGAGGTGGTGAGCTCTGGAACATTTGCCGATCAACTCCGCGTACCCACAATCTGGTGTTGCAATCTCCCCCGGCATGAGGTAAAAGGTGTGATCTGGGCGCGGCCAACCTCCCGCGCGGTGAGAGCAGCCAGGACTACTTCCTTCCTCCCGTCCCGTCTGGTCTTTGGTCCTTAGGTTTTTTGCATTAGTCACATCCCGAGGTAGAGGTGTCTCATGAAGGCCTTCTTTCCCTCCGCGTCGAAGCGACGATTGGCGGTCACCTTTAGCGTTCTCACTTTCGTCTGCACGTTAGTGCTGCTTCATCAGTCCAGCGCCCAGCAGTCCAGCGCTCCTGAGCAGGCCCCGCTGACGACGCCATCCCCGCTGATCGCGCAACCCGTCGACGAATCGCAATTGACCGTGCTTCATGGCAACACGCATCCCTTGGCGCGCCCCCAGTTCGACCTGGGCACCGCCCCGGCCACACTCCCTATGCAGCGCATGCTCCTGGTCCTGAAGCGCAGCTCGGAGCAAGAGGCCGCGCTCAGAAAACTTCTCGACGACCAACAGGACAAAGCCTCGCCCAGCTATCACAAGTGGCTAACGCCCGCCGAGTACGGCAAGCAATTCGGACCCACCGACACCGATATTCAGACCATCACCGCCTGGCTACAGTCGCACGGATTCGAAGTGGGCACCACAAAGGGCCGCACCGTTCTGGAATTCTCCGGCTCCGCCAGCCAGGTGCAGGAAGCGTTCCACACTACGATTCACAAATACATCGTTGATGGAGAGCAACACTGGGCCAACGCCAGCGACCCACAGATTCCGACGGCGTTGACGCCGGCCGTAGCGGGAGTGCTAACGCTTCACAATTTTCTGAAGAAACCGCTGGTTCATATAGCGGAGAAGCATATTCCCGCAAAGTTCGTTCCTAAGTCCCAACCGCAGTTCAGTTCATCGACCGGGTTGCACGCGCTTACGCCTGAAGATTACGCAACTATCTACAACGGTGGTCAGTCAGCTTTAAGTGGGATCGATGGAACAGGAATTATCGTCGCCGTCGTTGCACGGAGCAACCTCTTCAACGACGGGACCGGTCCTGGAAGCGATGTTGCGGAGTTTCGGAGTGTATTCGGCTTGCCTCCCTCTGCTTCGGCCCTGAGCAGAGGCCTCAACGTTGTCCTCAACGGCCCCGACCCTGGCGACCTCGGCGGGGGCGACGAACTTGAAGCAACGCTGGATGCATCCTGGTCAGGGGCACTCGCAACGGGAGCCCTGATCGATTTTGTAATCTCAGCAACCACGAACACCGCCGACGGCGTCGACCTCTCTGAGCTTTTCATCATCGAGAACGACTTGGGCAATGTGATGACCGAAAGCTTCGGCACTTGCGAGGCCGCCGTCGGCGCCAGCAACGCCGCAGGCACCTCAGCTCTTGCGGAGCAAGCCGCAGCCGAGGGCATCACCTATATGGTTTCCGCCGGAGACACCGGTGCCGAAGGTTGTAACAACCTCAGTGAGACAGTTGCCCAGGGCCCGGTCTCCGTGAGCGTGACAGCTTCCACACCTTTCACAGTGGCCGTGGGCGGCACCATGTTCAACGAAAACGGTCAGGATGCTACCTACTGGAACACCAGCAACGACGCTAACCTGGGATCAGCCAAGTCCTACATTCCTGAAGAGGTCTGGAATGAAACCTGCACGACGCAGTGTGAGCCGCCATTGGCCGCGGGCGGCGGCGGTGCGAGCGTTTTTTTCGCCAAGCCCACGTGGCAGGCCGCTCTTACTGGCGCGGGTGATGGTGCTCGCGACATTCCGGATGTCTCTCTCACGGCAGCTGGGCACGACCCCTACCTGCTGTGCATCGAGGGCTCCTGTGTTCCAGACGCACAGAGCAACATATCTTTTGCCGGCGTCGAAGGAACATCAGCGTCGGCGCCTTCCTTTGCCGGAATCATGGCGCTGGTTGACGAGAAAATGAGCCAGCTCGCGCCTCCGGATAACAGCCCGCGTCAGGGTCTGGCTAACTATGTGCTCTATCCCTTGGCTTCGATCCAACAAAACGCGGGAACCGCCTGCAGCGCGTCTGCAACCCCCTTGCCGAACAGCGCCTGCGTGTTCAACGACGTAACCGTCGGTAACAACTCCGTACCCGGCGAGGCTGCGTACCCGAATGGACAGTACTCCGCTGGCGTGGGTTACGACCTGGCAAGTGGCCTAGGGTCGGTCAATGTCGCTAATCTCGTGAATGCATGGTCCAGCGCACAATTTCGCCCCACTACGACAACTCTCAAGCTCAACGGTGGCACGGGTGCGATCTCCATCGTTCACGGCACACCGGTGAATGTGAGCATCTCTGTGGCCCCAAGTAGCGGAACCGGAACCCCTGCAGGAGATGTTTTCTTACTCGCCCCGACCAACCCAAGCGATATTCTCATCTCCGGCCAGGTCGCCGTGCAATTTTTCACGCTGAGCGCTAGCGGCACGGCGTCCGGAACCACCAACCAACTCCCCGGAAGCGGTGCAACGAGTAACGGCTACCTCGTTACTGCGCATTACGCGGGTAACTCAACCAGTACTGCCACTGGGTTTTTGGCACCCAGTGATTCCTCGCCCGGAGTTCTCGTCACCGTTACGCCGGAAAACAGCATTACGACGGCGTCTGGTGTGGACGCGAACCGCAATTCCATCGAAGGCAGCACTCTCCCGTTCGGAAGCTTTGTGTTCGTTCGAGCAGATGTTGTGGGGGTCTCACGTAGCGGCGTTCCCACTGGACAGGTCAACTTCACCGACAATGGGAACTGTAACGGAAAGGCCTGTGTCTTTCCCGCGCAGATCTTCTCATTTCCGATCCTGAACCCCTCCCCTCTCAACAGTCAGGCCAATACCTCGATTGGGCCTGGCGTTCTCAACTTTGACGCTGGCAGTCACAGCATTTCGGCAAACTACCTTGGGGACAATAGCTTCAACGCGAGCAGTAGCACGACTCCGGTTACCTTCACAATCACGTCTGGCTTCACCGGCGTATCAGGTTTGGGCTCGGTGGTGATCGCCAGCCCTGGTCAGGGGGCAACGACAACTCTCGGCATCGTCGCCTCCACCGGCTTCACCACCCCGGTCAATGTCACCTGTAGTGGCTTGCCTGCCGGGGCCACTTGCCAAATGCCCTCGATCACGCCCAACGGGCCCAACACGGTTGTGACGGGCACGATTACCGTGAAAACTACCGGCGCCACGGCAATGCTGCAGCCCAACCGGCAGCCCTACTACTTCGCGGCGATGCTTGGCGGAGGATTGCCGCTGGCCGGTATCTTTCTGCTGGCCTCATCCAAGCGGCGGCGCTGGAGCCTTCTGCTCAGCCTCCTCGTGCTGGCCCCCGTGATCGGACTGGCGGCTTGTGGTGGAGGCGGTAGCAGCAGCGCGTCGCCACCACCACCACCGACTCCCACTCCCGCTGGCACGTACCAGATCAGCGTGACCGCGACCGCAGGATCGGAGTCTCAGCAGGAAGGCGCTTTTACCCTCGTCGTACAGTAAATTGGGCGGGTTCATCCTTTCGCGGTGTTTGCGAAAGGGTGGGATGCACAAACGCAAATCCTCCGGCTTTCACCTTGCGGATTTTCCACAGCTTACCTCTGTGACATCTGACCT
>Ga0307476_10000585_pt1 | contig 26810 bp, 22 predicted proteins | sample atmos_gasesECM2C_2_FD_203314 | JGI IMG/M metagenome (GOLD analysis project Ga0307476, IMG submission 203314) | Hardwood forest soil microbial communities from Morgan-Monroe State Forest, Indiana, United States - atmos_gasesECM2C_05 | ecosystem: Environmental > Terrestrial > Soil > Temperate...
GCGGCGCGATGGGGTCGCGACGGGTCCGGCCGATTTCAGGCGGCGGCAGCCTGGGCCGGCGGCGCCGCGGACGATAAAAGTCCTCTTCCTTCTCCCGAAATGGACCTGTCGCAGTGGACGGAATGGGCGCCGGCGTCGGGCGGCGCGGATGCGCCCGCCCTTGTGATCGTCCGCCGCTCGCTAGTCGACGCCGCGGGATGGGTCGCCGCGATCGTGCTTGGCCTGCTTTTCCTGGCGGCGGGCTGGCGCTGGAAGCGGGTTCGGCTGGGCCTTTTGCTCTTCTGGCTGGCCGCGGCGGGGCTGGGCCTGCTCTGGCTGCCGGCGGCGCTGCAAGGCCTGGCCTGGCCGGCGCTGCTGCTGGGATGCGTCGTCGCCGTCGCCTGGCGTATCGGATCGGCGCTTCGTGGATCGAGTCAGCGCCCGGCCCAATCGCAGCAGGTCCTCGCCGCCGCTGGGTCGGCCGCCGCTGTGCTGCTGCTGATCGCCGTGAGCAACCGCGGCGGCGCGGCCGATCCAGCGGCGCCGGCTGCGACCACGGTTTACCTGGTTCCCGGCGGCGACGACGCCCCGGACAAAACCTTCGTGCTGGCGCCGCCGGAGCTGCTCGACCAGCTGCGAACGCTGGCGCGGCCCGGCGCCGGCCCCGCGGCCGTCCTGGTCAGCGCGGAGTACCGCGGCGAGATCGTCGGCGTCGCGGCCGAGATCGACGCCAAATACCAGGTAGTTTGTTTCGGCGACGAAGCGACCGCGGTCGCATTGCCGCTGGACGGCGTACAGCTGTGCCGGTCGCCGGCCAACCCGGACGCCGGCGAAGTCCAGGTCGGCGGCAAGACGGTCAAGGCCGCGGCCCTGCCGGCGCCGCAAACCGGCGTCGCCGTCCCCCTTCGCGGCGGCGCCTCCGGCGGCGTCGTGCACGTGGAGTGGGTGGACCTGCACTTCCGGGCGCAGGTCGCCGCGGCGGATGAAGAGCGGGACGTACAGTTCACCGCCCCCCGCCTGCCGCAGAGCCGGCTCGCGCTTCGCTTGCCGCGAGGGTCGGCCTATGTCCAGGCGCCTGGCCGCCGTGGGGCGATGAATTTGGCGAAAGACGATCCCTCTACTCTGGACGTGGACATCGGCGGCCTCGCGACGCCTCTGCACGTTCACTGGGCGCCTGAGGCGTGGCTGGCGCTGTGGCCCGAAGTCCAGGTGAAAGAGGCTTATCTGTGGGACCTCGGCGTGGATTCCAGCCGGTTGACGGCTTTCCTGGCCTGCACGATTGGACCGGGCGGGGTCAATTCCCTCGCCGTGCGGTTGCCGCCGCAGCTGGAGCCGCTGACAGTGGAAGCCCGCCGGTCGCAAGACGGGGCGCCGGTCCGCTTGCGCGGCTGGAAAGTCGCCGGCACGGGCGGCGAGCGAGAGCTGAATCTGGACTTTGCCTCTCTCGTAAACGGTGAAATCACCGTGACGGTGGAGCTGGCGCCCCGATCGCCGTGGCCGGCCTCGTTCCAGCTGCCGCTGCCCACGCCCGTGTTGCCCGAAGCCCCCGAAAGCAACCGATCCGCTCGGCCGCAGGTTTCGTATCTTGCTTACCGCACGCATGGCTTGAGCGTCGATCGCGTCAACCCGGTCGGCGTCACCGGCGTCGCGCCGCCCTTCGACGCTTTCGCCCCGTTCTGGCCGGCCGCAATGCGGCCGGACCCGCGGACTCCCCTGGCCTACGCGGCGACGCTGTCGCGCGAGGACGCCGGCCGGCCGCCGGTGCTGGGTCTGCGGTTGCGTCCGGCGGCGACGGTGGACGAGGCGCGGCTGGACGTGGAAATGCACGTCGGCCCGACGCAGACGGACGTGCGGGCCGCGGCGGCGCTGACGGCGCGAACGGGCGGGATGTCGCTGGTCGAGTGGCAAATCCGATCGGCGCAGCCGTTCACGGCGACCGGCGTAACCGGACCCAATGTGCGCCGCTGGAGCCAGGAGGGCGGCCGCGTCCTGGTCTGGCTGGAGCCGCCCCTCCAAGGGGAGGCGAAACTGGAATTGACCGGCTGGCTGCCGCTGACGACGGTCGGCGGGTTGCGCCTGGAGGCGCCGAACATCCGCATCGCGTCGGCGGCGGTGCAGGAAACCAACCTGCGTCTCGTGCCAGGCGGCGGCGTCGCGCTGACGGAGGCGGGTCGGCTCAACCTCGCGCCGACGGCTCTCTCCTCCGCCGAGAAGAGCGCGGGCGGCGTCCTGACCTACACAGCCGGCGGCCGGGAAGACTACGGCGGCGCCTGGCTCGTTCAGTTCGCGCCGCCCCATGTCCGCATCGCCGCCGTCGCCGGAGCGCCGCGGCGGCGACTGGAATTCGCGGCGGTCGTGGACATCCTGCCGGTGCATAGCGGCGTGGAGGCGCTGGAGGTGCGCGTGCGCAACTGGGCCGGAAATGTGGATATCAAATATCCGCCCGGAATGCGAAAGCGGCCGCTGCGGCGCGGCCCCGATGAATGGTCGTGGGCGCTGGAGCAGGACCCCGGAAAGCCCGGCCCGGTCCGCATTGCACTGAGCGGGGAGCTGTCCGGCGACGTTTCTGGGGCGGCGACGCCGGAAATCGTCGTGCCGGGCGCGGCCCGACCTGCCGAATACTGGACGGCGATCGCGGGGACGGACCTGGCCGCGGAGCCGACGTCGGGGTTGGCCCCGGCGGAGCGGCTGCCCAAGGAGTTCGCGCCCGACCCGGCTGCGGCGGCCGCCGTCGGCAAGGCGGCGCAGCGGGCCGCCGATCCGCTCGCGCCGGTCGGCGAACCGACCCTCGTCTGGAAGGCGACCGCTCCGGAAGCGAAGCTGAACCTGGCGCCGCGAGACGCGTCGGCGTCCGCCGCTCCGATCGAGGTGTACCTGGCGGAGTATCAGGCCGCCCCGGCCGAAAGCGGCCGTTGGCTGCACGAGGCGGTCTACTGGCTGCGGCACGACCCCAACACCGATCTGAGTATGATACTGCCGGCCGACGCCGAAGTGCTGTCGGCGGCGATCGACGACGACGAGGCGGCGCCGCTGCAGGCGGACCCGGGACGGCTCTGGCTGCCCTTGACCGGCCGGCCGGCCGTCTGCCGCGTCTGCGTCCGCTGGCGCTACACGGCGGAGGATTTTTCGCGGCCGAACCTGGATCGGCCGAAGCTGCAAGGAGCGCCTGATGGTCCGGCCGTCTGGACCGTGTCCGACCCGTCCGGCTGGCGGCTGGAGGGAAAAGAGGATAAAACGGACCTGCATGGCGGCTTGACGGCGGCGGCGGGGGCGGCCTGGCAGCGCGCCGAAGCGCTGCTGCAGATCAGCACGGCCCTGGCGCAGCAGGCGGCGGAGGGCGGCGCGTCCGCGCCGCTGGCCGACGCCCAGCGGCGCTTTTACGCCGAATGCCGGCGGGCGCGGGAAGAGCTGGATGCGTCGGCCGACGGCGCCGCGCCGGGGTGGCCGGACGGGCGGACGCCGAAACAGACCTTGCTGGACCTTCTGGATCGCAATGAGAAGCTGGCCAAGGATCGGCATTTCGAGGGCGTCCGCGCGGCGGCCGAGGCGGCCGTCGAGACGGCCGGTCCGGGACTGGCAGGCGAGGCGCCGTCATGGTATGCGGAGGGGACGCCGCTCTACGCCTGGTCGGCCTCGGGAATCGCGGCGCCCAAGGCGGTGCTGACGCGAGGCGGCGGCCGCAGGCTCTCGCCCTGGGCGGCCTCGGCCGTGTGGCTGGCGCTGCTGGGGCTGATCGGCCTCTTGTCGCTTGCGCCGTCGGCCGCGGCGTGGGGTCGCGCTTTGTGGCCGGAGCAGATCGCGTTGCTCGGTTTGGTCGGCTGGTGGACGGTGGGCGGGTTGACCTTGGTTGTGGTTCTCTTGCTGATCGTCGGCGTGGTCGGGCGCGCGGCGACGATGCTCGTCGCCGTCCGCCGGCTGTTCCACAGGCCGCCGAAGCGGTCGAAATCGACCGCTCAGATGCCGGCCCTGCCGGAATCGTCCGGCTCGTAAACGCAAGCAGCCTGGCCTCACGCCGCCTGCGCCCGATGCGTTTGCGGCAAGGCCGTCTGCGCCGGCTGGCCGCGCCACAGCGACAGGCAAGCCGTCCCCCACAGGGTCAGGGCCGTATACAGCGCCAAACCGGCGTCCTTCAGAAGCTCCAAACCGACCACCAGCGGCAGCACGTTGCCGACGATCTGCAAGGTCGTCAGCGCCCATAGGCCGGGTCGGAAGCGAAAGCCGCCGTTCCGCTCCCACTCCCGCGCCGTCAGCGCCATGACCAGGGGCAGCGACAGCGCGAAATAATGGGTATGACAGACCGGGCTTGACGCCAACATGATGAGCGTCAGCGATCCGAGAAATAGCACAATACCCGTCGCGTCTTCCCCGCGCCGCCGGCTGGCCGCGGCCAGCGTCAGCGCCGTGAACAGGCCGGCCAGCACGAAATGGGCCGCGCGCACGGTCGGCGCCGCCGTGGGAACGCGGTGCAACCGATCCACGTCGAGATGCAGCGTATTGTGGATCACCACCAGGAACGATTGGCTGTCCGTCGCCGTCGCCTCGATGAGTTCCTTGGCCCGCGAATCGTCCTGATTCAGGTGCAGCGCCGGACCGATCAGCACCACGCCCAGCTTCTGGTAACAAGCGATCGTTTGGGCCGGCCCCAGCACGACCGCCGGAATCAGCAGCAGGCCGACGATCAGGCCGAGCCCCAAGCCCACAAGCGCCCTGCCGTCGCGCCGCCACAGCGGATAGAGCAGCAAATAGGCCGGAAATATCTTGATGCACGCCATGCCGGCCAGCGACGCCCCGGCCAGCGCCCGCCGGCTGCGGATCAGCGCGGCCATGGCGCAGCACAAGAGGAGCAGCAGGATTAGATTGGCCTGGCCGCGCATCAGCGTGTGGCCGATCGGCGGCAGGCAGACCAGGATCGGCCAGAGCCGCAGCCACAAGCGCCGCCGACGATTCCACCAATGCCCCGAGCGCGCGGCCGGGTCCGGCGACGCCGCTTCCAGCGCGGACGCCAGGACGTGAACGGCCAGCAGCAGGCAACAGACATTGACGATGTAGAAAATGCCGACGGCGACGGCGAAGCGCGTGAGGTCGGCGCCGCCCGGCTGCGGCGCCTCGCCGAGCGGTTCCATGAGGATGGCGAAGAGCGGCGGATAGCTGTAATGCCAGCCGTTTTGATCGGTGTGATCGTAGAGATGGTCAGGATCGGCCCGGACCGCCCAGCCAGCCCGCAGGTAAACGCCGAGGTCGCCCATCGGTCGGTCGAGCAGCGCCGATTTCTGCACCACCAGCGCCCCGTACAGCACGACGCCGGCTGCGAACGCCGCGACGGCGACCCACTCCCAGCGAGAGGGGCGCCCGTTCGCAAACGACGATAGCACGCTTTGCGCCTCCGAAGGTCCCGTCAGGCCGCCGAGGCCTGGTCCCGGCCGCGGCGCATCGCCTCCGCGTCCGGGTCATAGGAGCTTTCCTTGAGCAGATACAGCGGCCGGCCCTTGACCTGCTCGTAAATGCGACCGACGTACTCGCCCACCAGGCTCACTGAACAGAGGATGCTGCCGCCGATCACATGCACCGTCGCCAATAGGACGATCCAGCCCGGTTCCCAGGGCCCATGCGTCAGCACAGTCTGGGCCAGGCCCCAGACGCCATAGCCCAGGCCGACGAGGATGACGGCGACGCCGAGAAAGAACGGCAGACGCAGGGGGATTTTGGAAAACGACAGCAGGGCGTCCACGGCGAAGCCGGACAGCCGGCCGAAGGTGAACTTGGACGCTCCGACCTCGCGCGGCGCCACGCGGAACGACACGGCGGCCGTGGGAAAGCCAAGCCAGTTGACCATGCCGCGCAAATAGCGGTGCGTCTCGCCGAGGCGCAAGAGGCCGTCGAGGGCCTTGCGCGACAGCAGCTGATAGTCCGAAGCCGCGTCGCGGACCTCGCGCTCGCTCAAGAGACGCATCAGGTGGAAAAAGAGCCGCGACGAGAGCCGTTTGACCACGCCGGCGCTGGCGTGGTCCTCGCGCAGGGTCACGACCACATCGGCGCCATCCTTCCACTTTTCCAAGAGGGCCGGTATGAGAGACGGCGGATGCTGCAAGTCGGAATCGAGGGTGACGATCACGTCGCCGCGCGCCCGTTCCAGGCCGGCGGTGATGGCGGCCTGGTGGCCGAAATTGCGGCTGAAGGAGCAATAGCGCACCCGCGGGTCGTCCTGGGCCAGCCGCCGCAGCAAGGGCAGCGTGCCGTCGCGGGAACCGTCGTCCACCAGGATGATCTCGGCGTCGTACTCGTCGGCCAGCCCGTCCAGGACCTCGCTCAGCACGCGGTGGAATTGCGGCAGGACCGCTTCCTCCTCGTATACCGGCGAAACCACGCTGAGCAGGGGCTTGGAGGTTGTCATTGGCCTCTTCCGTAAAGCCTCGTCCCGGACGCTCCCCGTCCGCCGACCGTCTTCGCCTCACGCCGCCCGTGCGGCTGGGGCAGGCGACGCCTCCGCGGCGGGCGTCGGCGGCACCAGGATGCGGCGAACCGCGTCTCCAAAAAGCGCCGCCGTCAGCAGCAGTCCGCCGAAGGGATGCATCCCGTAAGCCATCAGCAAACCGGCGTTGTCGGGCGCGCTGACCATGGCGCCGACCACCAACGCGGCGGCGCTGGCAAGCAAGAGCGCCCGAAATCCAACCGGCCACGGCCGGCGCCAACTCTCCAGGAGCGCCCACGCCAGCGTCGGCGTCAGGAGGATATAGCCGCCGCCCTCGGTGGTGGGGCCGCACACCGTCATCCAGCACGCCGCCAATCCCAGGGCCGTGTTCGCTGTTTCCGTGCAAGACCACTGGGCCCGCCAGCGCCCGGTCAGGCAAACGGCCGCCATGACCGCGGCGACGCCGAGCTGAATGGCCCGGTAGCCGTCGCGGCTTACGGGCAGCTCATAGAAGCGAATCAGCATCCACAGATCGCGATAACAGAAATCGAAGGACCATTGCGTCCGGTCGTCGATGTACAGACTCGTCCACCAGTTGCTGTACTGCCGGGCCACCCACAGCGGGTCTTGCAGCAGAAAGGGCAAGGCCAGGCCGACGGCCAGGGCGATCAGAAACCGCGGCAAAAACCGCCGGGGGTACGCCACAATGAGAATCAGCGCGAAAGCGATCGGATATATCTTGAGCAGACAGGCGCCGACCGTGAGCGCCGCCGCCAGGTTCCAGCGCTGGCGCCCCACGGCGGCGGCGGCGGCCAGCAGCAGCCCCGTCATCAGAGGGTTGGCCTGGCCGGCGTTGATGTTGCTGGCCGCCAGCGGGAAGACGATCAGAAACGCCAAGGCCCAATGCGTCCGCGTCCAGGTCGGCGCGGCGCAGACGCGCAGCAGCCAGAACATGCCGCCGAGAAAGGCGCCGGCCAAAATCCCGCGCCACAGCAAGGCGCCGACCGTGCTCGGCGCCAGGGCCAATGGGGCGAACAGCGCGTTGATGAGCGGGCTGTAGCGGCAGGTGGCGAAGGTGTTTTGGTACAGATCGACGCCGTGCAGCCAGTTGCGGCCGGCCGCTTCGTAGAACGGCTTCCAGCAATCGTGCGAATTGGGCTGAACCACGACCCGGACGGCGACGACCGCGAACATTATGGCCCAGGCGGCGACGGCCGCATGGGTCCAGGTGATGCGCTGCGCCGCTCGCGGCTTCCCGTCGGCTGTCATGCGTGGGCACCCCTGGTTACCACTTCACTCGTCCTTGAGGGTCAGGCGGCGCGGGGGAGCGCGGCGGCGAGTCTCACCCATTCCGACGGGGCGACGCGCCGGAAGCCGGCTCGCCGGCAAGCCTCGTCGAAAGACGGGTCGGCCAGCAGGCGGTGCTCGTCCTCGCGGCGCCGTTGCAGGCCGTCGCCGTCGCGGCCGTCCAGCGTGACGTCCAGCCGCCCGGGATGGCAAGCCAGCTCCACGACCCGGCCCGGCATACGCACCAGCCAGCGCGTGAAGAACGCCGGGTCTTGCACCCATTTCGGATCGGTGACGCCGGCGAGCCAGTCCGCTCCGGGAAATCCTGTTCGTCGCCAGGGGCGCGCCGCCCAGCGGCCCAGACTCGACAGACCGGCCCGCTTGAGCCGGGCGCCATGAATGCGGGCCAGCATCGACGTCGGCTCGCCGAGACGGCGCACGAACGGCGGCGGCTGCACCCCTTGCAGCAATCGCCGCAGCAGACGGCCGACCGGAGGAAACAGCGCCACGTGCTGGTGCGAATTCACGACCGACGGCGGCCGGCCGACCAGTTCAACGAAGCGGTCGTACTGAGCGGAGAGTTCGCGGTGAATCTCTTGGGAGCGGATGCGGCCGGTCGCCAACCGGACCAGGAACTTCCCCAGCGGCCACATGCAGCCGTCCGGCCCCACCAGGCTCGGCACGCGGTCGGCGCCGGCGAGAGGCGGGTCCATCGTCAGGCACGGATGCCAGCCCAGCTCCAGCGAGGCGCCGGCCCGTCGCCAGGCGGCCGCGGCCTCGGAAGCATACGGCGAATTGACGAGCAGCACCGTTCCGGTGACGACGCCGCGGGCCGCGAGTTCCAGAATGCCGCGCGAGGTCTCGGGGCCGATGCCGAAGTCGTCGGCGAGCACGATGAGAAAACGGGTCGCCTCCATGCGCTGCCCTTCTCTCCGGCCGCAGCCGCGCGGCCTGTTCCGGGGGGCCGATTTCACTCCATTCGCCCGCGGATGTAAAGACCAACCCAGCGACGGCGCTGCGGATAGCCAATTTCCGCGCGGGAGTCAATCCGCACGGCGGCCGAAACTTGACCGGCTTACCGGCAAAACCGCGTCACGGCCTCCACAAACTCCGCCTCTTTCTCAAACATCGCCATGTGCCCACATTGCGGGATCACCTGCCATTCGGCATGGGCCAGATGCTTGCGATACGCCTCGCCGTAGGCCGGCGGAACGAGCCGGTCGTTGGCCCCCCACAGCAGCAGCGTCGGGCACTGAATCCGGTGCAGCCGCTGCGCCAGCTTGGGATCGTACGGTCTTTCCCACACCAGCCGCGCCAGCACCGTCAGCGCCTGGTACGCCGCCAGCATTTGCTCCTCGTCGGCGTGGTCGGCGATCACCAGCTTGGCCATGTATCCCTGCGGATCATGGAACAGCCGCTCCCGGACCTTTTTGCGATCCGTCATTTCGCGAAACAGGTCCGGCAACGGCTCCTCGTCTACCCAAAGCCCCGGCGCCGCCGAAATCCACAACTTCTTGATGCGCTCCGGCCAGCGCACCGCAATCTCTGCCGCGATCCATCCGCCGAGGCTGACGCCGCCCAGAATCATTTCGCCGAGGCCCAGCGCGTCGAACAGCTCGATGTAATGGAACGCCATGTCCTCGACGGAATCGATCTGCTCGAAGCCGCCGCTCTTGCCGAAACCCGGATGGGTCGGGACGTAGACCGTGAAATGCTTGGCCCACGCCTGATACGGCGGCAGCCAGCGGAACGACTCGCCGAGCGTGCTGTGCAGATAGACGAACGGCGGGCCGTCGCCGCCGTGCATGAGGACCGTCGGCCGGCCGCACACGTCAATCGTCTCCGCTTCGCCGCCCCTACCGGATAACAGCACCCTGGCGCCGTACTTCAGCTTCTTGAGCGCTTCGAACATGCGGCAATACCTCTCGTGCTAGTAATTCCATACTTTTGCGGGCTAATTCATGCGCCAATGTGCCGGTCTGGCACCCCGTCAGCACCACGCCGACGCCGAGCTTTTTGCGGTAGTGGTCGAGCATCTGCCGCACCGTGTCGGGGCTGCCGACGATGGCGTAGACGCCTTCCTCCACCTCGTCCCAGGTGTGCTTCTCGGCCAGGAACGTGCCGCGGTTTTTGAGAATGGCCAGGGCGGAGCGCGGCGACGTGTAGCCGGGCGGGGCCAGGCTGATGTTCTTCATGAGCTTCCGCACGAAGTACCAGAAATGCGGCTCGAATTCGCGCCGGGCCTGGGCGTCGGTCTCGGCGACGTAGATCGGCACGCCCCATCCCATCTGCTGCGGCGATGCTTCGTAGCCGGCCTTGCCGCAGGCTTCGCGGAACAGGTCGAAGACGCGCTGGAACGTGGTGATATGAAAGTAGGGGATGCCCATGTAGGCGTAGCGGCGCTGGGCGACGAATTCAATGGTTTCCAGGCTGCCGGCGCCGGGAATCCAGATCGGCGGGTGCGGCTGCTGCAACGGCCGCGGCCAGGGATTGACGTAGCGGAAGAAGTAGTGCTTCGAGTTCCAGAGGAACGGCCCCGGCGTGGTCCACGCCTTGACGATGAGGTCGAGCGCCTCGCGGAAGCGCTCCCGGGCATGGGTGGGGTTGACCTGGTAGGAGTAATATTCGGGCCCGCCGCCGATGACCATGCCGGCGACGAGTCGGCCGCGGCTCATCACGTCGAGCATGGCGAATTCCTCGGCCACGCGCAGCGGCGGATTGTACATCGGCAGGGCGTTGCCGATGACGACGATCTTGCAGCGCTGCGTTCGCTGCGTCAGGGCGGCGGCGATCAGGTTGGGCGACGGCATCAGGCCGTAGGCGTTTTGATGATGCTCATTGACGCAAATGCCGTCGAAGCCGAGCTGGTCGGCGTAGGCCAGCGTGTCGATGTAGTTCTGGTAGAGATCAGCGCCCTTTTCGGGGTCGTAAAGGTGGTTAGGGAGCCACACCCAGGCGGAGTCGCAGGTCGCGTCGAAATCGGCGGGAAGATACGGCCACGACATCAGGTGAAAGAAATAGTACTGCACGGGCCAGACCCTCCGGCGATCGCGTCGGGGCGCACGTTTTGCAGTGTATTGGGCGAGCGGGGGGCGTCAGCCCCCTGATTCGTCGCTCCATCAGGGGGCTGACGCCCTCCCCTCGCTGTTTCTTCTTTCGCCGCTCGCCTTCTCGTGTAATAACATACCTGCGCCGGTCGGCCCTCGGTCCGCCGACCCGCCCCGACCAACCCGCGGTGCCCTCATGCAAAACGTCCTCAGCCTCATCCTCGGCGGCGGCCGAGGTACGCGCCTCTATCCGCTGACTCAGCTGCGCAGCAAGCCCGCCGTGCCCGTGGCCGGAAAGTACCGCCTCATCGACATCCCCATCAGCAACTGCATCAATAGCGCCTGCAACCGCATCTACGTCCTGACTCAGTTCCTCAGCGTCAGCCTGCACCGCCACATCGCCAACACCTATAAATTCGATCCGTTCGATCGCGGATTCGTCGAGGTGCTGGCCGCCCAGCAGACCAACGAAGCCCAGGACTGGTATCAGGGCACCGCTGACGCCGTGCGGCAACAGGTCCGTTATGTCGTCGAAGACTCCGCCAACGCCGTCCTGATTCTCTCCGGCGATCAGCTCTATCGCATGGACTTCCGCCAGCTGCTGAAAACGCACGAGGAAACCGAGGCCGACGTGACCATCGCCGTTTTGCCGGTGCCGCGCGATCAGGTCGGCGGCTTCGGCATCGTCCGCCTCGACGACGCCGGCCGAGTCGTGGGTTTCGTCGAAAAGCCGCAGACCGACGAGGCCGTCGAGCCGCTGCGGACTTCCGAGGACTGGCTGCGGCGTCGCGGCTTCCGCGGCGACGGCCGGCCGTACCTCGCCAGCATGGGCATCTACCTGTTCGCGCGCAAGGCCCTGCTCGACTTGCTCAACAGCCGGCCGCTGGCCACCGATTTCGGCAAGGAAGTGTTCCCGCGCAGCATCAAGTCGCACCGCGTCTTCGCCCACATGTTCGACGGCTACTGGGAAGACCTCGGCACCATCAAGGCCTATCACGATGCCAATCTCGCCCTGGCCGGCGACGATCCGCCGTTCGATTTCTCCTCGCCGGAGGGCACAATCTACACGCGCATGCGTTTCCTGCCGGCCTCGCGCCTGAGCGGCGCCCGGCTCAATCAAACGCTGGTCAGCGACGGTTGCGTGATCCATCCCGGCGCCGATCTGGAGCGCTGCGTGATCGGCGTCCGCAGCCGGATCGGTCATAACGTGACGCTGCGCGACGTGATCATGCTCGGCGCCGACCGTTACGAGAACGACGCCGAGCGCGCCGCCAACCAGACGCGCGGGGTGCCCGATCTGATCATCGGCGACGACGTGGTGATTGAGCGCGCCATCCTCGACAAGGAGTGCCGCATCGGCCACAACGCACACATCGTCAACCGCCGCGGCGTCCAGAACGACGAGGGGGACAATTACGTGATCCGCGACGGCATCGTGGTGATCCCGCGCGGGGCGGTGGTGCCGGCGGGCGCGGTGATTTGACCGGCGAGCGGGGGGCGTAAGCCCCCTGATGATCGTTTCGGCGATTGCACCGTCCGTCCGGGGGCTGACGCCCCCGGCTCGCCGTCACCTATCCGGTTTATCCTTGGCGTCGTTCTTCAGCTTATCCGCCTTGTCGAGCATGTCCTCGGTCAGTCGGATGCTGACTTGCACGGAGCTGCCGTCCCGGGCGATCGTGATGTTGTGATGCACGTCCAGGAACAAAGAACCCAACGGGCCGGGTTGGAACACCGGCAGTCCCAGCAGCCAGCTCTTGTGCTCATCCAGCATTCCCTTCACGTCGGCGGCCGCCGCTGCGTCGGTCGTGCAGATTCCCACCGTGGTGGTCACTTCCTTCGTTACGTGGACCGAGGCCGTGATCATCTCCAACTTCGGCGCCAGTTTGCTGCCCTGCCAGGTCGATTGCGACAGCCGTTTTTTCATCGCGTCCGTCACGACCACGCTGACGGCAATCTCGCCGTCCGTCGGCGTTTTGGCCAGGGCGTTCTTCATGGCCGGACTGGGACCCGGCGACGGATTCTGGACGGCCTGGATCAGGTAATCCCGGTCGGTCGAAGCCAGCATGACGGAAGCGTCGAGGTTGGCGTAAACCGTCCGGCCTGCTTTCACGCCTTCGTAAATCGTCAAACCGTTCGTCTGGTCGATCTTGAGCGCGGCCGGGTTCGCCTTGGCGAAGAGGTCGGCGGCGGCGTGAATCTTAGCCACGTCGAACGTACCGCGAACCGCCAGCAGCACGCGCGGGTTGTCCGCGACATCGCCGGACGACGAAAGCACCAGGCTGTCCACGTCCCGCAGCGGGTCCAGACCGAGGGCCGCCAGGAGCAATCGGACCTGCGGATCCTGAAAGCCCTGGACGGCGCCCGGCTTGCCGTATTTCTGAAAGACGTCCGAATCGACGAGCCGGCGGATGCTGATGGAAACCACCATGTCCGCGTCGGCGGGGATGTATTTGTATTTCTCCCCGTCGTCGGCGCGACCCGATCCGACCAGAACGGCGCCGGCGAGAAGGAGCAAGCAGCGAGCGGATGGATACATCGGCATTCCCTCCCCTGTGGAAGAGACAGTCGCCGTGGTGCAGGCGAGCCGCCTGCACTCCGATAGAAACTACTTCCGGCTCATTTGTCCTGTTTCATCAGCGAATCGATCGCATCGGCGCTCAGCCCCGCCTTGACCACTACAGTCTTTTCCTTGGCCGTTATCTTGACGCTGTTAATCAGCTCGACGAGGGCGCCGACCTTGTTGTTCTTGGAGAAGGCCAGGGCGGCGGCCAGCAATCGGGCCTGGTTTAAGTAGTTTTCGAGGCTCTCGACCACCTGCTTGGCGTCGTCCTCGCTCTTGGCCGTCCCCGCCAGCTCGATTTTGATGTCGTCGCCGATCGTCACGCCGCCGCCGACCACGTCGATCTTGCCGAACAGGTCTTTGACTTCCTGCGGAGCGCCCTCCGTCAGCGCGGCGCCGAGCATCGCCACGGAAATGGACTGCTTGGTGTTCATCCGCCCCAGCAATTCCTGCATTTGCATGTTCTTGAGGGTGGGCGGCTCCTTGGCGTTGACCTTGCGCATGGCGTCCACGACGTAGTCCTTGCCGGGCGACGCCAGCAGCGTGGCGTCGTCGGCCAAAGCGACGAACACGTTCGGCGCCTGGTCATTCACCTGCACTTCGTAAACCAGGAATTTGCCGTCGCCGTCGCCGATCTTGTGGATTTTCAGCATATTCGGGTCGTCCTTGGCCGTTTTCTCGGCCTTGGCCCGGAACTTGTCGAGGTTGAATCGGCCATGCGCGATGACCAGGCCGCGGTCCTGTTCGCCGCCGGCCGGGCCTGCCACGATGACGCGATCGAGGTCCTTGAACGGGTCGAAGCCGAGGTCGTCCAGGGCGTCCTGCACCTCGCCGCCGAGGCTCTTGAGCGCGTCGCGGCCGGCGTCGCCGACGTTTTTCTTGTACAGGTCGGAATCGAGGATTTGCCGGACGTTGATCGAGACGACCATTTCGGTGTCTTCCGGCAAATACTTGTCGATCTCACCGGCGCGAGCCGACGCGACGGCCGCCAATACGCACACGGCGCACAACCCGATCGAACGGCGAAGCATCATTGGCACACGTTCCTTTCCTGGGATGTCAACGAACCCGGGTGACGAGACACTTGAGGTAGTGCGATTCCAGGCACGACGCCGAGACGGGATGGTCGGGCGACGGCCCGCGGCGTTCGACGATCTGGATGTCGCGCTTTTCCTCGGCGGCCAATTGTCCCAGCAACTCCTCCAGCATATCCGCCGTGATGAGACCGGAGCAACAACAAGTCGCCAAAAACCCTTCCGGTTCCAGCAGGCGCAGCGCGAGAGTTTGCAGGCGGCGATAGCCGCGCATGGCCTCATCCACCGCCCGGCGGTCCCGCGCGAACTTCGGCGGGTCCAGCACGATCAGGCCGAAGCGGGCGCCGCGCGCCGCCAAAGCCTCCAGCTGCACGAACACGTCGCCGCGAAGGAATTCCAGCTGATTCAGACCGTTCAAAGCAGCGTTTTCGCGCGCCAGGGCCAGGGCCGGCTCCGATTGATCCACGCCGAGGACGGATCGGGCGCCGGCGCGGGCGGCGTGCAGACCGAAACCGCCGCTGTAGCAGAAGGCGTCCAGCACGGCTCGGCCGGCGGCGAGACGGGCGACCGCCTGGCGATTGTCGCGCTGGTCGAGATAGAAGCCGGTTTTCTGCCCCTCGGCCAGGTTGACGCGGAAGCGCAAACCATGCTCTTCGATGACGACTGGCCCCTCCGGCGCCCGTCCCCAGAGCAGACCGTCCTGCAATTCCAGCCCTTCCAGCTGGCCGATGCCGCGCTCGGTGCGGAGGTAAATCCCCTCCGGCCGCAGCATCTCCACGAGGATTCCGGTCAGCTGCTCGCGCCGCCGGGCCAGTCCCAGGGAAGTGAGCTGCACCACCAGCCAGCGGTCGTAGCGATCCACCGTGACGCCGGACAGGCCGTCGCCCTCGCTGAAGACCAGCCGGCAGGCGCCGCCGGGCGCGTCCAGGCCGAGCGCGGTGCGGAGACGGACGGCGGCCGTCAGCCGATCGCGAAAAAAGGCGTCGTCCAGCTCGACGGCTGCGTCCCAGCTGCAGAGACGGACGCGGATCTTGCTGCGGCTGTTGAAAAGGCCGCGGGCGATGAAATGGCCGGCGTGCGAGACGAGATCGACCACGTCGCCGTCGGCCGGCTCGCCCTCCACGGAGGCGATCGCGCCGGCGTAGACCCAGGGATGGCGGCCGTAAAACGGGCGGGCGCGCTTCGGCAGGAGGACGACACGCGGCATTTGTCCGTGGTCCGTGGTCCGTTGTGGGGCGCCGCTGCTGTCCTGTCGCCGATTGCACGGTACACCGCGACATAACGCCGTCCGCGGCCGGCAACGGACAACGGACTATTCGCCGCGTTCCACCCCCTCGATGTAGCCGAGGAGGCGGTCGAGCTGGCGTTTGTACATGCGGCTTTGCAGCATGGAACGCACGCGGAGGAGCAGTGCGTTCTTCTTGATCGGCTTGGACAGGAAATCGTCGGCGCCGACGTCGATAGCGCGGTCCATGTCGCTGGGCTGATCGAGGGCGGTGATCATCAGGACGGCGACGTCGCGCGTGGCGGGGTCGGCTCGGAGGCGCTTGCACACCTCAAAGCCGCTGAGCCGCGGCATCATGATGTCGAGCAGAATCAGGTCGGGCTGCCAGGCCGCGACTTGCTGCAGCGTCTGTTCGCCGTCGGTCGCCGTGCGCAGCTCATAGCCGCTGGCGCTCAGGTAGGCTTCCAGCAGCTCCGCCCCCTGCACGTTGTCGTCGGCGATCAGGACGCGCGGCGGTCGCGTATCGCCGGGCGTGGGCGGGCTGACGGGAACAGACGCAGCCATGCGGACCTCGGGGGTGAACCGGGACGGCCGGGTCGGCCGTCGCACCCCGCCATTATAGCGACGACGGGCGCCGAGAAAAATTGTCCGGCCTGCCTGACGAATCAACATACAGAGGTGAAGGGACGCACGCCAGCCAAACGAGCTTCGGCTCGATTACATAGAGAACGCGGCGGGCGGAGCCGGTGCAACCCGGTTCCACCCGCCGCGTTCGTTTGCGCCGACCTTTGGCGTTCCGGCGGCGGCGGCGCACCGGGCGCACCAAAGCGCGGAGCCGATCCGACCGCCGTGGCTAATCGTCCCGGCCTCTCCCTCCCTCCGACGATGCGCCCTGAGACGACACGGTTAGATCATATGTGTGCTGCGTCGCGGTGATTTCCACCTGCAACGGCGTTTTGGCGGCGATGGTGTACACCTGGGGCAGCGGCGCCGCGGCGGGTGCGTCGGGTTGCGCGTCGCGGTCGCCCTGGGCGCCGCCGGGTCGGCCTTGCACGAGGATCACGTGGTGCTTGCCCAGCGCGGCGCCGGGTTGGTTCTTGTCGTGCGTCAGCTGGAAATGACCTTTTCCGTCCGTGTAACCCGTGGCCGTCGGGGCGCCAGCGGCCGCGTCGTCGGGGACGAACTCTACCATCACCTGCGTCAGCGGGGCGCCGTCGATCTTGACGGTCCCTTCCACTTTCTCGTTGAACGCCGCCTGTTTGCCGCCGCAGCCGGCCGCCAGCAAAACGGCGATCGGCCCAAAGCGGCGAAGCGCCCATGCGATGTCGCCCTTCATAGGTGTAATCCCGATGAAAAGAAGTAAGAGATCAGGAAAGGACGGACCGGCGGCGAGCGCCGCCGGACCGTCCGGCGCTTACGGCAGGCTGACCGGCTCGCGGCCGGCCCGCGTTCCGAAGGCCTGCAGCACGGACAGGGACGTCGAGTTCGTCAGGAAATGCACCGAACCGTCGGCGAAGACCGTGTTGGCGCCGTTGGTGTGGCCGCTGCCGATGGCGTTCAGGCGCGGGTCGGTGGCGTTGTAGCCGGTCTGGCCCGCGGGGATCAGGTAGTTGATCGGCACTTCGGTCCCCAGCGTCAGGTCCTCCATCGCCGTGGGGTTCGTCCAGACCCAGGCGCCGTAGGTGGTGATCGCCAGGTTCGACGTGCCGGTGCTGGCCGCGGTCCAGTTGGGATCGTTGTGATAGCGCTCGGCGAAGAAGAGCGTGTTGCTCGTCCCGTCGAGGATGTCGGAGATGCGGACGCTGCTGTTGACGTAAAAGCAGCCGTCCAGGGTCGCGTTGGTGTAGTAATTGGATACGGTCCCGGCGACGCCGCCGTAGCTGGTCATGCCGTAGTAGTAGTTGTCGTAGCCGACGACGACCGGCGGATTGGGCAGCAGGTCGGCGGGGCAGACGAGCATCTTGACCGGCTGGGCGCCGGGGAAGGTCGGGGCCGTGCCGAGGTTGGCGTACTGGCTGGCGGCCAGGTTCAGCGTGTTGCAGAGGTTGCCCTGCTCCATGTAGGGAAAGAGGGCTTCGGGCCAGGAGACGAACTGGTTCGCGATCGGGGCGGGGCCGAACTCATTGGCCGCCGAACCGGTCAGCGACCCCGAGACGTTGTCCTGGGTCTTGAGGGGAATGTTGATGCCGGACGGGAACCGGCCGTTGGCCGACTCGAAATTGAAGGCGGCCAGCGCGATCTGTTTGAGGTTGTTGCCGCAGCTCATGCGAGCGGCGGCGTCGCGGACTTTCTGAACGGCGGGCAGGAGCAAGCCGATGAGGATAGCGATGATCGCAATCACCACCAGCAGCTCGATCAGGGTGAAACCCTTCCGCTTCATGGGGGGACCTCCGTGAGAGAAAAAAGGGATGACTCCGGGTCGCTGGTGCGACCCCGTTGAGGCAGGTCGGCCGACAGAGTGATAGATACCGCAATTCGGCCCGAAACCTAATGAATAGCGGGTGAAAGATTGGTGAGGACGCCGGCGGTCGCCGCCGGCCCGGTCCGACCCCTACAATGACGCTCGCCGATCCGCGTGGGCCGGCCTGGCGAGGGAATCTCTCCGAAAAGGGAGGCATCATGGAGCGAACGCTGATCCTGCTCAAGCCCGACTGCGTGCAGCGCCGGCTGGCGGGGGCGGTGCTGGAGCGATTTGAACGGAAGGGGCTGCGGCTGGCGGGGCTGAAGCTGGTGCAGGCGAGCCGGGCGCTGGCGGAGCAGCACTACGCCGTCCACAAGGGCAAGCCCTTTTACGACTCGCTTTTGCAGTTTTTGACCGCGGGGCCGACCACGGCGCTGGTTTTGGAAGGGCGGGAGGCGGTGGCCGTGGCGCGGAGCCTGATCGGTCCGACCGACGGGGCCAAGGCGGCGCCGGGGACGATCCGCGGCGACTACGGCATCAGCGTGCAGAACAACCTCATCCACGGCAGCGACAGCGTGGACAACGCGAAGACGGAAATCGCGCTGTGGTTCAAGCCGGAGGAGCTAGTCGATTGGCGGCCGGCGGATGCCCCGTGGGTGGCGGGAAGCTGAATAGAAGATTCACCACAGAGTCACAGAGAACACAGAGAGAAGATCCTGTTTTGCCCTTCTCTGTGTTCTCTGTGACTCTGTGGTGAATCTTCAGATCACCCCCTGCCGCCGCAACTCATCCACCTGCGCCGCGTCCATCCCCAGCAATTCCGTCAGCAGCTTCGCCGTGTCCTGGCCCAGCGTCGGCGGCGCCGTCGGCGTCGGCAGGGCCGCTCCGCCGATGTGAAACGGCGGCCCGACCAGGTCCACCGGCCGACCCGCCGGGTCGCGCACCTCCACGCGCAGCCGCCGCGCCGCCGCCTGGGGGCCACGAAACACATCCGCATACGTCCACACCGGCGCATGAGGAACCTCGGCCGCCGTCAGCGCTTCTTGCCATTCGGCGGTCGTCTTGGTCCGCATGACTTCCGTCACCATCGGCACGAGGATCGAACGGGCGCCCACGCGCGAAGGGTTCTCGGCGAAGCGCGGATCGGCGGCCCATTCCGGCTTGCTCGCCGCGCGGCAGAAGCGCCGCCACTGGCCGTCGTTGCCGACCGCCAGCACCAGCCAGGTATCCGCCGTGGCGAACAGCTGGTACGGCACGATTTGCAGATGGGCGTTGCCCTGGCGCGGCGGATTCTCTCCGCTGCTGAGATAGGCCTGGGCCACGTTCACCTGCGCCGCCACGGCGCAGTCGAGAAGGGCCAGGTCGATGGCGTAACCATGTCCGGTCCGCTCCCGCGCCCGCAGACACGCCAGCACCGACACGGCCGCATACAGGCCGGTCAGCACGTCGGTCACGGCGACCCCGACCTTGTACGGTTCGCCGTCCGCTGGTCCCGTGATGCTCATCAATCCGCTCAGCGCCTGCACGGCGAAGTCATATCCCGGCAGATCGCTCCACGGCCCGGTGCGGCCGAATCCAGAGATGGAGCAGACAACCAGACGCGGATTCACCGCCAGCAGCTCGGCGGGGCTCAGTCCCAGCTTGGCGGCGCTGGCGGCGCGGAAGTTCTCCAGCACGACGTCGCTGCGGTGGGACAGCTCGCGGAAGATGCGCACTCCCTCGGGATGGGACAGATCGAGCGTGAGGCCGCGTTTGTTGCGGTTGCAGGAGAGGTAATACGCGCTGAGGTCGCCGACGAACGGCGGACCCCATTCGCGCGTCTCGTCGCCGGCGCCGGGCCGCTCGATCTTCAGCACCTCGGCGCCGAGATCGCCGAACAGCTGACCGCAGAACGGCCCGGCCAGCACCCGCGAGGCGTCCAGCACGCGCAGCCCCGAAAGCGGAGCGGATTTGTCTTCAGCCATGGGAAATCGCTCCCGCCGCCGCGCCCCGCTCCCTCGCTCCCGGGCTCCGCCTGGGAGCGCGCTGCTGGCGAGGCTCTGCCTGGCGTCCATCCGGCAAGCAGAGCCTGCCGGGCAGTGCGTGCCGGGGCGGAGCCCCGGCACCAGGAAGCCGCCGCGCCCCGCCCCCTTCTTCCTGGCGGCGGTTCCTCCTATTCTAGCTATTGGGCCAATCCTGTCCGGCCGAGGTAGCTGCGTCATGCACCCCCACGAAAACCTCCTCCGCGTCTACCGCGAACTCGCCGATTGGTACGAACGGCAGCGTCAGCCGCAGATGCGCGATCGCTTCCTGGTGCTGGCGGCCGACGCGGCCCAGACGGCCGGCCGAGCCGACGAGGCGGAGCGGCTGCGGCTGCGGCTGCTCAAGGTCAATCCGCATCACATGCTCAAGCCCTACGCCTCGTTCGCCGAGGCGCTCAAGGCGCCGGACGTCTTGACCTATGTGAAGGACCTGCGCGTGAATTACCCGGCCGACGTGGCGGAGGATTTGCTGCGGACGCTGCACGGCGAGGAGCGGCGTCCCGCGGCCGGCATTCCGGGGACGGCTCCGGTGCTGGACATCGACGGCACCTTGGCGCCGGAAGCCGCTCGGCCGGTGGTGGAAGAGGAAACCGCCCCATTCGCCAACATGCGGGACTTGGATGCGGACCTCGCCAACACGGCCGCCCCCGCTCCGCTCAACGCCCCGCGCGGCCGGCCGGAGCCGCCGCAAACCATCCCGCTGCAAGGTCAGCCGCCGCCCCGCCTGGCGCCGACGCGCCCGATTCCGGCGGCGCCGCGTCCCCTGCCGCCGCCCCCGCGCCGGCCCGCCGCCCTGCCGCCGGACGCCCGGCACATGGCCGCGCCGCCGCCGGAAGAACCGGTTGCGGGCGGCGCCTGGTTCTCCATCGTGCTGTCGGTCCTGGTGTTGCTGTCCGGTCTGGTCCTGGCCGGGTTCGTCTTCGCCCGGCCGTATCTGCCGCTGCCGTGACCGCGGCCGTCGCCTCATGGCCGCGACTTCGCTTCCATCGGCCCGTGCGGATGTTCGTGGTCACAGCCGTCGTGGTCGTGTCCCGCCGGATGAATCCGACAATAGAGATCGTCCGGATCGCAGCCTTCGACTTCCACTTGAATCGTCGTGTGCGCCACGCCGAACCGTTCGCGCAGCAGCTCGGCCGCCGCTCGCAGCACCTGCTGGCCGGCCCGCACCGTCTGCTCCGGCACGACCAGGTGACAGCTGCACGCCGCCACGCCGGACGCCACCGTCCAGACGTGCAGGTCGTGGATGCTGCGGACGCCCGGCAAATCCTTGAGGGCCTTGGCCAGCGCATTCACATCCAGGCCCTTCGGAGCCGCCTCCAGCAGCACGTCCACCGCCTCGCGCAGAATACCCCAGGAACTCGCTAAAATCAGCGCCCCAATCAAGAACGACGCAACGGCGTCGGCGGCCGCAAATCCGGTCAGGGCCGTTACGACGCCGGCCAGGACGACGCCCAACGCCGATGCGGCGTCGCCCAGTATGTGCAGATAGGCGCTGCGGACGTTGAGGTCGTGCTTGGCCTCCTTGTGCAGCCACAAGCCGACGACGCCGTTGACGGCGACGGCGGCGAGGGCGACGCCGATCATGAGGCCGGGCTGGACCGGCTGCGGCGACGCCAGCCGCTGCGCCGCCTCCCAGAAAATCACCAGCGCCAGCACCACCAGGAAGACGGCGTTGACCAGGGCGGCCAGCACGCCCACGCGGTGATAACCGAAGGTGCGGCGGGCGTCGGCCGGTCGGCGGGCCATGCGATGGGCGTACCACGACAGGAGCAAGGCCAGCACGTCGGCGAAGTTGTGGCCGGCGTCGGAGAGGAGGGCCAGGCTGTTGGCGAAATAGCCGGCGATCCCTTCGCCGACAACGAACGCCGACGTCAGCGCGATGGAGAAGGCCAGGCGGGCGCCGGTCGATGCGTGGGAGTGGGCCATGGCGTCGGTTCCTCCGGCCTCTGCTCTCATCATAGGCCGGCGGTCGTCGACGGTAGGCGCGAAGAGGGGAACCTGTGGCGAGCCGGGGGCGTGAGCCCCCGGATGGAAGATACAATCCCTGCACCTTCCATCCGGGGGCTTACGCCCCCGGCTCGCCGCGCTCTGTGATCACGGAAAGACGGCGAACACGCCGAGAATGGCGCCGGCCTCGGCCACCGTGCCGCTGGCGCTGCGTTCCGGCGGATAGAGCAGCAGCGGCGTCGGATCGCCGGGCAGGCAGTAACCGGCGCTGCATTCAAACGTCCGGAACGGATCGCTGAACGCGTGGTACGGCAAGAAAACGATATCCGCGAAAAACTTGCCGGTCGACAACGGCGGATCGAGGACGCCGAGGTCCCAGCCCTGCCGCTCGTAGTTGAGCTGCTCGAACATCAGCCGCTTGTAGCAAACGAAATTCGGCTCTGCAATCTCCGTGTACTGCGGCCAGGCCCGGCCCAGGTACTTGTCGCGGGAGATGATCGGCTCGTCGGGGAAGGGCAGCTGGTCCGTGTGGCCGGCGTCGCGCCATTCCTGCTGCATGCGCTTAAACAGCTCGGCCTCCGACTCCAGGGTAAAGATTCGCTCGGCGCTAGGCGGCTGGACGAGGTACTGATACTCCCCAGAGGAGGCGTCGCCGCCCGGGGACATGGCCTGGGCGGGGATCACCGGCAGCTGCTGATCGGCGAATGCATCGTGCGGCTTGGCCTTGTGCTTGGGCGCCGGCGGCGGGACCGGCGGCGGAGGCGGCAAGAACGTGTCGGGCGTCTGGGCCGAGGCAAGTCCGGCCCCGAGGAACAGAGCGAGGACAGCCAGTAGGGGCGGGGTTACCCCGCCCCTACACGCCGTCCGAGCCGGCGTAGGATTCCGCGCGGGAGCTGTAGTTGGGCGCTTCCTGCGTAATGGCGATGTCATGCGGATGGCTCTCCTGCACCGCCGCCGCGCTCACCAGGATGAAGCGGGTGCGGGTGCGCAACTCCTCGATGTTCCGGGCGCCGCAGTAGCCCATGCCGGCCCGCAGTCCGCCCACCAGCTGGAACACGAACGGCGCCAGAGGCCCCTTGTAGGGCACCCGGCCTTCGACGCCTTCCGGCACCAGCTTGTCGCGCTGGGCGGCGCCGCCGCCGTCCTGGCGGTAGCGGTCCTTCGAGCCGGCCATCATGGCGCCGATCGATCCCATGCCGCGATACGTCTTGAAGCTGCGTCCCTTGTAGATGATCGTCTGTCCCGGACTTTCCGCCAGCCCGGCCAGCAGGCTGCCCAGCATGACGCTGTGCGCCCCCGCCGCCAGCGCCTTGGTCACGTCGCCGGAATACCGCACGCCGCCGTCCGCGATGATCGGCACGTCCGCGTCGCCTATGCCCCGGGCGGCCTGATATATAGCAGTTACTTGCGGAACGCCAACCCCGGAAATGACCCGCGTCGTACAAATCGACCCTGGCCCGATGCCGACCTTCACCGCATCCGCCCCGGCCTTGACGAGAGCCTGCGCCGCTTCCTCGGTGGCGATGTTGCCGGCGATGACGTCGATCTCATGCGTCCGCTTGATGGCCGCCACGGTCTCGATGACGTTGCTTGAATGGCCGTGCGCCGAATCGACCACCAGCACGTCCACGCCGGCCCGGATCAGCGATTCCGCCCGCTCATAATCGTGGACGCCGACCGCCGCCCCGACGCGCAGCCGGCCGCGCGGGTCTTTGCAGGCGTTGGGGAACTTGGCGAGCTTGTCGATGTCCTTGATCGTGATGAGACCTTTCAGTTTATACTTATCGTCCACCAGCAGCAATTTCTCGACCTTGTTTCCCGTCAAAACCCGCTCGGCCGTTTCCAACGTCGTATGTTCCGCCGCCGTCACCAGGTTGTCCTTGGTCATGACCTCGCTGATGCGCTGGTTGTTGTCAGTGAGGAAGCGCAGATCGCGACGGGTGAGGATGCCCTTGAGGAAGCCGTTGACGGTGATCGGCACGCCGCTGATCTTGTGCTGCTCCATGACGCGCTTGGCGGCGCCGACGGATTCGTCGGGCGGCAGTGTGACGGGGTCGGTGATGATGCCGTTTTCGCTGCGCTTGACCTTGTCTACCTCGTTGGTCTGATCGGCGACGGGCAGGTTCTTGTGGATGACGCCGATGCCGCCTTCCTGGGCCAGGGCGATGGCAAGATCGCTTTCGGTGACGGTGTCCATCGGGGAGGAGACGATGGGCAGATTGAGGCGGATATTGCGGGTGAGCTTGGTTCGGACGTCCACGTCGCGGGGCAGGACGTCGCTGTAAGCCGGTTCGAGGAGCACGTCGTCGAAGGTGATGCCTTGGTAGGCGATCCGGTCCTGCATGGGGCCGCTCCTTACGAAGGGGATGAATTAGTTCATTATAGGAAGGAGGCGGGAAAGGCGGGAATAGCGCTTTGGCGGCGGGTTTGGCGCGTTCTCGATCCCAGGCCCTGCCTGGGAACGCACTGCCGGGCAGGCTCTGCCTGCCGGATCATGCAAACGCGAGGTAGAGCCTCGCCAGCAGTCCGTTCCCAGGCCGAGCCTGGGAACGAGAGGCGAAGGACGCCCCGGCGCACGTTGGCACGGCGATTGCTCTATACATCGCGCTGAGAGACCCGGCCTCCCGATGTCGCTGGGGGCCGGTGCAATCCGAGTTGCTGCGCCTGAGGAGGGCTTTGTCATGTTGCGCTGGGCTTTGCTGTTCCTGGTGATCGCGATCATCGCGGCGTTTTTCGGCTTTGGTCTGGTGGCCAACATGTCCTACGCCGCCGCTCAGGTGGTGTTCTTCGTCTTCATCGTCCTGGCCGTCCTGTCCTTCCTGGGCGGCGCCATCCGAAGGTCGCCGCCGATCTAGGCGCCGCAAGCCGCCGGAAAAACGTCCGCCGAACAGGGAGGCCGCGGCGACCTCTGCCAAAACCGTCGGTCGTCCGTCCAGGCGGCCGGCGGTTTTTCGTGCCCCGTCCCAGTTGCAACTTGGATTCTACGACGCACCTTTCCCCGACAGGGAACCGTTATGCCGTCCGCCTCTTCCACGAATCCGCTGCGGCCGTTCGTGACCACCATCACGCTCCTGCTCGTCGTCGCCGCCATGTACCTGGCGCGGGTCGTGGTCGTTCCGGTGGTGCTTGCCGCGCTTCTGGCCTTCCTGCTGACGCCGCTAGTGACCCGGCTGCACCGCTGTCATGTGCCGCGAGTTCTTGCGGCTCTGCTGGCGGCGGGGCTTGCGTTTGCGTTTGTGGCGGCGCTCTTGGCCACGGTGGTGAGCCAGCTGGAGGGCCTGGCGGCGGAGTTGCCCAAGCACCGCGACGAGATTCGCGCCAAGGCGGAGAGCATTCATCGGATGCTGTCGGGCGACGGCCTGAAGAACGTCGCCGCGATCGTGGACGAAACCGTTGAGATCATCAGCCCGCCGGCCGCCGCTCCCGACGCTGGCCCGAACACGACGGTCGTCGCAGCGCCGCCGGCGCCGGCGACGTCGTCCGTGTGGAACCCCGTGCTCGAATGGGCGTTCGCGCCGGCCCTGGAAATCGGCGTGGACGCCGGCATCGTCATCGTGCTGGTGATTTTCATGCTGTGCCAGCACGAGGACCTGCGCAACCGCGTCATCCGGCTGTCCGGCGCGCGCAACGTGACCAGCACCACCAAGGCGCTGGGCGAGGCCACGCACCGGGTCCGCCGCTTTCTGTTCCATCAGTTTCTCATCAATTGCTCCTTCGGCACGCTGGTGGCGATCGGATTGTGGCTGATCGGCGTGCCGTACCCGTGGCTGTGGGGCGTGCTCGGCGCCGCCCTGCGCTATATCCCCTACGTCGGCACCTGGGCGGCCATGGTGTGCCCGCTGGTGATTAGCATCGCCTTCGACCAGGGATGGACGCGCCCCCTGCTGACGTTCGCCCTCTTCGCGCTGATGGACTTGCTCATCACCAACATCCTGGAACCGATCGTCTACGGCCGCAGCGTCGGCGTCTCGGGGCCGGCCCTGCTGGTGGCGGCGGTGTTCTGGACGTGGCTGTGGGGGCCGATCGGCCTCTTGCTGTCCACGCCGCTGACGGCTTGCGTGGTGGTGCTGTCCCGCTACGTGACGAACCTGGAGTTCCTCGGCATCTTGCTCGGCGACGCGCCGCCGCTGTCTCCGGCGCTCCGCTTCTACCAACGACTGCTGGCGCGCGATGAGGATGAGGCAGCCAAGCTGGTCGAGGAATATATCCAGAAACATGGGGTAGAGAAAGTATACGACGAGGTGCTGGCGCCGGCCCTGGCCCACGCCAAGGACAGCCGGGAGCGCGGCGGCCTGACGGCGGAGGATGCGGACTATATCCTCACGGCGATGAGCCATGTGCTGGAAAACGTGGTCATTCCCGAGCAGGAAGCCCTTTACGCCAAGGATGCGACGAACGAACCGGACGCCGAGAAAAAGCGGCTGCTCGTGCTGGGATGCCCGGCGCGGGACGCCGCCGATGAGACGGCTTTGCGCATGCTGCAGCAACTGTTGCCGCCCGATCGGTGTCGGTTCGATGTGGCGTCGCAGGAGAGCCTGGCCGGCGAAGTGGTGGCGCGCATCGGCGAGACGCATCCCGCGGCGGTGGTCATCGGAGCGGTCCCGCCGCATTCCTTCTCGGCGGTGCGCTACCTGTGCAAGCGGCTGCGGCGCCGATTTCCGGCCGTGAAAATCGTGGTGGGCTGCTGGGGCGTGCGCGAGGACGAGAAGCAGGTTGTGGAGAAGATGAAGTCCGCCGGCGCCGATCTGGCCTCGGCGACGTTCCTCGAAACCCGCGATCAGCTGCTGCCGTTGCTGCGGGACGCCGCCGTCACTCGCGCGGCCAAGCAACCGGCCGAAGTGGCGCCGGTGTGATTGGGGCGAACAGCAATGACAGAGGCCCGGGCAGGCGACGCGTGGTC
>Ga0307476_10000586_pt1 | contig 26809 bp, 22 predicted proteins | sample atmos_gasesECM2C_2_FD_203314 | JGI IMG/M metagenome (GOLD analysis project Ga0307476, IMG submission 203314) | Hardwood forest soil microbial communities from Morgan-Monroe State Forest, Indiana, United States - atmos_gasesECM2C_05 | ecosystem: Environmental > Terrestrial > Soil > Temperate...
CCGTCGAGAAGCGCGAGGAGCTGCGCTACGAGGGCGGCGTCGAGGCCTTCGTCAAATATCTCGATCGCAACAAGACGCCGCTGGTGCCGCAGCCGATCGTCATCAAGGCCGAGCGCGAGGGCGTCAGCGTCGATTGCGCGATGTGGTGGAACGACGGCTACCACGAAAGCGTACTCTGCTTCACCAACAACATTCCGCAACGCGACGGTGGCACGCATTTGGCGGGCTTCCGCGGCGCGCTGACGCGCCAGATCACCGGCTATGCCGAATCCGGCGGCGCCGCGCGCAAGGAGAAGGTCGCGCTGACCGGCGACGATTGCCGCGAAGGTCTGACGGCGGTGCTTTCCATCAAGGTGGCGGACCCGAAATTCTCGTCACAGACCAAGGACAAGCTGGTCTCGTCCGAAGTGCGGCCGGCGGTCGAGGGCATCGTCAACGACATGCTCAAGGCCTGGCTGGAGGAGCACCCGAGCGAAGCCAAGATCGTCGTCGGCAAGGTCATCCAGGCTGCCGCCGCGCGCGAAGCCGCGCGAAAAGCCCGCGAGATGACGCGCAAAAGCGCGCTCGGCATTACCTCGCTGCCAGGCAAGCTCGCCGACTGCCAGGAGCGCGATCCGGCCAAATCCGAGCTATTCATCGTCGAGGGCGATTCTGCCGGCGGCAGCGCCAAGCAGGGCCGCAACCGGGAATTCCAGGCTGTTCTCCCGTTGCGCGGAAAGATCCTCAATGTCGAACGCGCGCGCATGGACAAGATGCTGTCGTCCGAGCAGATCGGCACGCTGATTACGGCGCTCGGCACCGGCATCGGCGCCGACGAATTCACCGCCGACAAGCTGCGCTACCACAAGATCATCATCATGACCGACGCCGACGTCGACGGCGCCCATATCCGTACGCTTCTGCTGACGTTCTTCTACCGGCAGATGCGCGACATCATCGATCGCGGCCATCTCTACATCGCCCAGCCACCGCTCTACAAAGTCTCGCGCGGCAAGTCCGAGCAATATCTCAAGGACGAGCACGCGCTGGAGAATTATCTGATCGACACCGGTCTCGAAGACACCGCGCTGCGGCTGTCATCGGGCGAAGTGCGCGCCGGCAACGATCTGCGCCAGCTCGTCGAAGATGCGCGCGTGATCCGCAATCTGCTGCGCGGCCTGCACAGCCGGTACAATCGCCAGGTCGTCGAACAGGCCGCGATTCTGAGCGTGCTCAATCGCGACATTTTCGGCGACCCGCAGAAGGCCATGGCGGCGGTGCCCTATATCGCCAAGCGGCTCGATGCGCTGTCGGAGGAAACCGAGCGCGGCTGGCAGGGCCAATTCACTGAAGGCTCAGGCTTCCAATTCGAGCGCACCGTGCGCGGCGTCAAAGAGGTCGCCGTGATCGATCAGGCGCTGCTCGGTTCCGCCGAAGCGCGCAAGCTCGACGAGTTTGCGCCGTCGCTGCAAAAAGTCTTCCCGCGCCCGACGCCGCCGGCGATGCTGCGCAGGAAGGACGAAGAGACGCCCATTCATGGCCCGGTCAGCCTGTTCGAGGCGGTGATGGCGGCCGGCCGCAAAGGCATCGCGCTGCAGCGCTACAAAGGCCTGGGCGAGATGAACCCGCAGCAATTGTGGGAAACCACGCTCGACACCAACGCCCGCACCATGCTGCAGGTCAACGTCAAGGAGATCGACGAGGCCAATACCATCTTCGACGAGCTGATGGGCGACAAGGTCGAGCCGCGGCGGGTGTTTATCGAGGCGAATGCGCTGGTGGCGAGCGTGGACGTGTAGGTGCCGTCATTCCGGATTGCCGTGCAGCGGCAAGTCCGGAATCCATATTCGCTGACTTTCAAGACCGGTCTCAGCGCTTCTCCTGCAAGACCGTGGCTATGGATTCCGGGCTCGCGCTTCGCGCGCCCCGGAACGACGGGTATTAAAACAAATCGAAATATTCGTTCTGCTCCCACGCCGTCACTTCGCTGCCGCCGCTGGCTTCAGCCTTGAAGCGCGCCAACTCGGCCTCTTTGATATGCGCGTAGTATTCGACGAAACTTTTGCCGAAATTTTTTCGGAACGTCTCGCTTGCGCGTAAAGCGGCGAGCGCTTCGCCCAAATCCTTCGGCAGAAGCGGCGCCTTGGTCTCGTAAGGCGTATCCGCCGAAGGACCCGGATCGCGCTTTTGCGCCATGCCGTCGAGACCAGCATAAATCTGCGACGCCATGTAGAGATAAGGATTCGCCGCCGGCTCGCCGATGCGGTTTTCCAGGTGCGTCGCCGGATCGCCGGGTTTTTGGCCGAGCACGCGCACCATGACGCCGCGGTTGTCGTGCGCCCAGATGGCGCGGTCGGGGGCGAGCGTATAGGCGCGGTAGCGCTTGTAGCCGTTGATGGTCGGCGTCGAGAACGCCGCGGCGGCGTGGGCGTGCGTTAAGAGGCCGGCGAGAAAATGCAGGCCTGTGGCGGAGAGGCCTTCGCGGGCGTTGCCGGCGAACGCATTCGTCCCGCGTTTGCGCTCCAGCAGCGACTGGTGCAGATGCCAGCCCGAGGAGAAAAGGTTCGGCTGCGCCGGCCGGCACATGAAGCTTGCCAGAAGACCATGGCGCCGCGCGATCTGTTTGGTGGCGGCGCGGAACAAAATCATCGTATCAGCGGCGTCGAGGCCGCGTTGCGGGCGGAAGGTGAATTCGCACTGGCTGGGCCCGAGCTCGACTTCCACCGAGCGCAGCGGCATGCCGAGCGCGGTGACGCCGCGGCGGATCGGCTCCAGCGCCGCATCGATCTGATCGAAGCGGCTCTCGGTGAGATACTGGTAGCCCTGGTTGAGCAGGCTCACCTCGGGCGCACGCGGCGGCCAGGTGGCGTCTTCGGGCGTCAGCCGCGGATTCTCCAGCTTGAACAGATGGAATTCGATTTCCAGGCCGGCGAGGTAATCGAAGCCGGCGGTCTTGAGCCGCGCAAGTGCGTCGCGAAGAATCTGCCGCGTCGAGAACGGCACCGGCTTGCCGTTTGGGAAAAACATATCGCAGAGGAACCAGCCGGTATTCGGTGCCCCGTTGTTCGACGTCCACGGCAAAACCTGGAACGTCGCCGGATCGGCCACCATGACGAAATCGCCGGCGCCCTGCATCTCCGCCATGTCGAAGCCGCCGCCGGGCGTGAACACCGGAAAAGCGGTCTTGTGCGCGGTGTCCTTGGCCAACAGCGTCGTCGTCATGGTGACGCCGGACTGCATCAGGCCCGGCGCGTCTTCGGCCAGCACCGTCTTGCCGCGCAGCACGCCGTGCTGATCGGCGAACGAGAAGCGCACGAGCTCGAGCTTGTGTTTCTTGATCGCCTGCACCGCCGCCTTGGCGGCGCGCGCTTGTTCGCCGGTCCAGAGATCGTGCCGCTCGACAAAACCGACGGCCGAAGATCGTGCCATCAGACGCCGTCATTCCGGATCGCCGCGGAGCCTGCCGTCGGGCCGGTCACTTTGGGCCGGACCCGTTGGCGGCGCCCGGGAATGACAACGAATTCAGTGCCCATTGGCCCAGCTTTTGGTCTCTTGCCGGCTTAAGTCGGTGCGCTGCCAATAGCCCTGCCAATCACCGGCCGGGCCGATGCCGTCGACGCAGGCCGGGCCGGTGATTTTTTGCGCCGCCGCGGCATCGAGCACCATCATCGGCTTGCCACCATTGCCGGACTGGTCGAGCGCCTGGCGCAAAAGGCGCCGATAGGCGCTGATCGCCTTGTCCGAGGTGCCGAGATGCTCCGCGGTGCGATCCTGGATCGCGCCCATGGATTCGCAGGCCCATTGGTCGTGCACGTTGATGTCGGCGCCCATGCCGGTAAAGGTCGCGTGCTCCTGCTCGTGGGCGTCAAAGCCGTAATCGTTGCTCTTGTTCTTGCGCGGCACGTAATCCGGCAATTCATAGAGCTCGAGGCGCTGGCGCCGCATCTCGTCCTTGTTCACCGGCGCGCCGAACGAGGTGAAGATCGCGTACCAATAATGCCGCACGTCGTCGATCGGCACGTGCCATTGCGAGATCGTCATCTCGCGGCTCATCGGAATGATGAAGGCGTTGGGAAAAATCAGATTGGTCACGCGCACATGGGCCTTGTCGTCCGAAATCTGGCGCAGCGTGGCCAGCCGAAAGCCGTAATCGGTCGGCTCGATCTCGATACGCGGCCGCGGAAACTCGCGCATGATCTTGGTCATTGGCATATCGGAGTCTTTTGACGTGTCGCGGAACATGCGGCCGTAGCCTTTGTCCGGATCCTCGTCCTCGAAGAAACGATGCAGGAACGAGGTGTGCACCGGATCGATGCCCACTTCGAGCGATTGCAGCCAGTTGCAATCGATCCTGCCCTTGAACGCGAAAGTGTGGGTCGATGGCGCGACGAAGCAGTCGAAGTGCGGAAATGCCGGCGGTTCGCCGGGGCCGAGGTAGGCAAACAAAATGCCGCTCTTCTCGACGACCGGATAGGATTTCTGCGTGATGTTGGCGCATAGATTGCTGGCGTCCGGCTCGGCCGGCGTCTGCAAGCACTTGCCATTGACGTCGAACAGCCAGCCGTGAAAGGCGCAGCGCAAGCCGCCGTCTTCGAGACGGCCGTAGGCCAGATCGGTGCCGCGATGCGGGCAATGCCGGCCGATCAACCCATAGCGGCCCTTGTCGTCCTTGAAGGCGACAAGGTCCTCGCCGAGGAGCCGCACCGGTTTGACCGGCCGATTGCCGGCAAGCTCATCGACCAAAGCTGCGGGCTGCCAATAACGGCGCATCAGATTGCCGGCCGCGGTACCGGGCGTCGTGCGAGTGATCAGATCGTTCTGTTCCGCGCTTAGCATCGACGAATTCCTCGTTGCTTCGCCAATCTTAGCGTCAATGCCCCGGCAGCACCAAGACCTTCGGGCTCTCCGGCAGCGTTGCCTTCGACAGCACGACGGAGGGGATTTCCGCCTGCTCGACCGGCCAAAGCTGGCGCGCCCGGTCGATGAAGCGCGCCAGCGTGTACGGACTGAAAAAGTGCATCGGGATGATGATTTGCGCTTTCAGCGCGGTCAGCACCTCCATCATGCCGTCGAGATCAAGGGTATAGCTGCCGTCGACCGGCGCCATCACCACATCGACCCTGCCGATCTCGTTGAGCTGCGCTTGCGTCAGCGTGTGGTGCAGATGGCCGAGATGGGCGATGCACAGATTGGCAATCTCGAAAACGAAGATCGAATTGCCGTAGCGCTCGGTGCCGCCGCCGAAGCCGCGAATATTGGTCGGCACATTGCGCACGCGCACGTCGCGATATTTTATGTCCCAGATCGCCGGCTCGGTCTCGCTCGGCCCCCAGCCGCGCAGCACGTATTTGATCGCCGGATCGGGATGGTCGGTGAAGTGGGTGTCGTGAGCGTGGTTCATGGTGACGATGTCGGGCAGAACCGGCGGCCGCACATAGTCGTTGTAGTCGGTCGCGACCCGCACCAGTTGCGGGCTCTCGATCAGGAACGTGGCGTGGCCGACGAACGTGAGACGCACCTGGTCGGCGTTGAGCGCGGCGAGATCGAATGCGGCGGGAATGACGCGCGGCCGATCGGCCGCGACCAGGCCGGGACAATTCTGCGCCACATCCGGCGGCGGCGCCGGTTTCGGCGCCGGCTGCTCCGCCGCTTGTGCGAAGACGATGGCGGGAAAGGCCAGACCTAAAAGCGCCGCGACAACGACGCCCCGAATGCCGGCACGAACGCTCAACCGCATCACTGCAACAACTCCCATCCCGGCGCGATCGTGCGCCGTCAGCAGGGAGAATTTGCCACGGAATGCGGCGTCAAACTATGACGGTCGGCAGGCAGGGACCGAAGATCAGCGGCCTGACGTGATCACGCCCCGCGCGGTGACGACGATCCATTGGCCGTCCTGCCGCTTCACCGCTTCGACCCTGCCGACACCGGGCAGAATGCTGCCGGCGCCGACCTCGAACAGGCTGCCGTTGCGACCTTCGACCAGCGCACGGTCGCCGCGGACGTCTTGCACGACCCAGTCTTCGACGATGCGGTCGACGATCTTCGGCTCGACCGGAGGCGTGGTCGTGGGCGCGGTCGTCATCGGTGCGATCGAACCCGTGGTCTCGGGCGCGGTGTTGATCTTATTGAGCCGGTCGACCGCATCGGCGATGTGGGCGAGCTGCGCCGCCGGATTGGTCGCCGCACGCTCGACCCTGTCGAGCCGCTCGGCAATCGCGACGAATTGGGTGTTGGCGTTACGGATCGAGCCGTCGAGATTGGATTTCATCGCGGAGAGCTCGGCGAGCTCCGATTTCACCGCGCGCAAAATGCTGCCTGCGTCGGCCGTATTCGCGCTCGGCACCGCTTCGGGCACGAGCCGCCCGACACCGGCGCCGCTCAACGATCCGGCGAATGAGCCGACGCCCGCGGCGAGCGCGATGGTTGCCGCGAGCAGCGCAAATCGCCATGAGCGCGGTTGCGCGGCGGGAGCGGTAGCCGCGCTCGACTCTTCCTTTGCCGTCTCTCCATATGCCGCCTCGTCGTCCGGGGGCGATGGCGCGGCGTCAGCATCGAAAAATTCATCCTCGATGCCGCCGCTGGCGTCGAGCTTCGGCGACCATATGACGGGCAATTTGTGCTCGGGCGAGTCGCTCGCCGCCTTCGACGCTTCGCTTGGAGCGCTGGAAGGCTCGCTTGAAGGCGGGTTCGACGGTTGTTTGTTATTTTCGGATTTTTCCGCGCGCTTGCCCATGTTCCGGATCCTCCGCCTGGCGGTTGATCCGTCGTTAACGAATTATGGTTAGCAATTGGTTACCGCGGGCCGCCACACGGCAAAGAACGCCTTCAATCCGCCAAGCCGTTGTCGCTGGCGAGATCTTTGAGCGAGGTTTCCGGGCGCGCGCCGATGTGCTGGATCACTTCGCCCGCGGCGAGCGCGCCGAGGCGGCCGCAGGTACGGTCGTCGGCGCCGCGCGCGAGGCCGGAGAGGAAGCCGGCGGCGAATAGATCGCCGGCGCCGGTGGTATCGACGACACGCTCGACCGGGAAAGCTGGCACCGCCTCGATGCCGTCGGGACCGATCACCAGGCAGCCCTTCTCGCTGCGCGTGACCACCGCGGTATCGATGTCGGCGCGCAGCGCCTTGACCGCGGTCTCGAAATCAGAGGTTTGATAAAGGCTCGCCAACTCGGCCTCGTTGGCGAAGATGAGATCGACGGTGCGCGAGCGCATCAGTTGCAAAAATTCGTCGCGCCAACGGTCGACGCAAAACGCGTCCGACAGCGACAGCGCCACTGTCCGCCCCGCCCCATGCGCGATTTTCGCCGCCTTGAGGAATGCGTCCTTGGCGTGCTTCGGATCCCACAGATAGCCTTCGAGATAAATGATGCGGCTCGCCGCGATCATGTCGGCATCGATATCGGCGGGATGCAAATCCTGGGCGGCGCCGAGAAACGTGTTCATGGTGCGCTCGCCGTCGGGCGTCACCAGCACGTAGCAGCGCCCGGTCGAGGCGCCGTCGGACGCCGGCGGCGTTGTGAACGCCACGCCGGCGGCGCGGATATCGTGGCTGAACGCACGGCCGAGCTCATCGTCCTTGACCTTGCCGACGAAGGCGCCGCGCCCGCCGAGGCTCGAAAGCCCGACGATGGTATTGGCCGCCGAGCCGCCGGAGATTTCCACCGCCGGCCCCATCGCGTCGTAAACCTGCTCGGCGCGCGCCTCGTCGATCAGCGCCATGGCGCCTTTGTTCATGCCCTGTTTGAGCAGGAAGTCGTCCTCGGTGCGGGCGATCACATCGACGATCGCATTGCCGATGCCGAGAACGTCGTAACGGACTGAAACCATGAGAAATCTCGCGCTGGGACGCGGCACTATAACGGCCGGGTCTTGCAGGGCAAGCCGACGCCGTGGCAATTGACGCTGATCCGTCCCGGAGACCGTCCATGGCGTTTAAAGAGCTGGTTTTTTCAGGCGTGCAGCCGACCGGCAATCTGCACCTCGGCAACTATCTCGGCGCCATCAAGCGCTTCGTCGAGCTGCAGGACCGCTACAACTGCATCTATTGCGTCGTCGATCTGCATGCGATCACGGTGTGGCAGGATCCGGTCGAGCTGCCGAAGGCCATTCGCGAGGTCACCGCGGCCTTCATCGCCTGTGGGATCGATGCCAAGAAGCACATCGTGTTCAACCAGAGCCAGGTCGCGGAACACGCCGAGCTGGCCTGGGTGTTCAATTGCGTCGCCCGCCTCGGCTGGCTCAACCGCATGACCCAGTTCAAGGAGAAAGCCGGCAAGGACCGCGAGAACGCTTCGGTCGGCCTTTACGCCTATCCGACATTGATGGCGGCGGACATTCTGGTCTATCGCGCCACCCACGTGCCGGTCGGCGAGGACCAGAAGCAACACCTCGAACTGTCACGCGACATCGCGCAGAAATTCAACAATGATTTCGGCCAGTCGATCAGAGACAAGGGTTTTGGCGACGCTTTCTTCCCGCAGCCGGAGCCGCTGATCACCGGCGAAGCGACGCGGGTCATGTCGCTGCGCGACGGCACCAAGAAAATGTCGAAGTCGGACGCCTCCGACCAGTCGCGCATCAATCTCACTGACGACGCCGACGCCATCGCGCAAAAAGTCCGCCGTGCCAAGACCGACCCGGAACCGCTGCCCAGCGAGGAGAAGGGCCTCGAGACCCGGCCCGAAGCCGACAACCTGGTTGGTATCTACGCGGCGCTCGAAGGCACGACCCGCGCCGGCGTGCTTAAGCAATTCGGCAATGCGCAGTTCTCGACCTTCAAAGCGGCGCTGACTGATCTTGCCGTCGCAAAGCTCAGTCCGATCAATTCGGAAATGAAGCGGCTCCTCAACGACCCCGACGCGATCGATGCCGTGCTGGCGGACGGCTCGGCTCGCGCACAAAAGCTCGCCGGCGAAACCATGAAGGCGGTCAAGGATATCGTCGGTTTCGTGCGGTCGTAAGCCGCTTGACCGCCCGCGCCCATACTTGAACTTCCTGGGCAATTCGCCACGTATTAGTATGCTAGTGTGGCGTTACACGAGTCATGGCGCGGACCGCGTGGATCGACGCCAAGTGACTGAGGACAAACAATAATGTTCATCCAAACCGAAGCGACGCCGAACCCGGCGACCTTGAAATTCCTGCCCGGACGGGCGGTGCTGGAAGGCTCGACGCTCGACCTGCGCGACGCCGAGCAGGCGGCCCAGTCGCCGCTCGCCGAACGGCTGTTCGCCATCGCCGGCATCAGCGGCGTGTTCTTCGGCTCCGATTTCATCACCGTGACCAAGAGCACAGGCGAGTGGCAGCAGCTCAAGCCGATGATCCTCGGCGCCATCATGGAACATTTCATGTCGGGCGCGCCCTTGCTCAACTCTGGCGGCGGCATGGCGGGCGACGGCGAGGAATTTTTCGATGCGGCCGATGCCGATACCGTCGCCACCATCAAGGATCTGATCGAGACGCGGGTGCGGCCGGCGGTGGCCAACGACGGCGGCGATATCACCTTCAAGGGCTTCAAGGACGGCGTCGTTTATCTCAACATGAAAGGCGCCTGCTCGGGCTGCCCGTCGTCGACGGCGACGCTGCGCCACGGCATCCAGAATCTGCTGCGCCATTTCGTGCCCGACGTCACCGAAGTCCGGCCGATGTAACGAGGCCGGCGCGCGACGATTGAATGCGCCCATGCGCCTACTCGCTATCGATACGGCGCTAGGGGCCTGCTCCGCGGCCATTCTCGACACCCAAGGCGGCATCATTGCGAGCGAGAGCTTGCCGATGTTGCGCGGCCACGCCGAAGCGCTGATGCCGCTGATCCGCCGGATCATGGACGAAGCCAGCACGGCCTTTCGCGATCTCGACCGCGTGGTGGTGACGACGGGACCCGGCAGTTTCACCGGATTGCGGGTCGGTATTGCGGCGGCGCGCGGTATTGCGCTCGCCATCGCCAAGCCGGCGGTGGGCTTGTCGACGCTATCCGCTTATGCGGCGCCATATCTTGCCGGCGACGATAATGCGCCGGTGGTCGTCGCCATCGATGCGCGGCACGCGCACGTCTATCTTCAGGTCTTCGCCGCCGGCGGCCGCACCGTCACTGGTCCGCGGCTGGCGCCGCTGAGCGAAGCGGTGCGCGCTGCAGCCGTGGCGCCGGCCCGCATCGTCGGCTCGGCCGCGCAACCGGTCGCCGACGGGCTTGCGGTCACCGACGCAACGCCGCTCCACGTCGACGCCGCCGGCGCGCCCAACGTCGACTGGGTGGCGCGCATGGGCGCCGCGCTGCCGGAAGGCCAGTCGCCGCCAAAACCGCAATATCTGCGCGCCCCCGATGCGCAGCCGCAAAATGCCGCGCAACTGCCGCGCCGATGATGCGCTTCATCGCTCGTCTATTCGGCCGGTCCGCGCCGACTTTATCTGAAGCGCGGTCGAGCGACGCCGCGGCGATCTCCGCCCTGCACAAAACTTCGTTCCAGCGCGGTTGGGGCGAGGACGAAGTCTATCGGCTACTGATCGAAAAAACCGTTGTCGCCCATCGCGCCGTGAGCGGCACAACCATGGCCGGTTTCATCCTGTCGCGCATGGCCGCGGGCGAAGCAGAAATTCTCTCCATTGCCATTGCGCCACGTCAGCGCGGCCGGGGATTTGCCCGGCCGCTGCTCGATCTGCACCTGCGGCGCCTGGCCGGGCTCGGCACTCGGGCCGTGTTTCTCGAAGTCGATGAAAACAACGCTCCCGCGCGTGCGCTGTATCGCCGCGCCGGCTTCCGCGACGTCGGGCGGCGTCAGAGCTATTATCAAAGCGGGGCTTCGGCGCTGGTACTGCGCCGCGATCTCGGCTGATGCATTCGGACGATTAAAAAATGCGTCCAGTGCCGGGGAGGCAAGGGAGGGGGATGTCATGAAAGCCACGCGATCGCTGTGGGTTGCTGCCGCGCTGGCGTTGAGCTTCTGCCAATTCGCCGCGCATGCCCAGGACGCGGCCTATCCCAACCGGCCGATCAAGATGCTGGTCGGCTTCGGCGCCGGCGGCGGCACCGATATCGCTGCGCGGATCATGGCGCAGAAAATGTCGGAAATTCTCGGCCAGTCGATCGTGGTCGAGAACCGCACCGGCGCCAGCGGCATGATCGCGGCCGAAGACGAAGCCAAGTCGGCGCCCGACGGCTATACGCTGATGATGGGCAGCCAGACCGCCTATGCGGTTGCACCGAACCTTTATCGCAAGGTGACGCTCGATGCGGCGAAAGAATTTGCCGGCGTGGCGCTGACCGGCGCTTCGCCGCTGGTGCTGGTGGTCAATCCGTCATTTGCCGCGCATTCGGTCAAGGACGTCATCGCCATGGCCAAGGCCGATCCCGGCAAGATCAATTTCGGCACCGGCGGGCTCGGCACCACGCCGCATATGACCGCCGAGCTGTTCCAATACACCGCCGGCATCAAGATGGTGCATGTCGCCTATCGCGGCGAAGCGCCGGCGATCAACGACCTGCTCGCCGGACAAATCCCGCTGATGTTCGCCAACCTCTCCGCCGTAATGGGCAACCTCAAGGCCGGCACGCTGCGCGCGCTCGCGGTCACCGGCGCGCATCGTTCGCCGTCGGCGCCCGACATTCCGACGGTGGCGGAATCGGCGCTGCCCGGTTTCGAAGCGGAAACCTGGTGGGGCATCGTCGCGCCGGCCGGAACGCCGCCCGCCGTTGTGGCCAAGCTCAACGCCGCGGCGCGTAAAGCGCTGGCCGACGACGACACCAAAAAGCGCTTCGCTGACCTCGGCATGACCAATGGCGGCAGTAGCCCCGAAGAACTCGATGCCTATATCAAGTCGGAAATCGCCAAGTGGTCGAAGGTGATCAAGGACGCCAATATCCAGCCGATCGACTAGCCAATTCCTTTTTGCCCGGAATCCGGCTAGACCAGGGGCGTGGCGTCGCCACCAAGCGGAATTTGCATGCGAATATAGGGGCTTAGGCCGACCACCCGGCATGAACGGAGCGAAAAAACTCTACGTCAAATCGTTCGGCTGCCAGATGAACGTCTACGACTCGCAGCGTATGGCGGACACTTTGGCGCCGGAAGGCTATGTCGAGACCGCAAGCCCCGACGACGCCGATCTGGTCATCCTCAACACCTGTCACATCCGCGAAAAGGCGGCAGAGAAAGTCTATTCCGAGCTTGGTCGCGTGCGCCGCCTGAAGGATGCGGCGGCGGCCACCGGCCGGCGCGTCATGGTCGCGGTCGCCGGCTGCGTCGCCCAGGCCGAAGGCGAGGAAATCATCCGCCGATCGCCGGCGGTTGATCTCGTTGTCGGACCGCAGAGCTATCACCGCCTGCCCGATTTGCTGGCGCGCGCCGCGCGCGACGGCAAGGCCATCGATACCGAGTTCCCGGTCGACGACAAATTCAATCATCTCGCCGCGCCGGACCGCGGCGCGATCCGCAGCCGCGGCGTATCCGCCTTCGTCACGGTGCAAGAAGGCTGCGACAAATTCTGCACCTTCTGCGTCGTGCCCTACACGCGCGGCATGGAGACGTCGCGGCCGGCGAACAAAATCCTCGCCGAGATCGAGCGGCTGGCCGAAGCCGGCGTGCGCGAGGTCACGCTCATCGGCCAGAACGTCAATGCCTATCACGGCGACGGGCCCGACGGTCGGCCTTGGTCATTGGCGCGGCTGCTCGAGCAGGTCGCCGCGCTGCCGGGCGTCGAGCGGCTGCGTTATACCACCAGTCATCCGCGCGACATGGACGACGATCTCATCGCCGCCCATCGCGACCTGCCGCAGCTGATGCCGCAATTGCATCTGCCGATGCAGTCGGGCTCCGACCGCGTGCTCGCCGCCATGAACCGCCGCCACACCCGTGCCGATTATCTTGACATCATCGATCGCCTGCGCGACGCGCGGCCCGATCTGGCGCTCACCTCCGATTTCATCGTCGGCTTTCCCGGCGAAACCGAAGCAGATTTTTCCGCAACACTCACCTTGATCTGCGAGGTCGGCTATGCCGGTGCGTTCTCCTTCAAATATTCGGCGCGGCCCGGCACGCCCGGCGCCGACATGGACGATCAAGTGGCAGAAGACGTGAAATCCGATCGACTACAGCGTCTGCAGGCCGCCATCGATCGCAATCAAGCAACATTCAATCGCGGCTGTGTCGGCCGTACGCTGGATGTGCTGTTCGAGCGCCCCGGCCGCCATGGCGGCCAGCTGGTCGGCCGTTCGCCTTATCTGCAGCCGGTGCAAGTCACGGCGCCGTCATCGCTGATCGGCACCATTGCGCCGGTCATTGTCACCGAAGTGTCCAGCAACAGTCTGTTCGGCGTGCTCGTGCCAATGCCTGAACAACAGCCAGCCTTGCTCGGCGCAGGAGCCTGAATTGCGAACACCCGGAACCGATGAATCCGTTATCGTCGCGCAGAACAACGCGACGCAAATCGCCCTGACCTTCGACGACAATCGCCTCGCCTCGACCTTGTTCGGCCAATACGGCCAGAACCTCGCTTTGATCGAGCGCAGGCTCGGCGTCGTCGCCAATTCGCGCGGCAATCACGTCACCCTAGAAGGCACCCACGAAGCCTGCGAGCTGGCGCGGCGCGTGCTCGAAAGCCTCTACGAGCGGCTCAAGCGCGGCGACGAATTGGTGCAGGGCGACGTCGACGGCGCGGTCCGGCTGGCGCTGTCGCAAGGCTCGCTGTTCGACTTCGATCCCGCGGCGGCGCGCGACAGCTTTGAGGAAATCAATCTGCGCAAGCGCCGCGTCCGCGCCCGCACCCCGGCACAGGACGCCTATGTGCGGGCGCTCAAGCGGCATCCTCTGGTGTTCTCCACCGGGCCGGCCGGCACCGGCAAGACCTGGCTTGCGGTGGCGCACGCCGTGCAACTGTTCGAGCGCAAGGACGTCGATCGCATCGTGCTGTCGCGGCCGGCGGTCGAGGCCGGCGAGCGGCTCGGCTTCTTGCCCGGCGACATGCGCGAGAAGGTCGATCCCTATCTGCGGCCGATCTATGATGCGCTCTATGACCTGATGGACGCGCGCATCGTCGAGCGCGCGCTGCAAAGCGGCGAGATCGAAATAGCGCCGCTCGCTTTCATGCGCGGCCGCACTTTGTCGAACGCCGCCGTGATCCTCGACGAGGCGCAGAACACGACCGCGATGCAGATGAAGATGCTGCTGACGCGGCTCGGCGAAAACAGCCGCATGGTGGTGACCGGCGATCCAACACAGGTGGATTTGCCGCCGGGCCAGACTTCGGGACTTGCTGATGCAGTACGGCTCCTGGAGGGCATCGAAGGCATCGGCCACGTCAAATTCACGTCCGCAGATGTGATCCGTCACGAGCTCGTCGCGCGCATTGTCGAGGCCTATGACGCCGCCGCGGCGCGCAAGCGCGAGCGGCCGGAATGACGCCCGCGCGGGCAAGACTCAAGATCGACGTGTTGGTCGACTCCGACCAATGGAAGGAACCCGGCAAGTCGCGATCGATCGTGCGGCGCGCCGTCGCGCAGGCCGCCGCCACGGCGTCAACAACCGGGACGGAGCTTGCTATCGTTCTGACCGATGATTCGGCGATCCGTCAGCTCAATCGGCTTTGGCGCGGCGTCGACGCCGCCACCAATGTGTTGTCGTTTCCGAGCAAGCGAGCCGCGGACGCACCGCCGCACCTCGGCGACATCGTGCTCGCCTACGAGACCATCGCGCGGGAGGCCAGCGCGGAGGGTAAGCCGTTCGCGCATCATCTCGCCCATCTTGTCGTGCATGGTTTTTTGCACTTGATCGGCTACGATCATGAGCACGACGCCGGCGCGCAGACCATGGAACAGACCGAGCGTAAAGTCCTGCGGTGCCTCAATATTCCGGACCCTTACCGGCATCCGGGTAAGGCCGTGAAAAAGGCTGGAGGCCGGCGCTAATATCCGACGCGAATTCCGACCCAAGTTTGAAGTCTGAAGTCAAAGTCCACAGCCAAAGCCCAAAACCATGTCTCAAACCCCGACACGCAGCGACCCGCCCGACAGCGAGCATCGCGGTTTGCCGATGGTCGTGACGCAGCCGGACGAGCCGCAGGAAAGCTGGCTGACGCGCGTCATGCGCATCCTGTTCGGCTGGAAAGCCGCGGCGACGCGTGCCGATCTCGAACACGTCCTCACCGCCGAGCAGCCGCAGTCCGGTTTCTCGCCGGAAGAAGCGGCCATGCTCAAGAATATCCTGGGGCTGCGCGAATGCCGCATCGAGAGCGTCATGGTGCCGCGCGCCGACATCGTCGCCGTGCAGCAGGATATTGCGATCGGCGAGCTCGTTCGCGTATTCGAGGTCGCCGCGCATTCACGGCTGGTGGTCTATAACGACACGCTCGACGATCCGACCGGCATGATCCATATCCGCGACCTGATTGCGTTCATGGCGGCGCGAGCCTCCGCCAATCCAGCGAGCGCGCCGGCGAGCGCGCCCCCGCAACAGGCCGGTCTCAACCTCGGCAACGTCGATCTGGCGACGCCACTGTCGGCGGCAAAGATCGTTCGTGAGATCCTCTACGCGCCGCCGTCCATGCCGGTGCTCGATCTGCTCGCCAAGATGCAGGCAACCCGCATTCACCTGGCGCTGATCATCGACGAGTACGGCGGCACCGACGGGCTGGCCTCGATGGAAGACCTGGTCGAAATGATCGTCGGCGATATCGCCGACGAGCATGACGAGCGCGAGATGCCTGCGGTCACGCGCCAAAGCGACGGCTCGTTTCTCGCCAACGGCCGCGCCAGCCTTGACGACGTCCGCGCCGTGATCGGCGACGAGTTCGACGTCGGCGATGCCGCGCAAGAGGTCGACACGCTGGGCGGTTATCTGGTCATCCGCGCCGGCCATGTTCCGGTGCGCGGCGAATTGGTGCCTGGACCGGAATCGTTCGAGGCCGAAGTGCTCGATGCCGATCCGCGCCGGGTCAAGCGGGCCAGGATTTACCGCCGCAAGGACCGTCGGCCGGCCGCGGCGCGCGAACAGCCCGCGGCGATGAAGACGCCGGCGGCGCGTCCGGCGCCATCGCCGGAAGCCAATCGGCCGAATACGAACGCGCAACGCACGCCGTGACGCCGAAGGGGCTGCACAATTCGATCGTGCTGGCGTGGGGCTGGCGGCGTGGTTTGATCGCGTTCGTCGCCGGCGCGCTGTCGGTACTGGCGATGGCGCCGTTCGATTTCTGGCCGGTACTGTTTCTGACGTTCCCGACGCTGGTCTGGCTGATCGACGGCGCCGGCGTCGGCCGCTGGGGCGGCCTGGGCGTCGCGACCGCGACCGGCTGGTGTTTCGGCTTCGGTTATTTCGTCGCCGGCCTCTATTGGGTCGGCTATGCCTTTCTGGTCGACGCCCCGACATTCGGCTGGCTGTTGCCGTTTGCGGTCATTGGCCTGCCGGCGCTGCTCGCCGTCTATACGGCGCTCGGCGTCGCTCTTGCCCGCGTTCTTTGGACGCGTGGAGACTTGCGCATCCTGGCTTTGGGCGTGACGCTGACCGCGGCGGAATGGCTGCGCGGCCATGCATTTACCGGCTTTCCTTGGAATGCGTTCGGCTACGCGCTCGCCGCTCCGCTGCCATTGGCGCAAGGCGCGTCGTTGATCGGGCTGTGGGGCCTCACCTTCATCGCTGTCGTCGTGTTTGCGAGCCCCGCCACGCTTGCCGACGACCGCGTCGAGAACCAGCGGCCGTGGCTGCCGTCGGTGCTCGGCATCGCCGTGCTCGTTGGACTCGGCGGTTGGGGCGCGGTGCGGCTTTCACGCCTGCCGACGCAGTTCGTCGACAAGGTGCATTTGCGCATCATGCAGCCGAATCTGCAGCAAGACGTGAAATTCAATTATGCGGCCAGGTACGAGGTGATGAACCGCTACATCGCCCTGTCCAATCGCGCGTCAGGCCCGGATTCCCCCGGCATGAAAGACATAACGCACCTGATCTGGCCGGAATCCGCGTTTCCGTTCTTCCTCGCCCGGGAGCCCGATGCGCTCGCCCAAATCACCCAGCTCTTGCCGCCAGGTGCCGTCCTGATCACCGGCGCGGTGCGCGTCGCCGAGCCGGTCAATCCCTCCGCTCCGGCCGTCTATAATTCGATTTATGCCATCGACCATTCAGGCTCGATCGTGGCGCTCTACGACAAAGTCCATCTCGTGCCATTCGGCGAATATTTGCCGTTCGAAAGGATCCTCGCGCGCCTCGGCTTTCAGGAGCTCACCAAGCAGCGCGGCGGTTTCCTTGCCGGCGATCGGCGCCGGCCGATCGCGATTCCAGGGGCGCCGGTTGCGCTGCCGCTGATCTGCTACGAGATCATTTTTCCGGACGACATCGTGCCGCGCGGCCAACGGCCCGGCTGGATCGTCAATGTCACCAATGATGGCTGGTTCGGAAACAGCACCGGGCCCTACCAGCATTTGCAGCAGGCGCGCATTCGCGCCATCGAGGAAGGCCTGCCGCTCGTTCGCGCCGCCAATACCGGCATTTCCGCGGTCGTTGATCCGCTCGGCCGGGTCATCAATTCCTTGCCGCTGGGCCGAGAGGGCGTGCTCGATTCGCCGCTGCCGCGATCAATTCGGGCGCCGCTTTATGCCCGCGTCGGCGATGCTCCGGCCGTTATCATCGTCGCGGCCGCACTCATAATCGTGGTGCGCCGCCGCTTCCAATCCGGCATCGCAGAGTAGAAGGTGAATTGAGATGTCGAGGCCCATAAATTAAATTTATGGGCGAGGCGGCCGGGCCCTTGCCTTTAACCTGTCACGCGCGAGCCCCTTTGGCGCAGCACGCGGAAAGGGAAGTTTATCACATTTTAGAATGACCTGATGCCGAACCATCGGAATATATATCGCGTAGGAGTTGCTATCGATTGTGACGGAATTACTATCGATGGCCATTGCCCATAAACAAGGGTGATAGAGAAGGGGATTATGATGATCGCCAAAAAGGCGCCGAACCCGATCGACAAACATGTCGGCAGCCGCGTACGCATGCGCCGGATGATGCTGTCGATGAGCCAGGAGAAGCTCGGCGACGCGCTCGGCCTGACGTTTCAACAAGTCCAGAAATACGAGAAAGGCACCAATCGGATCGGTGCCAGCCGGCTGCAGCAGATTTCTATCATCCTTCAAGTGCCGGTCGCGTTCTTCTTCGAGGGCGCGCCGAACGTTCAGTTGGGAACGCGCCACGACCATGTGGGTGAGGCACCTTCGCCCGCCTATGTCTCCGATTTTCTCGCGACCTCGGACGGGCTGGCGCTCACCAAGGCGTTTACGCGCATCGGCGATTCCAAGCTGCGACGGCGCATCGTCGATCTGGTCGAGCAAATCGCCGACGACAAGAAGTGAAAGCGGTTACAGCGCCACAGCGCGGCGTGGTGCCCACGGCAGCCCACTCTCAGCCCACATCTTGACCGCGCAGAGGTACGCTGCAAAAACCCCTATGGATCGGCGTGGGTGTTCACCGGCGCTGGCAGCTCGGGCCCGTCAAAACAGATACGTTCAAGGCGATCGGGGCAGCCTCACGAGGGGAGTATTTCGCAGTGCGACGTGCAAATTACCTGTTTACCAGTGAGTCGGTTTCGGAAGGGCACCCGGACAAGGTCTGCGACCAGATCTCGGACGCCATTCTGGATGCCTTCATCGAGCGGGACGTCAAGCTCGGCATCGCCGATGACAGCCTGGTCAATACCCGGCTCGGCTGCGAGACGCTGTGCACGACCAATAAGATCATCGTTGCCGGCGAAGGCCGCGGCCAGTTGTTCCGCAAGATCGACGGCGCGGCAGTCGTCGATCGCGAGCTCATCACTGAAATCGCGCGCGGCGTGGTGAAGGATATCGGTTACGACCAGAGCGGCTTTTCCTACCATGGCGCCGATGTCGAAGTGCTGCTCCACGGCCAATCCCCCGACATCGCCATGGGCGTCGACGCCAAGAAAAAGAAGGGCGAGGAAAACGAAGGCGCCGGCGACCAGGGCATGATGTTCGGCTACGCCTGCACCGAGAGCGAGGTCTACGAGAAGGGCTCGTTCATGCCGGCGCCGATCTATTTCGCGCACAAGATTCTCAAAGTGCTGTCGGACAAGCGCCGCGCCAAGCAATTGTTCGACCTGCAGCCGGACGCCAAGAGCCAAGTCACGGTGCAGTATGTCGACGGCAAGCCGGTCGGCTGCACCAAGGTCGTGGTCTCGACGCAGCACAATGCGCAGAACCGCAATGGCAAGAAATACACCCCGGGCATGGTCAAGGATTTGATCGGCGACGCCGTCGCTTCGGCGCTGCCAAAAGGCTGGATGCCGAAGAAAGATTCCGACTTTCTGGTCAATCCCACGGGCAACTTCGTCGTCGGCGGCCCGGACGGCGATTGCGGCCTGACCGGGCGCAAGATCATCGTCGACACCTACGGCGGCTATGCGCCCCATGGCGGCGGCGCGTTCTCCGGCAAGGACCCGACCAAGGTCGATCGTTCGGCAGCCTATGCGGCGCGCTATCTCGCCAAAAACGTGGTCGCGGCCGGCCTCGCCGAACAGTGCACCATCCAGGTTGCCTATGCGATCGGCGTTGCCGATCCGATGTCGCTCTATGTCGACACCCACGGCACCGGCAAGGCGGACGAAAAAAAACTCGCCAAGACGCTGCAAGAGATTTTCCCGCTGCGGCCGACCAATATCCGGCGCGCCCTCAAACTCAATCGGCCGATCTATAAGCGCACCGCGGCATACGGCCATTTCGGCCGCGCCCCGGACAAGGACGGCGGCTTCTCCTGGGAGCGCGCCGATCTCGCTGACGCGCTCAAACGGGCGCTGCGCTGATCATTCACGACGCGGTCGGACGAAACGGGCGCAGCGCGGTCTTTTTGCCCACTGGACCCGGCCATGTCTTGATATTGCAGGGCCAAGACGTGGGTGCCCGGCATAAAGCCGGGCATGACGACGATGAGCCAGAGGCCCCCAGCCCAAGCCCGCGCCTTCTTTGGCCGGCGCAAGGGTCACAAGCTGCGCCCGCATCACGCGCGGCTGATCGACATGCTATTGCCGCGGCTCGCCATCGATCTCGGCCAGCCTGCTCCCGCCGAGCTCGGCGCGCTGTTTCCGGTTCCCGTCGCCGACATCCAGCTCGAGATCGGCTTTGGCGGCGGCGAATACCTGGTCGCGCAAGCGCAAGAGTGGCCGCGCACCGGCTTCATCGGCGTCGAACCCTTCGTCAACGGCATGGCCAAGGCGCTCGCAGGAATCGAAAGCGGCAACCTGCAAAACATCCGGCTGCATTTTGACGACGCGGTGAACTTGATCGCGTGGCTGCCGGAACGCTCGTTGGCGCGCATCGATCTGATTCACCCCGATCCATGGCCGAAACGGCGACATTGGAAGCGGCGTTTTGTGCAGGACGCGATGGTGTCGCGGCTTGGCCGCCTGTTGCGGCCGGACGGCGAACTCCGCTTCGTGACCGATATTGCCGACTACGCCGCCTGGACCTTGCAGCGCCTGTTGCGCTCGGCGGATTTCGAATGGACGGCACAGTGTGCCGACGATTGGCGCAAACCTTGGCCCGGCTTCGTCCGTACGCGCTACCACGCCAAGGCCGCACACGAAGCGCGCGCGTCGTGCTTTCTGATTTTCCGGAAAATTTGAGCGCAACGGCTAAACTAACCCGCCTGGCGGACCTGCCAAAACCGTACCACGCGCCGCGCCGTCGAATTCGAAAGCCGTTCATAGTTGGCAAAGGCGGATTCGAGCCCTTGATTGGATGCGTTTTTCGCGTCGGGCCGCAGCGTGATGATCGCCTTCACCGTGGACCAGTTCAGGCCGATGGCCCGGCACAGGATCAGCACCGGATCGGGCCGATCGCCCCCCAGAAGCCGGTCGGAAACGTTGACCGGCACCTTGGCGAGTGTCGCCAGCGCGACCACCGTCTCTTCGAAATTGTTCTCGCTGCAGAACGCCGCCAGCGCCGCCTCGTCCAACCTGCCGGCGCGGTCGAGACTCAGCACGACGCGCTGCGCGGCGCTGTGATCACGCGGACCAACGCGCGCCCTCACCTCCTTGGACACTTTCGCCAGCACGCGGTGGATCTCCGCCTTGCCGTCGGCTGTCGCGGCGGCAACCAGCCGGCTGCGCACCACCGCGGTCGCTTTGGTCAGCAATTCACGGAACATCGGCTCGGGGATGTCCGGCCGCAGGCCGACCTTCTCGGCCAGGATGCCGTCGGCTTCGGCGCGGCTGACGAGGCTGACAAAGCCAACCTGGGAAATCCGGGCGCCGCGATTGTCGGCAACGCAATGCGCGACCTCGCGATCGCCGCGCCGCACCAGCACATCGGTCACCGCCTCGCCGAGCGCCGGGCGCACCGAGATGGCCTGCAGATGGGCTTGGCTTTTGGTTTTTGCGACACCGACGAGATCGGTTTCGCAGAGCTGCGGTGCATATTTGAGCACCGGTCCGGCGACGGCGATATCGTCATCGTTGGCGAGCGTCCGGAGCACCTTGACCGGCGCGTTGCCGACGGGTGCGAGGTGACGCGACAGCTCGGCACGCGCCTTGGTCTCGATCTCCTCGATCAGCAGGCCGAAAACGTCGTCGAACAGGTCGACGTGCGCGTCGCTGTAGCTTTTGGCGCCGTCAAGGAAGAGAGCCGTAATGCGCTGCAGCGCGTCGACGCGCTTGGTGCGCGTGCCGTGTCGGACGACGTCTTCAAGCTCGGGGATCAGCGAGACGGCCATTTCAGGTATCAGTCATCAGTAGTCAGGGATCAGCACTCCGCGTTTTCGGCACGTTCTTGATTACTGATACCTGATTACTGATACCTGATTACTGATCCCTGAAGGCCCCTTGCCTTAGCCCGACAAAGCGCTATATTTACAGCGTCCGTTTTGGATACCTCATAACCGAATGGTTTTGAGAGTGGGTTCCCCCGGGACCCGCTCTTTTTTGTTACCTGAGGCCAAGCGGTTTACTTGCAGGATGCATGTTGCAGGAATTCACGGCCGTAACGAGCATGAACGACGCGCCCACGAGTTTTGCCGACGAACCGCGGCTCATCACCGAGCCGGGGCGGGCCGCGCGTATCGCCGCGCTCGCCGAGCCGGTGCTTGCCGGGCTCGGCTATCGGCTAGTGCGGCTGCGCATTTCCGGCGCCGCCGGCTGCACGGTGCAGATCATGGCCGAGCGACCGGACGGCACAATGGCGATCGAAGATTGCGAGGCGGTTTCCCGCGCGCTGTCGCCGGTGCTCGATGTCGCCGACCCGATCGAGGGAGCGTATCAGCTGGAGATTTCTTCACCCGGCATCGACCGGCCGCTGGTGCGGCATTCGGATTTCGACCGTTATGCCGGCCACGTCGCCCAGGTGGAAATGACCGTTCCGGTCGAGGGACGGCGGCGCTTTCGCGGCCAGCTTCTCGGCACCGAGGGCGACAGCGTCCGCATCCGCCGCAGCGACGCGACGGACGGCACCGACGACGTGTTGCGGATCGACGACATGATGGAAGCCAAGCTTGTGCTGACCGACGCGCTGATTTCGCAATCATTGCGGCGGAGCAAGCACGGCAATCGCGAAACTCAAGCGCCGGGCAGCGGCAAGCATGCGTCGCATAAACCTTATAACCACCAAACAAGACAAAAACACCAAACAAACACCGGACATCAAACACGACATGGCCATGCAGCGCCGGAACAAGACCAGCCTGCAAGCCAATTCAAGGGAGACTGACTTATGGCGACCGTAAGCGCCAATAAACTCGAACTCTTGCAGATCGCCGACGCGGTCGCGCGCGAAAAAGCCATCGATCGCAAGATCGTGCTCGGCGCCATGGAGGACGCGATCGCCAAGGCCGCCCGCTCGCGCTACGGCAGCGAGACCGAAGTACGCGCCGAAATCGATCCGAAGAGCGGCGAATTGCACCTGTCGCGCCACATGCTGGTGGTCGAAACCGTCGAAAATCCGGCGATGCACATCAGCCTCGAAGATGCGCGCCGGCGCCATCCCGCGGCGCAAATCGGCGATACCATCGCCGATCCACTGCCGCCGCTCGAATATGGCCGCATCGCCGCGCAATCGGCGAAGCAGGTGATCGTGCAGAAGGTGCGCGAGGCCGAGCGCGACCGGCAATACGACGAATACAAGGATCGCATCGGCGACATCGTCAACGGCATCGTCAAGCGGGTCGAGTACGGCAACGTCGTCGTTGATCTCGGCCGCGGCGAAGCGATCGTGCGGCGCGACGAAATGCTGCCGCGCGAGGTGTTCCGCAACGGCGACCGTATCCGCGCCTACATCTACGACGTGCGGCGCGAGCAGCGCGGGCCGCAGATTTTCCTCTCCCGCACCCATCCGCAATTCATGTCGAAGCTGTTCACCCAAGAGGTGCCGGAAATCTACGACGGCATCGTCGAGGTCAAGGCGGTGGCGCGCGATCCGGGCTCGCGCGCCAAGATCGCGGTGGTTTCACGCGATTCATCGGTCGATCCGGTCGGCGCCTGCGTCGGCATGCGCGGCTCGCGCGTGCAGGCGGTGGTCAACGAATTGCAGGGCGAGAAGATCGACATCATCCCCTGGTCGCACGATATCGCGACTTTCGTCGTCAACGCCTTGGCGCCCGCCGAAGTCGCCAAGGTGGTGCTCGACGAGGAGCGTGAGCGCATCGAGGTGGTGGTGCCCGATCAGCAGCTTTCGCTGGCCATCGGCCGGCGCGGCCAGAACGTGCGGCTGGCGTCGCAGCTCACCGGCTGGGACATCGACATCCTCACCGAGCAGGAAGAGTCGGAACGCCGCCAGGCCGAATTCGAGAACCGCACGCGCATGTTCATCGATTCGCTCAACGTCGACGAAGTCATCGGCCAATTGCTGGCGTCGGAAGGATTTAACTCTGTCGAGGAGCTCGCCATGGTCGACGTCAAGGAAATCGCCAGCATCGAAGGTTTTGACGAGGACACCGCGGCTGAGCTGCAAAATCGCGCCAGCGAATATCTTGCCAAGATCGAGGCCGAGCTCGATGCCAAGCGTGTCGAGCTTGGCGTCGAGGACGCGCTCAAGGACATCCCAGGCGTTACCACCGCGATGCTGGTCCGCTTTGGCGAGAACGGCGTCAAGACGGTCGAGGATTTGGCCGGCTGCGCCACCGACGACCTTGCCGGCTGGACTGAACGCAAGGACGGCGAGTCAAAGCGCGAGGCCGGCATCCTCGACGGTTTCGAGATGTCCCGCGAAGACGCCGAGGCACTCATCATGCAGGCGCGGCTGAAGGCCGGCTGGGTCACCGAGGCCGATCTGGCGCCGCCGCCGGTCGAGGAAGCACCCGTCGTTGAGGCACAGCCATAGGGACGCCGCCCACGCATGATCGCACCGTCCCCCGATATCGATCTCGATGCCGGACCGCGAGCGAAGGAGCGCGAGCGGATGTGCGTGGCAACACGCACGGTGAGGCCGGTCGCCGACATGATCCGCTTCGTCGTCGGGCCTGATGGCGAGGCGGTCCCGGATCTCAAGCGCAAGCTGCCCGGGCGCGGCGTCTGGGTGACGGCAACCCAGGATGCGCTGTCCGACGCGGTCAAGCGCAAGGCCCTGGCCCGCGGCTTTAAGCGGGACGTTCGCCTCCCGGCGGACCTCGTCGTCCGGACCGAGTGCCTGCTCGAACGTTCCGCCCTCGATGCGCTCGCCATGGCGGGAAAAGCCGGGCTGGTCGCAACCGGATTCACCAGGGTCGAGGCGGCTTTGGCCCAGGAGAAGGTCATAGCCCTCGTCCATGCCACTGAGGCCGCTGCGGACGGTGTCCGCAAGCTCGATGCAGCGCGGCGGCGCCGGCTGGAGCACAATTCGATCGTGACGATCGGCATTTTGACCTCGGCGCAATTGGATTTGGCATTAGGGCGCCCAAATGTGATACATGCAGCCCTGCTTGCCGGCCCCCCGAGCGACACGTTTTTGGCGCGTTTGCAGCGCCTGGAGCGGTTTCGCAACGGCGAGCCAAGCCGGCCCGCGAAATCGACGCGTTTAGAAATGGATACGGATGACCGAGACGAACAAGAATAGCGGTGACAAGCTGAGCGTAAGCTCGACGAAGACGCTGACGCTCAAGCGCGGCGGCGTCGAGCAAGGCGTCGTGCGCCAAAGCTTCAGCCATGGCCGCAGCAAGGCTGTCGTCGTCGAAAAGGTCAAACGCCGCATCGGCCCGGCCGAGGGCAAAGCGGAGCCCATGGCTCCCGAACGTAGCGCAACACCGAAACAAGCCACCGCGCCCGCCACCGCACGAGCGCCGTCGACGGCAACTCCGGCTGCTGCTGCTGCCGCGCCGAAAACCTCCGGCGTCGTGCTGCGCACGCTCACCGAGGAGGAGCGCAGCGCACGCGCCCAGGCGCTCGCCGGCGCCCAGCTACGCGAACACGAAGAGCGCTCACGCGCCGAGCAAGAAGCCCTCGTCCGCCGCAGCCGCGAGGAAGCCGACCGCGCCGAGCGGGCGGCCTCGGAAGCCCGCAAGCTCAACGAAGAAAGCCGCCGCAAGCACGACGAAGAAACCAAGCGCAAGGCCGACGAAGTCGCCAAGAAGCGTTTCGGCACCGATGCGACCACCGCGGCAAAGCCCGGCGCGCGTCCCGCGCTCGAGGCGGACGAGGACGAAGCGCCCCGCCCCCGCCGTGGCGGCGTGGCGGTGCGTCCGGCACCGGCGCCGAAGCCGACGCGCAGCGTCGGCGAAAAGCGCCGCGGCCGCCTCACCGTCGTGACCGCCCTGACCGCCGACGAGGTGCGCGAGCGCTCGGTCGCCTCGTTCCGCCGCCGCGTCCAGCGCATCAGCGGCCACCGCGACAGCGAGCCCAAGGAAAAGATCGCCCGCGAAGTGACGCTCCCGGAGACGATCACTATCCAGGAACTGGCCAACCGCATGGCCGAGCGTTCCGTCGACGTGGTGCGCATCCTGATGCAGCAGGGCCACATGGCGAAGATCACCGATACGATCGACGCCGACACCGCCCAGCTCATCGCCGAGGAGCTCGGCCACACCGTGCGCCGCGTCGCCGAATCCGACGTCGAAGAAGGCATGTTCGATACGCCGGATGACGCGGCGAACCTGCAGCCGCGCGCGCCGGTCGTCACCATCATGGGCCACGTCGATCACGGCAAGACGTCGCTGCTCGACGCCATCCGCTCGACCGAAGTCGCAGCCGGCGAAGCCGGCGGCATCACCCAGCATATCGGCGCCTATCAGGTGACGGCGCCGTCCGGCGGCCGCATCACCTTCATCGATACGCCCGGCCACGCCGCGTTCACGGCGATGCGCGCGCGCGGCGCCAAGATCACCGATATCGTCATTCTCGTGGTCGCGGCCGACGACGGCGTGATGCCGCAGACGGTGGAAGCGATCCACCACGCCAAGGCGGCGAAGGTGCCGATCATCGTCGCCATCAACAAGATCGACAAACCCGACGCCAGGCCCGAGCGCGTTCGCACCGAATTGCTGCAGCACGAAATCCAGGTCGAATCGCTCGGCGGCGACACCCTGGAAATCGAAGTCTCGGCCAAGGCAAAAACCAATCTCGACAAGTTGCTCGACATGATCGCGCTGCAAGCCGAAGTGCTCGAGCTCAGAGCCAATCCGAACCGCCCGGCTGAGGGCACCGTGATTGAGGCGCGGCTCGATCGCGGCCGCGGCCCGGTGGCAACGGTTCTGGTGCAACGTGGCACGCTCAAGCCCGGCGACATCGTCGTCGCCGGCTCCGAATGGGGCCGCGTGCGCGCGCTGATGTCCGATACCGGCCATTCCGTGGTCGCCGCCGGTCCGTCGATGCCGGTCGAGGTGCTGGGCTTCAACGGCACGCCCGAAGCCAGCGACCGGCTGGCGGTTGTCGATACCGAATC
>Ga0307476_10000587_pt1 | contig 26806 bp, 21 predicted proteins | sample atmos_gasesECM2C_2_FD_203314 | JGI IMG/M metagenome (GOLD analysis project Ga0307476, IMG submission 203314) | Hardwood forest soil microbial communities from Morgan-Monroe State Forest, Indiana, United States - atmos_gasesECM2C_05 | ecosystem: Environmental > Terrestrial > Soil > Temperate...
CTTCGTCTGAGACGAAAATCTTCATGGGGAACGCGGCGAAACGAAAGAGAGTTGGAACCAGGGTCAACGCATAACCGCCATGCCCCCGCAGCCAGCGCGGCAGCCCATTAGCGCGCCGCGCCACTTCTCCGTCAAGCCCCATACCGGCAACGCTGCCGAAATAGTGTGGCGCGGGCGCCCCGCCCGCATCGCCGCCCAATGGCAAGATGACTCCCAGATCGATCGACCGCACGTTGTCCTGTCCAGCACAGAAGCGCCGCCAAGCTGCCAGCGAGTCCCGCACACGAATCAGCCCAAGGCCGCGCGCAAAGTCATTCCCACTGCCCACCGGAACAACCAGCACGGGCAGACCAAGCTTCACCAGTTGACTCAGATGACGATGGATGGTGCCATCGCCCCCAAACAGCAGGACGACGTCCGCCTGCTCGGCAGTGGCTGGCATTCCGATGCGCCAGCTAATCGCCAGATCGGTTTGAAAGGGCTTGAGGTTCTTAACAGAACATCCCAGCCCAAGAATGGCCGCCGCGCGCATGTGCGCGGTCGAGACTAGCAGAATTCACCACGGAGACACAGAGGAGAACATCCGGGCATGTGGATCCCGCCTCAGAAGTGTCATCCTGAGCGGAGCGAAGGACCCCATACCCGCATGCAGCATAAGCGGCCCTGGAAAGGAGTTCTCTTCCATGAAACGGAGTTCAGAGGCAGGCCGATGGCACCTATTCAGGCAGCACTCGGACTTTGCGGACACTTTTGCCGACGGATACAACAAATGGTTTCTTAATCGAGCTCTGGAAGACCAGTTTCAGCATAGGGCTCCCGTCGATTCTTACGGCACGCTCTTTGATTTTCCGCACGCCCTCACTATTGGAACCGACCAAGCCCGACCGAGCCAGCAACCTGTCCACCTTGATGGGGACGTCCACCGTGTAAGCTTCTGGCGCTGATCTGAGGCCGAACGCCTCAACGCAGACGTCACCGATCCTAACTTCGACCTCTTCAATGTCCTCCGGCACCTCATCCCTCTGAAACTGCCTCGCCCAATCCTCGCCCGCCTTGGCCGCAGCTTCGATTGAATGAAAGTCCCCCACAATCCGCCGCGCCAACTCTTTCTTAGCCTGCATCGGATGCGCCTCGCGCTTCATCTTCTCGATGTCCGCGATCTGCACATCCGTCAGCAACTCGTAATACCTCCACATCATCTCGTCAGAAATACTCATCACCTTGCCGTACATTTCCAGCGGCACTTCGTGAATCCCGATCGCATTCCCCAACGACTTCGACATCTTCTGCACGCCGTCGAGCCCCTCAAGAATCGGCGTCGTCAGCACCACCTGCGATCCCTGCCCGTAAGCCCGCTGCAACTCGCGGCCGACCAGCAGATTAAATTTCTGATCGGTCCCGCCAAGCTCCACATCGGCTTCGAGCGCGACCGAGTCATATCCCTGCACCAGCGGGTAAAGCAGTTCGTGCAGAGCGATGGGTTTTTCTTCCCGAAAGCGCTTGTGGAAGTCCTCCCGCTCCAGCAGTTGCGATACCGTGTACTTCGCCATCAGACGGATGAAATCGTCGGCGGTAAACTTCGAGAACCAGCGCCGGTTGAAGTCAATCACAGTCTTCTGCGGATCGAGAATCTTGAATACCTGCGCTTTGTAAGTCTCAGCGTTCTCCTCAATCTGTTCGCGAGTAAGCGGAGGACGCGTAGCCGAGCGCCCCGTCGGGTCGCCGATCATCCCGGTGAAGTCGCCAATCAGAAAGATTGCCGTGTGCCCGAGATCCTGAAAGTGCTTAAGCTTTCGCAATACGACGGTGTGCCCAAGATGCAGGTCAGGAGCAGTCGGGTCCATACCGAGTTTCACGCGCAACGGTTTGCCCGCGGCACGCGACTTTTCCAGCTTGGCGCGAAGATCGGCCTCGCGGATTATTTCCGCCGAGCCCTTCTTGAGATAAGTCAGCTGCTCGTCGACCGGTGCGAAGTTTGCCATGGGAAAGGACATTATAAGGAACGAAGCGGCAAAGGCCGAATCGAGACGTTAGAATGACGAGAATTCCTTGGTAGAAGCCGACTGAATGAACATTCACATACGAAGGGCGACGCCGGCAGACGTTCCGCGCTTGCGCGAGGTGATCGAGGCCTCGGTCCGAGGCTTGCAGGCCGTAGACTACTCGCCAGCCCAGATCGAAGGCGCGCTGCAGTCGGTCTACGGCGTAGACAGCCAGCTCATCGCGGATGGAACGTATCTCGTGGCTGAAGCGTTTGACTCGCAGAACAAACCCGAGATCGTAGCCTGCGGCGGCTGGAGCAAGCGCAAAACCTTATACGGAGGCGATCAGTACGCAGCCCGTGAAGATTCCCTGCTCGATCCCAAGCAGGACGCAGCAAAGATTCGCGCCTTCTTCGTGCATCCCAAATGGGCGCGCCGCGGCGTTGGCAGCCTGATCCTCGAAGCCTGCGAGAACGAGGCCCTCAAAACGGGCTTCACCCGCTTTGAAATGGGTGCAACCCTGAGCGGCGTGGCTTTTTACAAAGCAAAAGGGTACACGGCATTAGAGAATCTGCAAGCCCCGTTAGGCAACGAAGAAGTTTTGCCCATCATAAGGATGGCCAAGAAGGTGCGGCGGGATTAGCGGACAACTATAGCGGGACAGCGGAGAGATACATGTGGGGACAGCCGCCAGAGCGCCTACTCTCTACTTTTCATCCTTAATCTTCGTCCAACAGTTTCAAAGTTTCCCCGGAGCACAATGTTGATCGCCTCGGTATAAGCGATGTGCTCCTGCTCCAGGATGCGCTCCGCCAGCGAGTGTTCATCGTCGCTGTCGCGCACCGGGATGGCCTTCTGCACAATGATCGCTCCGTGATCAAGCTCTTCATCCACAAAATGCACAGTGCAGCCGGAAACTTTCACTCCATAGGCGAAGGCCTGCTCCTGCGCTTCAAGTCCAGGGAAAGCGGGCAGCAACGAAGGATGAATATTTAGAATCCGCCGGGGAAACTGCTGCACAAACCAGGGCGAGAGCAACCGCATGTATCCCGCGAGGCAGATGAGCTCCACATTATGCTGCTTGAGTGTGCCAACGACTTCGCGGTCGTGCTCTTCTCGTGACCTGCCTTTCGATGGAATCACGACAGCATTCATGCCGCGCTGCCGCGCGGTAGCAATGCCCGGCGCTTCCGCTCGGTTGGAAATAACAACGGCAATTCGCGCACCCGCAATGCGGCCCGCGTCGATGCTGTCAGCAATGGCAACGAAGTTCGAGCCGCGTCCAGAGAGGAGAATGCCCAGGTTATGCATGGCGTCCGCGAGACTCAGTTGTAGATCACCTTGCGCTCGCCCTTGACGATGCGGCCAACCGTGTAGGCCTTCTCGCCCACGCGTTCGAGCACAGTCTGAGCCTTCTTGAATTTCGCCAGCGGGACAACCAAAAGCATGCCCAGCCCCATGTTGAAGGTGCGCAGCATTTCATCCTGCGGAACGTTCCCCAGCTGTCGAAGATGCTCGAACAAAGGCGGCACCGGCCACGATCCAAGATCAATCGCAGCCGCAGTCCCGCGGGGCAGCACCCGCGGCAGGTTTTCGGTAATGCCCCCGCCAGTAATATGGGCCAAAGCCGAAACGCATTGCCCATCCAGCAGCTTCTTCAGCGCCGGCCAATAACTCTTGTGCGTGCGCATCAGCTCATTGCCCACTTTATTCTTGATTTCGTTGACGTAGTCCTCGGGCGAGTAGTGCGCCACTTCAAACAGCAACTTGCGCGCCAGAGAGTATCCGTTGGTGTGCAGGCCGTTCGAAGCCATGCCCAGCACCACGTCGCCGATCTGCACTTCCTTGCCGGTAATGATCCGCTCGCGCTCCACCACGCCCACAATAAATCCCGCCAGATCGTACTCGCCGTCAGGATAAAAACCCGGCATCTCTGCCGTCTCTCCGCCGATCAGGGCGCACCCGTTGTGCTTGCAGGCATCGGCAATGCCTTCCACCACTTTCTCGGCGATCGTGGGCTCAAGCTTCCCAGTCGCCAGATAATCCATAAAAAACAGCGGCGCAGCGCCCTGCACTGCAATATCGTTGACGCAGTGGTTCACCAGATCAGCGCCCACCGTGGAATGCAGCCCCATCTCGAAAGCAATCTTAAGCTTAGTCCCGACGCCATCAACGCTCGACACCAGCACGGGGTCCAGATACTTGGTCTTATCCACTGCGAAGAGCCCGCCAAACCCGCCAATTTCACTCAGCACGCCGCGAGTAAACGTCTTATGCGCCAGATACTTGATGCGTTGCTTGGTCCGGTTGGCTCGGTCAATATTCACACCCGCGTCAGCGTAGGTGATGGGTCCAGCGGCGGGAGTAGGGTTCTTGGCCACGGCTTATCGCGGTGTCCTTTTCTCAGTGCTTCAGTGTGGGAAAACGCCGGGTTCCTGGCGAAGCAGCAGTTCCTAAGGCCGCTCATTGTAACACGTGTGCGGACAGCCGCCTCGGCTGTATCCTCGAGCAAAGCTCGATACCTTCTTAGCCAAGCCTGATTCTTAACTAGCGAGCGATGAAGTTCGAAAAGAAATAAGCCAGAAGTCCGAAAAGAACCAGCCCAGAAATACCATAGGCCGTGAGAACCCACGCCCCGCGGCCTTCACGATGCTTGCCGCCCGCTACGGGATGGGAAATCGACTGCTGGGAAACCGAAGAAGAAACGTCAGGGGCCCGATCGTCCATGCAAGAAAACCTCCGCAAAGAGATCGTGGCGCAAGTGCTCATGCGTCACGCTTGCCCGGCGTCGCGGCCCGGCAAGATCACCTGAGCAGGATTTTACTATGGTTTTGGAGCGCCCGAGGCAGGAAATGTGATCTCTAATCGCAGCTCTGCATCACGTCAACATGCGTAACGTCCGGACCCCGCGAAACCTTCCCCCTTGGGCTACTAATGCCGCAGGCTTTACTATTACCCTATGCGCAGTCTCTTCCTATCGCTCCTGGTGACCTGCACCCTGGCCGCATCCCTCAGTGCCCCCGCACAATCGGGCGAAACTCCCATACCCTCCACCGCTCCCGCGAAAGTGAAGAAGGGATCCCCAACCGGCCAAGCCACTCCCAGCCAAGCCAAGCCTGCGGACCCAGCAGCCAAGCCCGAAGACTCCAAGCGCGACTATTCCCAGGAGGCGTTTGTAGTCGAGCAGTACCGCTCCCGCTACCGATTCGAAAGCGATGGCACCGGCCGCAAAGAAACCGTCGCCCGCATCCGCGTGCAAAGCGAAGCTGGAGTCCAGCAGTGGGGACAGATTCAAGTCGGCTACAACTCCGCCAATGAACGCGTCGAGATCGCCTACGTCCGCGTAGTCAAAGCCGACGGCAGCGTGGTCAAAGCCGGCGACGACGCCGTGCAGGACCTCAGCGCCCCCGTCGAGCGCGAAGCTCCCGTCTACACCGACTACCGCCAGAAGCACATCACCGTGCCCGGCCTGCGTCCCGGCGAAGTGCTCGAGTACGACATGGTCACCGTGATTCACACCCCGCTCGCCGCCGGCCAGTTCTGGGCAGACTACGATTTCGACAAGAACAGCATCATGCTCGACGAAGAACTCGACGTCGATGTCCCTTCCGACCGTCCGCTCAAGTTGAAGAACAAGACAGGTATGGATCCGAAGATCTCCGAAGACAACGGACGCCGCATCTACCACTGGACCAACTCTCACCTCGAACGCGAAGACGACGCCAAAACCAAAGAGGATAAGGACAAAGACAAGGCCAAAAAGAAAAAGAAGAAAGCCGACGACGAACGCCCTGACATCCAACTGACGACCTTCGTCAGTTGGGAGCAGATCGGCCGCTGGTACGCGAGTCTGGAAAAAGACCGGCGCGCTCCCTCGCCCGAAGTTCGCGCCAAAGCCGACGACCTCACCAAAGGTCTCAATACGCAGTTGGATAAAGTCGAGGGTCTCTACGATTTCGTCGCCAAGAATTTCCGCTACGTCAGCCTGTCGCTGGGCGTAGGCCGCTACCAGCCCCACGCCGCCAGCGATGTCCTCCACGACCAGTACGGCGACTGCAAGGACAAGCACACCCTGCTCGCCTCTCTGCTCGAAGCCGAGGGCCTGCACGCCTCTTCAGTCCTGATCAACTCCAGCCGCAAGCTCGATCCTGACGTGCCTTCGCCCTCGCAGTTCGATCACGTCATCACCATGTTGCCCATGGGTAAAGACGAGGTCTGGATGGATACCACCTCCGAAGTGGCTCCCTTCCGCCTCCTGGCCTTCAGTCTGCGCAACAAGCTGGCGCTCGTCATTCCCGCCGATGGCTCCAAGCCGCATCTCGAGGAAACGCCCGCCGATACCCCCATGCCCGACAGCGAGATCTCCGACATCGACGGCAAGGTAAATGAGATCGGCAAACTCGAAGCCCATGTGCACTACACCTTCCGCGGCGACGAAGAACTGCTGCTGCGTTCGATTTTCCGCCGCGTCCCCGAGGCGCAATGGCAACGCGTTGTGGAAAATGTCAACGCCGGCATGGGCGGCGATGTCACCAACTTGAAGATCAGCGATCCGGCCGCCACCCGCGAGCCCTTCACCATGTCTTACGATGTCGCCAAACCGAACTTCCTCGACTGGTCCAAGAAAAAGTCCGACCTCATTCTGCCGCTTTGCCAGTTCAACCTGCCGGATCTCAGCAATACCGATGACGATAGCGACGCCGACGCTGAGCCGCTGAAGCTCGGCCCCAAAGCCGACTACGTCTACAAAATCAAACTTGAACTGCCCGCCAAATACTCCGCGCACGCCCCGCTGGCTCTTTCCGTCAGGCGCGACTACGCCGAGTACCAGGCCACCTACAAGCTGGAAGGGACGACCTTCACGGCCGCCAGGACGCTAACCCTTCGTCAGGACGAACTCCCGGCGCCCCGCGCCACCGATTACCAGGCCTTCCGCCGCGCCGTCAGCTCTGACCTGGGACAATTTCTATCCCTCGAGAATACGGTTGCAGGCACGCCCTCGGCCCCGGCCGATATGAAAGCAGATGACTTGGTCGAAAGCGGTCGCGCCGCCCTCGCCACCAACAATCTGCCTCTGGCCATTCAACTCCTCAAGCGCGCCACCGAGGTCGACGCCAAAAACAAATACGCCTGGTATGCCCTGGCCGTGGCCTACATGGGGATGCGCCAGAACGACGACGCCATCGCCGCGCTAAACAAGCAGATCGAAATCAATCCCTACGATGAGTTCGCCTACAACGCCCTGGGACGCGCCTACTGGCAGGAACGCAAGTACGACAATGCCGTCACCGCCTTCAACAAGCAGATCGAAATCAATCCCCTCGATAAGTTCGCTCACGCCGGCCTGGGCAGCATGTATTCCGAGTGGCACAAGTACGCCGATGCCGCCCCCGAGCTGGAGAAGGCTGCATCCCTCACTCCCGATAATCCAGAACTGCAGGTCAGCCTCGGCGACGCCTATCTGAACCTCGGCCAGGATGACAAAGCCCTCGCCACCTTCGACCACGCGGTCGAACTCTCAGCCACACCCTTGGTCTGGAACAACATCGCCTACCAGCTTTCGCTGAAAAACTCTCACCTCGATCGCGCCCAGCAGTATGCCGAATCGGCGGTGTCGGCCACCACCGCGGCGCTGCGCAATGTCTCGCTCGACCGCCTCACGCCCCAGGACCTGCCTCTGGTTCCATCCCTGATCGCCTATTGGGACACTCTGGGCTGGGTCTATTTCGGAGAAGGCAATCTGGACAAAGCCGAAAAATACATTGCCGCCGCCTGGGACCTGGGTCAGCACGGCGAAGTCGGCGACCATCTCGGCCAGATCTACGAAAAAGAAGGCAAGAAAGATCGCGCTCTCCGAACCTACGCGCTCTCCCTGAGCGGATTGCGGCCCATCCCCGAAACCCGAGATCGTCTGGCCTCACTAGCCGGAGGCAGCGCCAAGGTGGACGCTGCTGCAGCGAAGTACAAAGACGAATTGCAGCAGCTGCGCACCATCGACCTGGGCAAGGTAGCAAAGGCGACCGCCACCGCCGAATTCTTCGTGCTCCTAAGTCGCGGGCTGGGTCGAGCAGGAAGTTCCGCCGCAACAGTCGAAGCCGTAAAGTTCACCAGCGGCGACGAGAAACTAAAAGTCTTCACCGACGCCCTCCGCACCGCCGAATACCGCCTCTCGTTCCCCGACGACACCCCAGTAAAAATCCTCCGCCGCGGAATCCTCTCCTGCTCCACAGCAACCGGCACTTGCACCTTCGTGCTAATGCTGCCAGACGATGTAAGAACGGTGGACTGAAATCAAAGTTGTCATCCTGAGCGGAGCATCTGCTTTCGCGAAGCGAAAGCAGATGCGGAGTCGAAGGATCCCTTACCGGCGTGCGCCACCGATGGCCCGGCGAGGCGTTCCTGAGGATGCTGCATGTTCCGAACTTGACGCTGGACGCTCCCGCCTTCTAAATCGGACTGAACGAACCGAAAGAAAGGGTACCTTGTCCCGGGCGAACAGAAGGCGTATATTCATGTGGCTAAGGGGGCCAAGTCATGAACATAGGCGAATTCAACGCCACCGCAATTCGAATGGAAGATGCCAACGCCATAATTTGGGACGTTACCCCATTCGGAAAGAGACAGGGCGATGCCATAGACTCGTACCTGCATGCGCGTTTGATGCAGGGGCGCATGATTCAAGACGTGACCGGCCAGAGGCGTGTCGTGGTGCTGTGCGATGCAGCGGCCGAGATACCTAACAGCGCGAACACATGGCTCGCCGAGCTAAACTCGTGCGGCGCATCTACCGAGATTCGCACCAACCAGCACACCGAACGACAGGGGAAACAGCACCCCACCCCGCCCGTACCGGAGACCTCCGGTGAAATCGCCTAGACTCGCGCTGATTGCGTCTCTTCTGATCCCAATTGCATCGGGGCAGGCTCAAGAGGACAAGCCGTTTCAACTCAAGAGCGACGTGGCAGGTGAAGCCTTGACAACCTTCATGGCAAACCACCAAGACGCGGAATGCGAAAAGAAAATCGACCACGCGCAAGACTGCTACTCATATTCCGGTTTCACGTTCTTAGGAGCTGAGTTCAAACCCCAAAAAGGATGCTCGTTGAAATCCGATTACGGCAAGTGCAAGAATGGCTCTATCGGAGCTCACTTCGTCAGCGACAAGCTGTCCTGGGTCGCATATCACTTCGCCTACAGCGTCGGATTCGGTGACGACTTGGCCATCGCTATTTCCGCCAAGTATGGCGACCCAGTTCCCCACGTCGCAGTTGGAACTCCTGACCCAGTTGTTCGCAACGGGCATCTTGCTTTCTGCTCGTTTCCCCTGGGGCGGGACCACCTTTATTTTGGCGGCTACTCTTGGGAGAACCAAGTGTCTCGGCTGGAAATATCGTGCGCAAGCGACTCAGAGAACAATTACGTTATCCTCTACGCAAGGGCCGACGGATCGAAAACCGACTTCTGACGTGGCGGCGGGCGGCTCAGCCTGTCGATCAAACGTTATGCCACGGCCTGAAGCCGCGCGGCGTCCCCTGGCCCCGTTTTCCACAACCACCCTGTGACATCCAACCTTGTCTCCCAATCCAAATCGCGCGATCATGGACGAGGCAGTGACGGTCAGGGGCACCCAGAGTGCCCAACCCTAAGCCCTTTGTTCCTAATATTTTGATATCTAAGTTCTTTGAAAACCAGATTTTGCGCGATACGGTTTCACGAAACCCGCGCTGGTCAAGACTTTCGGGCAGATCAAAAGAAAAAATTTGATCTGGAGATCTGACCCGGAAGCCAACCGGTCTCCATTCCGGCGAATTCCGCTGAAGATTTATTTCACTCCGGAATCCACAGCCGCGGGCGCGGCACCCGCCGGACGCCGCCCGTGCCACTCCGTCGCCTCCTCGTAAGCATCAGCCAGCCTCAGCACCAAGTCCTCCCGCCAGTGCGGCCCGGCGATCTGCAAACCAATAGGCAGTCCGCTTTTCGTAAAGCCGCAAGGCACCGAGACAGCAGGCAGTCCCCAGACGTTAAACGGCCGCGTGTTGCGCAGCAACTTAAGCTCCGCAGGGCGCAGCGCATCGGGATCTCTCCTCAAATCAGCGATCGCCGGCGCCGGAATAGGCATGGTCGGTGTAACCAGCAAGTCGACGTCAGCAAAGAAGTCCCGAGCCCGGCGCCGCTCCTCATCCATTTCGCGTCGCCGCTGAATATATTCCCCCGCGGAAATCTTCTCCCCAGACCGAATACGCCGCAGAGTCTCCGCTTGATAAAGCTCAGGCGTCCGCGCAACATTCTCGGCGTGATACGCGAAAGACTCGGCGGCTTGCACGGTCCGGTCGCTCGTCACCTCGATCCGCACGTCCCGAACATTCGCCACCAGCGTCCCAATCACGAAAAAAGCCTGCTCCACTGCCACGCGCACCTCATCGTCAAGATCGTCAAAGAAATACGCTCGAGGAATACCAATACGAAGATTCTTAGTCACTTCACTCAAGCCCGAAACGTAATCAGAGACCGGAACGTCAGCGCTGCCCACGTCGAGCGGATCGTATCCCGCGATAACTTGCAGCACAACCGCCGCGTCGCCAACAGTCGCCGCCAAAGGCCCAACATGATCCAGCGACCACGAAAGCGGAATTACCCCGCGCCCAGACACGCGCCCATAAGTAGGCTTGATCCCCACGCATCCGCACAACGCAGCCGGTTCACGAATCGAGCCGGCCGTGTCAGTCCCAATCGCCGCATAACAAAGCCCGGTCGCAATGGCAGCCGCCGATCCTCCGGACGATCCGCCAGCAATGCGCTCCGTGTTCCAAGGATTGTGAACATCGCCGAAGAAACTGACCAGCGAACTCCCGCCATAAGCGAACTCATGCAGATTGTTCTTGCCCAGAATCACCGCGCCAGCCTGCCGCAGCCGCCGCACCACTTCCGCATCCTCCGTAGGCACGCGGTGCTCAAACACCGCGCTGGCCGCCGTAGTGCCCGTGCCCGCGGTATCGATCAGATCTTTCAAGGCGATGGGAATCCCATGCAGCGGCCCGCGCCATTCCCCGCGCGAGATTTCCATCTCCGCCGCCCGCGCCTCCGCCAGCGCCGACTCCGCAGTCACCGTGATAAATGCATTCAGGGTCGCGTTGAGCTTCTCGATGCGATCGAGGCAGGAGCGAGTCAGTTCGACCGGAGAAACTTCCTTCCGCCGCAGACGTGGGGCGAGTTCCACGATAGTTTCAAGGCAAGGCATCGTGACAGGCGGTCTCATTGTAGCGGACGTGTCGATTGGAGACCCATTGGTGGAAGCGTCTGGCTCATTGCTGCACTGGAAGCTTTCTCCCCAAAATCTTTACCTTTCTTTACGCCGTCGGAAAAAAGCAACCAACCACCAAGGCCTATAATCAAAATCGCTGTTTGCACACGAGAGGTGAAGCATGGCGGAACTGACGATCGCTCCAGTCGCAACCCACGGTTTCTTTGTCGACGGCCGTTGGATGGAAGACGGCGACATCGTCGAGGTCCGCAACCCGTTCGATGGCAGCGTGATCGGGCGAGTCATCCAGGCGCGCCGAGAGCATGCCGAAGCTGCGATCGCAGCCGCTGTGAAGGCGTTCGGCACCACCCGCCGTCTGCCTGCCTTCGAGCGGCAGCGCGTACTGCGGAGTGTTGCCCAGGCGATTTCAGAGCGCCGCGACGAGTTCTCCCGCACTCTGTCGCTGGAAGCCGGCAAGCCCATCAAACTGGCGCGCATTGAGGTCGACCGCGCCATATTTATCTTCAACGTCGCCGCCGAAGAGGCCACGCGCATTTACGGCGAATATCTTCCCCTGGACTGGCAGGAATTCACCGCCGGACGTTGGGGCATCGTGAAGCGCTTCCCGCTCGGCCCCATCGCGGGGATCACGCCTTTCAACTTTCCTCTGAACCTGGTCGCGCACAAAGTGGCTCCCGCCATCGCGGCGGGTTGCTCCATGGTCTTGAAGCCCGCGCCCCAAACTCCGCTCTGCTCGCTGCTTCTGGCGGAGTGCGTGCAGCAGGCAGGCTGGCCCGATGGCGGACTCAACGTGCTGCCGCTTTCAAACGATGACGCCGGCCTTCTGGTCACCGACGAGCGCATCAAACTGATCAGCTTCACCGGCAGCGTCCCCGTAGGTTGGGACATCAAGCGTCGCGCCGGCAAAAAGAAAGTCGCACTCGAACTGGGCGGCAACGCAGGAGCAATCGTGCACAGTGACGCCGATCTCTCTTATGCCGCGGAGCGCTGCATCGCCGGCGGTTTCGGTTACGCTGGCCAAACCTGCATTTCCGTGCAGCGCATTCTGGTCGAGCAATCGGTCTATGGCAAGTTCACCGATCTTCTGGTCGAACGCGCCAAGAAATTGAAAACCGGCGATCCTCTGGAGGAATCGACCGACCTCGGTCCCCTGATCCGTGAGAGTGACGCCATCCGAGTCGTCAAATGGGTGGAAGAAGCAGTTCGTTCCGGCGCTCGTTTGCTATGCGGCGGAGGACGCCAGGGTTCCGTTGTCGATCCGACAGTACTGACAGGCACCAACCCCGACATGAAAGTGAACTGCCAGGAAATTTTCGGCCCCGTCGTGACCGTGGAACCGTACCAGAATTTCGACGAAGCCCTGCGCCGAATCAACAACTCCAACTACGGCCTGCAGGCAGGCTTGTTCACTCGCGATGTGAAGCTGCTTTTCCAGGCGTACGACGAACTCGAGGTCGGCGCTCTTATTGCGGGAGATATTCCTTCGTTCCGCGTCGACCAGATGCCCTACGGCGGCGTAAAGGACTCCGGCCTCGGCCGCGAGGGCCTGCGCTACGCGATCGAGGAAATGACCGAACCAAAACTGCTGGTAATGAATCTGCGGTAAACGCTTGGATGTCCGGCTGAGAAAACAAGACGAGACTATTTTTCAGCAGCCTTTAACCCATAGAATATTTTCCCGCGCCTGCGGGAAAGTACGAGACAAACTGCGTTCGAAGTATTTATAATTCTGGGTTTTCCACATTCATTCGCCAAAGCTTCTGGAATCTTTTTTCGGCGGGACGCACCCGACATAGCGGACGAAACATCTCAATCATAGATTTCGGTAAAGCATGCCGCAAATTTTTCATCGCAGCACCAACACTCTCTCCCGCGCCACGATTTTTGGCGCGGTCTTCGTGATTGCCGCACTCAGTTGGGTCGCGATGGAGGTCCAGCGTTCGCCTTACGTCACCTACGCCGGAGTCCGCAAGCCGCAGCCCGTGCCCTTCAGTCATCAGCATCACGTCTCCGGACTCGGCATCGACTGCCGCTACTGCCACACCTCAGTCGAAACCTCAAGCTTCGCCGGCATTCCTCCCACCAAGACTTGCATGAACTGCCACTCGCAGATCTGGACCAACGCCCAGCTGCTTGAACCCGTCCGCGCCAGCTACAAGACCGGCGAGTCGCTGCAATGGACGCGGGTGAATCAGCTTCCCGACTTCGTCTTTTTCAATCACAGCATCCATATCAATAAAGGAGTGGGCTGCAACACCTGTCACGGTCCGGTCGACCAGATGCCGCTGATGTATCAGCAGGAATCATTGCAGATGGAGTGGTGCTTGAGCTGCCATCGCGCGCCGGAAAAGAATCTGCGCCCGCGCGATCAGGTGTTCAACATGCGGTACAAACAGCCCACAAGCGCGAACCCGGTAGTGTTCGCTGCGCAGAGTTTCACTGATCAGATCGACCTGGGCACGGCGCTTTTGAAGAAGTACAACGTGCGCAATGTGAAAGACATTACCAGTTGCAGTACGTGTCATCGGTAAGAATTATGGGTATTTGTCATCCTGAGCGGAGAGTTTGCTTTGCGAAGCAAAGGAAACTCGGAGTCGAAGAGCCTGCCCTGAGCTTGCCGAAGGGACCCCGGCAACGGCGGCCGTTCCACCGCCGCCTCAGGGAGTTCTTCGGCGAACCCGTCCAGCGTCAGGGGAATGCCTCGCAGCGTTCCTGGCGCTGTCAGCATTACAGGGGTCCTTCGACTGCGCGAGACTTCGCTTCGCGAACTCTCGCTCCGCTCAGGATGACAGAGTGTGTGAAATGAAGATGCAAGAAGATGACAGAGTGTGTGAAATGAAGATGCAAGAACAAGACGGCCGCGCGCCCCGCGAAACTAAGGCCGAAGACGTTTGTCCCTCGAAGAAGGGCAAGCTGGATCTCGACTCGCTCCGCGCGCAGATCAACGAGGCGAACGAGAAGGCCGGACCGGAATATTGGCGCAGCCTCGAAGAGCTGGCCGGCAGCCCCGCGTTCCAGGAAGCCCTGCACCGCGAGTTTCCCAAGGGCGCTTCCGAGTGGGTCGATTCCGTTTCGCGCCGCGGCTTCCTGAAAGTGATGGGCGCGTCCATGGCCCTGGCCGGCATGACCGGCTGTGTCCGCCTTCCTTTCGAACCCATCGTCCCTTACGTCCGCCAGCCCGAGGACGTAATCCCAGGCCGCCCCCAGTTCTACGCCACGGCGATGACGCTCGGCGGATACGCCAGCCCGCTGCTCGTCGAAAGCCATCTCGGCCGTCCTACGAAGATCGAAGGCAACGACAAGCATCCAGCATCGCTCGGCGGCACCGACATCTTTGCGCAGGCCCACATACTCGGCCTGTACGACCCCGACCGCTCGCAGAGCGTGGTGTCGATGGGCGACCAGCGCTCCTGGCAGGCCTTCCTAACGGCGATTCGTGGACCACTCAGCGCACAGAAGGCGCTGCAAGGCGCGGGCATTCGCATCCTCACACCGACCATCTCTTCGCCCACGCTCGCCGACCAACTGCGCGGCTTCCTGAAGATTTATCCGCAGGCCAAGTGGCATGTGTACGAGCCGGTCAATCGCGACAACGTGCTCGAAGGCGCGAAGCTGGCCTTCGGCCAGCCGGTTGAGACGCGCTACGATTTTGAAAAGGCCGACGTAATCGTCTCGCTCGACGCCGACTTCCTGTATGCGGGTTTTCCGGGAAATGTCCGCTACATCCGCGACTTCGCCAAGCGCCGCAATCCCGATGGCAACATGAACCGGCTGTATGTGATCGAGAGTACTCCGACGACGACGGGGGCGAAGGCGGACCATCGGCTGCCGCTTAGATCTGTCGACATTGAGATATTCGCAAGGACGCTGGCTGGCCCTGCGGGTGTGAACCTTGGGAGTTCGCCCCGCGTCTATCCGGATATCGTCCTTACTCCTCTGTCGAATGATCTGAGAGGTCACCAGGGCTCCAGCATTGTAATAGCGGGGGATAATCAGCCGCCAGCGGTGCACGCCCTGGCTCATGCAATCAATTCAGTACTGGGAAACGGTGGAAAGACAGTTTTCTATACCGAAACTGTCGATGAGGATCCCGTCAACCAAGCTGACTCCATTAAGGATCTTGCTGCGGACATCCACGCGGGCAAGGTTGACTTGCTGGTCATCCTCGGCGGCAATCCGGCCTACGATGCACCCGCTGAGCTAGACCTCGCGAGCGTCCTGAAGAATGGCAAAATTCCGTTACGCGTGCACCTCGGCCTTTATCAGAACGAAACTGCCGAACTCTGTCAGTGGCACGTTAATCAAGCTCATGAGCTCGAAGCCTGGGGAGACGCTCGCTCTTACGACGGAACGGTGAGCGTCATTCAGCCGCTGATTGCTCCGCTTTATAGCGGTAAGAGCATGCTCGAATTTGTTGCTTTGCTGTCCGGTCAAGCCGACGCGACCGGATACGATCTCGTACGCGCCTACTGGCAGAAGCAACATACTGCTCCGGACTTCGAGCGGTTCTGGCGCAAGTCTCTTCACGACGGATGGATCGAGGGCACGACCTTTGCGTCGAAGGAATTTACGCGAATAAAGGATCCATCTGTTGGTATTCCTCCTGCGGCGCCCATCGATCCAAATTCCATCGAGCTCAACATCCGCCGCGATCCCACCATCTACGACGGACAATTCTCCAACAACGGCTGGCTGCAAGAACTACCCAAGCCGATGACCAAGCTCACCTGGGACAATGCCGTGCTCATCGGTCCCAAGATGGCGGAGCGGCTGCAGATCAAAGTGGAAGACGTTGTCGAGTTGGAATTGAACGGCAAAAAAGTTACGGGCCCAGTCTGGATTCAAGCCGGCCATCCCGACAACTCCGTCACGGTGACGTTGGGCTACGGCCGCCGCCGCGCCGGCCGCGTCGGAACTGCGCAGGGGTTTGACGCATACGCATTGCGCACAACCGCCGCGCCGTGGATCGCCACCGGCTTGCAAATCCGCAAGACTGGAGAAACTTACAAACTCGCCTCCACGCAGGGTTATCAAACGATGGATACGCCCGACGGCGGCCATCGTCCGCTGGTGCGCGAGACCACGATTGAGGATTACCGCGCGCGTCCCAACTTCGCAGCAGAAGAAGGAGAAGAGCCCGCGCCGGGCCTCACGCTCTACAAGCCTTATCCCTACAAAGAAGAAGATTACGCGTGGGGCATGGCGATCGACCTGAACTCCTGCGTGGGCTGCAACAACTGCATGCTGGCCTGCCAATCGGAGAACAACATCGCCGTCGTCGGCAAAGAGCAGACCGTCATCGGCCGCCATATGCATTGGATTCGCGTCGACGCCTACTACCAGGGCGACCGCGACAATCCCAAAGCGTTCTTCCAGCCCGTGCCCTGCATGCAGTGTGAGAACGCACCGTGCGAAGTGGTTTGCCCGGTGGGCGCGACCAACCACACGCCCGAAGGCCTGAACGACATGGTTTACAACCGCTGCGTGGGCACGAGGTATTGCTCGAACAACTGTCCTTATAAAGTGCGGCGCTTCAACTTCCTGCTCTTCCAGGATTGGGAGACGCCGCAATACAAGATGATGCGCAATCCCGACGTGAGCGTGCGCAGCCGCGGCGTGATGGAGAAGTGTACTTACTGCGTGCAGCGTATCAACGAGCGCCGCATCGATGCCGAGCGAGAAGACCGCAAGATCAACGATACGGAGTTACAAACCGCATGCCAGCAGTCGTGCCCAGCGGGCGCAATCATCTTCGGCAACGTTAACGATCCGAACAGCAAGGTTTCAAAGTTGAAAGCGCAGTCGCGGAATTACAGTCTGCTCGGCGAATTGAACACACGTCCGCGAACCACGTATCTGGCGGAAGTGAGCAACCCCAATCCTGAACTGAAGGGATAGGTTGCACGAGAAATAATGGACGAGCAATACAAAGCGACAGTGGACGCCGGCCCAGCTCCGGTGATGGAGCCGGGCTACACCTTCGGCACGGTCACAGAAAAGATCAGCGCGATCGTGCTGACGCGTCCGGCGTCGAACGGCTGGTTCATCGGCTTCGGCATCGCCTTTCTGCTGACGATGATGATGCTCTATGCCATCGGCTACCTTTTCTTGAAAGGTGTCGGCATCTGGGGCGTAACCATCCCTATCGGCTGGGGCTTCGCCATCGTCAACTTCGTGTGGTGGATCGGCATCGGCCACGCCGGCACGCTGATCTCGGCCATCCTTCTTCTACTGCGCCAGTCGTGGCGAAATTCCATCAACCGCTTCGCCGAAGCCATGACGCTGTTCGCCGTGGCGTGCGCCGGAATTTTCCCGGCCATCCACGTCGGCCGTCCGTGGCTCGCTTACTGGCTGTTTCCATATCCCAGCACCATGGGCGTGTGGCCGCAATTCCGCAGTCCGCTCATATGGGACGTCTTCGCCGTCTCCACTTACGCCACTATCTCGGCGTTGTTCTGGTTCATCGGTCTGATTCCCGACATGGCGACGCTGCGCGATCGCGCGACGCATCCAGTAGCCCGAATCGTTTATGGCATGCTCTCCATGGGCTGGCGCGGATCGGCTCGGCATTGGCACCGCTACGAGACTGCCTACTTGCTGCTCGCCGGGTTAGCCACGCCACTTGTGCTGTCGGTTCACACGGTCGTTAGTTTCGACTTCGCCGTCGGCATCGTCCCCGGCTGGCACACGACGATCTTTCCTCCTTACTTTGTTGCCGGCGCTATCTACTCTGGATTCGCCATGGTGCTGATGCTGGCGATTCCGATCCGCAAAATCTACAACCTGGAAGATTTCATCACCGAACTCCATTTGCAGAACGCGGCCAAGGTCATGCTCGCGACCGGATTGATCGTGGCCTACGGGTACGGCATCGAGGCCTTCATGGGCTGGTACAGCGGTGACCGCTACGACGCCTTCACCATCTGGAATCGCCTGCACGGGCCTTACGCAGTGCCCTACTGGTCCCTGCTGGCCTGCAACATTTTCATTCCACAATTGCTTTGGATCAAGAAAATGCGGACCAGCCCGCTAGCTCTGTTTCTGCTCTCCGGCGTGATCCTCGTCGGCATGTGGCTGGAGCGCTTCATCATCGTCGTGGTCAGCCTGCACCGCGACTTCCTGACCTCATCGTGGGGCATGTACTACCCCACGCGCTGGGACTGGATGACGTACATCGGGACCATCGGCATGTTCCTAGCGGCCATGTTCCTGTTCCTGCGCCTGTTGCCCGCAATCTCGATCTTTGAAATGCGTACCCTCCTGCCGGAAGCGGAGGTGAAGGAATGATGGCGAGGTGCAGAAAATGAAGCGCGATCCCATCTACGGCATCATGGCGGAGTTCGATTCAGCTACAGCTCTGGTGGAAGCGGCGCGCCGTACCCATCGAGCCGGCTACAACAGGATCGACGCCTACAGCCCGTTTCCCATCGAAGGCCTGGCCGAAGAAATCGGTTTCCACCGCGATGAAGTTCCGCTGGTCGTGTTGCTCGGTGGCATCGTCGGCGGCCTCACTGGTTACCTGATGCAGTACTGGATGTCCGCCGTCGACTATCCACTGAACATCGGCGGCAAGCCTTATCACTCGTGGCCTTCATTCATCGTGATCACGTTCGAGATGACAATTCTTTTTGCTGGAATCTCCGCCGTGTTCGGCATGCTCGCGCTGAATGGCTTGCCCATGCCCTATCATCCCGTGTTCAACGTGCCGCGCTTCTCGTCGGCATCGAAAGACCGCTTCTTCCTGATCGTGTTTTCTTCCGACCCCAAGTACGATCCAGCCGGCACGCGGGGATTCCTGCAAGGCCTGGAACCGCGCTCTATCTCGGAGGTGCCCAGCTAGCATGCCGCGTCTCCGTCAAATGTCGGCCCCGTTAACGGAAAATGGGTGCCCCACTCTTGCGCGCTCTTTGCGCAAGGGTGGGATTCCACGGACGCGTGTGGCTTGTAATTTTGTGACGCTGGGGTTCCTGTTGGCAACAGTCGGTCTGATCTCCGCCTGCCGCATCGACATGCATGTGCAGCCGCGACAGAATCCGCTTTCCCGCAGCGACTTTTTCACCGACCAGCGTTCCGAGCGCCCGCCGGTCGAGGGCACAGTCGCACGTGGCCAGTTGCATGAAGATACTTATTTCTACACGGGAAAGCTCGGCAGCAATCCGGGCGACTACATGCCTTTCCCCGTGACCAAGGAAGTTCTCGAACGCGGACGCGAGCGCTACAACATTTATTGCGCTCCCTGTCACTCGCAGGTCGGCGACGGCAATGGCTTCGTCCCGTCGCGCGGTTTCGCACGCAAGCCGCCGACTTTCCACAAACCACGCTGGCAAAAGGCTCCACTGGGTGAGTTCTATGACGTGATCAGCAACGGCTCTGGAATCATGCCCGACTATGCCTCGCAGATTCCTCCGCGAGACCGCTGGAACATCGTGGCCTACATCCGCGCGCTGCAGTTAAGTCAAAACGCAACCAAGGCGGACGTGCCCGCGGGACAGACCGTCCCCTCGGAACCGCCGAAGTTCCGCGGCCAGCCCGGATCCGGCGCGACGCTTCCCGTTATCGATTCCAAGACAAGCTCGCAATCCGAGGAGAAGAAATGAGCGCCGCGACCACTCCCAATCTCGATCTGACGGCGCCTGAGGTTGTAAGAAAAATCTCGCAGCGATCGCTCGTGGTCGGAGTCGTCTTCGCAGTGATCGCCGTTTTGTTGGCCCTCAAGCAGCCCGACGAGTTTTACCGCGCCTACCTGCTCGGCTTCATGTGCTGGCTGGGCGTCGCCCTCGGCTCGATGGCGATTCTCATGATCCGCCACCTAACCGGCGGCGGCTGGGGAACGGTGATTCGCCGCATCCTGGGCGCGGCCATGCGCACGCTGCCGCTGCTCTTCGTGCTCTTCATTCCCATCTTCTTTGGAATACACAGGCTCTACATCTGGGCGCAGCCTCTCAGCAACATCGAGGACAAACATCTCCGTGAGCACCTCGAACAGATCACGCAGACTTATCTAACGGTCAACGGTTTCATCGTCCGCGCCGTGTTCTATTTCGGGGTGTGGAATGTTCTGTCGTTCCTGCTCTCGATGTGGTCAAAAGAGACGGACCGGCCCAATGCCCCCGACAACAGCGGACGCTTCAAGGCAGTCAGCGGGCCTGGCTTGATTCTCTACGGATTTACCATCTCCTTCGCCGCCATTGACTGGGTCATGTCACTCGATCCCAGCTGGATCTCAACCATCTTTGGTTTAATCATCCTCATCGGCGAAGTGCTCTCGGCCATGTGCTTCGCGGTGGTGGTCGAGCGCATCCTCTTCAATTACAAGCCTATGTCCGAGATGTTGAAACCCGACTTCGTCCACGACCACGGCAAGTGGATGCTTGCCTTCACCATGGTCTGGGCGTACTTCAACTTTTCGCAATGGCTGATCATCTGGGCGGGCAACCTGCCCTCGGAGATTACTTTCTATCTCCGCCGCATCAATGGCGGCTGGGGATCGATTGGCCTGATTCTAGTTCTGTTCGGCTTCGCCATCCCGTTCGCGCTTTTGCTCTCGCGTCCATTCAAGCGCGACATTCGCCGCCTGGTGTGGCTCGCGGTCTGGCTCATGCTGATGCGCTACCTCGATCTGTTCTGGATCATCGAGCCGAATTTCTCGAAGACTATCGCGATGACCCTGGCCGACGTAGTCGTGCCCATCGCCATCGGCGGATTCTGGCTTTGGTATTTCTTCCGCAACCTGGCTTCGCTACCGCTTCTGCCGGCCTACGACACCGATGCCCACGAAGTTCTGCAGCCGGCGCATGAAACGCATGTGTAACAAAAGATGACCAACGAGATGACCAACGAGAAATGAGCGACCAGACCAAACACGAGAACGGGCACGGCAGCTTCGAACGCCAGGATCTGCAAGCGTCCGGCATTCTTTATTTCCTGCTGGGACTGGTGGTGGCGATCGCGCTTTGCCTCGTCGGTCTCAGAGGCGTCTTCGCATTTCTCGATCATCGCGAAAGAGCCTTGCAGCCTCAGGTGAATCCGTTGGTCACCAACGTTCCCACGGACACGCGCCACATCACTCCGGGATACCCGCAGGGTGCTTTCCCTAACCCGAAGCTGGAAGAGGACGAGCGCGGTCAACTGAACGGGATTCGTCTCGAAGAAGAGAAAACACTTTATAGCTACGGCTGGGTCGATGAAAAGACCGGCACAGTGCGCATCCCCATCGAACGCGCCATGGATTTGATCGTGCAGCGCGGACTTCCAGTGCGCGCGCAGAACGTGGCCAGCGACGCTCCTGCGGCCAGGATGGGCACAACGACCACAACCAGTAAGAAGGGCGAAAAAAAGTGAGTAGCAATAGCAACAAGTCGACATTCGCGGCGCGAGTCGTGCTCGCGCTTGCGCTTCTGGCAACGTCCGCCCGGGCGCAGATGAACAACGGCGTAATGTCCCCTCCAGCGAACACGCGTCCGCCAAGGCTCCAGAACGTCGGCATCGAGCAACACCTTGACGAGCAGATCCCGCCCGATCTCACCTTCCGCGACGAAGCCGGCAAGACGGTCAAGCTGGGAGACTACTTCGGCCACAAGCCCCTGATCCTCAACCTGGTTTATTACAACTGCACCATGCTGTGCGGCGAAGCCCTAGCTGGACTTGCCAGCGCCATGCGCCTGGTGAAGTTCGATGTAGGCAATGAATTCGACGTGGTCACTGTGAGCTTCGATCCGCGCGAGACGCCCGAGATGGCCGCCGCCAAGAAGAAAGACTACGTCGGCCGCTACGGCCGTCCCAACGCTGCCGCGGGTTGGCATTTTCTGACCGGCCAGCCGGATTCAATCAATGCGCTCACCAAAGCTGTCGGGTTCCAGTATCAATACGACGCCAAGACCAATCAGTTCGCTCACGCTACGGCGATTATGGTGCTCACGCCGCAAGGCCACATCTCGCGTTATTTCTACGGCGTGGATTTTCCGCCGAAAGACTTGCGCATGGGTCTGGTCGAGGCTTCACAGGGCAAGATCGGCAACGCCGTGGATGCGGTCCTACTCTATTGCTATCACTACAATCCTGAGACCGGAAAGTACGGAGCGATGGTAGCCAACATCCTGCGCCTGGCGGCAGCCGCGACGATTCTTTTCATGGGTACGTTTCTTTTTATCCTGTGGCGAATGGATCTCTCGGTAGCTAAGAAGACGGCAACAAAGACGACGTATGCTCAATAATTTTCCATTATGGCCGGAGCAAGCCTCCACGACGGCGGGCCACGTGGACGCTCTCTACGTCTTCCTGCTCATCGTCACCGGGATGATGACCCTGCTCATCTTCTTCTGCCTGGTCTACTTCGCCGCCCGTTTCCGTTACCGCCCCGGCGTTCGCGCCGAGCAAATCGAAGGTTCCACGCCACTTGAAATCACCTGGAGCACGATTCCATTCCTCGTCTTCATGGTGATCTTCGCCTGGGGCGCGGTGGTGTACTTCAAAGAACGCACTCCACCGGACGATTCCACCGAAGTTTACGTCGTCGCAAAACAATGGATGTGGAAACTCGAGCACGCCGAAGGCCAGCACGAGATCAACGAACTACATGTCCCCGTAGGGCGCGACGTCAAACTGATCATGACTTCGCAGGATGTAATTCACAGCTTCTACATACCGGCCTTCCGCATCAAGCAGGACGTGCTGCCCGGCCGCTACACCGTCGAGTGGTTCCGCGCCACCAAGCCCGGCACCTATCACCTGTTCTGCGCTGAGTATTGCGGCACCCAGCACTCTGGCATGGTCGGCGACATCGTGGTTATGGAGCCAGCGCAATACGAAGCCTGGATGAACGGCGGTTCGACCGGCCCGCTCTCCGCGACAGGCGAGAAGATTTTCGCCGAACTCGGCTGCGCCACCTGCCATCGCACCGACACGCAAGGCCGCGGCCCCAACCTGCAGGGAGTTTTCGGCAAGCCGGTGCAACTCGAAGATGGCCGCACCGTCACCGCCGACGAGAATTACGTGCGCGAATGCATTCTCGACCCAGGCGCACGACGTGTGAAGGGATTCCAGCCCATCATGCCCACATTTCAAGGCCTGGTCAGCGAAGAACAGGTAAACGCCCTGGTCGCCTATATCAAGTCGATTTCAGCGGCCAAGCCCGGTGAGGGCGCGAAAACCAGCGCCAGCGCGGCCGCTCCCAACTCAGAACCAAATGGAAGTCAGGTGCCATAAGATGCCAACTCCCCAACCCGAACGCGAGAACTACCTGAACACGAAGTACGGAGTGTGGTCCTGGCTGCTCACCACCGACCACAAACGCATCGCGCTGCTGTATCTAATCTCGATTACGTTCTTCTTCTTCATTGGAGGCTTCTTCGCGCTGCTCATCCGCCTGGAATTGCTCACCCCCGCAGGCGACCTGGTGCAAGCCGACACCTACAACAAGCTCTTCTCCATGCACGGAATCGTGATGATTTTCTTCTTTCTGGTTCCTTCTATTCCTGCCGTGCTCGGAAACTTCCTCGTGCCGTTAATGATCGGGGCCAAGGATCTCGCTTTCCCGCGCATCAACCTGCTGAGCTGGTATCTCTACATCATCGGCGGCGCGATGATGGTGCACTGCATGCTGACCGGCGGCGTCGATACCGGTTGGACGTTCTATGCCCCGTTCAGCACTAACTTTAGCAACACCAAAGTCGTTGAAGCCGGAATCGCAGTCTTCATCGCCGGGTTCTCTTCCATCCTCACCGGCCTGAATTTCGTAGTCACCATCCATCGCATGCGCGCCCCCGGCATGACCTGGTCGCGCCTGCCCTTATTCATCTGGGCGCACTACGCTACCAGCATCATTCAGCTTCTAGGCACGCCGGTCCTCGCCATCACCCTAACGCTGGTCGCCGCCGAACGTGCCCTGCACCTCGGCATCTTCGATCCCAAACTCGGCGGCGATCCGGTCCTCTTCCAGCATCTGTTCTGGTTCTATTCTCATCCTGCCGTCTACATCATGATTCTGCCGGCAATGGGAGTCGTCACCGAGATCATCGCCTGCTTCTCGCGGAAGCGCATCTTCGGCTACAGCTTCGTCGCGTTCTCATCAATCGCGATCGCCGTCTTCGGCTTTCTCGTATGGGCTCACCATATGTTTGTAGCTGGAACGTCGGTATACGCCGCATTGGTGTTTTCTTTGCTGAGCTATGCGGTCGCCGTTCCGTCCGCCATCAAGGTTTTCAACTGGACGGCCACTCTTTACAAGGGCTCCATCCACTACGATGCACCTATGCTCTACGCCTTCGGCTTTCTCGGACTCTTCACCATCGGTGGCCTCACTGGACTGTTCCTCGCCGCTCTCGGCATCGATGTCCACGTCACCGACACCTACTTCGTCGTTGCCCACTTCCACTACATCATGGTCGGAGGCGCGGTCATGGGCTATCTCGGAGGAATGCATTTCTGGTGGCCGAAAATTTCCGGCAAGCTGTATCCCGAAGGCTGGGCACGTCTGGCTGCGCTGATCGTTTTCATCGGCTTCAACCTCACCTTCTTCCCGCAGTTCCTGCTCGGCTACTTGGGCATGCCGCGCCGCTATTACGATTACAGCCACATGCCCGAATTCCAGGTGCTGAACGTGCTGTCGACCGCCGGCGCCACGGTCCTCGGCGTGGGATATCTGCTGCCCATGATTTATTTCCTCTGGTCGATGCGCTACGGCAAGCCGGCGCCCGACAATCCGTGGAATGCCGCCGGACTCGAATGGAAAACGCCGTCCCCGCCGCCGACCTTCAACTTCGACGAAGAACCCGTCGTGACCTGGGAAGCCTACAACTACGACGAACTGGACTCGCCCGATAAAGACGCGCCCCACAGCGAGGAGGTCCCCGTTGCCCGATAGCTCCACAGCAACCGGCCTTCACACCGAAGAGCACAATCCGGCGCTCTTGCACCACTTCGCCGAGCCGCAGCAGCAGCGCGATGCCGCCAGCCTGGGGATGTGGGTCTTCCTGGCCACCGAAGTCATGTTCTTCGGCGGCCTGTTCTGCGCGTATCTGATTTACCGCCTGAAATATTTCGGCGATTTCGGCGCCGCCAGTAAAACGCTCAACGTCACTCTGGGCGCCACCAACACCGCTGTGCTCATCTGCAGCAGCTTAACCGTGGTCCTCGCCGTCTGGGCCGCGCAAACCGCTCGCCGCACGCTGCTGATCGGCAGCCTCGCCATCACCATGATCCTCGGCCTGGTCTTCCTCGGCATCAAGGGAGTCGAATACAACGACAAGTTCGTCGAGCATCACGTCCCCGGCGCGTCCTTCAGCTTTAATAATGTGCCAATCCCCGGTCATCCCGGTCAGTACGCCGACCCGCATCACGCGCAGCTTTTCTTCTCTCTTTACTTCGTCATGACCGGCCTGCACGCGCTGCACATGATCATCGGCCTCGGCATTTTTCTTTGGCTCCTAATCATGGCTTGGAAAGGCCGCTTCACCCCCGAGTGGCACACTCCAGTCGAGATCGGCGGTCTCTACTGGCATTTCGTCGACATCATCTGGATTTACCTGTTCCCGTTGCTTTACCTGATCGACCGGCACCCGTAAGGCTTGCAGTCTGAGGGCTCATTATGTCTGACCATTCCAAATCGTCGCCGCTGCCAACTTACTTCGCTGTCTTCATCGCACTGCTCATCGGCACGGGTCTAACCGTCTACGCCTCGGGTCTGGATCTGGGACCGTTCAACGGCCCCGTCGCCCTGACCATCGCCAGCGTTAAAGCCACTCTTGTCGCACTCTTCTTCATGCACGTCAAAGGCGCCAGCGAAAAGCTAACCAAGCTGGTTGTCGTCTCGGCATTGTTCTTCCTGCTACTGTTACTGGGACTCACCATGGCCGACTACGCGACCAGGGCCTGGAGCTAGATTTCCAGTAGCGCGCGCCGTCTCAGCGGCTGGGAGCCGCCGCCCATGCCAGACCAATTCGTGGAAATAGCGCGAGCCGCCAGGTCCGCGCACGTTGACGCTACAGCTTTAGCCGAAGCTCTCCGCGCCCAGATCAGCGGCGGATTTCATGGTGACGTCCGCTTCGACCGCAGCACTCGCGCTCTCTACGCCACCGACGGATCTAACTACCGCCAGGTCCCCATCGGAGCAGTGTTCCCCCGCGACGCCGACGATGTTCAGGCCGCGGTCGCCCTCTGCCGCCAGTTCGGCGCTCCACTCCTCTGCCGTGGCGGCGGCACGTCTCTAGCCGGACAATGCTGCAACGTCGCCGTCATCCTCGATTTCTCCAGGTACATGTCGACGATTCTCGAAATCGATCCTGTCCGCCGCATCGCCCGCGTGCAACCCGGAGTCGTGCTCGACCATCTCCGCGCCGCCGCCGAAAAACACCACCTCACCTTCGGGCCCGATCCCGCCACTCACGACCGCTGCACTCTCGGCGGCATGATCGGCAACAACTCCTGCGGCGTGCATTCCGTAATGGCCGGCAAGACCGACGACAACATCGAGGCGCTCGAAATCCTCACCTACGACGGCCTCCGCATGAAAGTCGGCGCCACATCGACCGAAGAACTCCAGCGCATCAGCGAAGCCGGCGGACGC
>Ga0307476_10000589_pt1 | contig 26747 bp, 19 predicted proteins | sample atmos_gasesECM2C_2_FD_203314 | JGI IMG/M metagenome (GOLD analysis project Ga0307476, IMG submission 203314) | Hardwood forest soil microbial communities from Morgan-Monroe State Forest, Indiana, United States - atmos_gasesECM2C_05 | ecosystem: Environmental > Terrestrial > Soil > Temperate...
ACGCAGGAAGTTCCCACCCATGATTTTGGCGACCTCGGCGTCGCGCATGCCGCGCGCCAGCAAAGCCGCCGGAATGAGGCTCCAGTCGAGGTAGCTGCGCAGAACCGGCCGGTAGTTCGCATCCATGTCCGTGCCGATCGCCGCATGATCGATGCCCACCGCATCCACCAGTCGCTGGATGGAATCGATGTAGTCCGCAAACGTCGTCTGCCCTATGCCGGATGGCCACGATCCGATGATACCGCCCGCAGCGGCGACCAGCTTGGCGTGCTCGGTGCTGATCAGCCGCGGATGGCTGAGCGTGGGGGTGGCCAGATTCGTGTGTGAAATCATCACCGGCTTGGTCGACACATCGAGAACATTCTTGGTCACCGCCAGCGTCGCATGGGCGAGGTCGACGATGATCCCCGCGCGATTCATCTCGCCGATGATGGACTTGCCGAGCGGCGTCAGTCCCGCGTGCACCGGCGCTTCGGTTTGTATGTCGCCAATCTGATTGACGTGGTAGTGCACCACCGTGATCACGCGCACGCCGTCGCGAAAAGCCTCGTGCACCCGATCCAGGCGGTCCTCGATGAAGTCGCCGCCCTCTACCGCGAAGATCGCGGCTGTTTGGTGATGCCGCCGCGCGGCGTCGATGTCCGCAGGGCGCAATCCCTTCGCCAACTCGGGGTCCTTGACGAGTGTCTTGAGTTCAGCGATCTGTCGCTGGTAGTCGGCAAATGCCTCACCCGGCTGAAATGCCGCGGCCGCGTGCAGTCCGCCCGTCGCCGACAACTCGAGAAGACGCATGTCCGCCACCGCCGCAAACACCGCGCCGCTGACATGGCCGGCGCGGAGCTCGGCAACCGACCGTTCCTCGAAAGCGCCACCGAAGGCGCGAGTTGTCGGCGTCTCGTAAGGAAGTTGCTTGAGAAAAAATCGCCCCGGGTGGCTGTGGGTATCCACCGTTGTATGGCGGTCGAGGAACGCGACGCCGGCGGCGCGCTGTTGCGCATCGAGTTGCATGCCGAGGTCTGCGAGCCGCGTCGAGCCATCGACGGCTGACGCGGCATTCTCGCTTCGGGCGGTGCGCATGCCGCACCCGGCGATGCCCGCAGCGGCCAGAAGACGGCCGAGAACAGACCGCCGCGACAGCGGACCAATCCTGGATCTGTAGTATCTTGTCCCCATCTGCCGTGACACCGAGTGTTCCTGGATCCAAGCGCGACATCGGCGCAGCCAGCTATTGTAGCCAGCTGCACAGTAAGGCAGCGCGCCTCTGAAATCACCTACCGCATCGCAGCAAAACCGCTATCGAGCTGCCGGTCAGATCACGCGGGACATTTCAACCGACGGCCGCGATTCCTTGACGTAGGCGTCGAATGCCATGGCGACCGTGCGCATCAAGAGCCGCCCAACCGAAGTGAGCGTGATGCGCCCGGACTTAAGTTCGACCAGGCCATCTGATTGCAGCACCAGTAGCCGCTGCCGCTCCCTCGCGAAGTATTCGTCGAAGACGATGGCGCTGCGGGCTTCGACCGCCGATATGTCGACGAACCCATGGCACATGATCGAGTCGATCACGTCCTTGCGGATTCTGTCGTCACGGCTCATGGACCGCCCGCGAGTCGAGGGCAGCGAGCCGGCCGCCACGGCGGCTGCGTAGTCCTGCAGGGACTTGTGATTCTGCACGTACAAATCGCCGATCTGGCCGATCGCGCTGACGCCAAAGCTGACGAGATCGCGATTGGCGTGGGTCGTGTAGCCCTGGAAACTTCGGTGCAGCGTACCGTTTTGCCTGGCCAGCGCCAGCGAATCGCCCGGCAGAGCGAAATGATCCATGCCGATGTAGTCGTAGCCCGCCTCGCTCAACTTGGCGATCGCGAGTTGCAGCAGAGACAGCCGCACGCCGGCGTCCGGCAGCTCGGCATTGCGTATTTGACGCTGCGCCTTGAATATTCGCGGCATATGGGCGTAGCCGTACACGGCTATCCGGTCCGGCCGCATGGCGACGACGCGGTCCAGCGTCCTGGAAAAGGAGGCTACGGTTTGCAGCGGCAATCCGTAAATCAAGTCGAAATTGACCGACCGGAAGCCGAGACCGCGGACCAGATCATAGACTCGCGCAACCGTTGCCTCGGGCTGGATCCGGTTCACGGCTCTTTGCACATTTTCGTCGAAATCCTGTACGCCCAAACTGACGCGATTGAAGCCAAGACCGGCCAGCAGCCGCAGGATCTCCGCATCGGCGCCGCGCGGATCGATCTCGATTGAGAAATCGCGATCTTCGGCGCGGCTCAACCGGAACTCGCCGTCGAGCTTGTCGATGACCTCGATCAGACGCTTTTTCGGCAGGTAGGTCGGCGTGCCTCCGCCGAAATGCAATTGATCGATGACTCTGTTGGCGGCGAAATATCGGCTGCGCATCGAAATTTCGTCGAGGAGGCGACTGGCATAGTCATCGGCGCGGCGCATTTGACGCGTGATGATCTTGTTGCATCCGCAATAGAAGCAGGGGCTGGAGCAGAACGGAATATGGACGTATGCGGACAGCGGCTGACCTTCGCGCGCACCGCGGCTGCCGGCCGCAGCCTGGGCGTACTCGTCGGGGGAGATGCCGTCGGCGAACTGCTGCGCGGTCGGATAGGACGTGTACCGCGGACCCTCCCGATCGTAGCGGCGCATGCGGTCGGCATCGAAAGATACGGTGTTCGCATGGGTCATGACATCGGTCCTGTGTGCGGAATAACCTCAGGGGCGACCTCTGGAATTACGCGCTCGGCGTATCGGTCATCGTCAAATGCAGCTTGACGAGATGCGCAACCGAGCGCGCGCCCATCTTCTCCATGACCTTGGCGCGATGAATTTCGACGGTGCGCTCGCTCAAGGTCAGATCGATGGCGATCACTTTGTTGGCCGCGCCATCCACGACCAAGTCCATCACCTGCCGCTCGCGCGGAGTCAATGACTCGATGCGGTGCTGAATGTCCGCGCGGCGGGCGACCGTGCTGCGATTTTCGGCATCGAGCTTCAGTGCGTGATTGATACGGTCGAGCAGATCCTGGTCGCGGAAGGGTTTCTGGATGAACTCGAATGCACCTTCTTTCATTGCCTGCACGGCCATGGGTACATCGCCGTGCCCGGTGATGAAAATGACGGGCAACATCGAGCCTCTGCGATTGAGCTGCTGCTGCACTTCCAGACCGCTCATGTCGGGCATACGGATGTCGAGCACCAGGCAGCCGGGGGAGTCGGGTTTGAAGTTTGCCAAGAAATCGATTGGGCGTGAAAAAACAGCTGTCTTGTACCCGACCGTGCTCAGAAGGGCATCCAGGGCACGCCGCATCCCATCGTCGTCGTCGACCACGTAAATGATGGGCACAGCTTTGTCGTTGGCCTTTACCATGAGCGCTCCGATTAATTTGGGGCAACCGGCAGCCGGAACCAGAAGCGGCTGCCGCCGGCTGCCACATTATTGAAGCCTATACTGCCTTCGTGCGATTCGATGATCGCCCGACTCGAGGCCAAGCCAAGACCGGTTCCGCGGGGCTTGGTGGTGAAGAACGGCTTGAACAGCTGGGCTTGCAATTCCTCGGGGACTCCCGGACCCGAGTCGGTGACGCCGGTTTCGACGGAATAGCGATCCGCAGAGATATCGATCCGAATCGAGGGGGGATCGGGCATTGGTGCACTGGCGTCGATGGCGTTTTGCACCAAGGCATACAACACGAGCTGAATTCTCAGCCGATCGAGCAGCAGATCGGGTAGCGGGCTTGGTATCTCGACGCACACGCTGCCATGAACGCGCAGCGCGAGTACGTCGAGAATGGGCAGCACCTCCGCCGTCAGTTCGGGCAATTGGCATCGGGTACGCTGCGGCGATGCCCGTTCAAACAGGCGTCGGATGCGCTGTATGCCTTCCCCCGCACCGAGCGCCGCGAGGTTGATCTGGTGAAACACGTCCAGTGCCCGGCTTACCATGGGGTCGGGGCGGCTGAGCATGCGCTCGCCGGCTTGGGAAAACGTCGCAATCGCACCCAGCGGTTGATTGAGTTCGTGAGCAACGCCGCTCGCCATCTCCGCAAGCGCCGACGCCCGGGCAATCTCCATCAGCTGCTCGAGAATGAGATCGGAACCCGGCACGTTCCTCTTGATGTCGCCCAATGGATACCTCTTTGTAGCGAACGGTCGGTACCCGGGATTGAAATGTCGAATCTGCCCGGTGTCGATCGCTTGCCAGTGTGCCGGATTGACCGGCGGTGTCCAGCTGCGGCTTTCCGAAGTTACCTGCGCCGGACCCTTAGCAGCCAGCCGGGCCGCCTCGATTCGATCAGCGCGGATTGTGATATGGTGCGCAGCCGAATTCACCGCACCAGCAGGTCCACCCTCCAGCCGACCCATTGGGTCTTAGGGTCTGTAATGGCCGAAATTAGCTCCATTGCGCAGCGGTTGCTGCAATTCTCGCCCGACGCGATGCTCGTGGTGGACGAACTCGGCATCATTCGCTTCGCCAACGAAACTTCCAGCGGTGTATTCGGGTATGCCCCCGAGCAGCTCGTTGGCCAGCCCCTCAAAGTGCTGATTCCGGAGCGGTTTCACACACGTCACGGCGCGCATCTGTCGAGCTATATGCAAGAGCCCACGAGCCGCGAAATGGGAGCTCGGATCAACGACCTGTTTGCGCGGCGCGCAGACGGCAGCGAATTTCCCGCAGGCATTCGCTTGTCGCCGTTTCGCGATGGCGGCCAAACCCTGGTGGCGGCGGCGATTCGCGACATGACCGAGCGCCGTTCCATCAGCGATGCCCTGGTCGCGGCGCGCGAGGAAGCCGATCGCGCCAATCGGGCCAAGAGCCGCTTTCTGGCGACCGCGAGTCACGATTTGCGCCAGCCCTTGCAGGCGATCCGCCTCATCAACGCCTCGATGCTGAAACTTACGCAGAATGATCCGGATTTGCGGGATCTTGTGGGCCATCAGCAGATGGCCATCGACAGCGCGACACGGCTGCTCGACGCGCTGCTCGATATCAGCCGCCTGGAGTCGGGCGCCATTGACCCGCAGCTGTCGCCGGTCGGCTTGGCTGCGGCATTTGCGGACCTCGCTCGGGAATTCCAGGCGGCAGCGGCGGCCAAGGATCTAGCGTTGGAATTTGCGGAAACTCAAGTCGTGATTTCGACGGATCGCACGCTGTTTGCGCAATTGCTGCAGAATTTGCTCGGCAACGCGCTCAAATATACCGAACGGGGCCACGTGCGAATTGCGCAGACCATCGATGACGATGCCCTCGTGCTCAGGATCGAGGATTCCGGCGTGGGCATTCCGGAGGACAAGCTGGAGCGGGTTTTTGACGAGTACTATCAAATCGGTCCTCACGGCACGCAGCGGTTGGGCGTCGGGCTGGGACTTGCCATCGTCCGCGAGGTGTCCCGATTGCTCGGGTATTCGGTTGCGGTCGCATCGACGGTCGGCGCGGGGACGTGCGTCAGTGTACGCATACCCCGGCATCGACTGCTGCCGCAAACCGAAATGCCGGTCCGCGCCGAGGCAGAAAACACGCTTGCGCCGACGTCGACCGGACGGCGGCTGATACTGCTGGAGGACAACGACTCGGTGCGCATGGCGACCGAGTTGTTTCTGAGCCTCGAAGGTTTCGATACCCGGGCGGCCGCCACGGTGGCAGAAGCGCAGCGCCTGCTGCTCGATCTCGAGCCCGGCGATGTACTCATCGCCGACTATCATCTCGATGGAAAACTGACGGGACTCGATGTTCTTCGGCAACTGCGCGAAGAGCAAGGCCGCGACGTCCCGGCCATTCTGTTGAGCGGAGATCTGCAGTCGATGATGCGGGTGGTCAGGACGCCGATTCCGCAATGCCGATTTCTCAGCAAACCCGTCGATACCAAGGCACTGCTCGCGGCCATCGCCGAGCTCAGCGGCCCCTGACTCCCCTGCGACGTGCTCGTGGTCAAGCCGACGGACTTCGCGCAGAATCTACCATTCTGAAAAAAGTGTACCCGCTGCAGGGACCATGACCTCGGCGCGGGCCGGAGGCAGGTGTATGGCGATGCATGCGATGGTATTGCGCTCGCGTGGAGAGCCGCTAATTCTGGAAGAGCGGCCAGACCCCACCCCTGGGGTGGGGGAGATGCGGATCCGTGTCGAGGCTTGCGCCGTATGCCGGACGGACTTGCACGTCATCGACGGCGAATTACCCCATATCCGCTATCCCATAGTTCCAGGACACGAAATTGTCGGAATCGTCGACGCCCTCGGCCCCGGCTCCGGCACTTGGGAGATTGGGCAGCGTGTGGGCATGCCCTGGTTGGGCAAGACTTGCGGGCATTGCGAGTACTGCCTTGCGAGCCGCGAGAATCTCTGCAACACGCCGACATTTACCGGATATGACCGGGACGGCGGCTTTGCCAGCCAAGTCGTTGCCGATGCAGCCTTTGCAATCCCGATGGCGGCATTTGCCGATCCGATCGCGGCGGCACCGCTGCTGTGCGCGGGCTTGATCGGCTGGCGGTCGCTGGCCGCTGCTGGAGCAGCCAAGACGATCGGTTTGTATGGATTTGGCGCCGCCGCCCACGTGATTGCCCAGGTGTGCCGCTGGCAGGGCCGCAAGGTGTACGCGTTTACTCGCGCGGACGACCGGGCCGCACAGGAGTTTGCGCGCTCGCTCGGCGCCTGCTGGGCCGGGGACTCGCACGAGGCGCCTCCCGAGCGCTTGGATGCGGCGATTATATTTGCACCCGCCGGCGAGTTGGTCCCCGCCGCGCTCAAAGCCGTCAAGAAGGGCGGTAGAGTCGTGTGCGGCGGCATTCACATGAGCGACATACCGTCGTTTCCTTACCGCATCTTGTGGGAAGAACGTCAACTCGTCTCGGTGGCCAATCTCACGCGGCTTGATGCCGCGGCGTTTTTGCCGTTGGCGAAGCGAGCTCAAATAAAAACCTCCACGGCACGGTATCCGCTGCGCGCAGCGAACCAGGCCGTGAGCGACCTTCGCACCGGCCGCGTTCAAGGGGCAGCCGTTCTCGTGCCGGAAAACGCCTAGGATGCGCCGAAATTTCTGGACCCGACTGAAGGAGCACCCCTTGGCGCGGGTGGGACCCGGCCTCATTACCGGTGTCGCCGACGACGATCCGAGCGGCATCGCGACCTATTCTCAGGCGGGCGCGCAATTCGGACTCAATATGTTGTGGACGATGCCGCTCGCCTTCCCACTGATGGCCGCCATCCAATACATGTGCGGGTCGATCGGTCGCGTCACCGGGAAAGGGCTGGCCGCCAACATCAAGGACGCGTTCCCGCCCGTCATCATCCGCGCGGTGGTGGTGCTGCTGTTGATTGCAAACACACTGAATATTGCTGCGGACGTGGCGGCCATGGGGGAGGTCGCCGAGCTGGTCACCGGTTTCAACCGCCACCTCATGACCACCTGCTTCGTGATCGGGACGCTGCTGCTGCAAATATTCATCCCTTATCACCGTTATGTGCGCTTCTTGAAATGGCTGACCTTGTCCTTGCTGGCGTACGTCGCAGTCCTGTTCACGGTTCACGTCCCCTGGCGCGAGGTGGCAGTGCACACCGTCTGGCCCGACATCAAGCTCGATGCCAAATCCGCCGCCGTCGTGGTCGGTGTGTTCGGTACGACCATCAGTCCTTACTTGTTCTTCTGGCAGGCGTCCGAAGAGGTCGAGGAAATGCAAGCGGGTCGAAGCGAATCGCCGCCTCTCATACGCGATCCGCGCGCCGCAGGGAGCGAACTGCGCCGCATACGCTGGGATACCTGGAGCGGCATGTTCTACTCCGACCTCACCGCGTATTCCATCATCCTGGCGACCGCCGTGACGCTGCATGCGGCGGGAATTACCGACATCAATACCGCGGCGCAAGCGGCCAGTGCGCTTCGTCCGCTGGCGGGGGATTTCGCGTTCATCCTGTTTGCCCTGGGGATATTGGGCGTGGGCCTGATCGGTGTGCCGGTGCTCGCAGGGTCCGGCGCGTACGCGCTGTCGGAGGCCATGGGTTGGCGTTCCGGCCTCGAACGCAAGGCTGCGGATGCGCGCGGCTTCTACGGGATCATTGCGGTCAGCGTCCTCGCAGGTCTCGTCATCCAGTACCTGCCCATAAGCCCCATGAAAGCCTTGTTCTGGAGCGCAGTGATCAACGGAGTCGTCGCGGTGCCCCTCATGGTGGTCATCATCTTGCTCGTCTCGAAGCGCTCGGTGATGGGTGACTACACCGCGAGCCGGCCGATAGTCGCTCTCGGCTGGGTCGCGACCGCAGTCATGGGCGCGGCGGCGGTGTGGATGTTCGTGCCGGATTAGGACCGACGGCAATGCATTCTGAGGTGGTTACGAATGCACCGGAATTTGCCGGGCGGGCTCCGCCCGTCTCGCCGGCTGCACCTCGAGCAGTTCATCGAATAGCGTGCGGTAATGCACCACTGCCTTGCGCAGTTCCTCGGTGTCCGCTTCGCCGCGCTCATCGCGCACTGCGATCGCCTGCGCTGCTCTGTAATTCTCCACGACGGCCGGGTGGTCGACGGACATGTCCGCCGCGCGCCGCTCGAAATCGCCCATGGGATAGCCGCGCTTTAGCATGAGCTCCCGCACCAGATGGTCGGCTTCGACGACGACGCCTTTGGGATTATCGATGAAGCGTCCTTGTAACGCATTCCAAGCTTGCGTGAATCCGGCCGCATCCGCCGGCGCCAGTGGGGTGATGGTAAATTTTTCAACGCGCTTTTCCCGCGCCCTCAGCTCCGCTTCAGCTTTGGTGCGCCCAAGCTCCGCCACGGCTCGATCGTATTCCGCACCGAAGCGCAGCCGCAGCCGCTTGGATTGCTGTTGTCGCTGCGCGATGAATCCAACCGCGACTGCTAAGAGTACTACGGCCAAAATTCCAAAAAGAATGATCCAGTTCGCCGGTATCGTCGCATTCATGGGCAATTCCTCCTCGTCGTATCGCGGTGGCGGCGCACACTCGCGCCGCGTCGGCAGTGTGCGTCAACGCGTGCCAATGCACAGTCGGGTAGCGGCGGCGGCCATCGTAGGACATAACTCACGCTGAACGCGGGGATTCAGTAACTCAAGAGCGTGCCGCATCGCACTCGCCGTCGACACGGCAACCGTAAAAGATCTATGTTATGAAGGCGCAATTCAGTAGCGGAGCGCCAGAGCGATGTCGATTAGAGCAGCGAGTCCCCTGCACGCCTTGCTGCCCACGGAAATGGAGGGGATCGGGTCCCTCGCGGAACTCGCGCTCGATGTGCGCTGGTCCTGGAATCGTGCGGCGGATCAAGTCTGGAAACAATTGGACCCGGACTCGTGGGAACTCACGCACAGTCCTTGGGGGGTCTTGCAGAGCGTCTCGAGGGAGCGAATCGAGCGCCTCCTGGCCGACCCGACATTCCGCGGCCATGTCGATGCGCTGCTCAAACAGAGAAGCGAGGCCGCGCAGTCGCCCGGTTGGTTTCAGCAGGCTCATGCGAAATCCGCCTTGAGCAGCGTCGCCTACTTCAGCATGGAGTTCATGCTGAGCGAGGCGTTGCCGATCTACTCGGGTGGGCTCGGCAACGTGGCCGGCGATCAGCTCAAAGCCGCCGGTGATCTGGGTGTCCCGGTGATCGGCGTAGGGTTGCTCTATGCCCAAGGCTATTTCCGGCAGGTGATCGACCCGGACGGTGCGCAGCAGGCGGTCTTCCCGTACAACGACCCCGGTCAGTTGCCGGTAACTCCTCTGCGCCGTGCGAACGGCGAATGGTTGCGCTTCAAAATGGATTTGCCCGGGCACCCCATCTGGCTGCGCACGTGGAAAGTCCAAGTCGGTCGGCTCACCTTGTACTTGCTCGACAGCAATGATGCGGCCAACTATCCGACGTATCGGGGAATTACCGGTGAGCTGTATGGCGGGGGCCCCGAAACTCGGCTGCAGCAGGAACTGTTGCTGGGAATCGGCGGGTGGCGGCTTCTGGAACTCTTGAAGCTGCGTCCTGAGGTTTGCCATCTCAACGAGGGTCACGCCGCGTTTGCGGTGCTCGAGCGGGCGCGCTGTTTCATGCAGCACACCGCGCAATCCTTCGACGTGTCTCTGGCCGTGACTCGCGCCGGCAATCTATTTACAACCCACACCGCGGTTGCGGCCGGGTTCGATCGCTTTGATCCCGGGTTGGTCAGCCGATATTTGGGCGACTACGCGCAATCCAAACTCGGTATTTCGCAGCACCAATTGCTGGCGCTCGGCCGCGTCGATCCCGACGACTCCACGGAAGCCTTTAACATGGCGAATCTCGCGCTGCGGGGCAGCGGCGCCGTCAACGGGGTCAGTCGTCTGCATGGGCAGGTGAGCCGGCGCATTTTCGCCCCGCTGTTTCCACGCTGGCCGTTCGATGAGATTCCGGTGGGTCACGTCACCAACGGCGTGCACGTTCCTAGCTGGAACTCCGCAGCCGCCGATGCATTGTGGACCGAGACCTGCGGCAGGGAATGCTGGTCGCATCCGCCCGACAATGTCTCGCGCGACATTCGCGGCGCGGGCGATGCCCAACTTTGGCGCCTGCGCAATCAGTCGCGCGCGTCCCTGGTCGGGTATTCGAGGCAACGGCTCGCGCAGCAGTTGCGGTCCTCCGGTGCGGCAAGCGATGCAATCGACGCCGCGCGGCACATCCTGGACCCAAAGGTCCTGACACTCGGTTTTGCCAGGCGCTTTGCTACATACAAACGTCCGAATCTGCTGCTGCAAGATCCCGCGCGATTACTGCGGCTGCTGCTGCATCCCGAGCGCCCGATCCAGCTGATCATCGCCGGCAAGGCGCATCCTGCCGACCATGCGGGACAGGCGTTGATTGCGCTCTGGACTCGCTTCATTCGCGGCACCGCGGCGCGCCAGCGTGCAGTGTTTCTCGCCGACTATGACATGTTGCTGACCGAGCACATGGTGCAGGGCGTCGATCTGTGGATCAATACGCCGCAGCGTCCCTGGGAGGCGAGCGGCACCAGCGGCATGAAAGTGTTGGTGAACGGCGGACTCAATTTGTCCGAGCTGGACGGATGGTGGGCCGAAGCTTACTCAGGGGAGGTTGGGTGGGCGCTGGGCGATGGCCGTGAACATGCAGAGGATCCGGGGTGGGATGCGGCCGAGGCGCAGGCGCTCTACTCACTGCTCGAACAAGAGATAATCCCGGAGTTCTACAGCCGCGATCGCAACGATGTGCCCGTTGCCTGGGTTGCTCGAATGCGCGAGAGCATGGCGCAGCTGACGCCGCAGTATTCGAGCGGCCGCACGGTGCGCGAATACACCGACCAACATTATGTCACCGCCGCGCAGCGTTACCTCGAGCGCGCAGCGGAGCACGGTGCCGTGGGTAAACGGATCGCTGCTTGGCAACTCGACTTGGAACGGCATTGGGGTTCAGTGCGCTTTGGCGCCGTGAAAATCGAGACTGTCGCGGGTCAGCATCGATTTGAAATCTCGGTGAATCTAGGCGGCCTCGCCGCCGAGCAGGTACGCGTGGAAATTTACGCCGAGGCGTCCGCGGGCGGCGTTGGCGAACGGCACCGGGCAGTAAGCGTCAGGCACTTCGCCGACAGCGTCAGTAGCCATGTCTTCAGTGCGGCAGTGCCGGCGGCGCGGCCGGCGACGGATTACACCGCGCGGGTTTTGCCTTTCTTCGATGGCGTTTCGGTGCCCTTGGAGTGCAATCGAATTCTTTGGCAGCGTTAGCCGGCGGCGCTCGGCTCGAAGTTAGGCGGTTTCGGCCGTCATCAGCCAGTATAGTCCTACACGAGATTCGGCCCCGTGGAGACAGGAAAGGCGGAATCCCTGACCTACGATACGTCGTTGACATGAGGTGAGCACAATGCATCAAGAGCCAGCCGCGCTGTGCTGACCGACCACGACATCTACCTATTCCGCGAGGGCACGCACTCGAACCTGCACTCGAAGCTCGGGTGCCGCCTGCTCGATGGGGGCGCGGGGGCCGAGTTCGCAGTTTGGGCGCCGAATGCCAGCGACGTGTCGGTGATTGGTGACTGGAACGGCTGGACGGCGGGGCGGGATCGCCTGGTTCAGCGGGCGGACGAATCCGGCATCTGGGAGGGAATCGCACCGGCGGTCCGGCACGGCCAAGCGTACAAGTACCGGATTAGCTCGCGGGTCGGCGGATTTGTGGTCGAGAAGGCCGATCCCTACGGGGTGTATTGCGAATCCCCGCCGGCCACCGCTTCGCGCGTGTGGTCGCTCGAGTTCGAGTGGAAGGACGCGGCGTGGATGGCCGCGCGCGCGGCACGCAATGGCCTGGACGCGCCGATGTCGATTTACGAATTGCATCCAGGTTCATGGCGGCGCAAGGACGGCAATTTTCTCAACTACCGGGAACTCGCGCATGCGCTGGCCGACTACATCGGGGACATAGGCTTCACGCACGTGGAACTGATGCCCGTGACCGAGCATCCCTTCTACGGATCCTGGGGCTACCAGACCACGGGATACTTCGCGCCCACGGCGCGCTACGGCACGCCGCAGGACCTCATGTACTTCGTCGATTACCTGCACGAGAAGGGGATCGGCGTGATCTTCGACTGGGTGCCCTCGCATTTTCCAACCGACGAGCATGGCCTGGTGTTCTTCGATGGCACGCATTTGTATGAGCACGCCGACCCGCAGCAGGGCTTTCACCCCGAATGGAAATCCGCCATTTTCAATTTCGGGCGCAGCGAGGTCCGCAGTTTCCTGATTTCTTCCGCGCTCTTCTGGTTCGAGAAATATCACATCGACGGCATACGAGTCGATGCGGTCGCGTCGATGCTGTATCTCGACTATGCCCGACAGCAGGGCGAATGGGTTCCAAACCGGTACGGCGGGCGGCAAAACCTCGAGGCCATCGACTTTCTGCGCATCCTGAACCAGGCCGTGTATCGCGATCATCCGGATGTCGCGATGATTGCCGAGGAATCCACGGCATGGCCGATGGTATCGCGTCCGACCTACGCGGGCGGGCTGGGTTTCGGCTTGAAATGGAACATGGGCTGGATGCACGATACCCTCGAATACATGAAGCTGGATCCCATCAATCGCAAATATCATCAGGGGCAGCTGACCTTCTCCTTGATCTATGCCTTCAATGAGAACTTCGTGCTGCCGCTGTCGCACGACGAAGTGGTGTACGGCAAGGGCTCGCTGATCGGTAAAATGCCGGGTGACGATTGGCAGAAATTCGCCAACTTGCGCGCGCTGTACGGCTATATGTGGGCACACCCGGGCAAGAAATTGCTGTTCATGGGCGGCGAGTTTGGGCAGCGGCGCGAATGGACGCACGAAGGCGAACTCGAGTGGTGGGTGTCCGAGATGCCGGAGCACGCCGGCGTGAAGCATCTGGTGCGCGATCTGAACCGGATCTATCGCAGCGAGCCGGCCTTGCACAGGATCGATTTTTCACCCGACGGTTTCGAATGGCTCGACCTCGGCAGTGCGGACATCAGCGTCATCGCATTCCTGCGCAAGGCGCCGGGCGAGGGCGCGCCTTTGCTCGTCGTCTGCAACTTTACGCCGGTGCCGCGCAGCAATTACTTGGTGGGCGTGCCGTGCCGCGGCGTATGGCGCGAAATTCTGAACACCGACGGCCGCGAATACGGCGGCTCCGGCTGGGGCAATCTGGGCCGCGTGGAATCCGTACCCATCGTCACCCAGGGTCGCGTCGAATCGGTCAATCTCAATCTGCCGCCGCTGGCGACCATCGTCCTGCGTTGCGGACCCAATGACTGAGGCCAAGCCGATCGAGGGTCGAGTGCGTGCAGTCATCGATGCAGTGCTGCCCGCGGTCGACGGCGGCCGCTTCCCGATCAAGCGCATCGCCGGCGAAACGGTCGAGATCGAAGCACACTGCTTCACCGACGGTCACGACAAGCTGCGCGTGGTGCTGCGCTGGCAGTGCATCGGCGCACGCGACGAATACGAAGTCGAGATGAAGCCGTACCCAAACGACGTCTGGCGCGCGGAGTTCGCGCCGCCGCGGGCGGGACGTTACCGCTACACCGTGGCGGCGTGGGTGGATCATTTCGAATCGTGGCGGGGCGAACTCGAACGGCGCGAAGACCGCACCGATATCTGCATGGCGTTGCTGGTCGGAAGCGCACTCATCGAGACGGCGGCCCGCCGTGCGCAGGGCGGCGATGCGCAAATTCTCGACGAATGGTCGGCGCACTTGCGTGCGGCGGCCGCGGACGGCGGCGGCGATCCCGCCGCGCAGAAGGCGATGGCGCTCGACGCCGCGCGCGCGGCCATCGTGGCACGATATGCGGACCGGAGCCTCGCGGAGACGAGGTCCCTGGAACTCGTTGCCGACCGCAAGCGCGCGGGCTTCAGCAGCTGGTACGAGATGTTCCCGCGGTCGGCATCCAGCGAGCCGGGACGTCACGGTACCTTTCAAGACGTCGAGGCCCGGCTGCCCTACTTGGCGGACATGGGCTTCGACGTGCTTTACTTTCCGCCCATCCACCCGATCGGGCGCATCAACCGCAAGGGCGTCAACAATACCTTGGCCGCAAAGCCCGGGGACGTCGGCAGTCCGTGGGCAATCGGTGCGGCCGAGGGCGGCCACAAGGACATCTTGCCGCAGTTGGGTACGTTCGAGGAGTTTCACCGCCTATTGGCGAAATCGCGCGAATTGGGCATCGAGATCGCTCTCGACCTCGCGTTTCAGTGTGCGCCGGACCACCCCTATGTCAAGGCCCATCCGGCCTGGTTCAAGCACCGCCCCGACGGCAGCGTGCAGTACGCCGAGAATCCGCCCAAAAAATATCAGGACATCTACCCGTTCGACTTTGAAACCGAGGACTGGCGCGCGCTGTGGAAAGAGCTGAAGAGCATCGTCGACTTCTGGATTGGCCATGGTGTGAACATTTTTCGCGTCGACAATCCGCATACCAAGGCGTTCGTCTTTTGGGAATGGCTCATCTACGGGGTCAAGCGCGACCACCCCGACGTGATTTTTCTTGCGGAAGCGTTCACGCGGCCCAAGCTCATGCACGCTCTTGCCAAATTGGGATTCTCGCAGTCATACACGTACTTCACGTGGCGCAATACCAAGCAGGAACTCACGGAGTATTTCACGGACCTTGCACTCGGACCGGGACGCCAGTACTACCGCCCCAATGTGTGGCCGAACACCCCCGACATCCTGCACGAGACGCTGCAGTTGGGTTTGCGCACGGTTTTTGCAGCGCGGCTCGTGCTTGCGGCGACGCTCTGCGCCAACTACGGAATTTACGGCCCGACGTACGAATTGCTGGAAAGCGCACCGCGCGAGCCCGGCAGTGAGGAGTACCGCGACTCGGAGAAGTATCAATTGCGGCATTGGAGCGTCGAGAGGTCGGACAGCCTCTGGTCTCTGATCGCCCGCATGAACCGCATCCGCAGGGAAAACGCGGCACTGCAGTCCGATGCCGGCCTGCATTTCTGCGCGGTCGACAACGATCAATTGATCGCGTACCTCAAAATCGACCCGGCATCGGGCAATGCCATCCTGACGGTCGTGAATCTCGACCCGCACCGCTCCCAATCCGGGTGGGTGGACCTCGACGTCGGCGCACTGAAGCTCGATGCCGAGCAGCCGTACCAGGTCCACGATCTGTTGAGCGATCAGCGTTACTTGTGGCGGGGGCGGCGCAACTACGTCATGCTGGACCCGCAGCGCGCCCCTGCGCACGTCTTCAGGCTCCGCCGGCGCGTGCGCAGCGAGCAGGATTTCGACTATTACCTGTGAAATGCCGCCAGAACCCGTGAAATTCGCTAGATGAACGACGCAAAATCTCCCGCTCTCGAGCCCGCCGAAGCCTCCGGCCTCGAGCCCCGAGACCCGCTTTGGTACAAGGACGCGGTCATCTATCAAGTCAACGTCAAATCGTTCTTCGATTCGAACGACGACGGCATCGGCGATTTCAAGGGCCTCACCTCCAAGCTCGCATACATCCGCGACTTGGGCGTCAACACGATCTGGCTGATGCCTTTCTATCCGTCGCCGCTCAAGGACGACGGCTACGATATCGCCGACTACCAAGATGTGCATCCGCAATTCGGCACCCTGGATGATTTCCGCGCCATGCTGCAGGAGGCGCACCGGCTCGGCTTGAAAGTGATCACCGAACTTATCATCAACCACACCTCCGATCAGCATCCCTGGTTCCGCGCCGCACGCGCCGCACCGCAGGGGTCGCCACTGCGCGATTTTTACGTGTGGAGCGACACCGATCAGAAATACCTCGGCACGCGCATCATTTTTACCGACACGGAAACGTCGAACTGGACCTGGGACAGCCAGGCAAAGGCATATTACTGGCATCGCTTTTTCAGTCATCAGCCGGATCTGAATTTCGACAATCCGCAAGTGTTGGAAGCGGTTCTGCAAACCATGCGCTTCTGGCTCGACATGGGCGTCGATGGCTTCAGGCTCGATGCGATTCCCTACCTGGTCGAGCGCGAGGGTACCAACAACGAAAATCTGCCCGAAACCCACGCCGTGATCAAGCAACTGCGCGCCGCGATCGATGCGCATTACGAAAACCGCTTTCTGCTGGCGGAAGCCAATCAGTGGCCGGAGGACGTGCGCGAGTATTTCGGCGACGGCGACGAATGCCATATGGCGTATCACTTCCCGCTGATGCCGCGCATTTACATGGCCATCGCACAGGCGGACCGGTATCCCATCATTGAGATCATGCAGCAGACGCCGGATATTCCCGACAGCTGCCAGTGGGCCATTTTTCTGCGCAATCACGATGAATTGACGCTCGAGATGGTGACCAGCAAGGAACGCGACTACATGTACACCACCTACGCGTCCGATCTCAAGGCACGCATCAATCTCGGCATTCGCCGCCGGCTGGCGCCGCTGATGGAAAACGATCCGGACCGCATCAAACTCATGAACAGCCTGTTGCTGTCCATGCCGGGGTCGCCGATCGTGTATTACGGCGATGAAATCGGCATGGGCGACAATTTCTTCATCGGCGACCGCAACGGGGTGCGTACTCCGATGCAGTGGAGTCCGGACCGCAACGCCGGATTCTCGCGCGCCGATCCGCAGCGCCTGTATCTTCCGCCCATCATGGATGCGGTGTACGGCTATCAATCCACCAACGTCGAAGCCCAGTCGCGCGATCCGAGCTCGCTGCTCAGCTGGACCAAGCGCATGCTCGCCGTGCGCAAGACCAGCCAGGCGTTTGGGCGCGGCTCGCGCCGATTCTTGCGGCCCGGCAACCGCAAGATCCTCGCGTACCTGCGCGAGTTCGGCGAAGACGACATCCTCTGTGTTGCCAACCTGTCGCGTTCGGCTCAGCCGGTGGAACTCAATCTGGCTGAGTTCAAAGGCCGCGTGCCGGTGGAAATGCTGGGACGCACCACCTTTCCTCCCATCGGCGATCTGCCGTACTTGCTCACCATCGCAGCCTTCGGCTTCTACTGGTTCAGGTTGGCCACCGACGCCGAAGTCCCGTCATGGCACGAACAGATCGTGTCGATCGAAGAGCGTCCGGTGCTGGTGCTGTTCGACGGGTGGACCAGCCTGTTCCGGGAGCGCGTGGTGCCGTGGCGCATCGGCATCGCCGAGAAGACCCGTCTGCAGTTCGAGACCGATACGTTGCCGCGCTACATCGAGACGCAGCGCTGGTATGCGGCCAAAGGCGCGAGGCTGGATCGGGCGCGCATCGCGGATCATCTGCTGTGGCAGGAAGGCAAGACGACCTGGCTGGTGGCGCTGCTCGATCTGGAGTGCGCCGGTGAACGAACCAGCTACTTCATGCCGCTCGCATTGGCCTGGGAGGAGCGCGACGAGGAACGGGTGCGCAACCTGTCGACGGCGGCGGTGGCCAAGATACGCCAGCAGGCGAATGTCGGGGTCATGGGCGACGCCTTTGCGGATGAATTGTTCTGCCGTTCGATCGTGGCGGCCATGGCGGCGCGCAAGGAAATCGCCATGGCCCAAGGCAAGCTGCAATTCCGGCCGACGGCCGCGTTCGCGCGTCTGGCCGGAACGGATTTCAACGCGTTGCCGGCCGCGCGCCCGCGCGGCTCCAGTTCGAACACGGTCGTCAACATCGGTGAGCGCTTGATGCTGAAGGGTTACCGCCGGCTGCGCACGGGAGCGAATCCGGAACTCGAGATGGGACTGTACCTCACCGAAGTCGCGCACTTTCCGAACTGTGCGCCGCTGGCCGGTGCGCTCGAATACATCGGCAATGACGGCGAAGTGCGCTTGCTGGCGATTTTGCAGGGTTATGTCGCCAATCAAGGCGATGGCTGGAGTTACTCGCTCGAATACCTGCAGCGCCACCTCGAGCAACATCGAACCGCCCCGGCGGACGACGTGGTGCCCGCTGCTACGCATGAAGCCTATCTGGCGATGATCCGGGTGTTGGCCGCGCGAACCGCGGAACTGCACAAAGCGCTGGCGAGACCCTCGCAGGACTCGGCATTTTCTCCGCAGCCGCTGACGCGCGCCGATATCGACGCCTACGCCCAACGGGCGGCTGACGAGGCGCGCAAAGCGCTCGAGTTGCTCACGTCTAATTTGGAGCAGGTGCCCGCGGGCGATCGCGATCGGGCCGACGCCGTGCTGGCGCAGCGCGATCGGGTCTTCGCGCGCATGGAAGCCATGTTGCCGCCGGCGCCGCGGGGGCTCAAGACTCGCATTCACGGGGACTACCACCTGGGCCAGGTGCTGGTGACGCGCAACGACTTCGTGATCATCGACTTCGAAGGGGAGCCCGGACACAGCCTCGAGCAGCGCAGTGCCAAGCATTCGCCCCTGCGGGATGTCGCCGGAATGCTGCGCTCGTTCAGCTACGTGCAGCAAAGCGCCCTGCGCAAGGTTGCCCACGTCGATGCCGAAGCGGCCAAGCTCGCACCCCTGGCGCGAGCTTGGGAGGTCGAGACCCGCGCGGCGTTTCTGGCCGCGTACGATGCGGCGGTGCGCGGCTCAAAGATCTACGGGCCCGACGCGCTGCAGGCGGCCAGCGGATTGCTGGGCCTGTTCGAACTGGAGAAGGCGCTGTACGAATTGAGTTACGAACTCGGCAATCGGCCTAACTGGGCCGGTATTCCCCTGCAGGGCATTTTGGACTGGATTGCCGCATAGATTGACGGGAGGCGGGCATGCAAAGCATCGATATATTGCTTGAGACGGCAAGGGAGTTCCTGCACCAGGTTGCCGCATTCCTGCCGCGGCTGCTGCTGGCATTGGTCGTGGTGGCGATCGGATGGCTGCTCGCCAAGGCGGCGCGGTTCGCGGTTGAACGAGGCTTGCGTGCGCTCAATCTGACCGTGCTGACCGATCGCGCCGGCACGGACAACTTCCTGCACCAGGCCGGCATGCGCGGCGATACCACCACGTTGTTCGGCCTGGTGGCGTACTGGCTGGTGATTCTCGCGACGTTGATGATCGCCTTCAACGGCCTCGGCCTCACGTATATTACCGATCTGCTGGGGCGCATGGTGCTGTTCACACCGAAGCTGCTGGTGGCGATGCTGGTGGTGGTGTTCGGATCGTACTGCGCGCGTTTCGTCGGCGGCGCCGTGCAAACTTATTGCGAGGACGCGCAGATTCCGGATGCCGACCTCCTGGGCAGGATCGCGCGATATCTCATCGTGGTATTCGTCGTGATGATCGCTCTGGGCCAGGTCGAGGTCGGCGGCGACATCGTGCAAAGAACCTTCCTGATCATACTCGCGGGGCTAGTTCTGGCGCTGGCGCTCGCGTTCGGGCTCGGCGGCAAGGAGTGGGCGGCCGCGATGCTCGAACGCTGGTGGCCGCGGCAGAGAAAGGACGACGACGTCTGATCAAGCTCCTTACTTGATGGCCCGCCGGTACTGGACGAAACCGGAACGTTCTGCGATTCGATCGTACAGCAGCATGGCGTCGGTATTGGTTTCATGCGTCAGCCAATGCACCCGGGCACAGCCTCGAGCGCGGGCGAATTCGTACACGTGTTCGATGAGTTTTCGCCCGATGCCGCCACCGCGCGCGTCAGGACTCACGAACAGATCCTGCAGGTACACATAATCGCCGATGGTCCAGCAGGAGCGGTGCCGAATGTGATGCACCAGGCCGACCGCGGTCGACCCGTCCCAGGCGAGTGCGCCTCCCATCGGTTCCTTCGGATCGAGCAATCGCGTCCACGTGACCTCCGACACCTGCGGCGCAATGTCGGTCTTGTAGAAGGCTTGGTAGCCGCGCCACAGCGGCAGCCACGCGGCGTGTTCATTTTCGGACAGAGGACGAATTTGAATGATTTCTTTGAACATGATCAGGCCTCGATGAGCCCGTGGCGGATGGCGATCAGCGTCAGTTCGGATTGATTCACGACGCCGAGTTTCTGCTTGATATTGTACAGATGCGTGCCGATGGTCGATGCGGAAAGATTGAGGTCCGAGGCGATACGCTGCACCGTTGCGCCGCCGGCAAGGCGCACGAACACCTCGAATTCCCGCTCCGACAAGCGCTCGACCGGCGATTTGGCGCCGCCGTCGAATTCCGCCAGCGCCAGTTTCTGGGCGAGTGCGGGATCGAGGTAGCGGCGGCCGGCGGCAATGACCGTCACTGCTTCGAGCAGGGCCTCCGGGGCGCTGCGCTTCGACAGGAAGCCGAGCGCACCTTCCTGCAATGCGCGGCGCGCGTGCATGGGGTCGTCGTGCGCCGACAGCGTCAACACCCGTGCTTGTGGGTCGCGCGCCCGGATCCGGCGCAGGGCTTCGAGGCCCCCCATGCCCGGCATGGCGAGATCCATCACCACCACGTCGGGCTCAAGCTCGACATAGAGCTGGCACGCGGCTTCGCCCGACTCAGCCTCGGCGATGACGGACATCTCCGCGGTGGACTGGAGCAGCAGGCGAAATCCCATGCGCACCACCGCGTGGTCGTCCACCAGCAGAACGCGAATCACGCGGGCACCTCCAAGGGGATCTCGGCGGTGAGACTGACGCCGCGGCCATCCTTATTGCCGATGCTGAACTTGCCCCCCAACTGCTGCACACGCTCCGTCATGCCGCGCAAGCCGAAATGCCCCGGCCGCGCCCAGTCGGCCGGGAGACCCATGCCGTCATCCGTCACCGTGGCGACGATTCGCCGGGCATCGCACTGCACGGAGATGTCCACGCGCGATGCCTGCGCGTGCCGCAGGGCGTTGATCAAACCCTCCTGCACCACTCGATAGATGGCGAGCGTCACGCTCGGCCCGAGTTCGATGGGCAGCTCCTGGCGCAGCGACAGAGCGATCGACGGGTGGCGCCGCTGCCAGTCGCGGACCAAGCTCTCGAGGGTCGCGGCCAGTCCAAGCGTGTCGAGCGACAGCGGAGCGAGCCTCGGTATGAGGCCGTGCATGGCGTCGTAAAGGCGCGCCGCCTCGTCGGAAATCAACCGCGCAATGTCCGCGGTGGCCGGATCGTGCACGCCGGCCTGGGTGGCGATGGCCTGCGCCAAGCTCCGAATCGCGGTCACCGACTGGCCGAATTCGTCGTGCAGCTCATGCGCGATCAAGCGCCGCTCCTCTTCGACGCGCTGGTCCGTCAGGGAAGCCATTTCGCGCCGTTCCTCGAGCCGCGCCTCGGCGTCATGCGCTTTGCGCTCGGCCAGGACCTTGTCCTCGACGGCTTGCGCCATGCGATTGAACGCCGCGCCGATCGCGTGCGCTTCATTGCCGGCAAGCGGCGGCAGACGGAAGCCCAGATCCCCCTGCTGAATGCGCTCGAGACCCGCCGCGATGACCGGAAAGGGGTTCAGCGCCCGCTTCACCGACCAGAATGCGAGCCCGTTGATGATGACGAACATGGCCGCCGCAATGGCGGCAAGCCGGGTGATGTCATCCCATGCGTCGAGCACGGCGCGCGACGGCTGCGCTTGCACGAGCAGAACCACTCCGCCGGGCAGCGAGAACGTATAGGTCGCCTGTTGCGGCGCCAGCAGGTGCGCAAACCACGCCGGTGCCTCGCGCCCGGCCTTGTAGGTCGCCGGCGGCGAGCGGTACAGGACCTGACCCGTGGCCGTCTGCAGAGACACCTCATTGGCACGAACGCGCCCGAGTTGTTGCAGGAATTGCAGCACCAAATCCGGTCCTCCGACCCGAGAATAGATCGCCGCGAGGCGCCCCAGGAGTTGCGAGGCTACCCGGTTTGCCGCTTCGATTTCCTCGCGCACGGAGGTGCGCGCGCTCTGGATCTCGGCTGCGATCAGCACGATCACGAAGGCAGCGCTCAAGGCCGCAACCACCAGATTCAAGCGGCTCCTCAGTCTCATTGGCCCGATGGTACCAGGGACGTGCCGGGCCGGGCGCACGCGACGCGCGTCCCCGGGGGACCGGGGCACGGCTGCACTGAGTCGCTCATGAAAATCATGAGCGCAGATTCATGATGGCGCTGATTCAGGGAAATCGGCGTTCGGTGGAATATTGAACCCGTAACTCATATAGGAGCTTCAAGATGAAATGGGAAACACCGCAGGCTGTTGAATTGCGGTTCGGCATGGAAATCACGATGTATGTGTCCAATCGCTGAATAGCGAGGGTGTTCGCCCGCGTTGAGCGGGCGGCGCCTACCTTTTTGTGAAAATCCGGGTTCTGGGGTCGGCCGCCGGGGGCGGTTTCCCCCAATGGAATTGCAATTGCCCGAACTGCAGCGGCCATCGCGCGGGCACATTGCAGACCCGGGGCCGAACCCAGTCCTCGATCGCCGTCACCGGGGGCGGTTCCTGGGCACTGGTGAATGCTTCGCCGGACGTACTGGCGCAACTCAAGGCCAATCCCGATCTGCAGCCGGGCCGCACCGTACGCGACACCGCCATCGCCGCCATCATCCTGGTTGACGGACAAGTCGACCACACGACCGGACTCTACATGCTGCGTGAAGCGGTGCGTCCCTGGCCCATTTGGTGCACGGACAGCACCTGCGCCGATCTGACCGAGGGGAATCCGGTGTTCAGGGTGCTCAAGTTTTTTTGCGGTGTGGACCGGCGCCGGATCGAATTTGACGGCGCCGGCTTCACGATCGACGCCGTGCCGGGGGTGCGGTGGCGAGCCTTGCCGGTCGCCGGCAAGCCCGCGCCCTATTCGCCCAATCGCGATTCCCCGGTGGCGGGGGACAATCTGGCGCTGGTGATCGAGGACGAAAGCAGCGGCAGAACGGCGCTCTATGCGCCGGGCTTGAGCGGCATCGACGATCGAGTTTGGCGCGCCATGCAATCCGCAGCGTGTGTGCTGGTGGACGGCACGTTTTGGACCGACGACGAGATGATTCGGCTGGGGGTCTCGGCCAAACGGGCCCGCGACATCGGGCATCTGCCGCAGAGCGGTGCCGGCGGGATGCTCGAGTGGCTGGAGCGTCTGCCGTCCGGCACGCGCAGGATCCTGATTCACGTCAACAACACCAATCCCATTCTCAACGAGGCCTCCGCGGAATCGGCCGAGCTTGCGCGACGCGGCGTCGAGGTCGCGTGGGACGGCATGGAAATCGTGCTATGAGCGCCGCCGCCTGGAATCGGCAGGAGTTCGAAGCGCAGCTGCGCAACCAAGGCCGCGCCTACCATATCCATCATCGGTTCAATGTCATGCTGAATTCCGGCAAGGCGACCCCGGCTCAAATTCGCGGCTGGGTCGCGAACCGCTTCTACTATCAAATCAACATTCCGATCAAGGATGCCGCCATTCTCTCGAATTGCACGGATCGCGCGGTGCGCCGCTCATGGGTACAGCGCATTCTCGACCACGACGGCTACGGCGAGGATCCCGGCGGGATCGAATCCTGGCTGCGCCTGGCGGAGGCGGTGGGCTTGCCGCGCGGCTCGGTGGAAAGCCTCACCGAAGTGCTGCCGGGGGTTCGTTTCGCGGTCGACGCCTACGTCAATTTTGCGCGCCGCGCACCGTGGCCCGAGGCGGTCTGCTCTTCCCTGACCGAGCTGTTTGCGCCGGAGATTCACCAGCAGCGTCTCGCGAATTGGCCGCAGCATTACCCGTGGATCGATCACGCCGGGCTGCAGTACTTCCAGAGCCGGGTCAGTTTGGCGCGCCGTGACGTGGAGTTCGGTCTCGCAGTGACCCTGGAGCATTTCGATACCCGCGCGCTGCAAGAACGCGCGCTCGACATTCTGAAATTCAAACTGGACGTACTGTGGCAGATGAGCGATGCCATGGCACTGCGCTACATGGAGATTTCGCAATGACCCCCGCGGTGATCGATACCAGTTCGCGGCCCGCCGTCGAGCGCGGTTTCCGGCTGCAATGGGAGGCGGCTCAGAATGCGCATGTGCTCCTCTATCCGGAAGGGATGATCAAGCTCAATACCAGTGCCGGCGAAATCTTGAAGCGCTGCGACGGCGCGACGACGATTGCCGACATCACCGCGGATCTCGAACGCGCCTTCTCCGCATCCAACCTGTCCGACGACGTGATGCGCTTCGTCGCCATGGCCGTGGAAAGAAAATGGCTGAAAATCCCCTCGTAAGTGCATCCGCACAGCCTGCGCCGGCGCGGCCCGGACCGCCTCTGTGGCTGTTGCTGGAGCTGACTTACCGCTGTCCCTTGCACTGCGCTTTCTGCTACAACCCGACCGACTTCGCGCGCTCGGCCGCAGAACTCGATACGGCGGATTGGCTGCGCGTATTGCGCGAAGCGCGCGCACTCGGCGCCGTCCAGCTGGGTCTGTCGGGCGGCGAACCTTTGGTGCGCGGCGATCTCGAACCCATCGTGGCGGAGGCGCACCGGCTCGGCTTCTACACGAATCTCATCACCTCCGGGGTGGGCTTGACCGAGGCGCGGCTGCAGGCGCTGAAACAAGCCGGTCTGGATCACATCCAGCTCTCCTTCCAGGACAGCACGCAGCAGATGAACGATTTCCTGAGCAGCACCCGCACTTTCGAACTGAAATCGAAAGTGGCGGCCTTGATCAAGAAATACGACTATCCCATGGTGCTCAATGTGGTGCTGCACCGGCTCAACATCGATCATGTGGAGGATATCCTCGAGATGGCGTTGCGGTTGGGCGCCGACTATGTGGAATTGGCGAACACCCAGTACTACGGCTGGGCGTGGCACAACCGCGAGCAGTTGCTGCCCAGCCGCGCGCAGGTGGAGCGGGCGGAGCAGACGATGCGGCGCTTTCGAGAGCGCGACGGCCGCCCGATGCAGATTTATTTCGTCGTGCCGGATTACTTCGAGCGGCGGCCGAAAGCCTGCATGAACGGCATGGGCTCGATCTTCCTGACGATTACCCCGGATGGAACCGCGCTTCCCTGCCACGCCGCACGCATGCTGCCCGGCCTCGAGTTTCCCAGCGTGCGCGCGGCGAGCATCGAAGAGATCTGGTACGGCTCGGCGAGCTTCAATCATTTCCGCGGCTTTGAATGGATGAAAGAGCCTTGCAGAAGCTGTCCGGAGAAAACCCGCGACTTCGGCGGCTGCCGCTGCCAGGCGTACCTGCTGACCGGCGATGCGGCGAACGCAGATCCGGTGTGCGACCTGTCTCCGCATCACCACCTGGTGACCGACGCGGTCGCCCGTGCAGAGCGTCCCGCCGCCGTGCCGGTGCAGGAGAAGCCGCTGGTGTTTCGCAGCGAGCGCAATTCCACTACGCTATTCGTCAAGCGAGACGGAATCTGACAGGCTCCTGATGCAGTGGATCACATGGCTATTTCTCGCCGCCGTCGCGGCGGAGACGCTGACCCGCCTATGGCTGGGGTCGCGCCAGATCGCGGCCGTACAGGCGCACCGCGACGACGTCCCGCTGGTGTTTCGCGGGCAGATCGCGCCCGCAGACCAGCAAAAGGCGGCTGACTACACCGCGGCGCGAGTTCGTCTGGGGCGCTGGGCCACCATGGTTGAGGCGCTCGTCAAGCTGCTGCTGACCTTCGGCGGCGGCCTTGCCGCCGTCGATGCGATTTGGCGCCACTCGGCCTTGAGCGAGCCGTGGCGCGGCGCCCTCATCGTTGCGACCGTGTTGTTGCTGCTGCAGCTGGTCGGGCAACCATTCGCGCTGTGGAGAACGTTCAAGATCGAAGCCCGCTTCGGATTCAATCGAGTCTCGCCGCGGCTGTATATGGTGGATTTGGCCAAGCAATGGCTGCTGGCGCTGTTGCTCGGCGCCCCGCTGTTGCTGGCCACGCTCACCCTCATGGAACGCGCCGGAGTGTGGTGGTGGGGGTGGGTCTGGCTGATCTGGCTGGCATTCACCCTGGCGCTGACCTGGGCGGCGCCGAAGTTCATCGCGCCGTTGTTCAACCGGTTCTCGCCGCTCACCGACGAGACGCTCAAGAAACGGGTCGAGACGCTGCTCGAGCGCTGTGGATTCGCGGCGCGCGGCGGTGTGTTCGTGATGGACGGATCGCTGCGCTCGGCGCACGGCAACGCCTACTTCACCGGCATCGGGCGCAACAAGCGCATCGTATTCTTCGACACGCTGCTGTCGCGCATCGAGGCGCCGGAAATCGAAGCGGTGTTGGCGCATGAACTCGGACATTTTCGGCTGCATCACGTGCGCCAGCGGCTGGCCGCGTCGGTGGCGCTGACATTCGGCGGGTTGGCGCTGCTCGCTTGGTTGGCGCGCCAGCCTGGTTTCTACAGTGCTCTCGGCGTACCGGAGCCCTCGGCCGCGATGACGCTGCTGCTGTTTGCCTTGACCGTGCCGGTGATGACGTTCTTTGCGACCCCGGTCCTGTCCTGGTGGTCGCGCCGGCAGGAACGGCAGGCCGACGACTTTGCCGTCGCCCATGCCGATGCCGGCAA
>Ga0307476_10000590_pt1 | contig 26726 bp, 19 predicted proteins | sample atmos_gasesECM2C_2_FD_203314 | JGI IMG/M metagenome (GOLD analysis project Ga0307476, IMG submission 203314) | Hardwood forest soil microbial communities from Morgan-Monroe State Forest, Indiana, United States - atmos_gasesECM2C_05 | ecosystem: Environmental > Terrestrial > Soil > Temperate...
GGCGGCCGCCAGCGCCAGGAATAGACGTAACCCCAAGAAACGCCGCGACCACTGCACGCTGTTCAAGTAGGGGTCCACCCCCGAAATGCTCGACGGCATGAAACTCGTGGAGGCGTGAAACGCTTCTGATAAGAGATCCGCGCGGCGCGAGATGAAAATAGCGCAGCCCATGGTCGTCGCGAGCCATTTGTGCGCATCGATGGTTATCGAGTCGGCGCGCCCGATCCCGTCAAGCAAGCCGCGCAGGCGATTCGACGCCAGTACCGCGCCGCCCCAGGCCGCATCGACGTGCAACCATAGCGCCTCTTGCTTCGCGATGTCGGCGCAAGCGTGCAACGGATCGATCATGCCGCCGCCGGTCGTACCGGCCGTCGCAACGATCATGACCGGAACCGCGCCCGCAGCGCGATCATCGGCGATGGCCTTGACCAGCGCCTTGGGGTCCATCCGGCCATAGCCGTCCGTATCCACCAGCCGCAAAGCGCTGCGGCCGACACCGGCTTGATGCGCAATTTTCAGCCATGCAATGTGGCAATCGCGGGATGTGTAGAATTTTGCAGGCCCCGCGAACGCGCGCACGCCATCGGCGGAATATTGGGGATGCGCGGCCGTCAGGGCGCAGATCAGCGCCGTATAGTTGGCCTCGGACCCGCCGGTTGCAAAGTGTCCGGTCGCCGTGTCGCCGAATGCGGCACGGCCGGCCACCGCCCGGATCACGTGGCTTTCCAACGCCACGGGCACCGGAGAAGAGGCTGAACTTGCGAGCTGCGGGTTGAATGACGCGGCCAGGCGATCCGCGCATTGCGATGGGAAGTTGGCGCCTGGATTGAAGAGCCCGAAATAGCGTGGGTTCGACATTTGCACGATGCCATGTTCCAGGCGCTCGATGGCCCATCGCAATGCCTCTTCGAGCGGCTGCGGCTGCTCGAAGTCGAAACGCGCCAGCTCGGCGCGGAATCGCTGCATGTCGATGGTCGGCGCCACCGGGCCGGCCTGAACCCGCCGATGCGCAGCCGCCAGCTCGAGCGTCAACCAATTGCTGACCCGCTCTCGGTCCGCCGCACTGGGAAATAACGCCGGGACCGCGCCCGGCAAGGATTTGTCATTCAAGCCGCGGCGCCGAGTGCTTGATCCAGATCGGCGAGGATGTCGTCGATGTGTTCGATCCCGACGCTCAAGCGAATGCTGCCGGGTCCGACCCCCGCGGCCAGTTGTTCCTCGGCGGACATTTGCCGATGCGTCGTCGATGCCGGATGGCAGGCGAGGGATTTCGCGTCGCCCAAATTGACCAAGCGTTTGAACAGCTTGAGCGCGTTGTAGAAACGCATGCCCGCTTTGAGGCCGCCGTGGATCTCGAACGTCATCAGCGAGCAGGCCTTTCCGCCCAGGTATTTCTGTACGAGAGCGTGGTAAGGATTATCGGCGAACCCGGCAAAATTCACCGATTCGACCCGTGGGTGGGCGCGCAGGAACTCCGCGACCTTGCGCGCATTCTCTACGTGACGCTCAACGCGCAGCGCCACTGTTTCGATCCCCTGTAACAGCAGGAAGGCATTCATCGGCGATAGCACCGCGCCCATGGTGCGCTGATATACGCTGCGGCAGCGGCCAATGAATGCCGCGGCCCCGTAGTGATCGGTATAGACCAGGCCGTGATACGACTCGTCCGGTTGCGTGAACATGGGATAGCGAGCCGCGTGAGCGGTCCATGGAAACCGCCCGCAGTCCACGATGATGCCGCCCAAGGTCGTGCCATGGCCGCCCATGAATTTCGTCAATGAGTGGATCACGATGTCCGCGCCGTATTCCACCGGCCGCACCAGCATCGGCGTCGCCACCGTGTTGTCGACGATCAGCGGCATGCGATGGCGATGCGCGACCGTCGCCAGTGCCTCGAGATCGCAGACGTTGCCCGCCGGATTACCGACGGTCTCGCAAAATATCGCGCGGGTGTTGTCGTCGATGAGCGCTTCAAGATCGGAGGCGCGATCGGATTTCGCGAAGCGCACCTGGATCCCCATTTTCGGCAGAATATGCGCGAACAATGTGTAGGTTGTCCCATAGAGCTGCGGCACCGATATTAAATTTCGGCCGGCCTCCAAAGCATTCAGTGAGGCATAGAACAGCGCCGTCTGGCCCGACGCCACGCTCAGCGCGCCGACGCCGCCCTCCAGTTCCATCACCCGCTGCTCGAGAACCTCGGTGGTCGGATTGCTGATCCGCGTATACCGAAATCCCGGAACCTCCAGGTTGAACAAGGCAGCACCATGCTCGGCGCTGTCGAAGGAGTAAGCGGCCGTTTGGTAAATCGGAACCGCCACGGCCTTGGTCGTGGGATCGGAGTCGAAGCCTCCGTGAATTGCGATTGTTTCCCGCTTCATGCTCGCGAATCGATGTGAGTGATACGCCAGTGTATATCGAACGATGCTGGTAGTCGTGGTATGGTTCGCAATTCGCAAGGTGACCGTTCAATGAGCACTTCGACTCGGCCCGGCGAGGTCGATGCAAAATTCGCCCGCGACGCATGGCTGCGCGCGCTGGCCAAGACCGCGACCATCGGCGAGCGCGGAATTACGCTTCCGGCGCTGATCGATCGCTTGGCCGGACAATTCGCGGCCGCGCCGGCGCTCGTATCCGCGGAAGCCTCGATGAGCTATGGTCAGTTGGGGTTTCGCTGCAATCAATATTCCCGTTGGGGCATCGGCCGCGATCTTAAGAGCGGCGATGCCGTTGCGCTGCTTATGTCCAACTGCGCCGAATATCTGGCGATTTGGCTGGGATTGACGCGCATCGGCGTGGCGGTCGCGCTGGTCAATTCGCAGCTCGCCGGCGAGGTGCTGGCGCATTCAATAAAAATCGCGCGCCCGAAATACTTGATCGTCGGCGCCGATCTTGCATCCCGCGTCGCGGCGATCCGGCCGCGCTTGCCGGCGGCGCTGGCTTGCCGCGTGGTGGGATCGAACTTAGGTTTCGAGCCGTTGGAGCCGGAGCTCGATTCCTCGTCGGGCGAGCCGCTGACGGCTGCGGAGCGCGAACCGCCGCCGATCGATGCCATCGCGCTCTACATCTATACCTCAGGCACGACCGGTTTGCCGAAGGCCGCCAAGGTCAGCCACTACCGGCTGATGCAATGGAGCCACTGGTTTGCCGGCATGATGGATACCCAGCCTCACGATCGCATGTTCAATTGCCTGCCGCTGTATCACAGCGTCGGCGGCGTGGTGGCCACGTTTGCGACGCTGGTCAATGGCGGCGCCGTCGTGATTCGCCCGCGGTTTTCGGCGTCGGATTTTTGGCGCGACGTACGCGACGAGCGCTGCACGCTGTTCCAGTACATCGGTGAATTGTGCCGCTACTTGGTCAACACCCCGCACCAGCCCATCGAAACGCAGCACTGCCTGAGGATCGCCTGCGGCAATGGTCTGCGGCCGGAGGTGTGGGTGGCGTTCCAGACCCGCTTCAAGATTCCCAGAATCCTCGAATATTACGCATCCACCGAAGGAAATTTTTCGCTCTACAACTGCGAGGGACAGCCGGGCGCCATCGGACGCATCCCGGCATTCCTGGCGAATCGCCTGCCCGTGGCGCTGCTGCGGTTCGACATTGAAAGGTCCGAACCGTGGCGCAACGCGGACGGATTCTGCGAGCGTTGCGCCGCGAATGAAGTTGGCGAGGCTGTGGGGATGATGCCCACTGCGGGCGGCGAGCGCGCCGGTCGGTTTGAAGGTTATGCCGACGAAGAAGCGTCGGACCGCAAGGTATTGCGCAATGTCTTCAAGGCCGGCGATTCCTGGTATCGCACCGGCGATCTTATGCGCCGCGATGAGCGCGGGTTCTATTACTTCGTCGACCGGGTGGGAGAGACCTATCGATGGAAAGGTGAAAATGTCTCGACCGCGGAGGTGTTGACGGTGCTGACCGGGGTCCGCGGCGTCATTGAAGGCGTCGTGTACGGGGTTGGCGTACCGGGTGCCGATGGCCGCGCGGGCATGGCAGCGCTCGTGGTCAATGCGGAATTTGATCTGGCGGCGTTTCGCGCGGAAGTCGCCTCGCGCCTACCGCCGTATGCGCGGCCGGTATTCTTGAGAATACTCGCGACGCTCGAGGCCACCGGCACCTTCAAACCGCGCAAGCAGGATCTCATGCAGGCGGGCTTCGATCCGAGCCGGGTGACGGATCCCTTGTATTTCGATGATGTGCGATCGCAGCGCTACGTATCGCTGGATGCGGCGCTCTTTGCCGCGATAGCGGACGGCACGATCAGAGTCTAGTCGTTTCCGTTCGGCGGCAGCGACGCCAAGTAGGCTGCCGCGAGGCGCCTCATCTTCAATTCGGCGCCGACTCGCTGAGTTGCGCGACTGCGTTCGCGATGGGAATTTGCACGATGAGCATGGTGCCGCCGGAGGCCGGTTTTCTAACGTCCAAGCGGCCCCCGAGGGCGCGGACTCGATGGCGCATGGAAGCCAGTCCGTGCGAGCCGATCGCCGTGAAACGGTCTGCCGCCATGCCAATGCCGTCGTCGGAAATGCGCATCAGCAGCGTTTCGTCATCCATGTCCAGGCTGATATCGGCCGTTTTTGCGCGCGAATGCTTCAGAATATTGCTGAATGCTTCCTGTGCGATGCGAAACAACGCGATCGACGCCTCGGATTTGAAGCGCGGCTCCTCCTCAGGATAGGACTCGCTGCACTTAAGGCCGGACGCCGTGCAGGTTTCCTTCATTTGCCAGCGCAGGGCTGCAAAGAGTCCCACGTTATCCAAGAGCGTGGGGCGCAATTCTTCGATGATGCGGCGTTTCAAATCGACTCCCGCGGACAGGTTTTGCTGCACGCGGTTCAAGCGCACCTTCAAATCGGGATCGTTCTTGGAAAGGTGCTGTTCAGCCCAGGAAATATCCATACGCGCACCGACCAGCAATCCGCCGAGCTCGTCGTGCAACTCGCGCGCCAAGCTCGCCTTTTCGCGTTCCGACACATTTTGCAGGTGCGTCGAGAGCTCGACCAGCTCGCGGGTCCGCTCTTCAACCTCGTGCTCGAGCTTGAGCTTCTGATCGCGCAGCTCGGCGTTCAGCGCGGTGCGACGCCGCATATCCAGATACACCAGTCGCGTTGCAACCCCAACCAGCAGCATATTGATGATCGTCCCCAGGAGGGTGATCCAGCGGCTCAGGGACAAGGAACTTTCCCAATGCGCCGCGGCCTCGCGGTGCTCAACGCCTTCGCGATCGCGCAGCCGATCCAAATTGTCCCCGATGATCGCGCCGGTATCTGAACCCACGCTGGTTTTCACCAGCGCGATTGCCGCCGCCGCTCCTTGAGACTTCTGGATCGTCATGATCAACGAAAGGTCCGCCAGCCTTTTGCCGATCAATACTTGCAGGTCGCGCACGCTGCCAAGACTGACCTCCGAGCCGGCATACGCCTGACTCAGATTCTCCAGCCGCGGCTCTACTTCCGTCACCACTCTGTTGTAGGTCTCGATGAAGCGTGGGTCGCCGGTGAGCAGGAATGTGCGCTGCGCGCTGACGGATCGCGCGAGTGCGTTTTGCAGCTCATCGATGCTGTGCTCGCGCGCCGCGGACTTTTGCAGACGTTCGCCTGCCTCCTGTAGGCGCGCCTGCCCCTCTCCCGTGACGAAGAACAACGCGGCGAGAAAACTGATGATAAGAAACGGCGGTACGGCGACGTACCAGCGTCCCAAGCCGTCCAGGGCATCGCTCAAGAGGTTCACGCGATTCATCCTGTCAACAATAACACTCACGGTTCTAGCCGCCAGAAATTGTTGCAATGCGCGTGCCAAATAATCACGGCATCGCCCGCCGCCGCGGAGGAGCCGCTGGTATCGAAATATTGTCAATGCGGTCCGCGAGTTATGAGGGGAGCGGTGCCTTTCGCCGCAAGCCCGGCGCCGAACGGGGCCGCGAGGCAATGTAAGGATTACCGATTTAGAATGTTCCCAGGCTCACCGTATCGGTCACATCGTCCACCGCGAAAGCGACCGGGACGGCCACCACCGGCACGCGCGTCTTGCCTTTCATCCAAGCAACGAAGTCCTCCAGCGGCATGGGCTTGGCGTAGAAATAGCCTTGCGCGATATCGCAGCCGAAGTCGCGCAACCGGTTGGCCGCGGCCGCGCTCTCGATGCCTTCGGCAACCACCTTCAGCCCCAACCCGTGCCCCATCTCGATGGCGGAGCGCACCACCGTGGCGAATTCGGGATCGGACTCGAGGCTTTGGATGAAACTGCGATCGATTTTCATTTCATCGGCCGGCATGCGCGCCAGGTGGCTCAGCGAGGAATAACCTGTCCCGAAATCGTCGATCGACAGACCGACGCCGAGCGCTGCGATGGCTTGCAACATCATCAAGGCGCGCGTCGGATCCTCGATGAACCCGGTCTCGGTCAATTCCAATGTGAGCAGCGACGGCGGAAGTTGATGGCGGCTCAGGAGTGAAGCGACGCGCGAATCGAAACGAGCATCGCCGATATCCTCGGAGCTGATGTTTACGGCTAAATTCAGCGCCAGGCCGGCGCGGTGCCACTGCGCCGCTTGCGCCATGGAATGATCGAGAGTCCAACGCGTCAACCAGCGGATGAAGCCGGTTTGCTCCGCGAACGGTATGAAATCCACCGGTCCGAGCAGTCCGCGCGTTGGATGCTGCCAGCGCAGCAGAACCTCGGCGCCCGCCACGCGGCCGGTGCGCAATTCAATCTTCGGCTGAAAATACAAGCGCAGTTCCCCGTGCTCGACGGCGCGGCGCAACTCTCCCAACAGCGAAAGCTGGTCCCGTGCGGCCGGTTGCAGCGCCTCTTGGTAGATCGCCAGCGCGCGCTTCTCGCGGCGCGCACAATCCAGGGCCAGATCCGCGCAACGCATCACTTCATTGTGAGATGCGGCGCCGTCGACGGTGAGGACCAATCCAAGCGTCGCGCTGATATCGATGGGCTGCGCCGCGACGATCACCGGCTCGGCGAGCGCCAAGAGCAGCGAGGTTCCCCACGCATGCAGCCCCGCGGGGTCGGCGAGTTTGGTGAATGCGGCGAATTGATCGGCGGCAAGCCGCGCAACCGCGGAGCGCACCGAAGGAACGGCTGCAATGCGCGCGGCGATTTCGTTGAGTACTGCGTCGCCGACCGAGTAGCCGAGATGCTCGTTGATGCGCCGGAAACGGTGCAGATTGATCACGGCGACCCCGATGGGCGCGCCGGCGGCCTCGCGCAGCGCTTCACCCAACGCCGAACCGAATGCCGTGCGATTCATCAAGCCGGTCAGCGCATCCTCGTACGCCAAACGCCGGATGGATTGGTCGCGGGTTTGGACCGCCGTCTGCATGAGATGCAGCCCTTCGGCGAGCACGCCGAGCTCGTCGCGGCGCTGCAGGTTGAGCTGCGCGTCATAGGCGCCGGCGCGCATGCGATCAACCGCTTCGGTCAGATCCTGCAAGGGGCGCGTGATGTTGCGAGCGAGCCAGAACGCGGCCAGGGCAAAGGCGACCAGACTGACAGCAGCAATCACGTACAAGACCCTGGTAAGCCGCTCGAACGGCGCGCGCGCATCGGCCAAGGATCGCGACAGCACCGCGACGATCTCGGTGTTGCCGGTTTTCGACAGCTCGATTCGCCGCGTGACCACATCGGCGGTACGCAGGCCGCCGTCGGGCAAAGTGCTGATGACGTCCGATGAGCGGCCGTCCGTGTTGACCGACAGCGTCACTGCAAGACCCGTGACATTTGCCAACTCACGTGCGGCCTTGTCGTCGAACTCGAATCCCATGGCGATCCAGGCCACGGGCAGCGGACTGCGGACCGCCACCGTCACCAATTGGTAGATGCGTCCCTTGTCGACCATCATTCCCGCGGCGCTGTCGCCCGAACCTGCGGTTTCTTGCAACGCCGCGATCGGAAAAGGCGCGCCGGCGGAAAGATGCGTGCCTGAGGCGGCGATCACATTGCCGCTGAGCGAGGTAAGCACGACCATCGCCGCGCCGATGCGCTCGCCGCTATTCTCCAGCGCCGAGGCGAGCGTATCGGTATCGCGCGCGGCGACCGCTTCACGGAATCCATAGTCGGCCGAGACCGCTTGTGCCGCCTGCGTCAGCTGCCGGCGATTGCTTTCGAGCAGGCGCGAGAAGACCATGGTGCCGACGTCGAGCTGCCGCTGGACTTCTCGGCCCGCGCTGTCGCGATTGGTCGCGAGCACCGCGCCCAGCGCAGCCGCCAGCACCGCCGCCAGGAGCAGCAGAAAAGTCACGGCAATTCGCGTTCGCAGTGCCAACGCCTTTCGCTCCCACGGCTCACTGGTAGGCTTGGGATCCCAAGGTTAAGCGGCCGGCCGAATCGGGGCTGTGCGTTTGCTCACATCGCATACACTAAAGCCATGCCCATCGTCCGGCTCGACAAGGTCTCGCTCAGCTTCGGCCTCAAACCCCTGTTGGACAACGTCAACCTGCAGTTGCGCCGGGGCGAGCGCGTCTGTCTGCTCGGACGCAATGGCGAAGGGAAGTCCTCGCTCCTGCAAGTGATCTGCCGGAACCTGTTGCCCGACAGCGGCGAAGTCTGGATTCGACCCGGCGCACGGGTCGCGAGTCTCGCCCAGGAAGTATCGTCCGGCAGCGAGGCCGTCGTCCGCGACGTGGTGCTGGGCGGCGCGGAGCGTGGAGCGCCGCATGACGCGTGGCAAGCCGAGCTGCAGGCCGATCAAGTGATCTCGCGCCTGGCGCTTCTGGGGGATGCGTTGATGAGCGCGCTTTCCGGCGGCTGGCGCCGGCGCGTGATGCTGGGCCGCGCGCTCATCGCCTCGCCCGACGTGTTGCTATTGGACGAGCCGACCAATCATTTGGATGTCGAGGCCATTACCTGGCTCGAAGACATGATGATGGACTATGCCGGGACCCTGCTCTTCGTCAGCCACGACCGCGCCTTCGTACGCCGTTTGGCGACGAAGATTGTCGAGCTCGATCGCGGCCGGTTGCGCATCTGGCCGGGGGGCTACGACGACTATGTCTTGCAGAAGCGCGCCGCGCTCGAGGTCGAAGCCAAGCATGCGGCGCTGTTCGACAAGAAACTCGCCCAAGAGGAAGTCTGGATCCGGCAAGGGGTGGAAGCGCGGCGTACACGCAACGAGGGCAGGGTGCGCGCACTGGAGCAATTGCGGGTCGAGCGCCACGAGCGGCGCGAGCGCATAGGCAACGTGGAGCTGCGCGCGCAAGACGCGGCGCTCTCCGGCAAGTTGGTGTTCGAGGCGCAGCATGTAACGCAGAGCTTCGGCGGCGCGCCGCTCATCCGCGATTTCTCGGCGCGCATCCTGCGCAAGGATCGCATCGGTATCATCGGACCCAACGGTTGCGGCAAGACCACGCTGATCAAGCTGCTGGTGGGCGAGATCGAACCGACCGCGGGAACCATCCGGCGGGGCACCAATCTCTTGCCGGCCTATTTTGATCAGCAGCGCGAGCAACTCAATCCGGCCGCATCCATCGCCGACAATGTGACCGGCGGCAGCGGCGATACCGTGATCATCGATGGCAAGCCGCGACACGTGTCCGGTTACCTGCGCGATTTCCTGTTTCTGCCGGAGCGCTTGAACGCGCCCGTGAGCATGTTGTCGGGCGGGGAACGTAATCGTCTGCTGCTGGCGCGCCTGTTCGCCAAGCCGAGCAACCTTTTGATCATGGACGAACCGACCAACGACCTCGATGCCGAAACGCTGGAGCTGCTCGAGGAGCTGGTGGCCGATTACGCCGGCACTTTGCTGCTGGTCAGCCATGACCGGGCGTTTCTCGACAATGTCGTCACCAGCACGCTGGTGTTCGAAGCGGCGGGTCAAATCAACGAGTATGTGGGCGGCTACTCCGACTGGCTGCGACAGAAACCCGCCGCTCCTGAAGCGCTCGCGGGGGCGGATCGCAAACGCAGCGCGGCGAGTTCGTCCGCTACGGCGACGCCGTCGTCGGCCTCACCTAAGACACGGCGTCTTTCATACAGCGAGCAGCGAGAGTTGGCGCAATTGCCCGAGAAAATTCAACACCTGGAAGCCGAGCAGGAGCAGCTCACCACACTGATCAGCGATCCTAAGCTGTTTCAACACAACCAGGACCAGGCCAGTCAGGCGCTGCGGCGCCTGCAAGCCCTTACAGAGGAGCTCGACGGCGCCTATGCGCGTTGGGAAAAGCTCGACAAGGCGAGCGGCGCAAACAGCGTCTAGCGGCGGCTCGCGGCTGCGGGCGGCAGCTCGCCGGCGCCTGGCGGCGCCTAACGGCGTCTAACGCCGCCTAACGGCGCGGTCTCCCTCCCCTGAGCAGATCGCTGGGATTTGGCAACGCCGCGCCTGCGGCATCGGGGATGACCAAGGAAGAGGCTTGCTCACGCCGCAGTTCCTGCAGTTCACGCATGGTTTGATGCACAGCTTGCTCCGCGGCGGCGCCAAAGTTTTCCACCGCCGCCGCCAATGTGGCGGCATCCAGTTCGAAACTAATGGGCACCGCGCCCATCGGCGTCATGACCTGCGCCTGTCCTACGAATATAACGGGCCGCGTGGCGTCCGGCGCGCCGTCCGCGTTCACGGGTGTCATTCTGCGAATGGTGCCGACTTTACGATCCGTGAATATTTCCTCGCGATAGACCTGCGTCGCGTCCATGGTTGCCTGTCGGCCCTCGTTGGCGGAACTCATCGATGAATACCCCTTAAATTCGATTCGAAAAGATGCAACGGTAGCAGTTTTCGGCCTCGTCATGGAGGCCTGATACGATAGCGCGCTTGGCACACTCGAGCACAGCACCGAAGCTTTCGATTTGGAGCACTCTGTTGGGAGTCGCCCTGTTGGTGCTGGTGACGTTCTGGCTGCACCATTTGCTCGGCAAGTATCACTGGCGCGACATCCTGGAGCGCGTCCAGGCCATCTCGAACACGAAACTGTTGCGTGCAGCCTTTTTCACCTGCGCGGGATACGGCTGTCTGACGCTGTACGATGCTCTTGCCGTGCGCTTTGCCGGTGCTCGCGTGCCCTATCCGCGCGTCGCGCTCATATCCTTCATGGGTTATGCCATTGGGCATAACGTCGGCTTCAACTCCATCAGCGGCGGCGCCGTGCGCTACCGCGCCTATACCGCGCTCGGCCTCAGCGCCAAGCAAATCGCCACCATCATCGCCTTTGGCACCCTGACCTTTTTCCTGGGTGCGGGCGTGCTGCTCGGCGTCTCGCTCTTGACGAACGCGGGAATGTCCGGATCGGTGCTGCACGTTCACGCCTGGTTGGCGCGTGCCGCCGGCGGCATATTGCTCGTGGGGGTATGCGCGTATCTGTGGCTGGTTTGTACACGCCATGCCCCCTTGAAGTTTCGCCAACTCGTCATTCCGGTGCCGAAAGCGCGCGTCGCGTTCGCGCAGATCGGCATCAGTTGTGTCGATATGCTGTGCGCGACCAGCGTTCTTTACGTGTTGCTGCCGCGGGAAGCCGCGATCGGTTTTTTTGCATTCGCCGGCGTCTATCTGCTGGCGCTGGCGGCGGGCGCCGTCAGCAACGTTCCCGGCGGCATCGGCGTCTTCGAGTTCGTGTTGCTGCTGCTGATGCCGGCGGTGCCCGCGGACCGGCTGCTCGGCGCGCTGATCGCGTATCGCGCCATTTATTACTTCGCGCCATTCGCCATTGCGCTGGTGCTGTTGGGGGCGCACGAGGTGTGGATACATCGGGCGCCGGTCGTGCGTCTGGCGCGCGTCGCGCGGGCGTTTTTGACCGCCGTGACGCCGCAGGCGATCGCCATCGCCGTGTTTCTCGCCGGTGCCGTGCTGCTGTTTTCGGGCGCGACGCCGGGTCTGGGCAATCGCTTGACGCTGCTGCGCAACTTCGTGCCCCTCTCCGTGCTCGAGCTGTCGCATCTGCTCGGCAGCGTGGTGGGCGTGGGATTGCTGATCATCGCGCATGGCCTGTACCGGCGCCTACACACCGCGTGGTGGATTACGATTTGGCTGCTGTGCGCCGGCATCTTGCTGTCTTTGCTCAAAGGCTTCGATTACGAGGAAGCCACCATCCTGGCCGTCGTGGTGATCATGCTGGCATCGGCGCGATCGCGCTTTCGGCGCCGGGCTTCGCTGATCGAGCAACATTATTCGAGCGCGTGGATCGCGGCATTTTTTCTGGTGTTATTGATGGCGGGATGGCTGGTGCTGTTCGCCTACCGTCATTTGCCGTACGAGAACGAACTATGGTGGCAATTCGCCTTCGAAGCATCCGCGCCGCGCAGCCTGCGTGCCTCGCTGCTCGCGGTGATGATCGGCGCGGCTTACGGTCTGTGGCGCGTGTTGCGGCCCGCGCCGCCGCGATTTTCCGCCCCGAAAAGCGCCGACTTGGAATGCGTCGCGGCGCTGATCGAGAAGGGCGATTCCACGACGGCCAATCTGGCATTGCTCGGCGACAAGAATTTGCTGTTCAACAAAGACCGCACCGCATGCATCATGTTTCAGTCATCCGGCAATAGCTGGGTAGCCATGGGCGATCCCATCGGGCCGCCGGCGCTCGGCGAAGAGCTGGCTTGGGAATTCCTCGAGGATTGCGACGGCATGGCGGTCTCGCCGGTGTTCTATCAAGTGACGCCGGAGCGCCTGCCGCTGTACGTGGACCTGGGGCTTACCTTGAGCAAGCTTGGCGAAGAGGCGAGAGTGCCGCTCGAATCCTTCTCCCTCGAAGGCGCCGCGCGCGCCGAACTGCGCCAAGCGCAACGCCGCGCCAGCCGCGATGGCGCGACGTTTGAAATCGTCGGACGCGCCGCCGTACCGGCGATACTGCCGGAACTGCGCGCGGTGTCGGACGCCTGGCTTGCGGCCAAGAACACCGCCGAGAAGCGCTTCTCCCTGGGGTTTTTCGCCGAGAATTACATCTCACGCTTCGATGTGGGCCTGGTTCGCTATCAGGGGGCGGTCGTTGCGTTCGCCAACCTGTGGCGCGGCGGATCGACGGAGCTGTCGGTCGATCTCATGCGCTATAACGACGCTGCGCCAAAGGGCGTCATCGACTACATGCTGATCGAATGCATGTTATGGGGCAGAGCGCAGGGAGTCCGTTGGTTCAATCTCGGGATGGCGCCGCTCGCCGGCCTCGAGGAACATGCGTTGGCGCCGACGTGGCACAAGCTCGGCCGCATCGTGCAGCGCTACGGCGAAACATTCTATAATTTTGAAGGCTTGCGCAAATTCAAAGAGAAATTCAATCCCGTGTGGCGGCCGCGTTATTTGGCGGCGCCGGACGGATTGGCGATGGCGGGCGCGCTGCTGGATGTCACGGCGCTGATCTCCGGCGGCGTGCGCAACGTGCTGCGAAAGTGATCAACTAGTCCCTCGGCACAGTGAATTTGAGCGGCTCGGATGGCCCCGAGAGATAGGAAGCTTCGAGGCACGCGAAGAACAGTGCCCCGAAGCTTCCTATCACTCTGGGCTTTCGTGCGGGACGCTCAATCTCACGGTGCTGGAGGACGAGTCTCGAAAGGGCGACCATCGGTCCGGTGGCCACATACGCAGTCGTGGGCCTGAAAGACAGGTTTCGCCCACACTCACTGATGGGGCCGGCTTAGTGATATTTACCGGCTCGAGCACTCGTCAGGAAGGGTAAGAAGACTCAACTCCCTGTTGCCTTCGGGCCTTGAGTATTCTTACACTCCCCGAAGAACGCTACACCAACCGGTCAAAATCACTGGGCCGAGACTAGATAAACTGAGCCTCGATCCTCTGCGCGACCTCGCGCATCTTCGGCAGAAATTGTTCCACTGCCGCTCGTAACGGCACGGCGGTGGCTGCGTAGCGAACCGTGACGGTTGCAAGGACGCGATCCTTGGCGCGCACCGGAATGGCCAGGCTGGTCTCCTCCGAGACGCGCCGCGCGCGATGCGCCATGCCAAATCCTTGAGTGCGTGTTTCGTTGAGCAGCCGCTCCACCTCGATGCGATTGCGCGCCAAGCGGTCCTCCGGCATCGAGGAGCGCGCCAGCAGCTCCAGCAACGCATCGCGCTGCTGCGCCGAGCAGAACGCCAGGTACGCGCGTCCGGCGGCCGAGGCCAACATCGGCACGCGCACGCCGGCACTGTACTGCTCCAGCGCGAGAGGACTTTGACGGTCGGTCGTCTCGCGGATCATCATCGTCGAGCCCGACGGCGTGGCAATCGCCACGGGCCAAATGATCTGTGAACCCAGGGCTGCGAGCAGCGGCTTGGCGATGTGCGCCACCAACGCCTCATCGTCAAAACCGTCCGACAGCGCTCGCACCATGATGGTCGGCCGGTAGCAATCGTCGTGCGCATCGCGTTCAACATAGCCGGCGAGGCGCAGCGTTTCCAATATTCGATAGGTCGTGGTGCGCGGCAGGCCCACGGCCGCGGCCAAAGTATTGATGGCCGCCCGTTCGAGGCGGTTCAGTTCGGTCAATACCTCGAGTCCGCGATTCAAGGCGCGGATTGGCCGGGTTGAATCGCGAGCGATCTCTTCATGCGCTTCGGCTCGTGAGTCAGAATGCGGGGTAACTTGTGCGTGCATCATCCCAATATCCTTAGGGCTTAGGACCGTTTCCACTTACAAAACAACAACCTACGCCGCATCAAGCGTTTCGCGGCGTGTCGGCGCTTCAAATCTGCTGATTCCGTTCCCTCGGTACTGGCGCACGTTCGAGGGACCGAAGTCTCGTACATAAGTACCGCTAGGATGGAATCTGGTTGCTTGGAGCAGCGCGCCCGTTGTTCCAATTCAGGCGGCGGCGCATTCAGTTACAATCCGCGCCGATTTGCCAAAGGACTTTAGAACCGGGACTTTCATGTCGGAACAATACGTAGAAACGGTCATCATTGGCGCCGGCCCCGTAGGACTTTTCCAGATTTTCGAGCTTGGGCTTCTGGGGATCAGCACTCACATCATCGATTCCCTGGGGCAGCCCGGCGGGCAATGCACCGAGCTGTATCCCGACAAGCCGATCTACGATATTCCCGCGTTGCCCGTGTGCGGCGCACAGGAGCTGATCGATCGATTGCTGGAGCAGGCCAGGCCGTTTAAAGCCACATTTCATCTGGGCCAGGAAGTGACCGAATTGCGCGTGCTGGGCAACGGCAAATTTCATGTTGCAACTTCCACCGGTACCCGCCTTACCGCCGGCGCGGTGGTCATCGCCGGGGGGGTGGGCTCCTTCCAGGCGCGGCGCTTGAGTCTTCCCGGCGTCGAGCAATTCGAAGGCAAGACGGTGCACTACCGAGTGAAGTCGGCGGGCGATTTCTTCAACCAGGACCTGGTGATTTGCGGCGGCGGCGACTCGGCATTGGACTGGACCCTTGCGTTCTGCGAGAAGGCGCGCTCCTTGACGCTGGTGCATCGACGCGCCGAATTTCGGGCGGCGCCCGCCACGGTTGCGCGCATGCGCGACTTGGTTGCGGCGGGCAAGATGCAATTCTTGCAAGGCAATGCCGTTGCCTTGCAGAAAGACGGCGAAAGATTGTCCGGGCTCGAGGTGCAAACCGCCGACGGACAGCAGCGCACGATTCCGGTGGATCACGTATTCGCCTTTTTTGGCTTGCATCCGAAGCTTGGACCCATCGCGGAATGGGGCCTGGAGATGGAAAAGCGGGCGCTCAAGGTCGACACCGAGAAGTTTCAGACCAGCATTCCGGGAATCTTCGCCATCGGCGACATCAATTCCTATCCCGGCAAGAAAAAACTCATCTTAAGCGGCTTTCACGAAGCTGCTCTGACGGCGTTTGCGATTCAACACCACCTGTTTCCCGAGAAGCGCCAGTTTTTGCAATACACCACCACCAGCCCGATCATGCAGAAGCGATTGGGCGTCGCCGGTGCGGACTAAGTCCCCGGGTGAATCGATGAATCAGCTGCTCGAAGACTTGATCAGGGTCATGACGCTCGAACGCCTCGAGATCAATCTGTTTCGCGGACAGAGCCGCGACATCGGCAGTCCGCAGGTGTTCGGCGGCCAGGTGCTGGGACAGGCGCTGGTGGCGGCGACCGCGACGGTGGAAAATCGGCAGGTGCATTCGCTGCACGCATATTTCTTGCGGCGCGGGGATTTCAACCTGCCGATCGTCTACGAGGTCGACCGCGCCTGGGACGGCAAGCATTTCGCCACGCGGCGTGTCGTCGCCATTCAGAACGGTCAACAGATTTTCAATATGTCCGCCTCCTTCCAGATTCCCGAGGCCGGCCTGGATCATCAGTTTCCGATGCCGGATGTGCCGCTGCCGGAAGCGCTGCCGGATTTCGCGCAGTATCGCGCGGCGCTCGAAGGCCTGTCGCCCACGCTGCTGAAGATATTGGATCAGAAGCGTCCCTTCGAATTCAAGCCGACGGAGATACCGAATTTTGCGAGTCCGGAGAAAAGACCGCCGTTCAAATTTGTATGGATCCGCGCGGTCGATAAGCTGCCGGACGACGAAGCGCTGCATCGCTGCCTGCTCGCTTATGCGTCCGATTTTCAATTGCTCGATACGGCGCTCAAGCCGCATGCGCTTTCCATGGCCCGCGACAAGTTGGTGATTGCCAGCATCGATCACGCGATGTGGTTTCATCGCAGCTTGAGGGTTGATGACTGGTTGCTGTACGCCATGGACAGCCCCAGTGCTTCGGGTGCGCGCGGCTTCACCCGCGGCAACATATTTGCGCGCGATGGCCGCTTGGTCGCAAGCGTCGCGCAAGAAGGCCTGATCAGAGTGATGTCCTAGGGAGCGAATACGTGTTCAAAGCCGTCATCTGCATCGTCGTCGTTGCCGCGGTATTGATCGGCGGGATGCTGGCGCTGCGCAGCAGCCGCAACAGCGGAATGCCGAGCGAGGATGTACTGAAACGCGCCGCTGAGCGCGCGCGGCGGCAAGCGGCCAAGGACGAAGCCGAGCGTTAGGAGCCTGTCTCCGACGGGTGGCGGTCCGCGCCAGCGCCGGCCGAGGCCTCCCACACCGCGCGCGGCAGCGTGAACAGGTGGCAGTCCCACCAACGATTCTTGGCGCGGCGATGCTTGCGGTACACCGCCTCCCAACGCATGCCGATTTTCTCGAGCACGCGGATCGACGCGGCATTGTTCACATCGACGGTGGAAATCACCCGCTGCGCCCGCAGATCGAAAAATGCCGCATCGACCAGGGCCAGTGCAATTTCGGTCGCGAATCCCTTGCCCCACTGCTCGGCGCCGAGCATATAGCCCAAATCCACGACATTGCTCTCGACCAACGACAGATCGCAGGCTCCGATCAGCTTGCCCGAGGCGATTTCCTCCACGGCCAGCTCGAATCGGGTGCGCGGTAGCTCGCGCTGCGATGCCAGCAGCTCCTCCAGATATTCCGCCGTGCTTTGCTCGTCGCGCGGTCCGAAGAAAAGATAGCGGGTGACGCGTGGATCCGATGAGTAGGCGTGCACGGCCGCGAAGTCGGTCGCGACGAACTCCCTTAGATTCAAGCGTGCCGTGCGCAGCGGCAAGGTTAACTTGCGCACAAGACTTTGCCCGGATTTAGGATGCCTTTGGGATCGAGGGCTTTTTTGAGCGCGTGCATGACCGCAAGCTCAACCGGGTCCGCGCGACGCGCGAACTCCGCGGCCTTGAGCCGTCCAATGCCGTGTTCCGCGCTGATGCTGCCGCCCAGGGACTCGACCAGATCGAACATGGCCAGTTCGAGCGCGTGCGTTCTGCCCACGAACTGCTTAAGGTCCGCCCCGGGCTTTTGACTCAAATTGAAATGCAAATTGCCGTCGCCGGCGTGTCCGTAGGAGACCACGTCGCCTTCGGGAGCCAGTGCCAGCGCGAGCGCGCCGCCTTTCTCGATCAGTGTGGGGATGGCGGATACCGGAACCGAGACGTCGTGCTTGATGCTGGCGCCGTGGAGGCGCTGTGCCTCCGGCACCGACTCGCGCAATTTCCACATCGCCTGTGCTTGAGCCAGCGATGTCGCCAGCATGGCGTCCCTCACGGCAGCGGCGGCCGCCGCATCTTCCAGTTCCGAAGTCAGGAGCGCCGTCAGATTTTGATTCGGGTTCGGCGAACTCAGTTCGATCAGCAGGTACCAGGCGCAATCGAAGCTCAAGGGATTTGCGACTCCCCCGATGTGCTTTACGGTCATTTCCACCGCGATGCGCGGCAGCAATTCGAAGGATGTCACTTGATCGCCTGCGGCGCTGCGCAGCCGCGCCAGCAATTCGAGCGCGTGGCGCGGAGAGTCGATGCCGACCAATGCCGTGGCGGTGTCAGCCGGCACTGGAAACAGTTTGAGCGAGGCCGCGGTGATAATGCCGAGCGTTCCTTCCGCCCCGATAAACAAGGATTTTACGTCGTATCCTGTATTGTCCTTGCGCAGGCTTTTCAGCGCCGAAAGCACCCGGCCATCGGCCAACACCACCTCCAGTCCCAGCACGAGGTCGCGCATCATCCCGTAGCGCAATACCGCCGTGCCGCCGGCATTGGTGGAGAGGTTGCCGCCGATCTGCGCGGTTCCTTCCGATCCTAAGCTCAAGGGAAAAAGACGATTCGCGTCGCGTGCCGCGCTCTGGGCGCCGGCCAGCGTGCAGCCGACTTCGACGATCATCGAATAGTTGGCGGCGTCTATCTGCCGCACCCGATTTAGCCGCTGCAGGGATATGACAATCTGCGAGCCGCTGTCATCCGGAGTGGCACCGCCGCAGTAGCTCGTGTTGCCGCCGTGCGGCACCACCGCGACCTCGTCGCGGTCGCAAACCCTGAGGATCTTCGCGACTTCCTCCACGCTGCGGGGACGCAGCACCAGCGGCGTGGCGCCCTGATAGAGGCGCCGAAAATCGCTGAGGTAGGGTGCCAAGTCGGCCTGCGAGTCCAGAAAATTGCCGGGACCGGCCGCTTCTTTAAGTTCCGCGAGCGTCGCGGAGCTAGGGGGGCGCGGCATGGAGCGCTGTTAGAGCCGCTTGCCCCCGCCGTCGCGGATCGCGGCAGGTACCGGCTTTAGATCCCAGATCACGCCGAAAAACGACATCAGCTTCAGAAGATAGAACGTGGCGTCGAATTCCCACCAATAAAAGCCTTGCCGCGCCGAAGCGGGATAATGATGGTGATTGTTATGCCAGCCTTCGCCCAAGGTAATGATGGCCAACCAGGGATTATTGCGGCTGGCATCGCCGGTCTTGTAGCGCTGGCGACCAAACACGTGCGAGAGCGAATTAATGGTGTAGGTACCGTGGTAGACCAGCACGGTGGAAATAAAGAAGCCCCAGACCAGCATCTGCCATCCGGTGGTGTGAAGCCCCGGCGCAACATGCTTCAAGAGCACGCCCAGCAGAAATACGCCAACTCCCAGAGCCGTCGGCACCACGACATCGAAGCGGTCCAAGAACCGCAGCTCGGGATATTTCAGCAGATCCTTCACGCGCGAAAAATCCGCCGCAAAGTGCTTATGGGACATGAACCAGCCCATGTGGCTCCAGAAAAAACCGTGCTGGACCGGCGAGTGCGCATCTTCAGGCCTGTCAGAGTGGACATGATGATGGCGATGATGTGCCGCCCACCAAATGGGGCCGCGCTGTACCGCCGAGGCGCCCAACATGCCGAAGATGAATTGCCCGACGCGCGAGGTCTTGAAGGTGCGGTGCGAAAAATAGCGATGATAGAAGCCGGTGATGGCAAACATGCGCACCACGTACAGCGCGATCGTCACCGCCAGCGCGATCCAGCTGAATCCCACCCAAATCACCGCCAGACACGCGGCGTGCATGAGAAGAAACGGCAACACCCGGGTCCAATCGATGCGCCTTCCGGCTTCCCTTGGCGCAGGCTCGCGCGGGCGCGTGGCAAAGTCGCTGTTGCCGAACCACCGCGAGAGTTCCTGGCCCACACGCACCGCGGTGGGGGACTCGATCGCGATTTCATTTTCTGGCGTCATGGGTAACCTTAAGTCTTCAGTGCCGCAATTCGTTCGTCCAACGGCGGATGGGTCATGAATAGCCGCATGATTCCATCCGAGCCGCCCGTGTTAATGCCGAAAGCCTGCAGTTGCTGTGGCATCGGCTCTCCCTGACTGCGCTTCAACATTTGTAGTGCATCGATCATATTGGCGGTACCGGTCAAATCCGCGCCGCCTCGATCCGCCCGGAACTCGCGCCGCCGCGAATACCAGCAAACGATGATGCTCGCGAGAATGCCCAGCACGAACTGGGCCAACATCGTGGTCAGGAAGAAACCGATACCCGAACCCTGCCGGTCATTGCGCAGGATCGCTCGATCAACGATGCCGCCGATGATTCGCGCCAGAAAGATCACGAATGTATTTAACACGCCTTGCAAAAGAGCGAGGGTAACCATATCACCGTTTGCGACGTGCGTGATTTCGTGACCCAGTACCGCTTCGACCTGTGTACGCGACATGTTGCGCAGCAGACCGCTGCTCACGGCCACCAGCGCGGCGTTGCGGCGTGCGCCGGTTGCGAAGGCATTCATTTCCTCGGCATCGAAAATGCCGACCTCCGGCATGCCCAAATGAGATTGCTCGGCCAGACGTTTGACGCTGCCCACCAGCCATCGTTCCAGTTCGGACTGGGGGCTCTCGATGACCCGTACCCCCATCATGCGTTTGGCGGTCCACTTCGACAGGGCGAGCGAAATGAGAGATCCGCCGAAGCCAAAAATGGCTGCAAATACCAGCAAGCCGCCGGTGCCGCCCTGCATCAGGTGCACGCCGAATACACTCTCGACAATGAACAGCACCAGGCTGAGCAGCGCGAGCACCGCAATATTGGTCAGGACGAATAAGAAAATGCGTTTCATGGGGCTTCGGAATGGGGAAAAGGGCCGCAATATGGTAACGCGGCTTAGGGCATCGTCGGGACGCTCCGGCTCAATTTCAAGCTAGAGTGTTCGCATGGGCCTCGCCAGGGCAAGACACAGAGTTGACCACCACGCGGACAGGCGCCGCTATGTTGTTGTAAAATAGAAAATTAATCTTTCAGAGTCAGAGCATGCAATATCGGGACTACTACGAAATTCTTGGGCTAACGCGCGACGCCGACGCCGACGAGGTGAAGCGGGCGTACCGCAAGCTGGCGCGGAAATTCCACCCGGATGTCAGCAAGGAAAAGAATGCCGAGGAGAAATTCAAACAGGTGCAGGAGGCCTACGAGGTCCTGCGCGACGCCGAAAAGCGCGCCGCCTACGACCATCTAGGCCGAGATTTTCGCAATGGACAGCAGTTTCGGCCGCCCCCAGACTGGTCGCAGCGATTTGGGAGCGCCGGCGGCCAGCGCTTCTCCGATCTCAACGGTTTCAGCGATTTCTTCTCGAGCCTGTTCGGCGGCGGAGGCTTAGGCGGCGGCAACTCCGGGCAAACCGATACGGACGCGGGTCACTTGGAAGTCACGGTCGAGGAGGCATTTTCCGGCACCAAGCGGCGAGTTGCGCTCAATGAGCACGGTCGCGCCCGTCAGGTCGACGTGCAAATTCCCGCGGGCGTCACGGAGGGACAGCCGCTGCGCATTCCCGGAATCGGTGGTCGCGCGTCGCTGATTTTTCGAATTCGACTTCGCCCGCACCATCTTTACGAGGTGGCAGGCAAGGACATTCACATCGATTTACCCCTGGCGCCATGGGAGGCGGCCTTGGGTGAAAAGGTCGCGGTACCGACGCTGGGCGGAATCGTGGAGCTGAGCGTACCTGCAGGAGCCCAGTCCGGCCAGAAGCTCAGACTGCGTGCCAGAGGACTTCCGGGCAGCCCGGCCGGAGACCAGATTGTCACCATTAAATTGGTGGCGCCGGCCGCGCGCAGCGCCGCGGAGAAGGAAGCCTACGAGCGCATGAAGCGCGATTTTAAATTCGATCCGCGCGCCGGCTGGCCCTAAAGACTGCGCACCGGCCGCAAAGACCGCGCGCCGGCCCTAAAGAGCCCTGCGCGATACTTAAGGGCTGCCAACGCGTAAAATCAGCGCACTCGTAACTTATGGGTGGCGCCGTGCAATACACGCTTCGGATCAATGGAAAGGTTTGCAAGGTCGAGGCAGATCCGCAGATGCCGTTGCTTTGGGTGCTTCGAGATTTGCTCGACATGAAAGGCACGAAGTTTGGCTGCGGTCGAAGCTTTTGCGGCGCCTGCACCGTGCATTCCAACGGCGTCCCGATTCGCTCCTGCGTCACGCCGATATCATCGGTAGGCTCTGCGTCGATCACCACCATCGAAGGGGTTGCCGGGACTGCTTTGGGCAGGTCGGTGCAAAGTGCCTGGTTGTCGGTCGACGTCGTGCAATGTGGTTATTGTCAGGCAGGGCAAATCATGTCTGCCAGTGCGCTCCTGGCGAAGAATCCCAAGCCAACCGACATGGATATTGATAAAGCCATGTCCGGCAACATTTGCCGCTGCGCCACGTACACGCGCATTCGCGCTGCGATCAAACAGGCCGCCGGCATGCCCACCGTCGACAGCCGGGACACGCTGGCATGATGCGGATCAAAGATGCCGCTCGCGCGAGCGGCGAATCGCGTCGCGCCTTTCTGCGTGCAAGCGTCGCCGTCGGCGGCGGGCTGCTGCTGGATTTCTCGCTGCCGGGAGCGCTTCGCGCCCGTGCTTCTTCTGCGGCAGCGAGCACGCTCAACGCCTACGTACAGATTTCCAACGACGGTGCCGTCACCATCGTGTCCAAGAATCCGGAAATCGGGCAGGGCATCAAGACCATGCTGCCGATGTTGATCGCAGAGGAACTGGACGTGGATTGGGCCAGTGTTCGTATCGAGCAGGCACTCAGCGATCCCGCGCGATTCGGCGTGCAATTCGCCGGCGGCAGTCGCGCCACGCCTTTGAATTGGGAGCCGCTGCGGCGAGTCGGTGCGGCCGCGCGCCAGATGCTCATGAGTGCCGCGGCTCAAAGCTGGTCCGTGCCGGTTTCGGAATGCAACACCGAATCCGGCCGGGTCATCCACCGGCCGACTAAGCGATCGCTGACCTATGGGCACCTGGCGTCCAAAGCCGCGACGCTCGCCGCGCCAGACCTTGCGCAAGTGGCGCTCAAAGACCCGAAGAATTTCAAAATCATCGGCAAATCGCAGCCCGGAGTGGACAGTCCCTTGGTGGTCACGGGCAAACCACTGTTCGGCATCGACGTCACGGTACCGGGCATGCTGTACGCGGTATTCGTGAAGTCCCCGGTGTTCGGCGGTAGCGTAGCAAGCGCCAACCTGGATGCGGTCAAAGCTCAGGCGGGCGTGCGCGATGCGTTCATTGTGAGCGGCGGCCCTGTTTTTAACGGATTGGCCGGCGGCGTAGCCATTGTTGGCACGAATTGGTGGCTGGTCGACAAGGCACGCGACACGCTCCAGGTTGTCTGGGAGGAAGGGGCAGCCGCCGCGCAAAGCAGCGCGGGATTTGCCAGGCAAGCGGTGGAGCTTTCGACGCAGCCGCCCGGCGCAAAGCTGGTGGCTGACGGCGATGTGACTCAAGCGCTTGGCGCGTCCGCGCGCAGATTGGAGGCGGCGTACAGCTATCCGTTCATTTCGCACGCAACACTGGAACCGCAGAATTGCACGGCGCACTTTCGCGACGGCAAGGTGGAGATCTGGGCGCCGACGCAAAATCCGGACGCAGGGCGAAAGATCGTAGCGAAGACGCTGGGGTTGACGGATGCGGACATCACCATCCACATGATTCGTTGCGGCGGCGGATTTGGGCGGCGCCTGATGAACGACTACATGGTTGAGGCGGCGTGGATTTCTAAGCAGGCCGGCGCGCCTGTCAAGCTCTTGTGGAATCGGCAAGACGATATGCAGCACGATTTCTACCGCCCCGCCGGCTTTCATTTCTTCAAGGCGGGTCTTGATGATGCCGGGAAATTACAGGCGTTCAGCGATCATTTCGTGACTTTTGGCGAGAATGGCAAGGCGGCACCGAGCGCGGACATGGGCGCTAACGAATTCCCCGCGAAATTCGTGCCCAATCTCGAGCTGGGGATTTCGTTCATGCCCATAGGAGTTCCGACCGGACCCCTGCGTGCACCGGGCAGCAATGGCCTCGCATTCGTATTTCAATCCTTCATTGACGAGGTCGCGCACGCCGCGGGCCAAGATCCCCTGCAATATCGGATCGATCTGCTCGGCGAGCGCCGGCAAGTCGGCGCATTCGACGCCGGGCGCATGATCGATGTGCTGGCGCTGGTCCGCGATAAGTCCGGTTGGACTCGGCGCAAACCTCCTAAAGGCTCCGGCATGGGCGTGGCATTTTATTACAGCCATCTCGGATACTTCGCGGAAGTGGTGCACGCGACGGTGGCCGCGGGCGGCAAGATCACGGTCGACAAGGTTTGGGTGGCGAGCGACGTCGGCAGCCAGATCATCAATCCGACCGGTGCCGAAAACCAGGTGCAGGGCGCGGCGCTCGACGGCATAGGCGAGGCCTTGGGCCAGGTCATTACGCTCGAAAACGGCAGAGTGGTGCAAAGCAATTTCAACGATTTCTTATTGCTGCGCATGAATCAGGCACCTCCGATCGAGGTGCATTTCCTCAAGACGGAGCATCCGCCGACCGGATTGGGCGAGCCGGCATTGCCACCGGTACTGCCGGCGCTGTGCAATGCGCTTTTCGCGGCGACTGGCGTGAGAATTCGCAGCCTGCCGATCGATCCGCAACTGTTTGTCTAGCCGCCGGTCAGCACGTCCTCGCTCAGTACAAAATCGGGCGACATGATCGTGTCGCTGCGCTGCTGTTGCCGCGCATCTTGCACGCTTTGCGGTTTCACGAACACCGCGGAAACATCCGGGTGGCTGTCGCGGATCTGCTTCTCGAGATCGACCACCGCGCGCTCGATGTCCGGTGCCCGCATGTAGTCGAAGAAATCCAAGCTTAAGTAGACCACGATGCTATTCGGCGCGAGATGCACGGTGGCGATGCTGTTGGCGTTGCACACGCCCGGCATCCCCGCGGCGATGCGAATGACGGCATCGCTCAACGAGGGGTCGGCGCGCTCGCCGATGAGCAGCGCCTTGGATTCTTGCGCCAACAGCGCCGCGACGCCGGCCAGGATGGCGGAAATCAACAGGGAAGCAATGCCATCCCAGCGGCTATCGGCCGTCAGGATCGCCGCGGTCGTGCCGGCCGCCGCGACCAAAATGCCCAACACCGCGGCCGAGTCCTCGAAGACCACAATGAATGCCGGCGGGTCCTTCGATTGACGGAATGCCTCCCACCAACTTAAGTTGCGCTTGGACTGCCTGAACGCCCTCGCTCCAACGAACCAGGAGCCGCCTTCGAATACCAAGGACGCCGCAAGTACCAGGTAAATCACGAGCGGCCGTTCGATGGCTTGCGGCTGCAGCAGGCGCTGGATACCCTGGTAGGCTGAAACCCCGGCGCCCACCGAGAAGATCAGCAATGCCACCACGAAGCTCCAAAAATAGAGCTCCCGCGCGTAGCCCAAGGGGTGCAGCCGGTCCGCGGGACGGCTGGATCGGGCGATGCCGTACAGCAGCAGGAGTTCATTGAGCGTGTCGACGAGCGAATGGACCGCCTCGCTCAGCATGGCCGCCGAGCCGGTCATCGCGGCGGCAACGAACTTTGCCGCCGCCACCAGCACGTTGCCTGCCAGCGCTGCCCAAACCGCCTTGAGGGTGCCGCTCGTCGCCATGGCAGATTCTAGCTTGAAGAATCGCCCGGCGGCCCCCAACTTGACCCGTACCAACCCTAAACTGCCAAGGCCATGACGACAGAAACCGAGCCGGCGGCTGCACAAAAGCCGCAAATCAGAGAGTTCCAGGCCGAAACCAAGCAAGTGCTGCGCTTGGTGATCCATTCGCTGTACTCGCACAAGGAGATTTTCCTGCGCGAGCTGATCTCGAATGCCTCCGACGCCTGCGAGAAATTGCGCTTCGAGGCGATCGCCAAGCCTGAGCTTTTGGGCAGCGACGCGCTGTCGATTACGCTGACCCCGGATGCGAGCGCCGGCACCCTGAGCATCAAGGACAACGGCATCGGCATGAGCGAGGCGGAGATCATCGACAATCTCGGCACGATCGCGCGCTCCGGCACCAAGAAATTTCTGGAGACTTTGAGCGGCGATTCCGCCAAGGACGCGCAGCTGATCGGCCAATTTGGCGTCGGCTTTTATTCGGCCTTCATTGTGGCCGACAAGGTCACCGTGCTCACCAAACGCGGCGACTCGCCGGCCGTGCGCTGGGAGTCCGACGGCGAGGGCCAATACGAAATTCAAGCGGCCGACAAGAGCGATCGCGGCACCGAAGTCATTTTGCACCTGCGAGACGAGGATAAGGAATTCCTGGAGGCGGCGCGCCTGCGCCAATTGGTGCGCAAGTACTCCGACCATTTGAGCATCCCGATCCTCCTCAAGACGGGCGATACCGAAGAGACGCTCAATCGGGCGAAGGCGTTTTGGACGCGGCCGAAGTCAGAACTCAAAGACGAGGACTACCAGGCGTTCTACAAACACATCGCTCACGATAGCGAAGACGCCCGGGTTTGGGCGCACAACAAGGTCGAAGGCAACATCGAATATACCTCGCTGTTGTACCTGCCGAAGCACGCGCCGTTCGATCTGTACGATCGCGACCAGAAAGGCGGCATCCAGCTGTACGTCAAGCGTGTCTTCATCATGGATAAGGCGGCGGAGCTGTTGCCGCCGTATCTGCGCTTCATGCGCGGGTTGGTGGATTCCTCCGATCTGCCGTTGAACGTGTCGCGCGAGTTGCTGCAAAACAATCGCACCGTCGAGAAAATCAAAGCGGCCCTGGTCAAGCGTACGCTGGATCTGCTCG
>Ga0307476_10000591_pt1 | contig 26716 bp, 24 predicted proteins | sample atmos_gasesECM2C_2_FD_203314 | JGI IMG/M metagenome (GOLD analysis project Ga0307476, IMG submission 203314) | Hardwood forest soil microbial communities from Morgan-Monroe State Forest, Indiana, United States - atmos_gasesECM2C_05 | ecosystem: Environmental > Terrestrial > Soil > Temperate...
TCAAGAAGGCCAGGCCCAATCATACCGCGAGGTCGGAACATCTAAAAGCAAGCCGCCCGGCGCTCATTCGCACCGGGCGACGTTTTGGTCGGCGATTTCGCCCGGCGGCTAGTGTGCCAACGGGTCAGGCCGGATCTGGATATGGACCGCCATGGGCGTCATGCCCTTGCCGCCCTCCTTGAGCCAAGGCGTGCGGTCGCCTTCCGACGACCACAAGCCGCGGCCCTTCCAGCCGGTGTTCGGATCGTCGATGCGGGCATCCAAACCCTTGGCATAAAACCCGAGCGGGTACGGGATGCGCAGCGAGACCATCTTGCCGTTGACCAGCGCGGCAAAGCCGTCGCTCTCGTTCGCTGTCGAGATCGGCACATTGTTGCCCAGCCCGACCGCGTTGTGCTGATCGACCCAGGTGTAGTAGCTCGCCTCGGCGCTGTTGTCGCCGATGCCTTGGAAGCCGGGGCCCGGATATTTGTAGAACGTCCAGCCTTCCGGGCAATGATCGCCGGTCGCCTTCGGTCCGTTGAGCGGGCCCTTGCACTTGGAGCGGTCGAGGCTGCCGAGATGGCCAGAGGCCAGCGAAACCCAGACCACGCCCTTACCGTCGATGTCGCCGCCGCGCGGGCCGAAACCCGGCATCGGTACGTAATAGACTTCCGACAGCTTTGTCTTGGGATCGAACCGCGCCACGCCGCCTTTGCCGGCGAACACGTTGACCGTGAACCACACTGAACCGTCGACCGGATTCGGCATCACGGCGTAGGTGCCCGACCCGGCGATCCGCATGTCCTTGCTCGGATCGGCCGGCTTGCCCGGCTCGGTGTAATCGTCGAGCTGGCCATTGCCGTTGGTGTCGAGCACGAACGGTGCCCAGCCCTGCGCCTTTTCGGCGCTGCCGGTCTGGTCGAACACTTTGGTATCGAGCCAGCCGGCCAGTTCGCCGCCGCCCGAGGTCCAGAGCGTGTTGTCCTTGTCGAAGCCGAATTGCAGATGGTGCGTGCCGAAGCAGGTATCGATGAAGGTGAATTTCTGCGTCTTCGGATCGAACATTGCCAGCTGGCGTTCATTGCTGTCGATCGGGAACGCCTTGGCATACGGATTGTCCGAGCCCTTGCGGCAGAATGCCGGCGTGCCGGGCGCGTGATTGGTCCCGGTCATCCACAACCTGCCCTGGCTGTCGAACATGTCGTTGTGATTGTCGAATTTGGTGTCCCAGACCTTTTCCATGCCCCAATAGGCCGACGCGGCCATCGGCTTCTCGATCGCCGCATGACCGGGTCCGAGCGCCTCGGGAACATCCGGGCCTTCCGGCGGCGTGATGTAGGTGACCTTCGCGGTCTTCGGATCGAGCACCGGCAGATGGTCGGTGGCGTATTCCGGCGAGCCATACAGCAAACCGTTGGCATTGACCGTCGGGTTGCGCTTGTCGGACGAGATCAGGTCGTGGAGATATTGCTTTTCGTTGCCCCAGTCCCAGGTCGTCACCACGACATTGCGCTCGACGCCCTGGGGCCGCGGCGGCTTGTCAGCCGGCAGCTCGCCCTTGGCGACGCGATCGGTCCAGTCGCCGAAATATTTCAGCGGCACGCTGGCGAACTTGCCCGCCATCGGGTTGACCATCAGCGGCGCCGCTTGGCCGGACTGGATGCGCCGCGCCCAGGCTTCCTCACCACTTTCGAAGTGGCCGAGCTGCGACGGAATGGTCCGTGTCGCCAGCTGGCCGAGTTGATGACAGCCGACGCAGGCCTGGTTCTTGATCGTGGTCAGCCAATCGGCTTGGGTGACCTTGTCGGGAATGTCGCTCTTGCCGTTGAATTGATCCGCGGCCGGAATTTTCAGCATCGCGTACCAATAGATCGCCGGATAATATTGCGCGGCGGCGGCATCGTCGGGCGCCGGCACGGCGGTGAGGTTCAAGCGCTTGCCGGGCTCGCCGTCGGCCTTGGCGGAGTCGATCAGGCCATAGCCGCGCACCCATACTTTATATTTGGCTTTCGGCAGATCCGGCAGCACGTACCGGCCCTGATCGTCAGTCACCACCATCTTGGCGAAACGGGTGCCGAGGTCGTTGGTTTCCGCGATCACCCAGACGCCGGCTTCGGCGCCGTGCGGGCTTTTGACGACGCCGCTGATCGATTTGCCATCGATCGGGACGTTTTGCGCGTTCAAGCGCGCAGGTGTCGCGACCAGGAATGCCGCCACCGCAATCGCCGCCACGCCGCAAAACAGTGCTCGCTTCATGCAGACCTCCCTGAAAAATCGGTGCACGGTGACAAGACCGGCCCGATGCATGTTGTGATTTTGCGCGACTTTGCCCCAGGGGCTACCCACCCGCAAGGGGATTTCGCCGCCGCGATGCCGCCATGCGGCCAGGTCATATGCGGCCAAGTCATTTGCGGCAAGTCATATGCGGCCGGTTCTACGACGGAGCTATCAGTTCGACGTATTAGCGGCGCTGCTCAGCTTGTCGAACAGGCCGGCGAGGTCCTTGCGCACCGTTGCCAATTTCGAGAAGTGGTCGGTGACCACCGATACACGCTCTTCGAGCTCGCGTTTGGCGTCGGTGAAGGTTTTCACGCGCTCGGCGAGGTCGCCGCCCTCGCCCGCTTCGAGACGCGCGATGCGCAAGGCGAGCTTGTCGCGAATGTCCTGCACCTGGGCGATGAGGCTGAGCACGCCGCTGTCGCCGGCTTCGAGCGGAACGAGCCGCGATTGCAGTTCGCCGAGCTTCGTCTTCAACTGGCCGAATACCGTCAGGCGATCTTCGATATCCTTAAGCTCATCTTGCGTCGTCGCCACGAATGTCGAAACGTCCTTGATGCGGGAATCGATGTCGGCTTTGCCGTCGGCGTCGGGCGAGATGATGCCCAGCGCGGTCTCGAATTTTTCCATCAGCCCGTCGATGTCGTCGTGCAGCACGGCGAGCTTGGAGAATTGCGCATCGAGTTGCGCCACGCCGTCGTCGAGCCGCGCTTTGTCCTCGACAAATCCCTTCACTCGCTCGGCGAGCGGGCCTTGCGGCGTGCGCTGGAGCGAATCGATGTCGGCCGCCAGCACATCGCGTGCCTCGCTCAGTTTCTTGACACGATCGGTCACGCCACCCTTTGTCGCCGCGAACGGTGCGAGCCGCGCGCGCAGCTCGGCGTAGGCCTCCTTCAAGTTGGTGACGGTTTTCGAGGCGTTCTCGATGCTGTCACACCGCTCATGGCACTCCCTGACGAACTCCGTCAGCTTCTTCAGGCGAAGGTCGAGCGCCGTCGCGTCGTCGCCGCTGGCGATCTCCGCAAGCGCCCGTTCGACGTCGTTCTGGCTGGTGTCGAGTTCCAGGAACAGCCGTTCGATCGCGCGTCTGTTCTCCAGCACCGGCGCAAGCCGGTCCTTCAGCGCCTGCTGCCGGCCGCGGATGGCGTCGACGCGAGACTGCAGATCGCCGATCTCGTTGCGCTGCTGTTGCACGAGCGCTGTGCGTTCGGCTTCGCCGAGCCGCTGCTGCACCGCGCCGATTGCATTTTCCGGATCGGTGCGGGCAAGATGGTGCACCGCCGCCTCGGCATCGATCTGCGATTGTGCCAGTTCCTTGGCGCCCTGGCGCACGCCGTCGAGCCGCAGCTCAAGCGCCTGCGCCGCCTTGCGCTGGCGCACCAGGGTATCGCAAAGCCACACCGCCGAGGGCAGCAAAACCAGCGGCACCAAGACGATGACCGCCCACGCCACCTTGTCCAGCATGGGCTCGGCTCGCAGCGCCGCAAGCAAGGCGGCGAGATCCGATCCCGCACTGACGATCACAAAACCGACCGCGAGCATAAACAGAACGACGCAGATTCCGACCAACTTGCCCATGCCGAACGCTTCACCCGATGCCTGTCCTGTTTGGTACGACAGCGGCGTCCCGGGCACAAGTATAGGTTCTCGCGTGGACAAGCGCGGCGAAGCTCGTTATGGGGCCAAGACCTTGATAGAACCAAGACCTGATAGAACGGAGGCTCGATTCCGCGCTATCAACGAGGCAAGGAAGGCGCGCGACATGACGAACCTGCGGCACGCCGGAACCGTTTTGCTCGTTGCGCTTTCGGCCCTGGTCGCTGCTACTCATTCGCGTCCGGCGCTGGGCGAAGAACACGCGCCGGCTGCCGCCGCGCCGGCGCATTCAAATTGTCAGCATTCGGCATTCCGCGTCGTCGTCGATGTCGGCCATAGCCTCAATGTGCCGGGCGCGCTCAGTGCCCGCGGCATGCCGGAATATGCCTTCAACCTGCAATTGGCGCAGCAGATCAAGGAGACGTTGGTCGATGCCGGTTTCGACAAGACCGTTTTGCTCATCACCGCCAAACCGCCGCCGGCCGGGCTGTTCGAGCGGGCGATCATCGCCAATCGTCTGCCGGCCGATCTGTTTATTTCGGTCCATCACGATTCGGTGCCCGACAATCTCATTCACACCTGGCAGTACGAGGGCCAGGACCAGCAGTACAATGACGATTATCCGGGCTATGCCCTCTTCATCTCCAACGACAACGCCGACCGCGCCGGCAGCCTGCTCTTCGGCAAATTTTTGGGCAAAGCGCTGCAAGCGCGCGGCTTGCAGTTCACGCCGCATTACACGCTCGCCCTGATGGGCAATCGCCGGCGCGAACTGCTCGATGCCGATGCCGGCGTCTACCGCTTCGACCAATTGGTCGTGCTGCGCTACACCCGCATGCCGGCGCTGCTGCTCGAAGCCGGCTCCATCGTCAACCGGCAGGAAGAGCTGGAGTTGGCGACGCCCGAGCGCCGTACGCTCACCAGCGCCGCCGTCGCCGCCGCGGTCGAGGATTTTTGCGCGGCGCGGGCGCATCCGAAAATCGAGCAAGTGGTGAAACGGCCGACCAACCCGCGCACCGCCAGTCCGGCGCCGCGCTGAGCCGTCACGCCGGCGCGGTTTGGCCGGTTTGACTGCGCCGCAACGCCAACGCGATGATGATCATGAAATTGACCGCACTGACGGCGACGCCGGTGGCAAAGGCCGGCGCGTAATAGCCGAAATGGTCATAGAGAATGCCGCCGATCCAACCGCCCGCCGCCATGCCGGTGCCGCTGCACAAAAGTAGCGTCGGAATGCGCCAATAGGCCTCGCCGACCGGAAACAATTCGCGCGAGGCCAAGACGTTTGCGGGGACAAGGCCGCTGAAGCCGAAGCCGAACAGCGCCGAAACCGTAAACAGTCCGAGCTCGTCCTGGGTGAACATGAACGCCGACAGGCTGAGCGTCTGGCAGGCCGAGCCGACCAGCATGGTGTAGAGGCCGCCGATGCGATCGGACAGCGCGCCCCACACTTGACGGCTCAAGAACGCCGAGCCGAGCAGCACCGACAGCATCGCCGCGCCGTGCACCGGGCTGATGCCGAGGTCGCTGCAAAAGGCCACGAGATGCGCTTGCGGCATCGACATCGGCACGCAGCAGGTGAAGATCGCACACATCTGCAGGGTGAAAACCAGATTGGCCGGCCAGCCCAGGACGGAATTTTGCGTGCGCGCGGCGCTCGTCACCGTGGCGTGATGCGGCGCGTCCGGCGGCGGGCCCAAGACGACGGATGCGGCGGGCACGATGAGAACGAGCTCGATCGCCGCGTAGAACAGCATGGTATGCCGCCATCCGGAATAGGCGATGGCGCGTTCGAAGATCGACGGCCAAATGGCGCCGGCGAGAAAGCTGCCGCTGGAAATCAAGGCCAGCGCCGAACCGCGGCGGCGGTCGAACCAGCGGCTGACGTAAACGTAGGACGGCGCATTGATGCCGCCGATGCCGATCAGGCCGATGAAGAAGCCGTGGCCGGTATAGAGCGGCAAGGATGGCCCCAAGGTCGACAGCAAGAGGCCCGCGGCGATCATCACGGCGCCGCCGATGACGGTCCAGCGCACGCCAACCCGTTCGGCGACACGGCCCATGACGATGCCGCCCAGGCCGGCGCCAACCCAGACCAGCGCGCCGGCAAAGGCCGGGATCGAGCGTTCGCCGTTGACCTCGGCGGCGATGTTTTTCAGCGCCACCACCGTGATCCACGGCGCTCCGAAGGCAACCGCCATGACCCCCAGCACCACGGTCGCGACGACCCAGGACTGGCGCGTCTCTACTGACGGCAGTGATGGCGATTGCAGCATGAATTTCGCGTTGCAGGCGCGCCCGGCGGGGCTGGCTGGAGCCCGGGGTATAGCAGCGCACGGACTTGACTGACCAGAAAAAAGACAGAAATCACTCTTACTTTAATGCATAATCGCATACGCAACCGGGAGGTTTCGCCTATGAAGGCTTGCGCGGCCGCCGCGGCAATGCTGGTGCTGCTGACGATGAACGTTGGGTCGGCGTTCGCCACCGTGAGAATCTCCGACGATCCCGGCGGGCAGATCGGCGATTATCTCAGCAAGTACCATGCGCTGCGGGAAAACGGCGACCGGGTCGAGATCGACGGCACCTGCGCCTCGGCGTGCACGATGCTGTTGGGCGTCATTCCGCATAACCGGATCTGTGTCACGCCGCGCGCCGTCCTGGCCTTTCACTCCGCCTGGACGCCGACGTCCGAAGGCGAGCAGATCAGCAGTGCGGGCAATTATTACCTGTGGTCGAATTATCCGCCGGCCGTGCGCAAGTGGATCATCCAGCATGGCGGATTGCATACGCAGATTATTTATCTGAGCGGGCCGGAATTGGCCGCGATGTATCCAGCTTGCCGTTGACAAACACGACCACCCTTCCGTCTGAGCAATTCATCCTGCCCGGTTGCGATCCTTGACGTTGCTTTCAACGACGAGATCGGCGGAGCTTCGGTTTATTCCTTGCTGCAAAATTTTTTGGTCCGAAAACGCATAATTTTTCTGCCCAAATGAATCACTCAGCCGTGATGGAATTGCGGCGCCGCGGTTCGATCTTCTCGGCAGCGAGCGACAAGGCATTGGGTCCTTGTTGGTTTCGTAACCAGGAGATAAACAATGACCGCCATTTCAAAACTCGCCCTGATCGCCGCGATTGCGGCCGCGGGCATCGCGTCGCCGGCATTGGCCCAGTCGTTCGATCCGGAAGCCGGCAGCGGTAATGTGGTGCCGTTCAGCTATGCACCAATTGCTGCGAAGAACGTCACAGTCGCCGTCCGTCAGACCAGAGGCAAGATGGCGGCGCGTCAGAACGGTCTGCATGCCTTCGCCATGGTTCCGCGCAACGCGGCCGTGGGCAATGCCAACGACCCGGCGCTGACCGGCGGCGGCAGCGCCGGCTACAACCTGATGCTGCAGCAATTCTGAGCCGACGAGACAAAGGGCGGGCACGGGCCCGCCCCCTTTTCGCCAGCTTTGCGCTTCCCCCGCCAGCGTCAGGCGTTGCAAAAAATCCCTCCGGATCCGGGAATAAACGGCTCATCCGGCCGATATGGTCCATTGAAGCCCCCAAAAGCCACCGCGGCCTTTGGGCCATTGGCTTCATGGGAGAACGGCAAATGAGCGATTTCGACCGCGACGATGGCGTCAACCGACGCAAAGTTCTCGAATGCATGACCTGGGTCGGCACCGGGGTGCTGTGGACCATTTCCGGCGGCGTGCCGCACTCGCTGGGCATCATGGGCGAGGCCATGGCGGCCGACGCGAAGGGGCTCACCTTCCTGCAGATCAGCGACAGCCATGTCGGCTTCGACAAGCCGGCCAATCCCAATGCGCTCGGCACGCTCGAGGAAGCCATCGGCAAGGTCAATGCGCTGCCGCAAAAGCCCGCCTTCATGATCCATACCGGCGACATCAGCCACTTGTCGAAAGTGTCCGAATTCGACGACGCCGACCGCATCATCTCGCAAAGCAAGCTCGACGTGCATTTCGTTCCGGGCGAGCACGATTTCCTCGACCCGGAACAGAAGCTTTATCGCGAGCGCTACGGCCGCGGCACCAAGGGTGCCGGCTGGTACAGCTTTGACGCCAATGGCGTGCACTTCATCGGCTTGGTCAACGTCGTCGATCTCAAGGCCGGTGGCCTCGGCAATCTCGGCAACGATCAGCTCGAATGGCTGGAAGCCGACGTGAAGAGCCGCTCCGCCTCGACCCCGATCGTTTTGTTCGCCCACATCCCGCTCTGGACGGTCTATCCGGAATGGGGCTGGGGCACCCAGGACGGCGCCCAGGCGCTGTCATACCTGAAAAAGTTCGGTTCGGTGACGGTGCTCAACGGCCACATCCACCAGGTGATGCAGAAGGTGGAGGGCAACGTCACCTTCCACACCGCCCGCTCCACCGCGTTCCCGCAGCCGGCGCCGGGCGCCGCGCCGTCGCCCGGCCCGATGAAGGTCGAAGACGACAAGCTGCGCACCATGCTCGGCACCGCCAGCATCACCTTCAAGCAGAACGAGCAGCGGCTCGCCATCATCGACACGCCGCTGAAAGGTTGAAGGGCAAGACGATGGTGCGAAGTGCAATCAGCGCGGCGCTGCTCGGCGCCGCGGTTGGATCGGTGTTGGCCGGCGGTGTTCTCTTCGCCAGGGCGCAAAGCCCGGCGGCAGCCGCCATCTCGATCGACAACTTTACCTTCAATCCGCAGTCGCTGACCGTGAAGGCCGGCACTACGGTGACATGGACCAACAAGGACGACATCCCCCATGGCATCGCCGCGACCAACAATGCCTTCAAGCGATCGCAGGCGCTCGATACCGACGACAGCTATTCGTTCACGTTCACCACGCCGGGCACCTACCAGTATTTCTGCTACGTTCACCCGCACATGACCGGAACGATCGTGGTACAACCGGCAACAGGCGGCAACACTACGCAGTGATGCTCGATCGGTTGCATCAGCAAACGCCGACGGCATCGTGGATGTCCGAGCGCGATACCATGGCAGGCGATGCTTGTGACGAGCATGACAGAGCGCGGCGCTTTCGCGACGCCGCGCTGCCTTGTCTCGACGACGTCTTCACGCTGGCGCGCTATCTCATGCGCAACTCAGCCGACGCCGAAGACGCGGTGCAGGAATGTTATCTGCGCGCGTTACGCCATTTCGACAGCTATCGAGGGCCGGCGATGAAACCGTGGCTGCTGGCGATATTGCGAAACATCTGCAACGCCGAATTCGCGCGGCGCGGCAGACAGGAAGCGCCGGCCGATTTCGCCGACGACGAACAGGCCGACGCAACGCCGCCGATCTGGCAGGAGCCACAAGCCTCGCCGGAAACCGCACTGCTGCGCCGGCAGGACGGCGACACGATCCGCCGGCTCGTTGCCGCGCTGCCGCAGCCGTTTCGCGAGGCCATCGTCATGCGGGAGGTCAACGACTTGTCTTATCATGAGATCGCCGAGGTCGCCGGCGTGCCGGTGGGCACCGTAATGTCGCGGCTTGCCCGCGCGCGCTCGATGCTGCGTTCGGCATGGACCGTGGCGGAAGGGGCTGCGCCATGAACTGCGCGGACACCGAAATCATGCTGCATGCGCTGATCGACGGCGAGCTCGATGCCGGCCATGCCCGCGACGTCGAGATGCACGTCGCCGCCTGCCCCGACTGCGCCGAGAAGCTCGAGGCATTCCGCGCCATGCGCCAGGCAATGGCGCAAGCGTCCCTTAGGGAAGCCGCACCGGCGCATCTGCGCGCCCGCATCGAAGCGATGCTGGCGGTGCCGGCAGCGACAAGCTCCACTGCCTCCATTCCGCGCCGATCTTGGTTGGCATCCATACGCGAATCTTGGAAAAATTTCTTCGGCGGCTTCGCTGTCGGCACGGCGTTGTCGGCCGCCGTGGCGGCGAGCCTCGTCATTGCTGTCGTCCGCAGCGACCAAAATCAACAGATCGCGGGCGACGTCGTGTCGGCGCACTTGCGCTCGCTGCAGGCCGGTCATCTGACCGACGTCGAAACCAGCGACCAGCACACCGTCAAGCCGTGGTTCAACGGCAAGCTCGACGTCGCGCCGCCGGTCATCGACCTGACCGCGCAAGGCTTTACCCTGATCGGCGGTCGGATCGATTACATCACCGGCCAGCCGGTGGCCTCGATCGTCTATCGCCGGCGCAAGCACGTGATCAATCTGTTCGTCGGCGAGCCGTTGGGCGCCGCGATCCGCGGCGTCAAGGACGAATCCATACAGGGCTTCAACATCCGCCATTGGCGCGAGGCTGGCCTCGACCTGTGGGCGGTCAGCGATATCGATGCCGGCGAGCTCGATGAATTCGGCCAAAAATTCACCGCCGCGCTGCATGCGCCTGGACCGCCCTAAACGCCAACAGACCACGACCCGCTCGGCTGCGGTGACCAGAAAATCCGGTTGAACGCTCGATCGGTCACGCATAAGCGACAAAATCGGCCTATATCGAGGACTTCTGACGTCGCGCCATTTGGTGCCGCGAGCATGATTTGCATTGTTCTGATTTTAGTCCGGCGGGTCTATATTGTGGCCGGCGCGGCGGCGGCTCACCGGCAGACGGAAAGCATCGATGCTTCGAAATTTTGCCACGGCGGGCTTGCTCACATTGCTCGGTATTTGCATCGGCGCTCCGGCATCGCAGTCGGAGCCGCGGACGGTGACGCTCGATCTGTTCATGATCGACTACAAATTCATTCCCAACCACCTGACCTTCGAGCGCGACGTGCACTACCGGCTGCACATGGAAAACCGCGGCAAGGAAACCCATGAGGTCACGGCGCCGACATTTTTTGGCGCCACCGATATCGATAATCCCGAGGTGCTCAATCGGGAGCACACCGAGATCGTGATGCAACCCGGCGACACCAAGGACCTGCTGCTGACGGCGCACAAGCCCGGCACTTACGATTTGCGCTGCTCCGATCACGATTGGAACGGCATGGTCGGCGGCATAACCGTCGAATAAACGCCGGCCCTTTGCGCCGGCCGTCGTCCGAAGCCCAACCGCCGGCGGCAGCCACTGTTCTGGGCAAGACGGTGAAAAAAATGCCGTATCCTGCGGCGGGCTATCCGAGCCGGCCGGCACAATGGCGGCCGCAAAAGACCCATAACGGGCAACGAGATACCCGCCGGCACTGCGTCCGGCCGCGACTAAAGACCCGTCAAGGCCGCGCTTCGCGGCAAAGCGCCTAAAAGCATTTTGTCGCGGCACCAATTTTGCTTGAGTGCATTATCGGAGGGGCGCTTTCGGGCGGGCTTCACAGGAAGACCTTGGGAAGACCTTGGAAGAAAGGAGTCGCCGATGTGTGACTTTAGCCTTCAAAGCGTTCGGTCACGGCCCGCGCAAGTGGGTGACAAGCTGGTAACGCAAGACTTCGGCACGGGAACGCGCGGGTTCGCCGCAGCCGATGACCGCGGCTTGGCAGTGTGTGTCCTGCCGGGAACTGAGCTGGCCTTCGCCGGCGATGTGGCGTGTCTGCCAGCCGGCCTGCTCGGCTGGAAGACCAAGACCATCAACCACCAAACCGCCATCTTCCGTCAAGTCAACAGGGACAAGATGGCGGCTCACCACGATGCGCTGGAATTTCCCGATGGGCGCATCGTGCTGCTGACATTGTTGTGCGAAGGCCAAGCGGCCACCGTGCTGCAATTGCCGGCTAAGCCGGCAACCGCGGAAGAGGCTCGGGACCAGGAACGGGTCAGTTACGTCGGCTGAGACGCGCTGGTCCGGTCGGGTTGCAATCGCAAACGTGAAGAGCCGGCTGCCATGGTGGCGGCCGGCTCTCCGGGGTTTTATTGCCTCACGTTGTCGGACCGGGCGATCGATCGGCGAAACAGCTCACGCTTCGGTCCACGATCTTCTGGCTATCGGCGATGAAGTGGCGGCCGTTTTCACTGACCATGCCCATCCACTCGCTCAGCCATTCCTGATACGCCGAAAATGCGGCCGGGACCGTTTGTGCCGCGGTCAACTTATTGGGCAAATTAAGAGCCAATTCCGCCTCCGAGGCCGCGCGCTTGAGCCAATCGCGGCCGACGTCGTGGAGGACCTCGAACTTCTCCATCTGCAGGCGAAGCGCCGCCTTGACATTGCGCGGTCCCATTTCACCGAAGAGCGCGTGTGATGGGCTCGCCTTCGTGGATGTCTGGTTATTGGAACGCTTGGCGCGAGCGCTCTCGTCGCGAGGATTTGCAGTGTTTGTCACGTCGTCTTCATAGGGCATAGTGGGCTCCCGCTGCTGATCGCGATATCGGAACCTGCGCGCCACCGGCACCTTCGTACCGACAAGCCGGGTGGCGCCCACCCTCAATAGTCTTATTATACGTCATGCGCGTTGACATTGCAGGCGCAATGCCCCGAGGAACAGCAATATTGCGTCCGCGTTTTGTCACAAGTCGGTGTATCGGAGCGTTTCAGAAGCGACCGCTTTTGCGCGAGATAACATTGTGAACCGCGATTTTCATCGCATGAATTCCGCGCCATGAACGACGCGACCAAGGAAACTCCAATCGAGCCCGCCGTTGGCGCGAGCGCTGCGCCGAGCCCGCAAGGCCAACCGCCGACCACGCGCTCGCTTTTCGTCAAAGTCTTCCCCTCCATCATGCTGCCGATGTTCCTTGCGGTTGCGGATCAGACCATCGTCGCCACAGCGCTCCCGGCCATTGCCTCAGGGCTGGGCGAGATCGAGCGCGCGTCCTGGGTGGTGGTGTCGTATCTGATCGCCAACACCATCGCGGCGCCGGTCTACGGCCGGCTCGGCGACACGTTCGGCCGGCGCGGGATGATGATCTTTGCGCTCGCGATCTTCATGCTCGGATCGGTGCTCTGCGCGTTGTCTCCCAATATCGAGTTCCTCACCGCGGCCCGCGTTCTGCAAGGTTTCGGAGGCGGCGGCCTGATGACGCTGTCGCAGGCGCTGATCGGCGAGGCCATTCCGCCGCGCGAGCGCGGCAAATATCAGGGCTATCTCGCCGGCATTGCGGTCACGTCCAGCACCTTCGGCCCGGTGGCCGGCGGCTATCTCACCCAGGCATTCGGCTGGCAATCGGTCTTCCTGATCAACCTGCCGCTTGGGCTCATTGCCTTCTTTCTGGTGCTGCGGCTGGAGGCGCGCCCCGGCGATCGTCGCCGCACCACCTTCGATACGCCGGGCCTGGTGCTGTTCATCCTTTTCGTCAGCCCGGTCATTTTGGCGCTCGAGCAGGTGCAGCGCATGGATACGCGGACCTTGCCCATGGCGTTCGGGCTATTGGCCTTCGGCATATTCGCGCTGGTCGCACTGTTGTGGCAGGAGCAGCGCAATACCGCGCCGCTCTTGCCGCCGCGGCTGTTCCGCAACCCGTCGGTCTGGCGCAGCGATGGGCTCGCGGCCTGCCACGGCGCGGCGCTGGTCTCCCTGATCACGTTCCTGCCGATCTATCTGCGCGCCGTGCGCGGCGCGTCGCCGGCGGAAACCGGCCTCTTGCTGCTGCCGCTGACATTCGGCATCGGGCTCGGCTCGCTGATCACCGGCCAGCTCGTCTCCAGGACCGGACGCACCGCCATTTATCCGACCTATGGGCTGGCTGCGGCGACGGCGGGATTGGCCTTCCTCGCCTTCGGCCTGTCGTACTTGAGTCTCGGCCAGATGCCGTGGGTGTTCTTCTTCATTGCGGTGTTCATGGGCAGCGTCATGGCCGTGGTGCAGATCACCGTGCAAACCGAAGCCGGACCGCGCATGCTCGGCACCGGCGCGGCCATGGTGCAGTTCTCCCGCTCCGTCGGCGCGGCATTCGGCACCGCCGCGGTCGCCGCGATCCTGTTCTCGATCCTCGCAGCCACCGACCGCGACACCGCAAGCCTGTTCGGCGCCATCATCGACCAGGGTCCCGATGCCATCGCGACGCTGCCGGCCGCGCGGCAAGCCATCATCCAATCGGAGATAGCCGACGCGTTTCGCGCCGCCTTCCTCACCATTGCGCTATTCACCGCGGCCGGCACTTGGTTGGCCTGGTCGATGCCGCGGCGCCGCCTGTAGCGGACGCCAGGCATTGCGGCGCGTGCCGACACACGGCACACTTGCCACAATAAGAAACTAAGACATGACCAAAATCCTGCTGATCCGTCACGGCCACGTCGAAGGCATCAAGCCGGAGCGCTTTCGCGGCCGGGCTCCGCTCGACTTGACTGCGCGCGGCCGGGACGAAGCACAAGCAGTCGCGCGGCGCGTTGCTGCCGCATGGCGACCGGCCAAGATCTATATCAGCCCGATGGGCCGCTGCATCGAAACCGCTGCCGCCATCGCCAAGGCCTGCGCCGCGCCGACGGAAGTTTGCGACGATCTCACCGACATCGACTACGGCGCCTGGCAGTTCAAAACCTTCGACGAGGCCAATAGCGATAATCCGGCATTGTTCGCCGCGTGGTTCGCAACCCCGCTTCTCATCCGCTTTCCAAACGGCGAATCGTTGCAGGACCTCGTAGCGCGCGCCGCCAATGCGTTGCGGATTGTGCTGGTCCGCCACCCCGACGACACCATCGTGCTGGTCGCCCATGATAGTGTGAACCGCGCATTGCTGATGCAGCTCCTCGATCAGCCGCCGTCGGCCTATTGGCGCCTCGCGCAGTCGCCGTGCTGTCTCAATGAGATCGACGTCACCGCAGGCAAGATCAGCGTGCAGCGTGTCAACGAGACCGCCCACCTGGAGGCTTTGCCGCGATGAACTTCGTCGGCCGCTCGGTCACGCGTCTCGAGGATCGGCCGCTCGTCACCGGCAATGGCCGCTTCGCCGCCGACGTCTCATTTGCGCATCAATTGCACATGCGCGTGGTTCGTTCGCCTCACGCCCATGCACGTATCCGCGCGATCGATGCGGCCGCGGCACGCGGCGTTCCGGGCGTCGTCGCGATCTGGACCGCGGCGGACGTCGCCGAGATTCCGCCGATCGATTTTCGCCTCACCCGCATCGAGGGGCTTGATCCCTATCGCCAGCCGATCCTCGCCACCGATCGCGTGCGCTATGTCGGCGAGCCCGTGGCCGCCGTCTTCGCCACCGATCCTTATGTCGCCGAGGACGCGGCCGACCTCGTGACCATCGAGGCGGAGCCGCTACCCGCGCTGACGGAGGCCGACGCGCCGCCCCGCGCCTTCGATGCCGGCCATTCGACCGAGGTCGCCTTGGTCCGCAAGAGCTTTGGCGACGTGGAGACGGCATTTGCCGATGCCCACGCCGTCGTCATGCTCGATCTAAAGATCGGCCGCCACAGCGGCGTGCCGATGGAGACGCGCGGCGCCATCGCCCGCGTCGCGCGCGGCATTCTCGAGCTGCACGGCGCCGCCAAGGTGCCGCATTGGAACCGCGACGCGCTGGCCCGGATGCTCGGCCGCGAGCCGTCGAGCATGCACCTGCACGAAGGCCATGTCGGCGGCGGTTTTGGCGTGCGCGGCGAAATCTATCCCGAGGATGTTCTCACCTGCCTCGGCGCGCTGCGGCTGGGCCGCCCGGTGAAATGGATCGAGGATCGCCGCGAACATCTCATGGCGGCCAATCAGTCGCGCCAGCAGCATTTTCGCGTCCGCGCCGCCGTCGACGCGGATGGCCGCCTGCTCGCCATCGACGGCGAATTCTTTCACGACCAGGGCGCCTATGTGCGCACCCACGCAGCCACTGTGCCCGATCTTTCGGCCGCCATGCTGCCCGGTCCCTATCGCATGGCGGCCTATGGCATGGTCGGCCGCATCCGGCTCACCAACAAGACGCCGTGCGGCACCTATCGCGCACCGGGCCGCTTCGAGAGCACGTTCGTACGCGAGCGGCTGATGGATGCCATCGCCGCAAAACTCGAAATCGATCCGGTCGAAATCCGCCGCCGCAATCTCATCGCCAAGAGCGAGATGCCTTACGTCCTCGGCTTCGACACGCTCGGCACGGAAATGACCTACGATTCCGGCGATTACGCCGGCTTGCTCGACAAAGCCTTGGCGGCGGCCGGCTGGAACAAGCTGCAAGAGGACTTGCTACGCCGCCGCGCCGGCGGCGAAAGGGTGGGCGCGGGATTGGCCGTCTTCGTCGAAAAAAGCGGGCTCGGGCCGTTCGACGGCGTGCGCGTGACCGTCGATGCCAGCGGCGCCGTCGAAGTCGTCACCGGCGCGGCTTCGGTCGGCCAAGGCGTCGAAACCGTGGTCGCGCAGATTTGCGCTGATGCGCTCGGCGTCGACTATCGCCGCATCAACGTCGTGCACGGCCAGACCGATCGCATCGCCTATGGCATGGGCGCCTTCGCCTCCCGCGTCACGGTGATGACCGGCGAAGCCACCCGCATCGCGGCCACCAGAGTGCGCGACAAGGCGCTCGCCGCCGCGGCCTCGCTATTGCAATCGGCGCCGGAAACGCTCGACATCATCGACGGCAAGGTGGTGCGCAAGGGAGCGCACAAATCCGCAACGCAAGGCCCGTCGGTGACGCTCGGCGAAATCGCCCATGCGCTGGCGCCTGCGGCGAAACTCCTCGGCGATGCCCAGCCCGGCCTTTCCGCCGAAGGCTGGTTCGAGTCGCACCACATGACCTATCCTTACGGCGTGCATCTCGCCGTGGTGCGCGTCGACCGCGACAGCGGCGCCGTCATCGTCGAGCGCTATCTCGTCGCCTATGACGTCGGCAAAGCCGTCAATCCGATGCTGGTCGAGGGCCAAATCGCAGGCGGCGTGGCGCAAGGTCTTGGCGGCGCGCTGTTCGAGGAATTCCTCTATGACGCGCGCGGCGAGCCGCTGGCCGTCAATTTCGCCGATTATCTGATGCCGACGGCGCGCGAAATTCCGCCGGTCGAGATCTTGATCAGCGAGGACGCGCCGAGCCCGCTCAATCCGCTCGGCCTCAAAGGCGCCGGCGAAGGCGGTGTCAATCCCGTCGGCGCCGCCATTGCGGCGGCGATCGATAACGCGCTCGGCATGCCCGGCGCGGTGAAAGAGCTTCCGGTCACGCCACAGCGTCTGCGCGCGCTGCTAAGGCAGTCCGGCTGACGCTTATTTGTTCTTCGCCGCCGCGGCGAAGATGGTCTTCACCGTCGCGTTCAGATCCGGTTTCGTCGCCGACAGGTCCTCGGCGATGCTGGAAATTTTTGCCAGCATCGCCGCCTGATCCGCCTCGGGCAGGTGAATCGCGCTACCGCCGGAATCCTTCCAGACTTGACGTTGCGCGTCGAAAAACTGGTCGATGAACGACAACGTGTCGAGCGACGTCTTCGTTGCGTCGTCGCGCACGATCTTCTGCAGATCGGCCGGCAAGCCGTCGACCCACTTCTTGCTCAGGACGGTGATGGAACTGACATAGGGCTGGTCGGTCTCGACCACGTATTTCGCCGCGTCGATATAGTGCAAGGTCGTGTACTGGGTCATGGTGGTGAGCGAGCCGTCGATGGCGCCCTGCTGCAGCGCCGGCAGCACGTCGGCGAGCGTCATCGCCACCGGAGAGGCGCCCATCCGCTTGATCATTTCCAACTGGAACGGCGAAGCAAGCACGCGGATCTTCAGGCCGGCGTAGTCAGACAGATGCTGGATCTGCTTGCGGGTAATGATGGAAGACGGCCCGATCGGGAAAATGCCGGCGCCGACCAACCCCTTGTTGGCGCCCAAGCCCAGCATCAGGCCGGTCACCGTGGGATCCTTAATGGTGCGCTCGTACTGCTCGCGGCTGGTGAACAGGCCGGGCGAGCTCATCGCCTCGTAGCGTTCGTCGACGCCGACCAGAAATTCGGGCGGCCCGCACCAGCCCTGGATCGACGCGAACTGCACGCCCTCGATCTGCCGCGGAATGGCGCCGAGCTGGCTCGCCGGATAAATCTCGCCTTTGATGCGGCCGCCGGAATCCTTTTCCACCGCGGCGGCGAAACGCTTGAGCCACTCGTGCTGGGTGTCGTTCACCGTGGCGGTGGAGAGCTTCATGGTGATGGGGGCTTGCGCGGCAGCCGGCGACGCCTGCAGCGCCGCAAAGCCGGCAATAGCGACCGCTACGCCGATCGTCCGAACGGCCGCTCTTTGCTTTCCAGCCATGATTTCCCTCTCTCCTGCCCTGCGGCGCGGATAGTGCCGGACCTTGGCAGCCCGATCAATGGACAGCGTGCCACAGTGGCCTGGCCGCAACGTTAAGTATCGGCGGCGATGAAATGCGTCACCTTGGGCGCGCCCTCCAGCGAAAACTTGTGCACCGCCTCCTGGACCAGGCGATCGGCGTTGGTGACGCGCTCGTGCTGGCGCAAATGCTCCATCCATGATTCGACGAGGAAGATTTCGAGGATGCGGCCTTCCTCGGCGGCGTCCTCGTACACGCCCCAGCGATAGGCGCCGTCGCGTCGCCGCTCAGGCTCGAGCCTAGCGAGCGCGTCTAGAAACGCGTCGCGGTCCTGCGGCCGGATGCGGTATTCGACCGTCACCAGGACCGGCCCGCGATCGTGCTCGATCTCTCGCGCGGTGATCGGCGCCGGCCAGTGCATGGACGGCGTCATGTCGGTGCCGGCTGCGGTTTGCAGCTTCCAGCGCCACGTCAGCGGGATCGCGGCGATAGCACCGGCCGCGGCAAGAAAGTGTGCCGCGGGCAACCCGACCCGCGCCGCGACCTCGCCCCAGACCGCACTGCCGAGCGTCAGGCAGCCGAAAAATACCGTGGTGTAGAGTGCGAGCCCGCGCCCGCGCACCCAGTCCGGCAGCGCCACCTGCGCCGATACGCTCAATGTCGCCAATGAAGCGATCCACGTCGCGCCGGCCACCGCGCTGGCCAAAAGCGCAATCGCGGGCTCGCGGGCAACGCCATAGAGCACCAGCGCCAGTGCCTGGCCGAGCGCTCCCATTGCCATGACCCGGTCCGGACCAAGCTTCGCCTTCAGCCATGGCAACAAAAACGCGCCGCTCACGGCGCCGGCGCCGATGACGCCGAGGAGAATGCCGTAAAATTCCGGTCCGCCCGCGATCTGGGAACGCGCAATAAGCGGCAGCAGCGCCCAATAGGCGCTGGCGAACAGAAAAAATCCGGCCGCACGCACCAATGTGGCGCGCAGATGCGGATTGTGCCGGGCGTAACGAAGACCGGCGGTCATCGCTCCGCCGAAATGCTCCGCCGGCAGCAGCGTGCGCACCGTTCGCTTCTGGCGCCACCACAGCAAGGCGCCGACGATGCCGAGATTTGAAATGGCGTTGATCCAGAACGGCGCGGCAATACCGATGGCCGCGATGGTTGCGCCGCCGAGCGCCGGACCGATGGCACGCGAAATGTTGACGCCGACGCTGTTGGCGGCGATGGCCGGCGGCAAATCTTGCTTGGGCACAAGCTGCGGCACGACGGCTTGCCAGGCCGGAACCGTGAGCGCGCCGGCGGCGCCGATGAGGAAGGTGAACAGCAACAGATTGCCGGGCGTGGCCCAGCCCAACCCGACCATCACCGCATAGATCGCCGACACCACCGTAGTCAGCGCCTCGACCACGATCAAAAATTTGCGTTTGTCGAAAATATCCGCGAGCGCGCCGGCCGGCAGTGCGAACAGGCAGATCGGCAGCGTGCTCGCCGCCTGCACCAGCGCCACGATCAACGGATCGGGATTGAGCGTCGTCATCAGCCAGCCCGACGCCGCGCTGTACATCCAGCCGCCGACATTGGACACCAACGTCGCCGTCCAGATCACCGCGAACACCGGATGGCGGAACGGCGCCGCGAAGGCTGCCGGTGAACTTGCGCCCGCCGCGTTGCTCATTATCGGTAACATAAGCCGGTCCGCTGCCGGCTCAAGTTCCGTGATCGGCAGATTTCGGGTGGGCCTGCGCCCTGAGAAGTTGCTAGCCTTTGCCCGCAGTGCAGTTCGGAGGCCATACCATGTCGGCAAAAACCAGCGCCGCCCTGAAAGCCGACGACGAAACATCCGTCTCCCGGCGCATCGAGGCATACGATTGGAATGCGATCGGCAACGATCTCGACGGCTTTGGCTGCGCCGTTTTGCCCAGGCTTCTTTCGCCGCAGGAATGTGAAGACACCGCCGCGCTTTATCAGCATGAAGAGTATTTCCGCACCCATATCCACATGGCGCGGCACGGCTTCGGCAAAGGCGAATATCGCTATTTCAAATATCCGCTGCCCGGTCTCGTCGGCGACCTGCGCACGGCGCTCTACGCCCGTGTGGCGACCTTCGCCAACGCATGGAACGAGAGGATGAACGTCGCCACGCGATACCCGAAAACGCACGCCGATTATCTGAAAATCTGCCACAAGGCCGGCCAGACGCGCCCAACTCCATTGCTGCTGCAATACGCCGCCGGCGACTTCAATTGCCTGCATCAGGACCTTTACGGCGATCTCGCCTTCCCGCTGCAGGTCACTGTGCTGTTGTCGGCGCCCGGCCGGGATTTTGCCGGCGGCGAATTCGTCCTGACCGAGCAGCGGCCGCGGATGCAGAGCCGGGTCGAGGTGGTGCCGCTACAGCAAGGCGACGCCGTGCTGTTCGCCGTTCATAACCGGCCGGTGCAAGGCACCAAGGGCCCCTATCGCGTCAATCTGCGCCACGGCGTCAGCCGGCTGCGCTCCGGCAGCCGCCATACGCTCGGCATCATCTTCCACGACGCGCGATAAAAATGCTCAAATCGGTCGGGCGAGCGGCCACAGATAGACCGCGGCCGCCAAAATTCCGAGCGCCGTACGAATGGCGTGCTGCCGCGCCCATGTCACGATCAGCGCGCGCGACGCGGCGGCTTGGTTTTTTGTAAGCGCGTTGAGCTGATCGTTGGTCGGCTTGACGACGAGCAGCGTGTAAGGCCAGTTCGCCAGGATCAACACCGCGCCGGGCAGCCAACGCCAATCCTGCGTCTGCCACGCCGCGATCAGGCCGAAAATTCCCGACAGCAAGGCGAGGCTTGCCTGCATCTTGAAGCCGCGCGCATAGCTGAGCTTCCACTCCGCCAACAGGCTCGCGTCGTCGAGCGCCAGCCGCGCCGGCTGCTCGGCCTCGTTGACGTAGAACGCCGCGCCGGCAAATGCTGCGGCAAAAGCGAGCGCGGTTGGACCTGTTATCATCGTTCGATTCCTCGTTTCACGCCGGCGCCGGCGCCGCCCGGTGCGACATCCAGCGCCCGGCTTCGGCCGCGGCAAACAGTTCGGCGAGCGCGGCGTTGGTCGCGGCCGGCTCCTCGGTGGTGATGGTGTGGCTCGCGCGCGGGATCACCAGAAGACCCGCGGTCGGCGCCGTGCGCTTGAGAAACACGCTGCCGTCGAGGCAGCTCTCGTCTTCGTCGCCGACGATGATCAGGAGCGGGACGGAGAATTTCTTCAAATCCGCTTCCAGGTCCCACAAGTTCGGCCGCTTGCTTTGCAGCATCGACATGGTCAGCGCATGGCCGAGCGCGGAATGCTCGGACAGCATGCGGATGAATTCTGCATAGCCGCGCGGATCCTTGTGCTTGTGGGTCTGGCGCATCTGGCCGTCGCCGTAGATCTTCGCCGCTTCGGCCATGCCTTTTTCGATGAACATCGCCGAGGTCTCCAGCGCCACCTTGCGCATGGCGGCGCGTTGCGCCGGATCGGGCAGCGAGCCCCAGCCGCAGCCGGCCGCGGCCACCGAAATGCAGCGGTCGGGATGATGCAGGCCGACATGCACCGCCGTATAGGCGCCCATGGAGTGGCCGACCACGTGCGCCTTCTTGATGCCGAGCGCATCCATCAGCGCGATGACGTCGGAGCGCGCCATGTCCTGGCCGTAACGCGTCGGATCGTCGGGCACGTCTGACGGCGGATAGCCGCGCTGGCTATAGGTGACGCAGCGATTGGTGCGCGCGAAATAGCGCATCTGCGGCTCCCACTGCCGGTAATCGCCGGCGAATTCGTGCACGAAGACGATGGGCGTGCCGGTGCCGACCTCTTCGTAATAGAGGCTGGTGCCGTCCGCGGTTTTGATCTTTGGCATGGTCTGCGCCTCGATAATTCAAGAATGAACGATGCCGCGCGCGGCATCGCCGAGCGCTTCGACCGGCGCATCGCCGGCATCGAAAATCGCCAGCACGCGGCACGGGCACGCTTCGAGACCCTCGTAGCGCCAGGGAAATGCGCCGATGATGCAGCGCTTGCCCAGCACGGTTTCCAGATCGCCGCCGAGATTTTCGGCGTGCAGCAAGCCCTCCTGGAACGCGTAATTGTGGAACGGAAACACGTCCTGCCTGACTTTGCGCCCCGAGCGCTTGTGCACGTATTCGAAGGTGCCGAAATAGTCGGCCGGCGCCTTGCCTTTTGCCTTTTCGAACTCGCGGGCGATGTCGGGACGCATGTGGCGGATGGAGGTATTCATCGGATGGTCGCATGAGCCGGTATCCATGCCGAACCATTTGATCTTCCGGCGCAACATCCATTCCAGCGTTTCGAGCGTCGGGCCGGGGTGGTAGCAGAAATAGCGCACCAGATCCTGCCGGCTCTGGCCTTCGTAGTATCTGTGCCAGCCGGTGTGCAGGATGAGAATGTCGCCGTCGCGAATCTCGGCGCCGGATTTCTCGATCATCTCCGGCGTGATCGCCGACCAGTCCGACACCTGGGGCTCGAGATCGACGACGACCCCGTGGCTGACCAGATAGTCGAGCGGCAGCGAGGCCATGTCGCCGGTCCGGCCGTCGGTCGCATGCATGGCGCCGTCAAAGTGCGTGCCCGAGTGCATCGAAGTCTCGACGCGCTGGGCGACGATGCCGACCGTCTGCAAGTTTTGCGCGTAATACATCTTGTTGCCGGCATAACCGACCCAGCCGGGGGTGTGGATGCTCATGGTGTGGGAGAGATCGACGATCTTCATGGCAATTGGCTTTTCCGCTTGGCCCTATCCGCTTGGCGAGGCAGCATGGTACAAAATTTGTGAGACGACCACATGCCCATGAAGCTCGATCCCCTGGTAAAGCCGCGTTCGGTTGCCATCGTCGGTGCCACCGATCGCAGCGGTCCCGGCCGCGCCGTCATCGAGTCGCTCGGCGCCATAGGCTTCACCGGGCCGATCTATCCGGTGAACCCGAAATATCCGACGGTGCTCAACATCACTTGCTATCCGAGCCTCACCGAATTGCCCGAGGCGCCGGACATCGTCGTCTTCAGCATCCGCAATCCGCTGATCCCCGAGCAGATGCGGCTTGCGGTCAAGCGCGGCGCCCGCGCCGCGGTGATCTACGATTCCGGCTTCGCCGAGCTGGGCGGCGACGGCGCCAAGCTCCAGGACGAGATCGCCGCCATGGCGCGCGAAGCCGGCATGCCGGTGTGCGGGCCGAACTGCATGGGCATCCTCAATCCTCAGGCGCGCGTCACCACCTATAAGCAGAACGTGCGCGATCCGGCGGCGATCGTCGGCAATGTCGGCATCGTGTCGCAGAGCGGATCGGTTTGCATTGCGCTCCTGTCCGACCTGCGCCGCTTCGGCGTCAGCCTGTCGGTGTCCACCGGCAACGAGGCGGTGACACGGACTGTCGATTACCTCGATTATCTGGTCGACGATCCCAACACCAAAGTGATCGCGACATTCACCGAAACCGTGCGCGAGCCGGAGCGCTACGTCGCGGCGCTCGATCGGGCCGCCGATGCCGGCAAGCCGGTGGTCGTCATCAAGGTCGGCCGCACCGAGCGCACGCAACGCGCCGTCACCAGCCATACCGGCGGCTTGGCCGGCTCGTCGCGGGTGTTTTCCGAACTGCTGCGCGCGCACCGCGCCATCGAGGTCAACGATCTCGACGAGATGACGGAAGTGCTGGCGGTGTGCCAGGGCAAGCGCTGGCCGCGCGGCCGCGGCATTTCGGTGGTGACCGGTTCCGGCGGATTGTCGGAGCTGATCCTCGACAATGCCACCGCGGCCGGCCTCGATCTGCCGCCGCTCTCCGCCGAGGAGCGCGCCGAGGCCGAGCGCGTCATCGGCCGCATCACCGGCGACGGCAATCCGTTCGACGCCTGGGGCAACGGCAATTACGCGGTCAATATTCCCCATGCCATGTCGGTCGTGGATAAAAGCGACCGGATCGATTCCATTCTTTATTGCGCCGACGCTTCCAATGATCCGATCATCGGTCAGCCCAGCCGCGTGTTCGAGAACGTGGACATGCTCGCCAAAGCGGCGAGCACGAGCAAAAAACCTTATTACCTTATGAGCACCCGCTCGGGCGTCATGAACCGCAAGCAGATCGACGGCATGCGCGAGGCTGGCCTTGTCGTGATCGGCGGCACGCGCCAGGGTCTTGGCGCGCTCGACCGCATCGGCCGCTGGAGCGCGGGATTGACGCCGGTTCGCGCAAGCGCGCCGCGACATCGCCGCCTTGCCGACGGGCTGAAAACTCGCCGCACCATCAACGAATTCGATGCCAAGCGGCTGCTTTCGGCCCACGGCATCCCGGTGACCCAGGAGCAGCGCGTCGCGACCGAAGCGGATGCCCTGACAGCCGCACACGCGCTCGGTTACCCCGTGGTGCTCAAAGTCCTGTCGGATGCCATCGCGCACAAAACCGAGCTCGGCCTCGTCGCGGTCAATCTCAAAAACGACGGAGAATTGACACGGGCCTATGCGCAGTTGCACGCGCGCGTCGAAAAACTCGAGGAGCGGCCGGCCGATGCCGCGTTCCTGGTGCAGGAATTCGTCGCCGACGGCATCGAAGTGTTCGCCGGCGTGTCGCGCGATCCCGATTTCGGTCTCTCCCTCGCCTTCGGCATGGGCGGCATCGCAATCGAGGTGATGCGCGATTTTGCGCTGCGCATGCTGCCGCTGCGCGACGGCGATGCCGAGGCGATGATCGCCGAGACGCGCGGCACGGCGCTGTTCGGCGCGGTTCGCGGCCGCCCGGCGAGCGACGTAAAAAGTCTTGCCACGTGTCTTTACGCGCTCGCCGACTTCGCCTGGCATCATGCCGCTGCGATTGCCGAAATCGATCTCAATCCCATCAAGGTGCTCCCCGAAAACCGCGGTTGTATCGTGGTCGACGCATTGATCGTCACGCAGCCGACGGAAAACAAATAAATCGCTAGGCAGCGGCCAGCGTAATGTCGCAGACTTGCGTCACCGGCTCCGGCAGCGCGGCGCCGGCAAGATCGTAGCCGACGACGCGCAGGATGCCCGACACGGGGCACATGGCCACCGCAAGCCGCGTATAAGGATTGAGCACCGGTTCGCGCACCCAATCGAAGCGGCCATCCGTCAACGAGCCGTCCCAGCTCGCCAGCGCGTCGCGGCGCGCCCGGCTGTAGCCCGTCGCGTCGTCGAATGAGCTGACAAGAAACCGCCGTGTGCCGATGCGGCCTTCCCAGCCCGGCCGCGGCGGCACCCAATCGTTCGCAGCGCAGGTCTCGTCCTCGCGGGTGACAAAACCGGTCTCGGTTCGCTCGATCACGCAACGCTCGTTGGCGCCGCAGCCGATCAGCGTGAAAATCACCGGCCGCGCCACCGGCGTCTTTTCCAGCAGGCGCCGCGCCGCGGAGAAATCTTTGCACGTCTCGAAGGCTTGGCGCAGCAACTGGTCCGGCGGCATGAGATCGGTGTGCCGCCAGATCTTCAAGGCGTGGACGGCAAAATCGCACGGGCGTAGCCAGCGATGCCGCATGCGGCGCCACATCGGCGCCTGGTTGATGGCGGCGGCGAAGCGTCCAGGTGCCATCGCGGTCAGCGCACCGACATAGCCCGGCCAGGTCACGCTGAAGAAATCGCCGCCTGAACCGCCGACACCGCGCATGCGCGCCACCGCGATGTAACGCCCGAGACCTTTGAACGGCCAATCCAACGTGCGTATGAGCCACGGCGCGCCATCGTGCTCGACGGCGCGTGCGGTGCAGCCCCATTGATACGAGGCATTGAGCAGCCAGATGCCGGAGAAATTAAGCGCTGCCGCGATCCGCGCGATCTCGCCCACATAGGGCGAACGGGAGCGGCCGAGCCAGCGGCGCGACGCCCAGTCGAGCGCCGGAACCAGCGGCTTGGCCGCAGCCGGAAAAAATTCCAGACAGGCGTTGCGCAAGGCGCGGGCCTGCTCGGCGTTTAGCCGCGCATGATCGAGTGGTCCGCCATCGCGGACATCGACGATCGGGATGGCGGGCAGGCTCATGATGCGAAATGCCGCTGGTTTGGCCCCTTCCGGACGATTCGACCGATAGTATAGTGCCGGCCATCCGACGGCCATGAGGCAACGCCATGACGATCGCACGCCGACATTTCCTGAACCTTGCCGCGGGCGCCGTCGCGATGCCCGCCTTGTCGCGCCTGGCGCAAGCGGACACTTATCCCTCGCGGGCGGTGCATCTGATCGTGCCGCAGGCGGCCGCGAGCTCCACCGACATCCATGCCCGCCTGATCGGGCAATTCCTGCAAGACCATCTCGGCCAGGCCTTCGTCGTCGACGTCAAGCCGGGCGCCGGCGGCAATGTCGGCACCGAGGCCGTGGTGCACGCGGCGCCCGACGGTTACACGCTGCTGACGGTCAACTCGCAGAACGCCATCAGCCCCTCGCTCTATCCCGACCTGACATTCAACTTCATTCGCGATATCGCGCCGATCGGCCAGATCAGCCTGGCGCCGCTGATCATGGAGGTGAACCCGTCGGTTCCGGCCAATACCGTTCCCGAATTCATCGCCTATGCCAAAGCCAATCCCGGCAAGATCAGCATGGCGTCGGCCGGCATCGGCGGTCCGCAACATCTCGCCGGCGAATTGTTCAAATCGATGACCGGCCTCAATCTGGTGCACGTTCCTTATCGCGGCTCGACGCCGGCGATCACCGACATGCTCGCCGGCCAGGTGCAATTGATGTTCGATGTCACGCCGACGGCGATGCCGCAGGTCAAGTCCGGCAAATTGCGCGCGCTCGCCGTGACCACGAAATCGCGCCTCGATGCGCTGCCCGATATTCCGTCGCTGTC
>Ga0307476_10000592_pt1 | contig 26711 bp, 29 predicted proteins | sample atmos_gasesECM2C_2_FD_203314 | JGI IMG/M metagenome (GOLD analysis project Ga0307476, IMG submission 203314) | Hardwood forest soil microbial communities from Morgan-Monroe State Forest, Indiana, United States - atmos_gasesECM2C_05 | ecosystem: Environmental > Terrestrial > Soil > Temperate...
TGTATTCGACGATATCCATGCTTTGTCGGATGAAGTGTAACCCAAGTCCGCCCGGCCTTATTTCTTCCAATGCGCGGAGGCACATGCGCTCCGGATCTATGGCAGGGCCGCGATCGCACAACACAATTTCCAGCCCTTCGGCAGAATCAGGATCGTCCTCTCGCACCGAGCGGAAAAGCACCTCAATCGGCTGGTCCGCCCTGCCGCAGTACGTATGTCGTATGATATTCGTCAGCGCTTCGTCGACAGCGCGCGTGACCGCCCGGGACTCTGGCGCGGAAAACCCCAATGATTCCGTCAGTCGTTCCACAGCCCCCCGCACCGCACAGAGCAAGCTGGGATTGCTAGTTAACTGCAGCTTCAACAGCAAACCGCGTTTCAAGTCTTCATTGCGTTCCATGCCATTGCCTCGCCCTGCTGAATGGGTTCTTCATGTGCGACTCAGTTTCGCCTCCGACTATGGTTCACGCCCGGGCAACTCCTTGCACGTTTTCGATCATTCTCGGGAAAAGTCGAGAACTTTTGGAGCAGCAACCGCCCTAAATAGTGGTCGTTAGAATAAGGGCTTTACCTTGTACGAATCCCCAGTGCTTGGAATCTTTTCCAAACACTTTTTTGAGGTATCGGCTGAACTTGGTCCCGAGAGGTGTCCACTTCGGTACGGACTCTTATTGGCCTTAATGGTCCAGCAAACATTATGGTCATGCTAACACCGCTTTGAGGCCGAGGCTGTGATCGGTAACGAAGACCCCTCTGAACCGTGTTGAGAGGAGGGCGAACCCAGTGGGTTGGTAGACACTGCGTCGACTTGTACAAGGAGGTCACGCCGGCGAGGTTATGGGGTCGAACAGGAGGAATCGGCTGCCGTCTATATAAGGTTTCAACGAGGCCCGATCTCCTTCGAACATCGGCTGTAGAACGGGAGCCGCGTTTCCGTTCGCGTCGTTGAGCCAGTAGTCGGCGTCAAGCTTGCTGGCCCGGATCACGGCATTGGGAAAGGGATCTTCCCCCCGGGGCAATTCCGCCGACATGATCGGCGTGGAGATGTGTCAGGAAGACGTAATCGATCTGCTCGGGCCGGTAGCCCGTAGCACGCAGATTTTCGGTGAGATGTCCGCAACAGACTCCGTAGAGTGTGCTGGCGCCGCTGTCGATTAAGACGAGCTCCGTTCCAGTGTTGACAAGGAAGGCGCTGATTGCCCCTCTGTCGGCACTTTGAGATCTGACGCCGCGAGGAGCGCATTGGCCGGCTTGTTTTGGACGGCTACCTTAATTTTGTTAAAGACAAAAGCGAGTGGCGGGGCACAAAAGTTACTTTTGAAATCGCTAGAAAGGGTGGAAAAATCGAGGTCCGCTTCACCCACGTGGGCCTAGTTCCTGACCATGAATGTTATCTCGCCTGCTCAAACGCATGTGGCTCTTACCTTAACGGTAGTTTGCGGAGCTTGATTGCTACAGGTAAAGGGCAGCCTAACGAAAAAGAATGAAGATACGGAAAAAGGCTTCTCTATGATTAAGAGGGCAGCCAAGAAGGGGCGGTCGATACCGAGACCGCCCCGCAAAGCTAGAACGATTGTGAGAAGCGGGCCTCCAGGAATTCACCCAGCTTGGCTGTCGCCTTGAACTGCGGAATGGGATCCAGTTCCTTGAATGCAGAAGTGAACGCGTTGGAAAGACTCCAGATCGTCCGCGGCCGGAATTCCTCGTACCTAGGCTCCAAATACAGATCATGCACGGTGCGGGCGAGATGTTTGGGGCTTCCACTCTGCCCTCCACAAAGGCCTCTTAGATAACCACTTTGGCGGTAACGTCCGTCAGTTCAGTTCCACCTGCCACGCGTTTGCGACGATTTCTGACGTAGTGCAAGAGACTCGCGCCGACACCTTGGTAACTGGAGCCGACTCCTTCCTCCGAGCGAAAATGAACCATTCCCATGAACCAGGAGCACATAGCGGAGCTTCGCGCCAAAGCGTGGTTGCTTTACCAACGCCTGGGCCAGTGGGCCATTCGCGTACCTGTCAAGGCTCGGGTTCTGCTTGGATTGTTCTTGATCGCCGCTCTGCTCATGGCAATCCACACAGCGCTCACCGCAAAGGACGCCAGCCTGCACCTAAAGCTGCAACACGGCTTCCACGAAGCAACGGTTTCGCTCTGGGTGGATGGCGAACTCGCCTTCTCCGGCAAGATCACCGGCGCTCCAAAAAAGAAATTCGGCTTGATCCCCACCGATTCAGTGCGCGGCAGCTTGTCGCAGATCATACCGGTGCGTTCCGGCCAGCATAGTGTCCGTGTGCGGATTGAACCCGACGATGCCGCTATGCAGGAAGACAGCATCATCGGGGACTTTGCCCGTAACGCAGAGCGGGACCTTCTTGTCTCCGCTCGGCCCAGTTCGCTCTCGCTGTCTTGGCAAGGGACAGGCAGCGCTTCGGTAGAAGCCTCTTCGAGCTTTGCATGGTTCTCGCGCTATGCCGGTTCGCTCCTCTTGACCATCGCCGGATCCATCGTGTCTGCCCTTGCCGGATACGTGATCCGGGAACTGCCTAAGAGACTCCACTCCACCTCTGACGCCGGCAAGGCGGAGCTTGGTCCTCAGTAAGAGCGGCCCTTTCTTTGTTCCTTAATCACGCGGCGAGCCCGGATTAGAGCCTGAATCGGTAGCTTCGATAGTCTGAGCTCTGGTCCTGGGAGACTGCACTGCTGCCGCAGCGGGGGACGAGGCTACCTTAGCCTTCCTCATCCGCGCTATGTTTTTGCTATTCTCTACGAGCCCAAAATTCTCCGCCAGCCCCCAGGCTGGCTAGAAGCGTCACTGCTTCAACTGTTGATATGAACGGCGGACAAAGCCAGCTCAAACCGAATATTGTCAGAGCAGTCTGGGCAGGTCGGAAAACGTGTCTCGTGTCTCCAATACTGCGCTAACATAATGCGCCTCGATGTGCTGTCCCGGGTGAACGGCTTTGTAAATACCGGTCGAGACCTTCTCTCCGGCCTTAAAGATGTGTCATCGTCTCTCCCCGTGGCCCATCTTTGTGCTGCCAGACATCTCTAGCAGACATTATGGCGATTTCAAGTCAAACGCTCGCCGACAATGATTTGTTCGAGGACATCTATTCTTGTCGCCCGGTCATCTTAGGAGCACCGTTGGCAACACGGGCCTCCAACGCATCGAATAGGCCTTTGATGAGCAGGATGATGCCCACAAGCGTCAACGGCATTCCCACTATGAGCAAAAGAGGCCGCGTTGAAGCTAAGTTAAGCTCGGCGCAGGGCCCCAGTCCAATGCCCCCAGTAATAGTACTCGTAATGGCACCAAAGAGGACCTCCTCAAAACCGCGCGTCATCGCAGCACAATGGCAGCGATCGAAGCAAGCCAGAACCACGTTTGGTTCGGACGAGGATAGCCAACCAGGTCCAGCCCTGCCGGATCAGGAAGGGCCGAGAACTTTGAGGTCGACGCGCATGATCTCATGGGTCTTACCCAGCTCATCGCACTCCGATACAACTTTGCTTACGAAAACGAGACTCTCTTCCGGTCTCAGTTTACTTCGGCACTCCGCAGCGAAATTGGCCAAGCTGAAATCGTAGGACGCGTTTTCCGCTTCGTCTTCTGTCCCGTACTCTCTCACGGCCTGTGTGTCACCTACGAGCGCCCCGCCAGATTCAAATCCACACACCGAGCTCAACAAGAAATAGGAGCCTCTGGGGTCGGACCTGCCGGATTCAGAGCTCGCCTCGGAGAAACTGCAGCTGTGGTTGAAAAACTCGGCACGGGCTATGGCGAGGGCATCTGTACCCGCGATATGGATATCCTGCTCGTATGACCACCCACATCGGGAACACGTCGAGCCCATCGGCTCCCCGTTCTGGTACGCGGGAAGGAGGTCGTCAAAGTTCATTTTCGTGGCTATGCCCCTGCCCTCTCCGCGGCGCGCACCGGAACACCGCAAGGTCCAACTGGGGGGGGCTCATCTTTCACATCCGTTCAAGCTCAGGTACAGGCTCGTTCTATCTTCTCAGATTCGTGTTTGCCCGGTGGCTATGCCCCTGCCGCACGCGGAGCTTGTGCTGAGCATCGGCGTCGATGCGCCAGACCAGCGCTCTAGCATCCCTGACTCTGTTCGAAGCGTCCAGGAAACATTCCAGCTATGCAGCGGTCAAGCCGGGCTGAATGATGAAATTCTGCTGGCTCTCCACAACAGGGGCAACCGATCACGTACAGGAATACGTCGGTAACCAACCAACGCTTACAAACGTCACTTTTCCTCGCGTGAAGGCTCACGTATAACACCCTTCGAGGATCCGAGAGCGGCGGTGGGGGAGCGATTCATGTTCGCGGTGGTCGGTTTGACTCAAGACCAGGTTGTCGCCGGGCCCATGCAACAGCCCCACATGCGACTGGCCCACGCTCTTGACGCGGAGTTACAGCGGCTCGGGTCCGCTTCAGGACCTGCCGAACACATCGTCGTCTACGGTGTCGAGCCTGACGACTTCGAGGTTATGCAGCAGTTGCGGATGCGGTACGAGGGTGATGGGAGGTTCTTCCGGTTTTTCTATTTCAACGATGTCGCTTGCAACGTTTGTGCGCAGTCTGGAATTGAATTGCTAATACTCGAGCATGTTAACGAGGAGACGATACCGAATAGCTGCACCGTCGTTCTAGATCATCCTTGCTTATCCGGCCCATCGGAATTGATCTCCGAAACGAAAGCAAGAGCACACTAACCCGAAGTTCCGGAAAAAATCAGCCCAAATTCTGAGGCAAGTTGGAACTTCGGACTAACCAATGAATCCGGGGCAATCTTGGCAGCGACCGTCCTGGGGTCGTCCAGACCGCAGCACTGACTTGAATAGACACGTGGATCGGGGAACCCAGGAAATGGTAAAGATTTCATGGCACGGGGGAGGCTCGGGAGACCAAGGGCTCGTTGTACGGGGAGAACTCACGACTTTTCAATGGATTGGCCCAGATCCCCCCCTGGCACCTTAAGTTGCTGAAAATGGGTGACAGGAGAGCTCCCACGTCAGAGGAAACACCCTCACACCCAGGTTCTGCGACCCGATCCCGCGCCATTGTGGCGGCGCTCTTGATGTTGGTGTTGGCCTTCGCCGCCTATGCCTTCCATGAGCGCAATGTAGCCAAGCAACTCGCCGCACAGAAGAGCGCAGCGACCTCGACACTGAATGCCATCCGCGACTAGATCAGCGCGCTGACCACCCGGTTCGACGCCATGAATGCAGATGGGCCGGGGGCGAAGTCAACCGCACCTCATTCCTTTATTTACCGAAAGCCAGTGACCGCGGCAAGTGCTCGTCACCGCATCGACGATCCGCGCTGGAAAAGAGTCCAGGGAGAACTCGATGAGCGGGCGAAACAGATCGACTCAACTCGCAGGATCTCACCAACACTCGTACCGAACTCCAGGGCGCGATCGCAACGACCCACGACGAACTGGTGCTGCTGGAAAAAAAGGCGAACGGAGTTACTACAAGTTTGACCTCGACAAGAGTGGGCACTTCCAACGCGACGGTCCGGTAGGTGTCCTATTGCGCAAGGCCAACACCAAACATGAGTACGCCGACCTGGAAATGCTGGTCGACGATTTTGCGGTGTCGAAGAAGCACGTCAACATCATAACGCCCTTTCCCGCATGGAAGAGAGCCTGCAAGGTGGTCAGCGCCGCAACGGGAACAGCGGCTGCTTGAGCGAAGCTTAGGCTCTTCGGCGTCGAGGAAACATTCCTCACAGGAACTCGCATGAATTCAGCATAGCTGCGCCACGTTTTGCCGTCCGCAGCGCTCCAGGTGATCACGCGAACTCCTTGCCTGAATCCATTGGCGTTCGACCCGGTTCGCTCCACAACACCGGCAGCATCCATGTCGGTGACGAATGGAACCTCGAAATCTCGTACTCGATAGCCCTCGCGTGGGCACTCTCGCCCTTTGCTCAACGTGCCGCGCCAATTCCACCGACCTCGCAATGGCGTTGCCCGGTGGCTCACTCGCTCGCGTGGCCACTAGATCCAACACCGAAACCGCTAAAGATTGTCCGGTCCCTTGCAGAGTAGTCGTTTCACGCGTGAAGTCGAGGCTGTGCGGCACGACCATTTCCGCGTCCGCATCGGCTGTGACGCGCGTAGCCTCCAATCTGTATTTCACAGCGATTGCTCCTTTACCTACTATCCGATGTGACTGCGCTCTGCGTTCGTTCGAGATCGTCGAGTTTTTTTTGCTGGTCGGGACTGAGAATTTTGTAAATTTCGGATTGCATGCGGGCGTTCGCGACGATACTCCTTGCCAGCAGACTTGCTTCCGTACCGGCCAGAGCTTTGACCTGCTTCTCATTTACGTGTTCACTTGCGATTGCAAGCAACCTCTCTCGTGTGGTTCGAAGCGCCGTCATCAAAGGCCCGAGACTATGTTGTTCCCGCATCATTACTTGCTGGATAGCTTCAACTTGGGAGGACGTCAAACTGAGATACGCAGCCAAAGAGGGATTGAGTTGAAGGGATGAGAACGGCAACGCCACCATTACGACTTCGCTTTCTTGCGTTGAATCCGGTTTTGCTTCAACATCAGGAATTCTCGCCAAGTCCTGTTCTTCGATTCCAAGCCACAAACTGAGCAGTTCAAACTGCATGTGGGTGACCTGATATTCCTCGGCACTCATTTCCTTTGCCTGCTTGCCGCTGACTTCGCCGCGCTTGACAGCTTCGGCGATCGTCGCGAGTGCGGCAGAGAACTTCTGTGTGAGCGCGATCATTGATGAGTCATAATCCTGCAGCACTTGCTTCGGATCGTTCGGCACCACGGCGGGACTTGGTGGCACATCCTTGACTGCTGGGTCGTCAACCGGCGTGACGAGCAATTGACCCCTTCCGGGGTGAAGATTCCTGTCGCCCCCGTCGGCAGCCGCTAGCGCACCGGGCGCCACGGAAGCAGTCAACAGGAGGAGTAAAAAAAGCAACTTCATCTTCATTTTCAACTACCTTTCCCCGAACACTCCATCGAAACCCGCTCCCAACGGAGCGGTACGCGACGATCTGGTGCTCAGACATTCATCAACATTGCAACTATCCCGTGGAAACGAACTCATTGTTGTCGTGCTTCTGCGAGTCCATATGAGAGCGAAGCGCTCGTCCCACGACATTCCACAGTAGGGTCACGATCGGAACGACCGCCACAATCCACAGGTCGAACCTTGCGCGCTCGATCGCATACTCGATGAGCGCGGCAAAGAAGATTGAAAGAGACGCTATCCGTTTCATAATGCACGTCCAGATTCAGGAGATCGGTCGTACTCAACCAGAATTCTCTTAAACATCTTTATCCTTCCCTTATTGTTGCCAGCCACCGCCAAGGACCTTAGCGGGACTGGAATCAGGCAAGTCGCGGCGAGGATGGCGATCCACTTTACATGTGCCTTCAATCTTTCGGGCCGTTCGAGCAATGCAATCATTTGACGCGAACCAGAACAAAGGAAGGCGCACCGAAGAGTGTCCGCGTTCGCTTCGTGCGCACGAATCAGATTTTCTGTCGTACAGGTGCAAAGGCCAAAACCCCCGGCTCCGGGTGGGCGACACACGAACAACCAGAAGACATGCGTCAAAAGGCCCGCGTTCTCGCATTTCAGCGTTGGGCTCGTAAGGTGACACGAACCCCACGTTGGGCGTTGAAACGAATCGTGGTTTTCCAGTCGACCTCGTCGGAGCCGATCACGCCTTCTCTGCCAGACGCCAGGGTGTAGGTGATGCGGCGGTCCTGGTATCCGTATGCGCTGACGGCGACCAGTGTGCCGGTGTTCAAGATGAAGACCGGCATGTCGGGGACTTTCGCAACGGTGGGCGTCGGATTAGCGGCATCGCGCGAGGTGAAGGTGGCGTTGACGGCCCGTGGAGCCGCTAGAGACGTCTGTTCCGCTGAGGAAACCTGGCTCAGCGCCCGTTGAGACTGGCCATTGGTTGGTTGGGAGCCGAAGGACTCGTTCTGCGGCTGGCCGAAGAAGTGCCATCCGGGACCATAGGTCTGCGGCACTTGCGGGATGTCCACGTCATCCATGAGGCGCAGAGTGAGCTTGGACTCACCCTTAAGCTTGGGACGCGGACCGCGGGCGGGTAGCATGATCACCTTCCAGGGCCAGAGCGGGGGCAGCGTCCATTCGACGGCATCCCGCTTGGCGTGCCCCTTGCCATCGATTTTGCCTTCACGGTCGACCCGGTAGCCGCTGGTCGAGATCACCTTGGCATCGAGGGGAAGGTCGCCGGTGGGAAGTCCGATGCGATCGAAGACCAACTTGAGAGATCCCTTGCCGACGAGGTGTCCTGGATCCCTGGCGGACTCCAGGTGTCCGACGAGATAGCTGCCGCGAGGGAACGCTTGCTGGCCGAATTCGACTATGTCGCGCAGATGGCAGAGAACGGGATCACCTACCGCCACAGTCGCTGAAGAGAAGTTCGGCTCATTGAGAGTACATTGCAGCAGAGTGCCTGCAGGCAAGACGGCGTCCCGCGCGCTGGCGCTCAAAGTGACACCCAGAAGGGAAACCAGCAGGGTGGCGTACCGCAACCTGTGCTTCATAGTAATCTCCATCAATTTTGTCTTGTGTTCAGGCGGGCAAGTTCCCGGGAGATAGCGGATTCCCGGAAGCTCATCACGAAGTTCAGTCAAGAGCTGTCGGGCAAGTGTAAGTTCTCTATCGATTGTGAGAAACGCACTGCCGAGTTCTCCTTAGATTGAGGTCGATTCGTATGCCTCGGCGGTTCACCTAAAAACCGTCAAGCGGAAAAGCGCCGAATGTGGGAAGCACGCCTCAAAGTGTACGGACCTTGCTCTCGTCTCGAAGGCTCTGCTACGTATAACTGACACCCGGGACAAATATTCCAAAACGAAAAAGCAATTTCAAAGGTTCGTTTCGATACAAAAATGCCGCAACTCACAGTCTTCAGTCTCAGAACGCAGCAATGCCATTGAAACCGCATCTGCAGAAAGGCCGCCGCCCTATCCCAAGTTGTTTGAGGCTCCCATCCTGGTTGATGCCGAAGACGCTGATCGTTCCGGTCCCCGAGTCGGGCACGTAAGGCGCTGCCTGGAGTTCAGCTCTTGTCATGGTTAGCGCTAAGATCTTGATCGCCGACTGATTCGTCTTCTCTCTTGATGCTCTGGTCGATCTGTCTAAGTCGTTGTCGAGTCTGGGCTGGGAGTGCATAGAAAGTTATGCACGGTTCATAATCGTAGAGGAATGAACACCACGGGCGCAAAGTTCGCCTCTCCCGGAGTGATGTTGCGCAAGCGATCCCTGGGGCGCTGGAACAATCACCGCTCCGCGTAGTGATCGCTATATAGCTGACCCCAGCCCGGCCGGCGTGCCGCCAGAGTTTAGCCGCCAGGAACAGAAAGCGCAAACGCGCGATCGCCAGGGTCGTATGCTTGAGCTCGGCCACCTTAGCGGTTGCCTCGCGCTCGAACAGCGGTAACCAGCAGTTGAGGTTATAGGCGGTGTCGAACATCGCGGATGGCTTCTGCGTATCGCTGGGAATAAAAACCTCATCAGTTCAGTTTATGTAATTAGAACTCGGAGTCGCAGCAGCGAGTTATGAACTCAACGCAAGCGCTCGGCCAAGAAGAACGAGTCATTTCCTCGCGATTCTTGAGGAGGAGTTCAATGAGTCACGGATTCTGCGCTTCTATGATTTGGCTGCCCAGGCGAGGGGTAATCGCCAATTTTGGTGCTGCTGGCCAGAGGCACGCTCGCAGCTCAGATAGAGCAAGAGGCCTCGGGGACAACATATACAAACTAAGCATTAAGCTACTGATGACGGCAGCGGTGATCTCCTCTCTTCTGTTAACCGTTCGCTCTTTTGCTGCTTCGCAGATCCGAATTGTGCGGTTGAGCGATATCCACGGCGACGTCCAGATCGACCGCAACACGGGGCAGGGTTACGAGAAAGCATTTCTGAATTTGCCCCTTACTCAGGGCATAAAGATCCAGACCAAGCAAGATGGCCGCGCCGAGGTGGAGTTCGAGGACGGGAGCACGCTGCGCATCACGTCAGACGCGGTGATTGAATTTCCGCAGCTCTCACTGCGCGACTCCGGGGCGAAGGTCTCGACCACCAACGTACAGCAAGGCACTGCCTACGTCGACTTCTCTGGCGCCAGGAATGACGAGTTCACTCTGACTTTTGGGCACGAGAGACTCACACTCAGGCACCCTGCCCATCTTCGAGTTGAAATGGGCGACACGGATGCCACTATAGCTGTCTTCAAAGGTGACATTCAAGTCGAAGGGCCGTCCGGAACGGTGGAGGTAGCCAAGAACCGGACTGTAACCTTCGATCTCGCTGACAAGGATCGCTACACCCTGGCTAAGGATGTGGAACCGGATCCGTATGACTTGTGGGATAAACAGGAGGATCAATATCACCAGCGCTACATGAGCGCCGACGCTTATAGCAGCTACTCGCCTTACGCATACGGCACCGGCGATCTCAACTACTACGGCAGCTTCTTTACCGCGCCTGGTTACGGAATGATGTGGCAGCCCTATTTCATTGGCGCGGGCTGGGACCCATTCATGAATGGCGCGTGGGCCTTCAATCCAGGGTACGGCTATGGCTGGGTATCTGGGTACCCCTGGGGCTGGACGCCGTACCACTACGGCTCCTGGGTATTCCTTCCATCGCGTGGATGGGCCTGGCAGCCAGGTGGTTCATGGGAGGGATGGAACACTTCGAGAGTGCTGAACGCTCCCGCCCACTTTCTTATTCCGCAGCCACCGGCAAATGCAGGACAACGCATACTCACCGTGAACCGGGGGCCGATACCAACTCCGTTGGGAAGATCGTTCAACAAACTGGAAATCCCTAACAACTCCGCGGGGCTAGGAATCCCTCGCGGAAGCATTAAGAGCCTTGGCCGGCTTTCGCAGTCCGTGCAGCGGGAAGGATTTGCTACGACAAAACTGCACACGGCGCAGATTGGCGGCTCAAGCTGGTGGCGTGGTGGTGGATATGCAAACCCAACTTCACGGGCGGGAGCATGGCACGGCAGCGGCGCGCACAGCGGTTCCGAGGCGGCATCTATGGGGCATTCCGGTGGCGGTCATTCCGGGGGTGGCCACAGATAGCTCGAAATACGTTGCTGCCAAAGGTAGTTCGTGGACCGTGACTTTCTCAGGCAACGAGTGAATTTTATGTACGACCGTAAAGTAAACCGTGCAGGATTAGAGGCGACAAAGATCATGTCAGACCACATCATCCACCATGACAAATGGAGGTGCGCAAGCAGCGCAGAAAACCCGCGGAGGTGGATTTGTCGGTCCACGGCAAAGATTACGAAGATCAGCTCCCCATGGACTTCTCGGATTGGAGGCCCAATCCAAGAACAACAATACACAGAATCAGAGCTCCGGGACCTGCTGGCCCGATTGTTGCAGGAGTTGCGACCGGCGCTTCGCGTGGTCTTTATTATGCACGACAACGAGGGTCAGCCACTGGAGGAAGTGGCCGAGGCGCTCCAGTGTTGACTTTAGCCGCAGTGAAAATGCGATCGCTGTGGAGAGCCAGATCTCAGCTCGGCGAGCAGTTGCTGCCTTCGCGTGAAAGGTTCTATTCCAGCAACATAAGGTAGGTGTAGGGATTTCCTCGGCCTCGGGGCGTTGCCGCACCGGTGGGGAACGGTTCGACAACAAACTGTCTTCTAGAGCCTGCACCTAATTCATGGATTCGGTTTTGATTTGGAGTGTGGCATCGCGGGAGCAACGGCAAAACGGAATGCCTGCGCTTATCGGTCACAAAACAAACCATCCCGAGTTGTTTGAAGGAAAATGTGTTGGTCATCAAGTTCATCGTGAAGCTTACTGCCTGCCTGGTGCTGACGGGGGCTCTCCCGCTCACGTGTACCGCGCAGAATGCGCTACCGACCAGCTCTGATTCCTCCGCACAAACTGAGTCCCAGGATGAGTCGAAACCGGCGTCCGATCCGGTTGCGGTGCAACCAGCGGGAAAGGACAAAGCGGACGCACAGACCGGCGGGCAAGGCAAAGTAGTGGGAACGTCGAATGACAGGTTGTTCTACACTCTGCCAAATTTTCTAACTTTGGAGACCAAGAAAAAGCTGCCACCGATGAGCGTGGGTGACAAATTCAAGGTAGTCGCGCTCGGGACGTTCGATTATGTTGAATACCCTTGGTGGGGAGTCTTGGCGGCGATCAGCCAAGCGACAAACGGCAGCCCGGCATTGGGGCAAGGTTGGGAGGCTTACGCAAAGCGCTACGGCACCACTGCCGGCGACAGCATGGTCGAGAACTTTATGGTGGGCGCGGTTTTTCCTTCCATCCTGCGGCAGGACCCTCGCTACTATCAGTCGGAGCAAGGCAGCTTCTTTCGGCGCACGGGGTATGCGGTGAGCCGAATTGTTGTGACCCGCGCGGACTCGGGCCGCAGACAATTCAACTACTCAGAAATTCTCGGCGCGGCCACAGCGGCCGCGATCTCCACCTATACCTACCATCCCAGTAGCGCGTATATCAGTACCCCTTCGAATCCGCACATGTTCGTTGCGTCCGACCGGAACTTCTCCAATGTGGTTAGCACCTGGCGGACGCAGGTGGGCCTCGACACGATCACGATCGTGGTGAAAGAATTCTGGCCCGATATCCACCGCAAGATATCGAAGAAGCACAAAGCGGACATCGGCCCTCAGACGCCAGGCGTCACGCCATGATCGGTCAGACTCAGCCCCAAAAATTGCCTGGCGCGCTTTGCACACTTAAGGATAGCAGTCGTGTTGAGTCCGACCCGGAAGCAGTCGTCGAACTGATAATTGCCCAACACTTTGCAACACCCGCGGGGATCAGGAGTCTTTCACCATGACATGCCTCGACGTGCAGCGTTTCCCAATGCAGAGGCACTCCCATCGCCAAAGACCTGGCATGAGCTCACGCGAGCCGCCGCTCGCCACTCTAGAGACTTCTCCGAAATTGTCTGGGCGCCACGTGTACGACTCGCTTGAAAGCTCTGCTGAACGTGGCGTCGGAGTGGTAGCCCACCGACCTAGCTACATCAATCAACTTATTATCCCCCTTTCTGCAATAACGCTGCGGCCTTCTGCATTCGCCAGGCTGTCAGGTATTCCAGAGACAAGGATGCGAGGAAGCACTCAGCAGATCGGCATCGCTCGTGACGGCCCCGTGCGGTGAACCAAGAAGATTCAACTAAGGACTGTCATGAGAATTTTGCTCTACAACCCCGACAACGGTGTAACTCGCAACTTCATGCCGCACCTTTGGATGTTTTTGCTCAAGGCCCTGACTCCTCCTGGTCATGAAGTTCTGCTGATTGACGGTAACGCCCAGCCTATGGACGAGCATCAAATCGCGCAATACGTCCGCGAACAAAACGTCGGACTGGTCGGCATCGGCGCCATGACCCGAATGATCGCGAAGGCGTATCGCATCGCCGATGCCATTCGCGCGACTGGGGTTCCGGTCGTGATGGGGGGTCCTCACGTCACCGAGCTGGCGGACGAGGCCCTCGGGCGCGACGGCGGCCCACGCCACGCCGACGCTGTCGCCCTTGGAGAAGCCGACGAAACTTGGCCGCAAATTGTGATCGATGCTGTTGCTGGTCAGCTTAAGGAGAAGTATGCCCCGATTGACGACATGGGAAAAGAACGCAAGCCTTCGTTGAAGGGGTACCCGGTGATTCCTTGGGACTCAATCGATCTTGATCAGTTCAACCTGGTTCCTAAGTCCGCCGCGGCACTCCTGCGGAAAGTTGGTGAAGGTTGGGGAACCTTTCGCATCGTCCCCGTCGAGTCCGGACGGGGATGCCCCTACGGCTGTGAGTTTTGCACAGTCACCGGATTTTTCGGCGATTCCATTCGCTTTCGGACCAACGAAAGTGTGGTCAACGAACTGCTCCTGTTGAAAGCTCGCGCTCGTAAAGAGAGAGGCCAGATGGCGGTCTTTTTTATCGACGACAATTTCGCCATCAATGTTAAGCGGACCAAGTCGTTGCTGCGCGATATCATCGCGGCCAAAGCCCAGGTTCACTGGGTGGCGCAGATCAGCGCCAACCTGTTGCGTGATGAAGAACTTCTCGACTTGATCGCCGCTTCCGGTGGCAAGTGGATCTTCATCGGCATGGAATCGATCGACCCGGCCAATCTCAAAGACGTGAACAAGGGATTCAACAAACCGGGGGAGTATGCCGCCGTGCTCGAACGCCTCGCACAACGCAACGTGTATGCGATCACATCATTTATCTTCGGTATGGACAACGATACTTCCGGCGTGGCCGAGCGCACGCTCGCGCAGGTCCGAGCCTGGCCTCCGGGGCTTCCCATTTTCGGTCTGCTCACACCCTTACCCGCAACTCCGCTCTATAAGCGCCTGGAAACCTCGGGCCGGCTCACACGCCCCAAACACTGGCAGGAGTTCATACCGTTTGCGATGGCCCACACGCCGCTCAAGATGAGTATTGAACAAGCTCACGCCGAAGTAAAATACGGTTGGGAGCAAGCGTACAGCCCAGAAGCCCTGGCCCAAGCAGTCGACTCGCTCAGTGACCAACCTCTGGGGTATCGCATTAACATCTTCCTCGCGCGCCTTTGCTTTCGCGGGATATATTTCCCCATGATGGGGAAAATGGCGTGGTTAAGAGTTGTCGCTCAAAACCGCAAGACCATTTTTACACTGCTAAGAGAAGCTTTCTTTGGCCGCCGAGCGCTACCAACAAACCCGGTCGCGCCGGATGCTTATGGGGCAGTCGCGGCACCGGATGTCCCCGACGAAGCGAGCGTGTGATCGGCGCACCGATAGTCAATGCTGTTGAGGTGGCGCCTGAGGAATACTCAACTCCCACAGAAGTGTCGCTTATGCCGCTTGCAGCACGCTAAGGGGTAGCGACAACGTTATAACGGCACCGCCTCCCGGACGATCGGCGACCCGCGCGCCGCCGCCATGCGCTTGGGCAACTGCATCCACAAACGCAAGTCCGAGGCCGTGACCGGGAGAATGCTTGCCCTTTACGAATCTTTTGAAAACCCGGCTGCCGATATCAGGTGGAAATCCCGGACCATTGTCTTCAATCACCAGTGCTGCTGATCCTTGATGGGAGTGGAGCCTGATATCTACGCGGCATCCGGCCGGCAAGTGAGTCAATTCATTTTCAAGCAAATTGCTTATCACACGATTCAGCAAGGTCACGTCAGCATCCACGACCACATGCTCTTCGATGTCAGTTGTCACTTCATGACGGTGCTCTGCCATCGCCGGTTGGTAAATATCAACCAGCTGTCTCACAATATCCGAGAGGTCAACCGGGCCGCGTTCGATGTGAAGGGCGCCAGCCTCTGCCTCCGCCAGGTCCAGAGTTGTGTTCAACAACTGCAAGAGGCTGTCCAGGTGTTCGATCGCTTCCCCAACCGAGTCACGCCACTTGTCATTTCCTTCAAGACATAATGCCGATTCCAGTGTTCCTCGAATCAAGGTCACCGGGCTTTTGAGGTCGTGCGCGACACTGCCAGTAACCGTTCTGAGCTGATTCACCGAAGACTGCATACGATCCAGCATGTGATTAAAAGTCTTCGCCAATCGCGAAATTTCATCGGAATTCACGGGTTCAGGCAAACGTTCCTCTAACCCCTCAGTGCCAATTCGCGCGACGGTTTCCGTGATCAGTTCAACCCGATGCAGCGTACGACGCGCGCTCCAGTAGGAGATGATAAAGCCGAGCAGGAACATGCCGCCCCAAACCATCAGAAAACGACGAGCTAGTGTGTGCAGCACATGCCTGGCGCCATGATCGGATAGTCCGAGATAGGTAGTTCTTCCGTTTTGGGCCTTCACAACGACTCGAAACGTTTGGTGATACCCTTCGACTGTCACGGATTTCGGAGGTCCCGGCGCCAGCTTTGTCTGTTGAATCGCCTTAGCGAAAGCATCCTTTGAGCCAGGGCCAACCCACAACGGACCCTCGGTGTTGTTGGGGTTTGTTGCCAAGAAGAAAACGGAATTTAGCCTCTCTCCGCGAGCATTACGCTCGTCCGGTACTTCCTGCGTAGCAAGTTCCGCTACCTCGCGGACTATCTGCTCGTAGAGGTGATCGCTCGGAGTATCTGCTGAGACCTGAGCGAGGACTTCAGCTTCGCCGCTAAGCCAAGTGTCACTCCGCTCCCTAAGACCCTGAGCGACAAGGAAATAGACGATGGAAAACGCCCCAGCGGTTCCGAGCGCAAACGCCAGAGTTGTCCAGATCGAGATCCGCCAAGCGGCGGTGGTACGTAAGTTCCTAGGCATGTTTGAGAACGTAACCAACACCACGAATCGTATGAATCAGGGGTCGCGGGGTGTCGTGATCCACTTTGCTGCGAAGGCGGTAGATATGGACATCCACTACGTTGGTAGCGGGATCAATCCTCATCTTCCAGACATGATCGAGGATCATGGTCCTGGTCACAACCCGACCTTCATTGCGGCAAAGATACTCCAGCAGAGAAAATTCCTGCGGGGTCAGTTGCAGCAAATGATCGCCCCGTCGCGCTTCCCGACGTACCAGATCGAGCTGTAAGTCAGCAGCTTGCAGGCGCACCGATTCAGTCTGTGAAATCCCGGACCTGCGTAGGAGATTTCTCAATCTTGCCAGCAGTTCCGGGAGGGCAAATGGTTTCGTGAGGTAGTCGTCTCCGCCCTGCTCCAGTCCGCGAACACGTTCGTCCACAGAACGCCGGGCAGACAAGATTAAAACCGGCGCAGCATTACCTTGGGCGCGGCAACGCGCAATTAAGTCCAATCCATCCAGATCGGGAAGGCCAAGGTCGATGATGAAAGCGTCGTGAATACCTTCCAGGGCTAGGGATTCGCCAGCTCTTGCCGTACTCGCCACATCTACCTGGTATCCGGCTTCGGTTAGCGCCCGCCTGAGGAACTGCTGAATGGAAATGTCGTCTTCGACCACCAACAATCGCATGGGAGATTCCCGCCCGTCCAAGACTTTACACCTCCAGATGGGATGCAGGAAACAGCGTGCTGGAAACTTACCTAAGCCAGAAAATCCGGCATTCACTGCGGACGCCAGGTCATGTCCACGCGCACTGGAACGTCGTTTTTGACCGGCATTGTCAGAAGCGAAGGCGGATCGATCTTGAAATCAGAGAGCGTGGCCGGAATGGTCCCGGTGATATGCGTCTCGCCGCCCTGTTTTTCCACTTTGAAAGGCACCTGTTTGTAATGCGCAGTCTGGCCGGCGAATTGAATCTCAAGGTCGGCATTGATGGTTGACGCCGCGGCATCCGATTCAGGCAACCGAGTACGCACGGTGACCAGCGGAAACTCCGCACCGCGCGTGACCTGAATCATGTGGAGGTCGCGGTTGCTGTCCCCGGAGTCAAACGACTTGACGGGTACGGCAATCAGGAATTCGCATTGGCCCGCGTGGCAAACACCCTTTCCTTTCGCCGCGTGGCTTACACCCTCAGTCTGGTGCAGTGGATGGGACACATGGTAAGTGAGAGTGCTTTGTTGGAGGATCCATTGGGTGTCACCTTCAGCAAACGCAGTGAGCGCCACGAACGACAATGCGATCAGTATTCTCTTACTCATATGCTGTCTTTAGAACTTCACTGAAACCGAAAGAAGAGCAGCGCCAAACGCCCCAGCAGTGACAATAGCCACTGGGTTGTGTGCCGACGCGATGCCATGAACCTTTTCGCCCTTGTTTTTTTGATCGAAAGCCATAATGCCCAAGATGGGCGTCAATATCATTCCGGGGCCGTGTATCCAAGCCATCGCCTCGTGAAATTTTATCGGACCGCGCTTTTTCGTACCGGGTACCCTGGGCGCACGGATTGCATAGTACGCTGTGATGCCATACAAATCTCCCGTCAGCCCACCGAGGGCGGCATGCAGGTCGCGGGAGGCCGAGCTCGTGTTCTTGCCCCCGGCATTGAAGGATATGGCAACCGTGGCAATTAACGGAATAGTTGTGATCAAACCCATCCGCTGGTGGATCTTCAGCATGTGTGTCCGTTTATCCAGCAGCGCTTGCTCACGGGCGTTTCCCTGGGTCTGCTCCGGAGAGATTCCGAGATCCGAAAGCGACGGTGCAGTGGAACTGCTGGACGGCGCGTTCGGTAAATTATCCTGTTGTATTGATGCTGGATTGCCCTTGACTTCTTGGTCCACCTCCAACTTCCCATCCAGAACCGTCGCCTCAGTTCCTCCGACCGTAACAGAGGGAATCTCGATCGGCTTGAAACCTGGTGCCTCAAAATTAACCCGATAGTTGCCGGGAGGAAGCTCAAACCTGTAGGCACCGTCAGCTCCTGTGGTCACTTTTTGTGTCTGCTGAGTGTTTATGTTTGCTGCCGTCACAACAGCATCCGCAACCGCTCGACCGGACGTGTCGGTGACACTGCCTCTCAATACTCCGGTTGACGCTGCCTGAGCCATCAGAAAAGGAGCGAATTGAACGAGCAACCAAAACGTGAGGACACTCGGGATAGCACTAGATCCGCGGCAAATCCAATTCTTCAACATCACTCACCTCACGCTTTCTAGAATGGCAAATAGTTGTTACGTTAGATCATCTCGTGCTGCAAATCGGACTGAGACCAACCTTGCAGTGAGCATGGAAGATATGGCGTCGGATCAAGTATCGAAGACTACTGCCCACCACCACATCGGACCAGAAGTGCTGCAGGCTCGTGAATCGCGCAACAGAGACGGCGGTGGCGGTGCCATATGCGAGCCACTCAACCGAAGGCTTGGGATATTCGTGTGCGATTGTGGTGGCGGCCGTCCACGTAATAATCGCATGTGCGGAAGGAAATGAATTATCCAAGCCGCTGCTCTGAAAGAACGATCCTCTACCTGAATCTTGGAGAGGACGTTGACGCTCCGTGATCAGTTGCATACCAGACCGCTGTTGGCCATGGACTCGGCTCCAAGTAGGCCGGTTTCGCGGGCGTGAGGATCATTCCGAAGCGCGCCATCGAGGAAAATCACGCCCAATGTTCCCGCGGATGTGAAGAGATCAACGTTCGAGATGTCGGTGCTCGCAGTTTTGCCGTTTCTCGATAGCGCGCCTGAACCATGTTTATCGATCGCAATCAGCCCCAAAGTTACTGCCTGCAGCCGATTACCCACTTAATCTCGGAACGATGGAGCGGAGCCGTATCGATGTCGGCCGAATCACGGAGGCCCCGTTTTACCCATCGGGAGTTTGAAGTCGAGCGTACCGCGCCAGGCGATTGCGGCGGATCGGCAGCGGTATCCGAGCACTTAGCAGCGTACAAACTCGCACCCTAACGGCTGAGGGGCATCGGGCAACTCTTCGGAGGCTGCCAATATCGATTGCAAAATACCCCCGAATAGCAAGATCAGCGGGAGACGGCTACTTTTATCGGGCATCCGCATTGACGTTTAAAACGCAATTCATCGTGGTCTCAGCGTCTCGCACCCGCCACCCGAACCACGATACAACCGCAACATTACCGCCTCTTTTCCAGAAGATGACAATTTGTTCATCCGGGAACTAATCTACGCGTTCCTCCCCGACTGTGAGTATGATTCCGTCCGAGCCGCGATTCGTTCGAGAAGAATCAAGAGTTACTTCGAATGCGCAAATTTAGCTGTCTCTTCGCCGCTCCCCCCTGTAATGACGAGCGAACGAACGGATGAGATGTGCGAGCTGTCGTGGATCTCGGCCGGAGACGAGAAGTGCGTGACTTGATGCGGGGGGATTCCCAGTCGAAGCAGTTCGGGGCGCTGTGGGATGAATTCATTCGCCTGCACGGAGAGGCAGAGTTTCGTCTCCGCGTCTCGAAAAGTTGCCGGCCCGCCCTGGCAGGCTACCTATTTTATAGATAGGGGAACACGTCGTCATGAAGACAGTTGACATGAAAGCTGTCGATGTTCGGGGTTGGATCACTGAGCCGGGAAGTTTAGAACAGTTGAACACCAAACTGGAATCGCCGCTGGAAATCGTACTGAACTCCGAATATTCCGAAGGCATTAGTTACGACGCACGCTGCGCTGGTTTGTCGAAGGAAGGGAAAGTAGTAGCGATTGAATACGAATCGTCTGAACTGCCCACCTACTGCCTTGTTGACCCTAGACCCCTTGGCCGGAAATAGGTCCCCCGACTGAGGATCCTCCCAGAGCGGTTTTAGGAATCGGAGCCACCCTGTAGGGGGAGGCTTCAAACAGCCGTGAGCTGCTGCAGTCAAAAGCTGCGGTGGTGAACGTCCACGGTTAAAAGGCGTGACGCTAGATCACGTCATGTGGGCATTAGAGAGACGAATGCAAATGAACCTCCGACGACACGTCGAAACACCACCGAGACGACATCAGAACCGGAACTGCCTGCCAGGGCCGGGAGGAGCACGGAAGCAACCTACTTACTGTCCGTGCGATGTCCGGCGTACAGGGGGCGTGACTCTAGTCCGGGCTTTCGTACGGAACTTGAGAACCTGGGCGGTGATGCGAAGGGAAAAGGCACAAGTGGACATCCCATGAGGCCGAAAGTACCGAAGCACCGACAGGGGTGAACTGCTTCGTAGTAGCGAGGAAGCGGGGTAATTACCGTGGAGCGAAGGGGGCAGGTCACCCTCGGCGAGATTGAGTCAAGGGGTAACCGGAGGAACTCATTGTCTTGCGGCAAGGCGGCAGTCTTTCAAGGGTGGCACGAGCCGGATGAATCGAGAGATTCACGTCCGGCTCTGTGAGCGGCTCGGGGCGAAATTCCCCTGGCCGACTCGGCGCTCTGCGGGTGACCGCCGCCCCTCTGCCGATCAAACGGGCAATCCCGAAGTAAAGGTCGGTTGTGGATTACGCCCTCGCGACCGCTGCTCAGGCTCCCTTCGGCCCCGACATCAAATCATCAAATTCATCCACTTGATTGACGTTACCAACGTTTCTTGCCAAGTTCCAGTTTGATCTGGCAATCTCGCTTTGCGTCAAAGCCAGCTCACCGGGACGCAACTGCTCACAACGAACAAAGGAAAACATGAACGGAACAGTGTGCACACGTGTGCTTCTTCCGCAGTCGCCTACGACGATCGGTACATTGACGGCACGCAACAGCAGACCAAAGACTACGGGCTTCCGTCCTGTTTGCGAGGGCAAAGATGCAATACGCCTTCCGGGAGAACGATCGACTGCTCATTTGCTGAAGGCCGCAGGGCGTCCGTTCGATGGGCAGGTGGCTAGCCTCGCTGTGCAGGTAGACATTTCCCTATTAGTCAAGCTGCGAGCGCAGGCGAACATGGCGCAAGGCATTCCAGCGGTGAGCGACTCGCAAATTCTGTTCGGCGACACCGTACGTCTTGCGGCTTTAGGACGCACGCCCTTTGCGACCGTGACCATAGGGGATCAAAAACAATGAAGAGCCGATTCCTCTCTCTGGTACTGGCGATCTCGGTCGTTGCCGGACTCGCCAGTTGCGGCGGGGCCAGCAAGTCCAACAATACGACTACACGAACGATCTCTTCCATTTCACTTTCGCCAGGCTATGCATCTGTTCCGCTAGGATTGACTCAGCAATTCAAGGTGGTAGCTAAGTACGCGAACGGGGCGACCGGCGACATCACCACTCTCGTGCGTTGGACTTCCTCTGCCCCTGCGGTCGCAACCATCAGCAATTCCGCAGGAAGCCCGGGGATGGCAACGTCGGTTGCGACGGGAATAACCAATATCACCGCTTCCTATCAAGGCCTTTCCACCGCCCCGGCGCAGTTGACCATCACCTCGCCGGCGTTGATATCCATTGCGGTCTCGCCGCACACGGGAGCCATCGCACTCGGCACCTTACAACAGTTCAGCGCGACCGGCACTTACACGAACGGTAGCACAAAGGTGATCACGACATTTGTTTCGTGGTCCTCATCTACCCCGGCAGTGGCAACGGTAGGCAGCAGTGGCGTAGCTAGCAGTCAGTCCGTCGGGAGCGCCACGATCACCGCGACTTCTGGCTCAATTTCGGGTACTGCGACACTTTCTGTTACGCCTGCGGCGCTTGTCAGCATCACTGTGATGCCCCTAAGTCCAACGGTACCCAAAGGCTTGAGTCAGCAATTTGCTGCGACTGGAACTTACACGGACGGAACATCGCAGAACTTGACTTCATCGGTTCAGTGGAAGTCCAGTAATCCGTCAATTGTGACCGTAAACAGTCTTGGAGACGGGTTCGCCGTTTCGAGCGGAAATGCGCAGGTCATCGCAACTGCAGCCGCAACGGGCATCTTCGGCCAGAGCACGATAACAGTGAGTCCAGCCGCATTGGCGAGCATCGCCGTCACGCCACCAAATTCTTCAGGCGCCCTCGGCACGGCTCAGCAGTTTGCGGCAACCGGAACTTACACCGATGGCAGCACACAAGACCTCACCGCTTCCGCTCTGTGGAGATCGTCCAACACGACAGTTGCGACGATCGGCGCGTCTGGACAGGCCAGCACCAAGGCCGCTGGTCTTACAACGATCAGCGCTACCTCCGGTTCCATTGTCGGATCAACGGACTGGACTGTGACGCAAGCCACCCTGGTCTCGATCGCCGTCACACCAGCGATCCCATCTTTGCCGCTGGGCGAAACCCAGCAATTCACCGCTACAGGTACATTCACGGACGGCAGCATTCAGGACATCACCAATACGGTCAAATGGAGTTCTTCGGATTCGACTGCGGCAACCATCAGCATGACGAGTCCGACCCGAGGTCTGGCTCAAGCCCTGGCCACTGGCGCAACAGTGATCACGGCAAGTTTGTCTGGAATCAGCGGAAACACGACGCTCACCGTAAGCCCAGCCGTGATCGTTTCGATCGCGGTTGCGCCCTCTCCGTTGTCCTTCGCAAAAGGAACGACACAACAGCTGTCAGCTGTCGCGACCTACTCTGACAACAGCACGAAAGACATCACGAATACCGCAACCTGGTCATCCGCGAATAACACGATAGCGTCAGTAAGCACAAGCGGAGCAGCGACGGCTGTGAAGGTAGGGACAACTACTATCACTGCCGCCAGCTCTGGAGTAACGGGCGCGATCAGCGTGCAGGTGACTCCGGCAGTTTTGGCTTCGATCGCTATTTCCCCATCGTCCGTCCCCATCCCGATGGGCACGACTCAACAATTCACCGCGACCGGTACTTACAGCGACGGCAGCACACAGGATCTTACCGCTTCCGTTCAATGGGCATCGTCAGATGCCACAGTTGCCACAATTAGTATGGCAACGTCCACGATTGGACTGGCGACGTCGGTTGGAACAGGAACAGCAACGATCAGCGCGAACTCTGGCTCTGTCTCCGGCACAGCAAGCCTTACGATAACGCCTGCGGCACTTGTGTCCGTTGCAATCACCCCATCCGCCCCCAGCATCGCGCTCGGCCAGTCCCAGCAATTCACTGCTACCGGTACGTACACTGACAACAGCACCAGGGACATCACGACAAACGTAACGTGGAGCACGTCGAACGCTCTGGTGGCGGTCATCAGCAACAATATAGGTTCAAACGGTCTCGCGACTAGCTCCGGTCAAGGCACTGCGACCATGACTGCAAGAATGGGGTCGGTCTCGGCCACAGCAAATTTGACAGTTGTCGCTCTGTCTGCTCCAACGGGTGTAAGTGCAACACCGGCGCCCGGCCAGATCACGCTGAACTGGAATTCGGTTCCCGGAGCGACGGGCTACAATGTTTCTCGTAGTGCAACCTCGGGCGGACCCTTCGCGCCGCTTGCGACGACAACGATTCCCCCGTATGTGGATTCTGGCCTCGCCGCCGGCGCCACTTACTACTACGTAGTTAGCGCCACAAACTCACTTACTCAGAGCGCAAATTCGGCGGAAGTTAGTGCCACCACTCCTGTTCCTACTTTGGTTTCCATTAGCGTCAGTCCCGGGAACCCAACCGTGGCACTTGGCCTGACGCAGCAATTCACCGCCACGGCACTCTACAGCGATGGCAGCACTCAGGACGTCACGAGTTCAGTAACTTGGTCATCTTCGAACGCCACAGTTGCCGTGGTTAGTACGAATGGACTTGCCAGCTCGCTGTCGCAGGGCAGCACAGTGATTACTGCAGTCGCATCCGGAGGGCAAGCTGCCTCGACCACAGTGACGGTGAACGCCCCTGGACTTGTCTCTATTACGGTCACGCCTACATCGGCGTCGGTTTCTGTCGGCTCATACGTGCGATTTTCTGCTACGGGCAAATACACAAATGGTAGCAGCTCAAACATTAGCAATCTTGTGAACTGGTCAACGTCGGATGCCACGATCTCCTCGGTTGATTCAACCGGTCTTGCCCACACAGCTGGCGCGGGCACGGTGACGATCACGGCGACATCGGGCAGTGTGCAAGGCACCGCCACCCTGACGGTAGCGACGGGGACGGGAGGCGGGTCATCCCCGCGCTTCGTGTACGTGGCCAATGCGGGTGGCAGTACAGTTTCCGGATACCTGCTGGACCAGGGAGTGGGGGCACTGACGGCGGTGCCGGGGTCGCCATTCTCCGCCTCTGAGGCCTATACGGTGGCCACCGATCCGACGGGACAACATGTGTACACGAGTGGCAATTACGGTGTCAGCGGGTTCAGCACCGATGCGGTGACCGGACAGCTGACGGCGATCGCCGGCAGCGTTCCCGCCTTCGGGAACCCGAATTACAACTGCTGCTCCCAGGTGTATGCCCTGGCGGTGGATGCAACCGGACGATTCCTCTACGCCGCCGACGCGTACAACAACAACCTGCGGGCCTACACCGTGGATGCGGGCAATGGGGCGCTGACGCCGATCGCTGGCTCGCCGTTTGCCGTGGGCAACAATGCGCTTCCTTATAGTGTCACCATCGATCCGACGGGAAAGTTCGTGTATGTGGGGAATGAGGGCAACAATACGATCTCGGCTTTCAGCATTGATGCGCAGAGTGGAACGCTGGCAGCCGTTTCCGGATCACCGTTTGCCGCATCGTCTGGAGTGATCGCGCTGGCCATGCATGCCAGCGGCAAGTTCCTGTACGCGGGCAATGGGACGCAGGTGCAAGGCTATGCCATAGACGGAACGACGGGAGCGCTGACGGCGATGACGGGTTCTCCGTTCGCCACGGGCTGCTGCATGCGGTTCAACAGTCTGGCCACGGAGCCGACGGGGCACTATCTGTTCACGGCGAACGAGAACGCTGGCACGGTATCGGTGTTCGCCATTGATGCGGTGAGCGGGGCTTTGACGGCGGTGACGGGATCGCCGTTCGCAGTGGGCGGGAATCCGTTTGCCGTGACTGCGGATGTGTCGGGGCAGTTTCTGTATGTGACGGATATCTCGACGAATCCTGGGGTGGTGAAGGCGTACACGATTAACAGCAGCACGGGGGCGCTGACGGCGGTGAACGGGTCACCGTTCGCAACTGGGAATGCTCCCTATGCGGTGACCACGACGGGGGCGGTGGCGGCGTCGACGGCCACGCTGCAATCGCTGATGTTGAGTCCGGCGAATCCCACGATTACGACAAACACCCTGGGACAGGTGCAACAGTTGGTGTTGGTGGGCAGCTACAGCGATGGCACGACGAAGTTCCTGACGGAGTCGGCGACCTGGAGTTCGTCGGCGACATCGGTGGCGACGGTAAGCGACAACGCCGGGACGAAGGGGCTGGCGACCTCGGTGAGCTATGGCACGACCACCATCACGGCCAGCTATGGAGGACAGAGGGCGACGGCGACGCTGACCGTGCAGGCGCCGGCGCTGGTATCGATCACGCTCAGTCCGAGCACTTACACGATCGCCAGCGGGACAGCCGTGCAGTTCCACGCCACGGGCAACTACAGCGACAACTCGACGCTGGACCTGACGACCCAAGTGAACTGGTCCACCTCGGACAGCACGATCGCGACGGTGAGCAATGTGAACGGCAGCCAGGGTCTGGCGACGAGTGTGAATCCGGGCACGGTGACGATCACGGCGACATCGGGCAGTGTGCAAGGCACGGCCACCCTGACGGTAGCGACGGGGACGGGAGGCGGGTCATCCCCGCGCTTCGTGTACGTGGCCAATGCGGGTGACAGTACAGTTTCCGGATACCTGCTGGACCAGGGAGTGGGGGCGCTGACGGCGGTGCCGGGGTCGCCATTCTCCGCCTCTGAGGCCTATGTGGTGGCCACCGATCCAACCGGACAACATGTGTACACGGGTGGCAACTACGGTGTCAGCGGGTTCAGCACCGATGCGGTGACCGGACAGCTGACGGCGATCGCCGGCAGTGTTCCCGCCTTCGGCAATCCGAATTACAACTGCTGCTCCCAGGTGTATGCCCTGGCGGTGGATGCGACCGGACGTTTCCTCTACGCCGCCGACGAGTACAACAACAACCTGCGGGCCTACACCGTGGATGCGGGCAATGGGGCGCTGACGCCGATTGCCGGCTCGCCGTTTGCCGTGGGCAACAATGCGCTTCCTTATAGTGTCACCATCGATCCGACAGGAAAGTTCGTGTATGTGGGGAATGAGGGCAACAATACGATCTCGGGCTTCAGCATTGATGCGCAGAGTGGAACGCTGGCAGCCGTTTCCGGATCGCCGTTTGCCGCATCGTCGGGAGTGATCGCGCTGGCCATGCATGCCAGCGGCAAGTTCCTGTACGCGGGCAATGGGACGCAGGTGCAAGGCTATGCCATAGACGGAACGACGGGAGCGCTGACGGCGATGACGGGTTCTCCGTTCG
>Ga0307476_10000593_pt1 | contig 26706 bp, 25 predicted proteins | sample atmos_gasesECM2C_2_FD_203314 | JGI IMG/M metagenome (GOLD analysis project Ga0307476, IMG submission 203314) | Hardwood forest soil microbial communities from Morgan-Monroe State Forest, Indiana, United States - atmos_gasesECM2C_05 | ecosystem: Environmental > Terrestrial > Soil > Temperate...
AACGCCGAAGACGTCTGCCGCCCGGCAATCATCGGTGAAGGGCAGGCGACCGCGGAGATTGCCTTCGTCGACTCGAAATCGGTTCCCGTCTCGAGCAAGGTCATCGTCTTCAACGGCGGCGAAAGAGCCGGCGTGATCACCTTCTACATCCACGCCTACATCACGATCCCGGTACCGGCGGCGATCGTGACGACGGTGAAGATCGAGAAGATCCACAACGGCCGCTACGGCTACCTGTCGACTGCGACGATTCCGAAGATCGCCGGCGGCGCCGGCTCGCTCACCTCCTTCAGCCTCAAGATCGGGAAGAGGTACACCTACAAAGGCAAGAAGGTCAGCATCCTCTACGCGAAATGCCCCGACGGAAAGCTGCAGGCAAACGTGACCGGTTTCTTCTCCGACGACACCGAAGCCTCGGCCGAGGTGGCCAGAACCTGCACCGGGAAGGGCTGACGTGACCCCGGGCGCGGGACACGCGCTGGAGGACTGGGGAGGGCTGATCTCGTTCAGTCCCAGCGAGGTCCTGCGCCCGGCCAGCGTCGACGAGCTGAAGGGGCTGCTGGAACGGGTCGCCAGCCGCGACCTCGGCAACGGGCGGGCTCGGGTCCTCGGCAGCCTCCATTCGTGCGCGAAGATCGCCGTCGCCGACACCGTCATCGACGTCAGCGGGCTGCCGAAGGCGATCGAGTTCGACTCCGGCGACGAGGCGGTCGAGGCGACCGCCAACGTCACCTTGCACGAGTTCCTCGCCGAGCTCGGCAGCCGCGGCAAATCGGTCACCGCGACCGGCGGCACCGACCACCAGACCCTGGCCGGGCTGATCTCCACCGGCACCGCGCCGGCCAGCTCCCGCCACGCGCTCTACGAGCTGCTCGAGTGGGTTGAGCTCGTCAGCGTCGACGCCGCCGGCCAGGCAGTGGAGCGGCGGATCGTCCGCGGCGAGCCTGAGTTCGCGGCGGTCGTCTGCTCGCTGGGCCTGCTCGGGGTGATCACCCGGGTCCGTTTCCGGCTCGTCGACGAGATCTTCTTCAAGGTCGTACAGAAGGTCGTCAGCCTCGACGACGTCCTCGCCGACCTCGACGCAACCTCGGCCAAGTACGACTTCTGGCGCATCAACTGGATGCAGAAGAGCGACAAGGCGCTGCTCTGGGCCGCGACTGAGGTCCCGCGCGAGGAGGCGAAGACTGACGGCGACTACGCCGAGGACAGCGACGAGCAGGTGCTCGACTTCGTCTTCGGGGTCCTCGACGACCTGACCGAGACCGGGCCGCTGCTGAACTGGCCGCTGGAGAAGGTGTACGACCTGCTCGCCCTCACCTACGACGACAGCGAGGTGAGCGGGCCGCTGCGCAACATGCTCCCCGTCGATCGCCGCGCTCCGCTGCGGGTGGCGATGGCCGAGTGGAGCTTCCGCCCCGTCGACGTGCAGAAGGTGATCGGCGAGTGCGAACAGTACTTCGGGGAACAGGGCTGGCCCAACATTCCGACCGAGATCGAGCTGACCAAAGTCGACGGCAACATGATGTCGGGCTGGAACTGGCCGGGTCTCCCCTACATCGTCAAGTTCAACTTCATGTACCTGACCGAGGTCTGCACCGAGCCCGGTGAGAAGGACCAGATCTACGCCCACCTGCGCGGGCTCTGGCAGCACCTCGAGCGCGCCGGCGTCCCCTTCAAGGCGCACTGGGGGAAGATCAACTTCATCGATCCCGCGTTCGCCGAGCGCGAACTGGAACTCGATGCCTTCCGGCCGCTGATCTCGCCGATCTTCATCAACGACTACCTGGAGGAGCGGATCGGACATGCCTGACGGCGGCGTCACCACGGAGTTCCCCGGCCTCACCGACATCCACGCCCACCCGGCGATGAACGCCTGGCTGTGGCACCGGGACCTGCGCAAGCACTACTGGACCGGCGGCAACTACGACCCGCTCGCCAGCCTGACCGATTTCAAGATGCTGAAGCAAGGCGGGGTCAAAGTCCTCTGGTCCTCGCTCCACGTGCCCGAGCCCAACTACATGCGGGTGCCGCCGATCCGCCTCCTCGCCCACTTCCTCAGGTCCGGGCGCAAGCTGCTGAAGCTGAGCTCGTGGGAGTGCCTGCTGCTCGAGATGGACGAGATGGAGCGCCAGGTGGCCCGCAGCGAGGACTTCGAGCTGGCGCGCTCGAACCTCGAGCTCGACGCGGTGCGGGAAAGCGGCCGGGCGGCGATCGTCCACACGGTCGAGGGCGGCCACCACCTCGACGCCGGCCTCGCCCCCGACGACGTCAAAGGCCGGATCGAGCGGCTCGACCTCCTCGCCGGCCGCGGCGTCGCCTCGTTGACGATCGCCCACCTCTACCCCAACGATCTGGCGGGCCACGCGCTGGGGATCCCGGAGGACGAGCTCAAGGTCCTCTTCCTCTGGCCCCTGCACCCGGAAGTCGACGACGACCGCGGCCTGACGCCAACCGGCGCGGCGGTGATCGAGCGGATGATCGAGCTGCGGATGGTCCCCGACGTCACCCACTGCACGCCGAACTCACGCCGTGACATCTACGCGCTGGTCGAGGACCGGATCCCAGTGATCGCCTCCCACATCGGCGTCCACTCGATGAACCCGGTCCCCTACAACCTCGACCGCGCCGACGTCGAGGCGATCGCCGCCTCCGGCGGCGTCGTCGGCGTCATCTTCATGCCCTACTGGCTCGACAAATCGCACCCGGGCCCGGGCCGCGACGCGATCTGGCGGACGATGGAGACGCTGCGCGAGTGGGCCGGCTCCTGGCAGCACGTCGCGCTCGGAACCGACTTCGACGGCTTCACCGACCCCGCCGACGACTGGGACAGCGAGGGGAAGATGGGACAGGTGCAGGAGATGCTGGAGGAAAAGGGGCTCTTACAGGCCGAGCAGGAGGCCGTGCTCGGCGCCAACGCCCGCCGCGTGCTCCGCCAGGGCTGGCGCTAACGAACCCCGTAGTGGAGCTCGACGACGCCGTTGTCGAAGCGGCGCTCGCCGAGCAGGTCGAGATTCAGGTGGATGCCGTCGGGCAGCGCCCGCTTGCCGCCACCGACGACGACCGGCGAGAGGAACAGGTGGAACTCGTCGACGAGGCCGGCGGCGAACGCCGCGGCGGCGAGCTCGGGACCGCCGATGCTGAGGTCGCGCTCGGCGGCGTCCTTCATCAGCCGCACAGCATCGGCGTCGAACTCCCGCTCGACCCGCGTCCGCGCGCTCGGCGCCGACTCCAGGGTCCGCGAGTAGACGACCTTCTCCGCCGCCCGCCAGATCTCGGCGTAGTCGCGCATCTCCGGCGGCTCGTCGTCGAGCTGCGCCGTCTCCCAGAAGACCATCGTCTCGTACATCCGGCGCCCGTAGAGGTAGGTGCCGATCGGCCGCTCGAGGTCGTTGACGAAGGCATGAACCTCGGCGCTCGGCGCCGCCCACTCGAACCCGCCCGCTTCGTCCTCGGTGTAGCCGTCGAGCGAACAGAGCGCCGCGTAGATCAGCTTCGCCACGCCGCCGCGTCGCTCAGGCGCGCTCGAGGATGACGACCGGGATCTGGCGACTGGTCCGCGCCTGGTATTCGTCGTAGGCGGGCCACTCGGAGACCATCGCCGGCCAGATCTCGGCCTTCTCCTCGGCGCTGGCGGTGCGGGCGTTGGCCTGGAAGCGGTCGCCCAGCACCTGCACGCCGACCTCGGGGTCGGCGTCGAGGTTGAGGTACCAGGCCGGCGGCTCGTCGGAGCCGCCCTTGGAGGCGACGATCGTGTACGCGTCGCCGTAGGGAGCGTAGATCAGCGGCGTCGTCCGCTCCGCCCCCGACTTGCGGCCCTTCGTCGTCAGCAACAGGGTCTGGGTCCCCTCCCACTCGTGGCCCTCGGCGCCGTCGGTGGCGCGGTAGCGGTCGACGTGTTCCTGACCGAAGAGCATCGGCCTCCAATGCTAACCGCTCGGCGGCGCCGGTCCCGATCGGCCGAGGATGGATCGGGGGTCGCTGACCATCGCCAGCTCGGGCTCGCTCTTGCCCTTGAGCGCGAGCTCGCGGCGTTCCGCCCCGGGCGCCAGGTCGCCGGCGTGGTCGTAGACGCGGCGGGACATCACCGTCTCGCCGCTCGCGGCGGCGGCCTGCAGGCGGGCGGCGGTGTTGACGACGTCGCCGATCGCGGTGAAGTCCTTGACCTCGCCGGCGCCGACGTTGCCGACGAAGGCGGTGCCGAAATCGAGGCCGACGCCGATCTCGATCCACGGCCGGCCCTCCCCGTAGCCGGCAGCGGCGAGCAGGGCCGCGGCGTCGTCGACCATGTGGCGGGCCGGCTCGCCGGGAAAGACGTTCGGCAGGTAGAGCGCCATCACCTCGTCACCGACCAGCTTGTCGATGATCGCGTGCCGGCAGAGGACGTCGACGGCGCTGGCGTAGAAGCGGTTGAGCAGAGTCGCGACCTCGTCCGGCGCCTGTCCCTCGGCCAGCGAGGTGAAGCCGCGGACGTCGGCGAAGAGGATCCCGACCTCCATCTCGACCCCGCCCATCGGCGCCTTCTCGAAGCACTGGGCGCAGAGGCGCGGGTTCTTGCGCGAGGGCGAGAACCCGAACCGGCTCATCAGGCGCCCGCCGAGGCCGGCGTAGGGCGCCCGGCAGACGGCGCAGCGGGGGTCCTTTGGCAGGCGGGCCATCGCCCGCACGAAGAACCGGCCCCGGTGCGATTCGAGGGACCGGAAGAAGTCGGCGTCGCCATCTCCGCCCACCTCCCGAGTCTGACTCGGGCGGCGCCGCGGCGCAACCTCTACGGACCTGGATGCTGAGAGCGCACTTTGACCCGCTATGCGGGAGGAACTGCGTTCTCACCCTGGGTGGCCCGGCGTTCGAGCCAGGCGACGACCCGCAGGGCGACCAGCAGCAGGACCACCGAGGTCGTGGCGCCGATCGCCCAGGCAGCGACCATGCCGCCGGTCGCCGGCTCCAGTTCGAAGTAGTCGCGGCCGGCGGGGACGACGCAGAAGAGGACGAAGCCGAGCGCCATCAGCGCGCAGAGGCCGGCGACGGCAAGGCGCCGCTTGCCGGGTTCGTCCTCGAGCGCGAGCACGATCGCGAGCCCGACCGCGACCACGGTCGCCGCCGTCACCGTCCGCGCCTGCTCCAGGCTGCAGTCGAAGGCATTGCGGGCGAGCAGGTAGCTGACGAGGATCCCGAGCCCGGTCGCCAGCCCGGCCGGGATCGAGAAGCGGGCGATCGCCCGCAGGAAGCCCTCCGGCCGCCAGGGCCCGGTCGACGGCGCCAAGGCGAGGAAGAAGGCCGGGATCCCGATCGTCAGCGACGAGGTCAGCGTGAACTGGCGCGGCAGCAAGGGGAAGACGCCGCTCGGCAGGGCGATGGTGACGAGCAGGAAAACAGTGAACAGCGCCTTGGTCACGAACAGGCGGGCGACGCGCTGGATGTTGCGGAGGATCTGGCGGCCCTCGTGGACCATCCGCGGCACCTCGCTGAACTCGCCGGAGACGAGCACGAGGTCGGAGACCGAGCGCGCCATCTGCGTGCCGGAGCCCTGGGCGATCGCCAGCCGCGCCTGCTTCAGCGCCGGCACGTCGTTGACGCCGTCGCCGAGCATGCCGACGTACTCGCCGCCCTCGCTCAGCACCCGTACCACCCGCGCCTTGTCCTCGGGCGAGATCCGGCCGATCGCCGGCGCCGCCCGCACCGCCTCGATCAGCTCCTCGTCGCCGGCCGGCAGGGCGCCGCCGTCGAGCGCCGCCGTCCGTGCCGGGATGCCGACGTCGCGGGCGATCGCCCCGACCGTCGCCGGGTTGTCGCCGGAGAGGACCTTGAGCGCCACTTCCTCCGCCGCGAAGAAGGAAACCGTCTCCCCCGCGTTGGCGCGCAGCTCCTCGGCGAGGACGACGATCCCGAGCGGGCGCAGCGGACGGGGCAGCGGCGCGTCGGGCGCGGCCGGCGGCAGCGGCGCGTCGGCGGCGGCCAGGGCCAGCACCCGGCGCCCGGACGCCGCGTCGGTGGCAGCGCGCTCGCGCAGCGCCGCGGCCGCAGCGGTGCCGTCGAGCAGCGCCTCGGGGGCGCCGAGCACCAGCCGTTCGCCGCCGAGCTCGAGCGCGCTCCAACGCCGCCGCGAGGAGAAGGGGACGACCGCGGTCGGCTCGACCGGGCCGGCGCCGTCGGCGAGTTCCGCCTCGTGCACCGCCTCCAGGGTCGAGTTGCGGGCCGGGGCGCTCGCCGCGAATACCGCCAGCGCCCGCGCCAGCTCCGGCTCCCCCACCCCGTCGGCCGGGCCCAGCTCGACGACCCGCAGCGAGGCCTCGGTCAGGGTCCCGGTCTTGTCGGTGCACATCACCGAGACCGAGGCCAGCGACTCGATCGCGTTCAGCTGCTGGGCGAGGATCCCCTTGCGCGCCATCTTCGCCGCCGAGACCGCCGCGGTCAGCGAGACGAGCAGGATCAGCCCCTCGGGGACGATGTTGACGATCGCCGCGGTGAGCGTCTCGACCGCGTCCGCCTGGCTGACGTCGCGGATCGCCAGCGAGACGCCGAGGGCGACACCGAGCGGCACCATCACCCCGACCAGGATCACCAGCAGCCGGTCCATCGCCTTCTCCAGCGGCGAGCGCGGGTGGCGGAAGGCACGCGCGGTCTCGGCCAGTTTCGCGGCGCGGCTGTCGGCGCCGACGGCGCTGGCCTCGAAGTCGGCCTCGCCCTCGACCGCGAAGGAGCCGGAGAGGACCTCCTCGCCTGCCTGGCGCACGACCGGCTCCGACTCGCCGGTCAGGTTCGACTCGTCGAGCGCCAGCCCCTCGGCGCGGACGACGGTGCCGTCGGCGACGACCTGGTCGCCGCTGTGGACCCGGACCAGGTCGCCGACGACGACGTCGCCGACCGGGACCTCGCGCGGACTGCCGTCGCGGACGACGGTCGCCGCCGGCGCGACCAGCGCCGCCAGCTTGTCGAGCGCCCGCTTCGCCCGCACCTCCTGAAACGTGCCGATCGTCGTGTTGGCGACGAGGATGCCGAGGAAGAGCGCGTCCTTGGGGTTGCCGAAGGCGATCGTCGCGGCGCCGAAGACGGCGAGGATCAGGTTGAAGATCGTGAAGGTGTTGCCGACGACGATCGAGCGGTAGGAGCGGCTCGTCGCCTCCTTCGGAGCCGGCCCGCGCTCGCGCAGCCGGCGCTCGGCCTCCTCCTCGGTGAGGCCGGCGGGCGCTGCCGGTGCGACGGACGAGCTCAGGCGGAAGAGCGTAACCGCGAGCGGGGCTTGCGGTGGGCGAGGACGTCCCAGAGGCCGTAGGCGAAAGCGCCGAGCACCGTGAAGGCGAAGGCGATGAGGATGATCGTCGTCACCGGCAGGCCGAGCAGGCCGAGGGCGATGAGGCCGAAGAGGCCGAGGACGAGCGCCAGCGAGTAGGCGAAGCCGGCTTTCCTCTCCCCGTTCTCCATGCCCCTTCTATCGACCGTAGCGCCGGCCCGCTGAAGCGCAGCGGACGGAGATCGCCTGCAAGGAAAGGTGTTCACGGCCCTGGGTAGGTTCTACCCAGAGCGGAGCCGCTGGGCTCTGCGCCCATATCGTCCGCGCCGATCGGAGCCAGCGGGGCTCCCGCGAGAACGAGAGGCTTTGGATGGAAGCGAGCAAACGGTGGTTCGACCTCGGCGTCGCCGGCGTCCTGGCGGCGCTGATCGCGCTGGCGGTCGCCCTGGTGCCGGGCGCGCAGGCGCAGAAGGCCAGCTACGTCAACTGCGGCAACAAGAAGATCACGATCCAGATCGAAGACGGCGAAGGCGGCACCCGCCCCTACAAAGTCGACGCCAAGGCGATCCAGGTGAAGAACCTGACCTGCGCCGACGCGACCAAATTCATCCGCGAGGTGATGGAGGGAAGCAACCCCGGCAAATACGGCTACCCGGACAACTTCAAATGCAAGGCCGGCACTTTCGCCGTCCCCGAGGGCTTCTATCCGCAGATCTGCACCAGGGGCAACAAGGGCCTCAAATGGGGGCAGCAGGGCGGCTGAGCCGATTGCTGGTCCCGAGGTAGGACAATGGGACGCATGAGCGTCCCTCGGACCCAGGCCGCCGGCGTGCGCACGCTCGGCAACTACGTCGGCGGCGCCTGGGTCCCCTCCACCGCCACCGAACAGCTCGACGTCACCGATCCGGCCAGCGGCGAGGTTCTGGCCCGCGTCCCCCTCTCCACCGCCGCCGAGCTCGACGCCGCCGTCGTGGCTGCCCGGGCGGCGCTGCCGCAGTGGCGCGAGGTCAGCGTGATCGAGCGCGGCCGCCGCCTCTTCACCCTCCGCGACGCGCTCCTCCGCCGCCGCGAGGACCTCGCCCGCTCGGTCACCGCCGAGATGGGCAAGACCATCGGCGACGCCCGCGCCGAGGTGGCGCGGATGATCGAGATGGTCGAGTGCGCCTGCGCGATCCCGACCACGATCCAGGGCCGGGTCGCCGAAGACGTCTCGCGCGGGATCGACGCCGAAACCGTGCGCCAGCCGGTCGGCGTCTGCGCCGCGATCGTCCCCTTCAACTTCCCGGCGATGGTGCCGTTCTGGTTCCTGCCGTTCGCGATCGCCTGCGGCAACACCTTCGTGCTGAAGCCCTCCGAGCAGGTGCCGCTGACCCAGCAGATCGCCTTCGAGGCGCTCGACGAGCTGGAGCTGCCGCCGGGCGTCGTCAACCTCGTCAACGGCGGCCGCGAGATCGTCGAGGCGATCCTCGACCATCCCGGGATCGACGCCGTCAGCTTCGTCGGCTCGGCGCCGGTGGCGCGGCTCGTCTACGAACGCGCGGCGGCGGCCGGCAAGCGGGTGCAGGCGCTCGGCGGCGCCAAGAACCACATGGTCGCGCTGCCCGACGCGGTGGCCGGGAAGACGGTCGAGGGCATCGTCGGCTCCGCCTTCGGTGCCGCCGGCCAGCGCTGCATGGCCGGCTCGGTCCTGGTCCTCGTCGGCAGCGCGCGCGAGACGCTGCTGCCGGCGCTGGTCGAGCGGGCGCGGGCAGTCAAGGTCGGGCCCGGCGCCGACGAGTCGGTCGAGCTCGGGCCGGTCGTCTCGGTGGCGGCGCGAGAACGGATCGCGGCGGCGATCGAGCGCGCCGCGGCAGACGGCGCGGAGCTCCTGCTCGACGGCCGCGGGACCGATCCCGGCCCGGCCGGGACGCTGCTCGGACCGACGATCCTGACCGGCCTCGACCCCGACTCAGCGGCGATCGGTGAGGAGATCTTCGGCCCCGTCCTCACCGTGATCGAGGTGCCGACCCTGGAGGAGGCGATCGCGACCGTCAACCGCAGCCGCTTCGGCAACGGCGCCTCGATCTTCACCGAGTCGGGCGCCGCCGTCCGCGCCTTCCGCCGCGACGCCGAGGCGGGGATGATCGGCGTCAACGTCGGCGTCGCCGCCCCGGTCGCCTTCTTCCCATTCAGCGGCTGGAAGGACTCCTTCCTCGGCGACCTCCACGCCCACGGCCCCGACGCGGTCGAGTTCTACACGCGGAAGAAGACCGTCACCAGCCGCTGGTTCGGCGGCGGCGAGAGCGACGCCTACTTCGTCGAGCGCTGACCGCAAGAGCGTCCCGCGGTCAGGACTTGCCGCGCTTCGCCTTCTCGGCGTCGATCCGCTTCGTCGCCGCCTCGGCAGCCTTCTTCGCGGTCTTCGCGATCGAGAGCGCGGCGCCGGAGAGAGCATCTCCGGCGTCGCGTGCCGCGCTCTTGGCCTCAGCCTGACTCTGCTTCGCTTCGTTTTCCTTGCGCGTCGCGGCACCCTTCCTGGCGGCGGCGCTTCGCTCGGCTTTCGTCTGTGAGGCCATCGGCCCTCCTTGGATTGCTTCCCAAACTCAAGGTTCCCGTCTCCTCCTTTGGGCAAACTTCCCTTGACGCTCGTTGCCGCGCTTGTAGTTACCGGTCAGGCGCGCCATCAGCTGCTGCGGGTCGCCGCGCTCGACCTCGGCAAGGAACTCGGTCGCGCGGCGGCCGCGCAGGACGGTGGCACGACGGCCATGGTGTGAGATCACCACCGAGTCGCCGCGGACCTCATACTCGAAACCATGCGGTGCGGGCACCGGCTCAGCCTAGACCTGGTCGCGACCGCGGCGATCCTCCTCCTCGCCGCGGCACTCGCCGGCGGCTGCGGCGGCGGGCAGGGCAGCACGACTGACACCAGCGGCGCGCCCGGCGTCAAGGGCGAACGGCCGGGACGCGAAGCCGCCGGCGTCGCCGAGCTCAGCGCCGCCGATTGCACCGCGCTCGCCGCCCGGGTCGAACGCCGCCTCGGCTTCAAGCTGCGGCACCGGTCCAAGCCCTCGCCGCCGCTCTCCCGCTGCCGCCTCACCGGCCCTGGCGCCGACGTCAACGTCTACCTCGACGCCGCCTACGCCGCCCGCCAGCGCTACAAGAACCGGATGGTCGAGACGGCGCAGTTCGGCGCCCCCGACCCGGCGAAGCTGCCGCATCCGGTCGCCCGCGTCGGCGACGGTGGAGCTCAGAGCGGCAGCGCCGAGTGGGTGCCGGCGTACCACTCGCTGTTCGCGGTCCGCGGCAACCGCTGGATCACCGTCGCCTACGCGGTCGCCGGCGAGCCCGGACGCCGGCTCCGCGCCGAAGCCGCGGCCCTGGCGCGCGCCGCCTTCCGGCACTCAGCCGGCTGAGTGCACGCTGATCAGCTCGGCGACGCGCTGCGGGTTCTGCGCCATCAGGGCGTGGCCGCAGCCCTCGAAGAGCTCGACGTGGGCGCCCGGCCAGCGCGCCTGCAGCGCCATCGCGTTGGCGGCCGGGATGACGGCGTCCTCGGTCCCGTGCAGAACCAGAACTGGAAGGTCATCCCCCGGACGGTCGGCGGACCGATGCCCGCCCGCGACCCGCTCGTCCCGGTGCCACGCCGCCATCGCCGCCTCCTGAGCCCGCAGCGCCGCCGGCGAGAGCTGCTCACGCGCCGCCGCGACGACCTCGCCGAACTGGCGATCGATCTCGGCCGCCAGCGGCGGCGGGAACAAGAGCGCGATCAGCCGCGAGGCCTGCTCGCGCGGGGTGCCCGAATGGTCGGTGAGGCGCTCCCAGACCTCGGCCGCAGCCGGCACCGCCGCGGCGCCGCCCGGGTCGGTGTCGAGCAGCGCCAAGGTCGCCACCCGCTGCGGCGCCCGCCGCGCCAGCTCCTGGGCGACGAAGCCGCCCATCGACCAGCCGACGACCGGCAGCCGCTCGATCCCCTCGGCGTCGAGCAGGCGTTCCATGTCGGCGGCCATCAGCTCGACCGTCAGCTCCTCCTCGCCCAGCGGGGCGGCGCCCATGCCGCGGTTGTCGGGGCTGATCACCCGGTGCGAACGACCGAGCTCGGCGAGGAAGCCGGGGTCCCAATCGGCGCCGGTGGCGGCGTAGCCGTTGATCAGCAGCAGCGGCGGCAGCACGACCGCGATTCTGCCAGGAGATCGGCGGCAACCGTCGAATCAGCCGCGCGTCGCGCGCTCAGCGCTCGATCCGTCCTTCATCGCCGACCTCGATCCCCTTCGAGCCGAAGTCTTCGGCTGAGAGTTCGGCGATCAGGGAGGCGGCGCGTTCTTCGGGGTCGGGGACCGGCTGACCCGCTTCGATCAGGCTGACCGAGGCAATCCGGCCGGCGCGAAAGCTGCCGTCGGCGGCCATCGTCACGTGCAGGACAGCGCTCTCGCCAAGCACCCCTTCGAGCGTAAAGTTGTGGTATCCGGAGAAGTTGCCGAGGCTGTAGGCGATCAGCCGGTGCCGGTAGATCTCCATCCCCCGCAGGACGTGCGGACCGGAGCCGAGCACGAGGTCGGCGCCGGCCTCGACCGCCATGTGGGCGAATTCCTCGGGGTTGCCGCGGTCCTCGCCGAGGTAGATCTCCTCTTCGCCGGTCACGTGCAGGGCGTCGGAGCCCTCGGCCCCGGCGTGGATCGCGACGACGACGATGTCCGCCTGCTGGCGCGCAGCCCGAATCAACGCCCGCGCAGGTTCCAGGTCGGTGAGCGAGTTCGTGTAGTCGTAGGAGGCGAAGCCGAGGAAAGCGACCTTGCGGCCGGCCGCATCGACGAAGGTCGCCTCTTCCGGCAGGCCGGTCGGCTCGATGCCGGCGCCGCGCAGCGCTTCGATCGTCTCCGCCTGCCCCGCTTCGCCGAAGTCGTAGGAGTGGTTGTTGGCGAGGTTCATCACCGTAAAGCCGGCGTCGGCGAAGTACTTGGCGTACTCGGGCGGCGCCCGGAAGGCGAAGCAGGTCCCCGGTTCGGCGCCGCCGCACTTGACGTCTTCGGAGACGTCGGTGAGCGTGCCCTCGAGGTTGCCGAAGACGACATCGCCCTTCAGCTCGCCCTTGATCGGATCGAGGTAGGTGGCGGGTTCGGGCGGCAGCGTCGGCGTGATCCCCATCGCGGTGTCACCGACGGCGGCGAGCGTGACGACGTCGGCCGAGCCACCGCCGGAGCCCTCGCCCCCGTCGCCGTTCTTCTGGCCTCCGTCCTCATGGTGGGCCTTGTGCTTGCCGCCGTTGTGCATACCGCCTTCGCCCGGCGGGTTGCGGACGGTGCCATCGAAGCAACCGCAGAGCAGGAGCGCCGCCAGCAGCGCCGGAACGATCGCGGCCAGCATCCCCGGCACGCTTGGACGCGGCACCTCACACCTCCAGCATCAAGGTGACCGGGCCGTCGTTGATCAGCGCCACCCCCATGCAGGCGCCGAAGACGCCCTTGGCCGCATCGAGCCGTTCGCAGAAGCGGTCGTAAAGCGGCTCGGCGTCCTCCGGCCGGGCGGCGCCGGTGTAACTGGGGCGGTTGCCGCGGCGGGCGTCGCCGTAGAGCGTAAACTGACTGACGCAGAGCACCTGGCGCTCACCCAGCGGCTCGTTCATCCGCCCCTCGGCGTCATCGAAGATTCGCAACGCCCGCACCTTGTCGGCGAGCCGGTCCGCCTGCTCCTCACCGTCGCCGACCCCGACGCCGAGCAGAACCAGCATCCCCGGCCCGATCTGGGCGACGCGCTCACCCTCGACGTCAACCGCCGCCTGGCTGACCCGTTGGACCAGAGCCCGCATCGCCGCCGAGTCTAGGCAGGGACCCGGTCAGCGCAGGCGGGCGGCGGCAGCAAGAACCTGTGCGCGCCGGTCCGCCCGGTGATGGCGGTGGTGCTTCTTCTTGCGCGGCTTCACGCACTTGTGGACGCCCTTCACCGTTTTCTTGCGAAAGCCTTTGTGGCAGTGCTTGCTCACGACCTTTTTCGCCGGTGGAGCGATGACCGGGGGCGGAAGCACCGGCGCCGCCGAGACCGGTCGCGAACTGCCTTTTTTCAGCAGGGCAGCGTTGACGCCGAGGTTGGTAGCGCCCCCGGTGACGGTGATCGGGCTCGCCGCCCCAAAGGTGGTGGCGCCGCTGAAGAACTGGAACGGGTACAGGGGGTTGTAGGGGAAGAAGCCGACCACGTAGTCGCCCGGCGGCAGCCTTCGCAGCGTGTAGCTGCCCGCTGGGTCGGTTTCGCCACAGCGTTCGAATTCGGGCGGGTCCAGTTCGAAGGCGCAGACTTCGACTTCGTCCAGGCCCACGTGGGTGACCACATCGGTGACCGCACCAGAGATGGCGCCGCCGAGTTCCATTTCGGCGTCGATCCCGGCCGTGACGCCGTTGGCGGTGACCGTGACGGCTTCGGCTTCTTCGAATTCCGGCTTGTTGTGAAAGTACTGAGTCAGGTAGTTCAGGCTCGGCGTCCAGAACATGACCACGTATTCGCCGGGCGGGACACCGACGATCGTGTAGTCGCCGTTGCCGTCGGTAACCGCTTCGCCGCCGAAGCGTTCGGGTTCGATGCCGAAGGCGATGACTTCCGCGCCTTCGATCGGCTGACCTCCGGGACCTTTGGCGGCCACGTGCCCTCGATTTCACCGCCCGGTTCGAGCGCGGCGTCAGCGGTGGCGCTGCCACCGGAGGTGACCGTCACGGTGTCGGGTTCTTCTTCGAAGGACTTGCCGTCGAACCACTGGCCCTGATAGTTGAGTTCTGCGGGCCAGAATTCGACGATGTATTCGCCGGGGCTGAGGCCGGTGATTTCGTAGCGGCCGTCGATGTCGGTCGTGCTACAGCCGAAGTCTTCGCCGCTTTCATCCATCTGGTACGCGCAGACTTCGACCCCTTCGATGCCGTTACTGGTGACCGAATCGGTCACTTCGCCGGCGATCGAGCCATCGGCGGCGAGGGCGCCGGCCGGCGCGGCGAGCATGGCGGCGACGCAGGCAAGCACCGCGATCACCACGGCCCGCGCTCCAAACCTCCCCCGCCTAGAAAGTCCCTGAGAACTCAAGGCCGGGAACGATATCCGGCTCAGAGGACTGGCGTGTCGGCTTCCAGGGCCTCGATCAGCGAGGCCGCGTCGTAGGCGCCGCTGTGGCGCAGGCCGTTGGTGAAGAAGGTCGGGGTGCCGGTGGCACCGCTGGCCATCGCCGAGGCGAGGTCGCGGGCGATCCGCTCGCCGTAGGTCTCGGCGTCGATCTCGGCCGCGAGGCGTTCGGCGTCGAGATCGAGGTCGCGGGCGACGGCGATCACCGTCTCCCGCGAGAGCCGGGGCTGGGCCGCGAAGAGGGCGTCGTGGTACTCCCAGAACTTGCCCTGCGCGCCGGCCGCCTCGCTGGCCTGTGCCGCCAGCGGCGCCAGCGGGTGCTTCTCGGGGATCGGCAGGTGGCGGAAGGCGAAAGTGAGGCGATCGCCGAGCCGGTCGCGCACCCGCCGCAGGATCGATTGGGCGCCGAGGCAGAAGGGGCACTGGAAGTCCCCGAACATGACCAGCTCCAGCTCCGCGCCGCGCTCGCCGCGGACGTGGTCGATCTCTTCGAGCGGGGGTGAGAGGCGTTCGTCCACGGAACGCGATGTTATGTGCTCGTGCACGATGTCGAGTCGATCATCGTTCTGCTGCTGGCGGCGGCTCTTTTCGTACGTCTCGCCGACCTGGTCAAAATCCCGGCGCCGATCGTCCTCGTCGTCGGCGGCCTCCTGATCGCCCTCGTCCCGGGCCTGCCCGACGTAGAGCTCGACCCCGACCTCGTCTTCCTCGTCTTCCTGCCGCCGATCGTCTTCTCCGCTGCCTGGCGCACCTCGCCGCTGGAGCTGAAGGCACTGTGGCAGCCGCTGGCAGCGCTCTCGGTCGGCCTCGTCTTCCTCACCGCCGCGGTCGTCGCGGTCGTCGCCCACGAGCTGGTCCCCGGGCTCGACTGGGCCGAGGCGGCGGTCCTCGGCGCCGTCCTCGCCCCCACCGACGCCGTCGCCGCGACCTCGATCTTCCGCCGCCTCGGGGCGCCGGAACGGGTGCGGCTGCTGGTCAGCGGCGAGTCGATGATCAACGACGCCACCGCCCTCGTCCTCTACCGGATCGCGATCGGGGTCGCAGTCGGCGGCAGCTTCAGCTTCGGCGACGCGGCGCTCGAATACATCGGCGTCTCCGCCGGCGGCATCGCCGTCGGCCTCGCCGTCGGCGTCATCGTCGACCGCGTCGCCCGCAGCCAGGCGGACGTCTCGCTGACGATCTTCGTCTCCGTCCTCGGCGCCTACGGCGCCTACGTCGGCGCCGAGCAGCTGCACGTCTCCGGGATCCTGGCCGCGGTCGCGACCGGCCTCTACGGCGGCTACCGGGCCCCGCGCTCCCAGGACGCCGACACCCGCCTGACCGCGATCGCCTTCTGGAACGTCTTCATCTTCGGCCTCGAGACGACGCTCTTCGTCCTCCTCGGCCTGCAACTGCCCGGGGTCGTCGAAACCCTCAACGAGTCCTCGTCGGGGATCACCGACCTGCTCTGGCCCGTGGTCGCGATCACCCTCGCCTCGGTCGGCGTCCGCCTCGCCTTCGTCTTCGCGATCGGCTCCGCCGCCGGCGAAAGCTTCGGCCAGCGCTTCGCGGTCGGCTGGAGCGGGATGCGCGGCGCCGTCTCGCTTGCCGCGGCGCTGGCGGTCCCGCTCTCGGTCGACGGCCGGCCGCAGATCATCTTCCTCACCTTCGCCCTGATCCTCGTCACCCTAGTTGGCCAGGGGCTCTCGCTGCCGTTCATCGTCAAGGCCCTGAAGCTGGAGGAGCCGCGGCGCTGGAGCGACGAAGAGGCGGTGGCGCGGATGGAGGCGGCGCAGTCGGCGCTCGACCGGATCGACGAGATGGAGTCCGAGGAGCGCGCCTCGGAGATGCAGCTGCAGCGCCTGCGCGACCTCTACCGCAGCCGCTTCCGGATGTGCCAGGCGGTGCTCGGCGGCGAGGACCCCGACACCGCCGCCCGCGAGCAGCGAATCGTCGACTACGGCGAGCTGCGGCGCGAGCTGATCGGGATCGAGCGCGAGGAACTGCTCAACCTGCGCGGCGTCGGCCGCCTCCGCAACGTGACGATGCGCCAGATCGAACGCGACCTCGATCTGGAGGAGGCCCGGATCCGGACCTAAGCGAGGAACTCGCGGGCACGGGCGGTGACGAGGTCCGGCATCTCGTCGGCGATGAAGTGGCCGCAGCCGTCGACCAGCTCCAGCTCCATCGCCTCGGCGTGGCGCTCGTAGCCGGCGAGCAGGTCCGAGTTGAGCGCTTTGTCGCCGGTCCCGAAGACCATCTTGGTCGGGACCTGGAGGCGGGCGTGGGCGTAGCGGCCGCGCATGATCGCGGGCGCCTCGCGCAGGTTGAAGACCCGGTACATCTGCACCGCCGCCATCGCCCGCGCTGGCTCGACGAAGCGATCGGAGAAGATCCGCAGCGTCTCCGCGTCCCAGCCCTCGCGCCGAACGGAGGCGCCCACCAGGACTTTCGGCACGAATTTGCCGCCGTGGTGCAGCCGATAACCGACAACCGGGCTGAGAATCACCCACTGGTACCAGAAGCGCCAGAGCTGCGGCGCCATCGCCCGGGCACTGGTCCAGGGCGGCAGGATGTTGAGGGCCAGGTAGCGCTCGAAGCGCTCCGGCGCCCGCAGGCAGAGCAGGAACCCGATCCAGCCGCCCCAGTCGTGGCCGACCAGCTTTACCCGCTCGAGGCCGAGCTCGTCGAGGACGGCGAGAACATCGCTCGCCAGATCCTCCTTCTCGTAGCCGCCCTTCGTCGCCTCCGACCAGCCGAAGCCGCGCTGGTCGAGCGCGATCACCCGGTGGCGGTCGGCGAGCGCCGGCATCAGGTGGCGCCACTCGTACCAGTGCTGGGGCCAACCGTGGAGGCAGAGGACGACATCGTCGCCCGACCCCGCTTCGGCAACGTGGAACTCAATGCCGCGCGCCCGCACGGTGCGATGGGTGACGCCGTCGATGTGTGGGGGTTCAGGGCTCATCTTGACCACGGGCGCGGCGACCGGCTGCGCGCCGGGGTCGCGCCGGTCACCCGCCCCCTCTTCCGCTCAGTGCAGCGCGGCCGCAGCCGCCTGGCGGAAGCTTTCCAGCATCTCCCCCATCGTGTTGACGTCGCACGCGACCATTTCCGGCCACGGCTTGTCCGGGTGCTCCGAAAGCGTCTTCAGCCCGTTGCCGCTGATCACCGCGACGACGGTGTCGTCGCGACCGAGCTTGCCCTCAGCCGCGAGCCGAGCGGTGGCGGCGATCGTGGTGCCGCCGGCAGGCTCGGTGAGGATCCCCTCGGTCGCCCCCAGCAGATCGATCGCCTCGAAGATCTCGGCGTCGGAGGGGCCCGCGCCCGAGCCGCCGCGAGTGCGGACGGCGTCGAGAACCAGGTTGCCGTCGCCCGGAGCGCCGATCGCCAGCGAGTGGGCCGCGGTCTCCGGCGTCTGCGGCTCGAGCTCGCCGCCCTCGCGGATCGCGGTCACGATCGGCGAGCAACCACCGGCCTGGGCGATATTGAGCTTCGTGTGCGCGGTCTCCGCCAAGCCAACGATTTCGAGCTCGTTCAGCCCCTTGTGGATGCGCGAGGAGAGGGTGCCGCCGGCGGCCGGTATCACCCAGTGGTCGGGCGACTGCCAGCCGAGCTGCTCGACGACCTCGAAGGCCATCGTCTTCGCCCCCTCGGCGTAGAACGGCCGCAGCGTGATGTTGGCGAACTCGATCCCGCTGGCGAGGGAGAGCTCACGGCAGGCGCGGTTCGCCTGGTCGTAATTGGCGTCGAGCTGACAGACCCGGGCGCCGAGCGCACGGCAGGCCTTCGCCTTCCCCTTCTCCATGTTGCCCGGGTAGAAGATGTAGGCGCTGGCACCGGCCTTGGCCGCAAGCGCGGCGACGGCGGTGCCGACGTTGCCGGTCGAGACGCAGCCGACCTCGTCCTTGCCGAGCTCCAGCATGCGGGCGATCGCCTGGCTGACGACCCGGTCCTTGTAGGAGAGAGTCGGCCGGTTGGTCGAGTCGTCCTTGAGGTAGAGGTTGTCGAGGCCGATCTCGGCGCCGAGCCGATCGGCCCGGATCAGCGGCGTCTGGCCGGCGAACTGGCCGACCCGGTCCTGGGCGCTCTGCAGTGTGATCGGCAGCAGCTCCTCGAAGCGCCAAATGTTCTGCGGCCGGTCCTCGAGACCGCGCCCCTGGATCAGCTCCTTGGCGCGCTCGTAGTCGTAATCGATGTCAAGCCCTTCGCCGCAGGCCGGACACTTGAAAATGGTGTCCATCAGCGGCGTCCGGTACCCACAGTCGCGGCAAACGAGTTCGGTGGCGCAGGAGCTGGTCCGTGGCCCCTCGGGCCCTCCCAGATGCGATGCAGCTGCGTCGCTCATAACTCCTCCTTTGCCGCCGAAGCGCAGGCCTTGCCAGCGCTGCTCACTCCGAGCGCTCTTCCAATATTCGCGTGGGTATAACACATGGTGTAGTGGCGCTCAATACTTTCTGTGTAAATATTCGGGGAACCGGCGCCGAAGTTCCCTTCGAGAAGGTAGCGGAACCGACGGCCCGTGTCGCGATCAGGGAAACCTACTGTCTGTAGAGTTCTTGTCGTCAGCCTCGAAGAATCCGCGACGTGAGTCCCCAAGAGCGCTTCGCCGCCAACCTCCGCAAGGCCCGAACCAAGGTAGGGATCTCTCAGGAAGAGCTGGGTGACCGTTGCGATCTGCACCGGACCGAGATCTCTCTCCTGGAGCGGGCCGGACGCGAGCCGCGCCTGGCGACGATCGTCAAGCTGGCCGGCGCGCTCGGTTCCAGCCCGGCTGAGCTCTGTGACGGCATCGCCTGGCTGCCTCAGCAGGAGCGCTTCGACGTTAAACAGCCGCCGCGTTAGAAGTTCCGGGCGACGATGAAGTGAGGCGGGGCGGCGCCGGCATCTATCGGCCGGCGCGGCCCAGGATCCCTGTCATGACGATTAGATCCTGGCTCGAGACTGGTCCTCCTTTGCCACCCCAAGGGGTTTCCCAGTCTGAGAGCCCCACCCACTCCACCGGATTGATCGCCCGGCACGCGCATTCATAACACAAGGTCGTGTATCAATCAAGGCCCTTTGCTCAATCGACGGACTTATGGGCACTGGAATGTTGTCTGTTCAGCGAGGAGGGCGTCAACTGGCGGCAGCGCCGCTCTCGAAGGCGACCGGAATCGTCGCCGAGTCCGGCCAGGACTCAAACAACTCGCGCGCGTCCTCCCGGCCGGAGGCGAGCAGCAGCTCCTCGGCGATGTGCGGTGCGAACGGCGCCAGCGCCTGCAGGAGCAGGACCAAGGCGGCGACCTGGGCCTCAGCGTCGGCGCGGTCGAGCTGCTCGCGCCGCTTGATCACCCGCTTCTCGAAGTCCTGGATCCGCTCCAGGAGCCGGGTGATGTTGCGGATCGACTTGTGCAGCTGCAGCTCGGCGGTGTCCTCGGTGATCCGCTCGAGCCCGTTCTCGCACCATTTCCGCAGCCGGTCGCGCATGTGCTCGGTGTCGGCGGCGGCCTCGGGGTCGTGCGCGATGCCGTCGAGCGCCGCGAAGCGGTCCTGGCAGTAGGTCCAGAGGTTGCGCAGGAAGCGGTTGGCGAAGCGGACGGCGCCGTCGGACCAGTTCAAGGTCTTCGCCGGACCGGCGGCGTAGAGGACGGCAAGCCGGATCGTGTCGGCGCCGTACTGGGCGACCAGCTCGTCGGGGTCGACGACGTTGCCGAGGTGCTTGCTCATCTTGCGTCCGTCGGCGATCACCATCTCGTGGAAGAGACAACCGGCGAACGGCTCGCCCGCGGCCATGAAGGCGAACTCGCCGTGGTCGCGCAGCGCCTTGGTCACGATCCGCTGGTCGAAGACGAAGCCGCCGGAGTCGCCGCCGGCGACCAGCCGCTCGGCCGGCAGCCAGTGCTGGAGCTCGGGGTGGGTGAACATCTGCTCAGCGCGGTCGGCGGGCGGCACCGCCGCCGGGACCCAGAGGAAGAGGGCGTCGAAGTGGCAGTCGAGGGTGTCGGTCTCGCGCTTGGCGCCGGCGCCGCATTTGGGGCACTCGACGTCGACGAAGTCAGGGCGCTCGGCCAGCGGGTTGCCCTCGGCGCGCGGCATCAGGTCACGGGGAAGGACCACCGGGAGGTCGGCCTCGGGAACCGGGACGGCGCCGCACTGCTCGCAGTGGATGACCGGGATCGGCGTTCCCCAGGCGCGCTGGCGTGAGATCGAGAAGTCGTTGGCCCGGTAGCGCTTGGCCTCGCGGGCGCCCTCCGGCAGCGGCGGCGCGCTCGGCGCGTCTCCGGGGGTCGCGCCGTTCTCGACGGCGCCCTCCCCCCCGTCCTCGTCCGGCTCGCCTCCCCGCACCCGCTCGACGCGGGCGGCGAGCTCGCGGTCGGCCTCGTCGATGGCCGGGATGCCGAGCGCCGCGGTCGGGCCGAAGCGGGCGTCGACCAGCGGTGAAACCAGGACCGGCAGCTCAGAGCCGTCGAGCCCGGTCAGGGTCGAGCCGGTGTCGACGACCGGCACCGAGCGCGCGTCGCGGGCGCTCCGCTCCCAGCCGCCGGAGCGCATCTGCTCGAGCTCCGCGCGGGCGGAGTCGGAGCTCGCCCAGGCGTCGATCTCGGGATGGCGCGGCGAGAGCAGGACGAAGGTGGCGCGGTCAAGGGCGCCGCGGTGGGGGCTGAAGACGCTCAGCGTGCCGGCGTTGCCCTTGAGCTCGAGCTCGACGCCCTCGCTGCGGCCGAGGATGTAGCGCTGGGTGGCGAGCGCGAGGTCGTCCCAGTTCTCGAGTTTCCCGGTGTTGGCGTCGTTCTCCTCGAGGTAGGGCGTGATCTTCAGGAACCAGGTCGGGCGCCGGATCAGCCGCACCTCGTTGTGGCAGCGCCAGCAGGTGCCGCCCTCCTCGACCTGGATCGAGGCGAGGGTCGTCTGGCAGGTGTCGCACCAGTCGACGGTGGCGTCGTCGCGGTAGATCAGCCCCATCTCCAGCAGGGTCAGGAACAGCCACTGGGTCCAGCGGTACTGGCCCTCGTCGGAGCTGTAGAAGACGCGGTCGTAGTCGAAGCTGTAGCCGAGCCGCTTCATCTGATCGAGCATCCGGTCGCCGCACTGGCGGACCCAGTCGGCGGGCAGGACCTGGCGCTCGATCGCCGCCAGCTCGGCCGGCAGGCCGAAAGCATCGAAGCCGAAGCCAAGCAGGACCGCGTCGCCGCGGGCGCGGTGGTAACGGGCGTAGGCGTCACCGATCGTGTAGTCGCGGACGTGGCCCATGTGCAGGTTGCCCGAGGTGAACGGGCTCGAGGCCTTGACGTAGACCGGCAACTGCCCGGGCTCGGGCGGGGGCGGCGCGTCGAAATCCCCGCGCTCGGCCCAAGCCGCCTGGCGCGCAGGCTCGATCACGGCCGCGTCGTAATTCGGCTTCTGACTCATAGATTCAAGGCTACTGAGCGGGTCGAGGGCCAAGCAGTTCAAGGACGCAGGGAGCGCCGTGTGCTCTGCACACAAGCGACCGAGGACGCCGAAATGCGCCGGCCATCGGCCCGCTCAGGCAAACGTCCACAACTTGTTTCCGAGGAAGTTGAAGGGCATGGCGACGGCGACGGCGATCGCCTGGGCGGTGAGGTCGCCGACGTGGCCGCTGCCGACCAGGACCTCGAGCACGGCGAGGTTGAGGCCGAGTGCGGCGAGGCTGACGGCGAAGAAGCGGGCCGCCTGGAAGTGGGCCGGGCCCTCACCGGGGCCGAAGGTCCAGTACCGGTTCCAGAGGAAGTTGCTGGTGACGGCGACGCAGAAAGCGCCGACGGCGGCGACCAGGTGGTGAACGTCCAGGGAACCGGAGAGCAGGGCGAAGACGGCGAGGTTGATGACGTAGCCGGAGGCGCCGACGAGGCCGAATTTGAGCAGTTGCAGCCAGGTCGCCGGCTGGCGCGCGGCGGCGCCGATCCGGTACGCAAGTTCCGCTGCCCCACTCATCCGAGGTCGGCAGGTTATCGCCGCCGGCGGTTGCCGGTGCCACCCTTCGGCGTAGTCTTCCCGCTCCGATGAGGGTGAACAAGGCAATCGTCGCCGCATTGATCCTGACCGGCGCCGCCATGGCGCTGGCGCTGATCTTCGGCGGCAAGTCAGGGTCGACGGCGAAGGCGGATGAAGGCGACGCCGTCCCCGGCGAGCCCGCCGTCGAATTCATCTCCCCCCGCAACGGCGCCCGCCAAAGCAGCCATGCGGTCGTGGTCAAGGTCGTTATCGAAAACTTCCAACTCGCCCCGCGCCAGTTCGGCCGCGAACCTCAGCTCGGCGAGGGCCACCTCCGCTTCAGCCTCAACCGAGTCCCCGACTGCGTCGATCCGGTCAAGCTCCAGCACGCGATCGACAGCCCGCTCGGCAAAGGCCGCCTCAAGGGCGCCTCCTTCGACTTCCCCCAGTACTCCGGCCCCAACGGTGTCCTCGCCGAGGAGATCGGCAGCGACGGCAGCTACTCCCCCGCAACCCGGCCGGAGATCTATTACCACGACCTCGACCCCGGCTTCTACCGCCTGATCGTCAGCCTCGCCCAGAACAGCGGCGCCACCACCCCCTTCCACGACGTCACCACCTTCCAGATCCTCCCCCGCCCCGGCCACGGCCCGAAACCGTGCCCGAAGGGCAAAGTCCCCAGCGCCAAGGCCGCTGCCAGCCTGCGCTAGCCGATCGCATTACTTCACTTTGTATAGTGAGTAACAATGCGTACTTATCGGCGTTTGCTGGGGTTCTTGCGGCCGTACCGGCTGCAGCTGTGGGGATCTCTGGTGTTCGCCTGGGCGGCAATGGGGATGACGGTGTTGATCCCGTGGCTGGTCGGGCAGGCCATCAACGCGATCAAGGACACCGAAAAGGCAGACCTGCTGCCGCTGGCGCTGGCGATCATCGGCGCCAGCATCCTGCGGTTGGGGCTGACGGTGGTGCGGCGGCTGGTGGCGGGGAAGGTCTCGCTGGGTGTCGAATTCGACCTGCGCCAGAAGTTCTACGCGCATCTGCAACAGCTCGACCTCGGCTTCTTCGACAGCCAGCAGACCGGCCAGCTGATGTCGCGGGCGACGGTCGACCTCTCGGCGATCCGCTTCTTCCTCGGCTACGGCCTGATCTTCATCACCCAAAGCCTGCTGACGATCGTCCTCGCCAGCGCCGTGATGTTCGCGATCAACCCCCTGCTGGCGCTGATCGCGCTGATCCCGGCGCCGCTCGTCGTCTACACGGCATCGCGCTATAACCGCGTCTCCCGCCCCGCCCAGCAGGAGGTCCAGCAGCGGGTCGCAGAGCTGACGGCGGAGGCCGAGGAGAACGTCTCCGGGATCCGCATCGTCAAGGCGTTCGCCCGCGAGGAATACCAACTGCACCGCTTCCAGCGCGCGGTCGCGCGGGTCTTCGACCAGAGCATCTACTCGACCAAGCTGCAGGCCTTCTTCTCACCGCTGATCGGCCTCCTGCCCCAAATCGGGATCGCCCTGGTGCTGCTGATCGGCGGCCGGCTGGTGATCGAAAACCAGCTCAGCCTCGGCAACTTCGTCGCCTTCTACACCTACGTGTGGATGCTCGCCGGCCCGACCCGAGCCCTCGGCGTCGCGATGGGAATGGCCCAGCGGGCGATTGCATCCGGCAACCGCATGTTCGAGATCATCGACCGCGAGCCGGCGATCCAGAGCCCCCCTGGCGCCCCGCCTCTGCCGGCCGGGGGCGGCGCGGTCTCGCTGCGCGGCGTAACCCTTCGTTACACGGACTCGAGCACCGCCCTCAGCGACGTCGACCTCGAGATCGAGGCGGGCAAGGTCGTCGCCCTCGTCGGTCCCTCCGGGGCCGGCAAGACCAGCCTGGTCGGGTTGATCGCCCGCCTTTACGACCCGAGCGAGGGCACGGTCGCGGTCGACGGCGCCGACGTGCGGGAGATCGACGTCGGCTCGCTGCGCTCGGAGATCGCCTTCGTCGCCGACGACAGCTTCCTCTTCACCGCTTCGGTGGCCGAGAACATCGCCTACGCCCGGGCCGACGCCTCGATCGAGGAAATCGAAGCGGCCGCCCGGCGGGCGCAAGCGGACGGCTTCATCCGCGATCTTCCGAACGGCTATGAGACGCGGGTGGGCGAGCGCGGCCTCACCCTCTCCGGCGGTCAACGCCAGCGGGTCGCGATCGCGCGAGCGCTGCTGGCCGACCCCCGGATCCTGATCCTCGACGACGCCACCTCGTCGGTCGACGCCACCACCGAGGCGGGGATCAAGAGCGGCCTGCAGGAGGCGATGACGGGACGGACGACGTTCATCATCGCCCACCGCCTCTCGACCGTCGCCCTCGCCGACGAGATCGTCGTCCTCGACGGCGGCCGCATCGTCGACCGCGGCACCCACGAGGAGCTGATGGAAGGCTGCGGCTTCTACCGCGAGATCGCCGAGCACGGCCTCGCCGACTCGGTCTTCCTCCAGCACGACCTCGAGGAACGCGAGGAGATGGCGCGCCTATGAGCAGCGAGCGCCCCCGCACCGACCCGGCGCCGAGCGAGAGCCGGCTGGCGAACATCGCCTTCCTCTTCCGCTCCCTCTGGCGGCTCGTGCGTGGCCAGGATCAGCGCGGCCGCAAGGTGCGCTGGATGATCGGGCTGCTGCGGCCATACCGCGGTCGCCTGGCGTTGATGTTCGGCGCCCTCCTGGTCGAGACCGCGGCCGGCCTGGCGCCGCCATACCTGGCAGGGAGGGCGATCGACGCCGGGATCGAAACGGGCGACCTCAGCGCCCTCGACTGGACCGTCGCCGCCTTCGTCGTCACCGCGATCATCTACGCCGTCGCCACCTACGCCGAGACCTACATGGTCGGCTGGGTCGGGACGCGGGCGCTGCAGGACATGCGCGAGCGGCTCTTCTCCCACATCCAGGCGATGTCGATCGGCTTCTTCACCCGCAAAAGCCCCGGCGTCCTGATCTCGCGCATGACCAACGACGTCGAAGCGCTCAACCAGCTCGTCACCAGCGGCGTCGTCACGATCTTCAACAGCAGCCTGACCCTGGTCGGGGTCGTCGTCATCCTGCTCGTGCTCGACGTCCAGCTGGCGCTGATCACCTTCCTCACCTTCCCGCTGCTGCTGATCGCCAGCCTCGTCTTCCGGATCGCCTCCGCCGGCACCTTCCGGGCAACGCGGGAGCGGATCGCCGCCGTCACCGCCTACCTGCAGGAGAGCCTCAGCGGCGTCCGCGTCGTCCGCAGCTTCGGCCAGGAGCCGCGCCACGTCGACGAGATGACCGAGCTGAACGAGGCCAACCGCGAGGTCAACATGAGAAGCGTCTACCTCAACGCCTCCTACTTCCCGGCGGTCGAACTGCTGGCCGCACTAGGGACCGCGGTGATCCTTCTCTACGGAGGTAGCCAGGCAATCGACGGCGCGATCCAGATCGGCGTCATCGTCGCCTTCGTCGGCTACCTGACGAAATTCTTCGAACCGATCCAGGAATTGAGCCAGCTCTACACGACCTACCAACAGGGGATGGCGGCACTCGACAAGATTTTCGACCTGCTCGACACCGAACCGGACATGGTCGACGCCCCCGACGCGATCGATCCCGGCAGGCTGAAGGGCGAGATCGAGATGGACGGGGTCTGGTTCTCCTACAGCGAAGAGCCCGAGCCCCCGGACGAGACCTGGGCGATGCGCGGAATCGACCTGCACGTGCCGCCGGGGCAGACGCTGGCCCTGGTCGGCGCCACCGGCGCCGGCAAGTCGACCTTCGCGAAGCTGGTCGCCCGCTTCTACGACCCGCAGAAAGGCCGGGTCCTGGTCGACGGGCACGACCTGCGCGGGGTCCAGCAGCAAGCGCTGCGACGCCAGCTCGGGATCGTCCCCCAGGAGGGCTTCCTCTTTTCCGGCAGCGTTCGCGAGAACGTCGCCTTCGGCCGGCCCGAGGCGGAGCTGGAGGAGATCGAGGCGGCGCTGCGCGCGGTCGGCGCCGCCGAGTTCGTCGCCGCCCTGCCGGAGGGGATCGAGACCGAGGTCGGCGAGCGCGGCGTTCAGCTCTCCGCCGGCCAACGGCAGCTGATCGCCTTCGCCCGGGCGCTGCTGGCCGAGCCGCGGATCCTGATCCTCGACGAGGCAACCTCCAACGTCGACGTCCGGACTGAGAAAACGATCGAGAAAGGGCTCGAGCGCCTGCTCCAGGGCCGCACCGCGATCGTCATCGCCCACCGCCTCTCGACGATCCGCCGCGCCGGCAAGATCGTCGTCCTCGAAGGGGGCAAGATCGCCGAGCAAGGGACGCATGAGGAACTGATCGCGGCGGGCGGGGTTTACGCCCGTCTCTATGGAGCGTGGTCTGAGTCCTCGGCGGCTTAGCGGTGCGTACTTCTCGCTAGGGATCAGGGTTTTGGGGAGGGTCGGGTGGCCCTCTACCTTCGCTGGGATTTCTGCCTCTGAGTGCGCCGTCTCTCGCCGAGCGCTCCGCTGGGCGTGGCTG
>Ga0307476_10000594_pt1 | contig 26704 bp, 25 predicted proteins | sample atmos_gasesECM2C_2_FD_203314 | JGI IMG/M metagenome (GOLD analysis project Ga0307476, IMG submission 203314) | Hardwood forest soil microbial communities from Morgan-Monroe State Forest, Indiana, United States - atmos_gasesECM2C_05 | ecosystem: Environmental > Terrestrial > Soil > Temperate...
TGATGGCGCGGTGCCGGCCGGTCACTACGCCGACGAGACGCCTTACGTCGAGGCCATCGCGCGCACGGTCGGCAATATCGACGTCACTTATGTCGAAAACGACCGCAGCGACGATTTCGCCGAGCTTGAGCGCTTCTTCATCGCGCTGGAAGGGCCGGTGCGTAATCCGGCCAATTTTGGTTGGATGTTGGCGACCCTGCGCCTGGCGCGCGCGCAAGGCCGGCGCGTGCTGCTCGGCGGCTTTCACGGCAATTGCACCATGAGCTGGAACGGCTGGTCGCAGGCCGTCACCCACCTCAAGCGCGGCCGGTTGTTGACGGCTTTACAACAATGGAAAATGTTCTATCGCCATTCGCCTTATTCGCGCTGGACGGCGCTGCAAAAGCTTTTTGTCGAGCCGCTGTTGCCGGAGCGGGTGGGGGATTGGGCCGATCGCCGCCGCCATCCGGGGCGGCTCGCAGCCTGGCGCGATCACGCAGCAATCCGGCCGGGTTTTGCCGCGGCCATGGCGGTCGACGACCGCGCCCAAAACAACGGCCATGATTTTCTTTATCGCCTGCGCCAAAACGAACGCGTGAAGGCGCTCGTCCAAGTCGATTATGCCGGCGATTGGCATGCCGCGGAGAAAGCCGTGACCGGCGTCGAGGTGCGCGATCCGACCGCCGACATCGACGTGGTCTCGTACTGCTTCGGCGTTCCGCAAGAGCAATATCTTGCCGAAGGCATCGACCGCTCGCTGATCCGTCGCGCCATGTGGGGACTGCTGCCGGACAGGATTTTGACCAATCGCATGAGTGGCCTGCAGGCTGCGGATTGGTACGAGAAGCTCGGCAACCGGCGCGGCGAGCTCGAGCAACAAATCGCCGAGCTTTCGCAGTCCGCCCTGGTGCGCCGGATCATCGACGTCGAGCGGCTGGAGCGCGCGATCAAGACTTGGCCCGCCGGCGGCTGGCACACGGCCGAAGTCTTTCAGGAATATAATTTGGCGCTGACGCGCGGCGTCGCCGGCGCCAGCTTCCTGCGCTGGTTCGAGGGAGCGAATTGATCGGCGCGGAATTTTCCCTCACGCCGAGGCGGGAGCGCCGACGCGCACGAAACGCACCGGCTCGCTCAAGCCGCGCAGGCTGGCGCTATCCTGCGTCAGCGCTCGCCCGGCCAAAACTTCGCGCGCTTCGGCGTCGGCAATGACGGCTTGCGATACGATCACTTCGCCGCCGCGGCATTGGTGCTCGAGCCGCGCCGCGGTGTTCACCGCCGAGCCGAAATAATCGAGCACGCCGCCGACGGTGACGGCGATGCAGGCGCCCTGGTGCAGGCCGAGTTTCAACACGATACCGGCGTCGCTGCGCGCGCGATTGAAATTTTCGACGTCGTCCTGGATCGACAGCACCGCGCGCACCGCGTCGGCCGGATCGCCGAACGCCGCCATCACCGCGTCGCCCACAGTCTTGACGACGAAACCGTTGTGGCGCTGCACCCGCTCCGACAGAAAGGCGAAATGATCGCGCACCAGGCGGTAGGCGGTGGCATCGCCGAGATCGTCGTAAAGTTTTGTCGAGCCTTGCAGGTCGGTGAACATGATCGCCACGCGGCCGATTTCGACGTCGTCGCCGGGCCGCAACAGCTGCTCGGGGCAGAGCCGCCGGAACGCCGGCATGGCGATGACCCGTTCGCCGGTCAAGGCGTCCTGCGCCCAGTTGCGGTCCTCGACGACGAAGAACAGCGGCCGGTCGGTGTCGTTGCGCACGACAAGTTCGTCCGCATGGCTGTTCGGCAGGAGCGAAATATCCGAGCCGCTCGCCGTGACCTGCGGGATGATACGGTCGGCGCCGATATCGGCATCGGCTTCGCCGCCGGCCTCGATGGTGCGAAAGCGGTAGGCGCCCGGCGCCAATGTGAGCGCGAAGCTTTTTTGCGCCCGCGCCGCTACCTCGGCCTGGAGCTTGACGTGGGGCGTGGACGCTTGCCCGAGCATGCACAACTCGCCTGCCGGCAGCGGACGAAACCACGGCTCGGGACGAAAGGTGAGCTCGACGTTGCGGGTGAAATCGCGCTTGTAGTCGATATTGCACGACGAACAGTGCGCGCCTTGCGGCAATTCGTGCAAACGCTCGACCCGCGATTTGGCGCCGCGGCAGCGCGGACACAATAAATCCCAGCCCATCGCCAGAATGCCGCGGTGCTGCGCGGCGAGAAACAGCTCCACCGTGTCGGTCGGCGGTGCGCGCCAAAGCCGCGCCAGTGTCAGCGGCCGGATGCCGCGCAGCGCCACGCTCGGCGCTTGCAGCAGATAGCTGGCAAGCCTGGGCGCCAGCCCGCGGCTCGCCGGATCGCGCGCGAGATCGGCGATCAACCCATCGAGCCGGCGCTGGCCCGCCGGCGTCGCCGCCTCGTGCGCAGTTGCACCGAGAATCCGATCCGGCATGCTGGCTTCGGCCGCGAGCGTCTCAACCGCCGCGATGCGCTTGTCGAATTCGCGGTCCAACTGACCGGAAAGCTTTGCCAGCAATCCGAGCGCACCGGCGCATTCGACCTCGGCCGCGAACACCAGCCGGCAGCCGGAATCGTCGAGGTCGAGTTTGGCGTTGAACTTGAAATGGCGAAACGGGCCGTTCTTGAATTGGCGCTCCTGGGTGAGCCAGCGGTTTTCTTGCCACTCGCCAAACCGCTCGTCCCATTGCAGGCGCAAAGGTCCGGCCTTAGCGGTCGCGGCGCGGCGGACGCGGCCGTCAGCGTCGATCCGATCGGTAACCTGATAGGCCGGCGAGCCGGTCATCTCGTTAAGCCGCGCGGTGTCGGCGAGGAACGGCCAGATCGCGTGCGGCGGCTGCGCGAAATGCGTCTCCTTGCGATAGCGGTAGATCGTCTTCATGCGCGGTTTTCCGGCGCCGCTGGCGCATCTTCGCTATCACAAATACGTCAAATATTCTCGATGGTTTCGCAGCCATGACCGGCGGCGAACCCGCCGCGCAGCCTAGAGCCGTTTTCCCGGATTTTCCCAACAAACATCCATTCGCTGTGAGGCCACCGCCACCCGCGCTCGCGGCTCCGCGCCTTGAAGGGATGACACCGCAGACCTACCTTCCCCATGCGCCCCGGCATTGAGCTCCGGCAGAGGGATCGCGAGCGGTGAGCGAATCGGAAGCTCTTTTCAGCGTGCTGCGGCAGTCGGCCGATTCTGGTTGCGTTGCCGCCATCGAGCAGACGGTGCGCGAGGCGCCCGATCGCGATCTGTGCCGCGTCAATGTGCTCGATTTCGCCGCCAAACATGGCCTCGAGGAGGAGAAGGCGCTCGCCGCGTTCCTGCATGCCGCGCGGCTCGGCCTGTTCGAACTGTCGTGGAATGTACTGTGCCCCGGCTGCGGCGGCGTGCTCGATGCCGGCTCAACCCTCAAGACCATCGATCACGAGGAATATGCCTGCGGGCTTTGCGCCTCGGGCTATAAGCCGACCCTCGACGAAATGGTCGAGGTGACCTTCACCGTAAGCCAACGCGTGCGCCGCATCGCCGCCCACGATCCCGACACGCTGCCGGAAGCCGAATATTACCGGCAGATTTTCTGGAGCTCTGGCGTCGATCTGCCGGAGACATTGGGCGACAGCCTCGCCGAATTCACCATCGACTCGATCGAACTGCCGCCCGGCGAGAAGGCGGTGCTGTCGGTGCAATTGCCGAACGATTTCGTCATCGCGTTCGATCCGGTGACCCACGGCACCCAGTTCATCGACGTCAAGGGCGAGCCGACGCGCGAACGGCAGACGCTGTCCATGGTCTTCAACAAGGTGAAGGCGCCGGTCGGCACCGTCGAGATGCAGCCGGGCCCGCTGCGGCTGTCGCTGGAGAATCGCACCGACCGGCGCGTGCTGCCGGCGCTGTGGGTCGCGGGCGACCATCTGCATGATCTGCTCGGCAAGCGCAAAGCCTTCATCACCGCCAAGCGGCTACTCACCAACCAGACGTTCCGCGATATCTATCGCACCGATACGCTCGACGTCGATCAGCGGCTGAAGATCACCAGCCTGACGTTCCTGTTCACCGATCTCAAGGGCTCGACCGCGCTCTATGAGCGCGTCGGCGATCTGGTCGCCTACGATCTGGTGCGCCAGCATTTTCACGTGCTGCACGAGATCGTCGCGGCGGAAGCAGGCGCGGTGGTGAAGACCATCGGCGACGCGGTGATGGCGACGTTCCCGACCCCGGACCGGGCGCTGGCGGCGGCGCTGCGCATGCGCGAGGAGATGACCCGCATCAACGCCGAGCGCCAGAACGAAGATTTGTTGCTCAAGATCGGCATTCACGAGGGCCCGTGCCTCGCGGTGACGCTCAACAACAGCCAGGATTATTTCGGCCGCACCGTGAATATGGCGGCGCGGGTGCAGGGGCTCGCCTCCTCGCGCGCCATTTTCGTCACCAAGCCGGTGGTCGAGGATCCAAAATCGGCGAAAATCCTCGAAGCCGCGGGCTTGCAGCCGACCATGCAGGTCGCGGCGCTGCGCGGCATTGCCGACGACACGACGGTTTTTGAGATTCCGTGAGCGGGTCGCCGGGTTGCGGCGATCTTTCAGGCGCGGACAGCCTCGGCGGCACCGAACGGCATGGCGCCGGTCTCGAAATGCTCGACAAAGACCAGCCCGATGCCGCGCGTCATGGCGCCGGCGGCGATGGCGGACACCGCCAGCCCCACCAGCGCCGGTCCCGGCATTGCGAAGGCGAGCGTCGACGCGGTGGTCACGCCCAAGCCGGTCGGCACGGCGCCGCCGATCAGGCCGACGATGATGGCGCGGCTGCGGTCGCGCTGGAACGGCACGCCATAGAGATCGCTCAGCTGCTTCACCATCCGCAGATTGATCGCGGTGATGCCGGCGACGGTGACGATCGGCAGCGGCAGAAGACCGCTTAACCCCGCATAGTTCCGGTGCCGCTCGACGATTTTGCGCGCCGCCGTCCGCCGCTTCGCCGCGAATTGCTGTGCCGCCGGCGAGGTCGCCGGCACCGCGTCGTTGGCGATCGGCGCCGACGACACCCGCAGCGCAGGCTCCGGCTCGACCGCATCGTGCGGCAAAGACGATGGCCGCGCGGGCAGGGGCGCCTGGTCCGGCGCGCCGCCCCTGGCGACGCGGAGACTGTCGAGCGGCCGCACGATGGCTTTCGGCAGCGGTTTTCTGGTCATGCGGCGGCCTGCTGGGCGCCGAGCACCATGTCGACCTCGTCGGCGATGGTCGCGATCTCCTTTGCCGCAGGTCCTTTCCAACTAATGAGGCTCGGCGTGGCGCCCCACAGCGCGGCTTCCGGATAGGCGACCCGGTTCGACATCTCGCTCTGCAGCACCGGCAAGCCGGCGTCGGCAAGCTCGGCACGGATATGCTTGGCGATGACGGAATCGCGGGTGGTCTGGGTCAATAGGCAGCGGAACAGCGGCCGTTTGCCGTCGGGGCGGTCGGTGAGGATGCTCAAGGTGTCGAGCATGCGGTCGACGTCGAACGGCGACGGCTTGACGGGGACCAGCAGGAAGTCCGCGGCTGCAAGGCAATCCAGCGTCGTCCGCGAGCGAAAGCCCGGCGTGTCGATGATCACCACGCTGCCGCCGCCCGCAATGCGCCGCGCCGTCTTCGAGGCATCTTCGCTCGCATCCTCGAGCACCGCGACGCCGCCGAGCGCCCGTTCGCGCGCGGCAAGCCGCATGATCGAACGCTGCGGATCGGCGTCGATTAAGGTCGGATGGCGCCCGCGCAAATGCCAATGCACCGCGAGACAGCTCGCCAGCGTACTCTTGCCACTGCCACCCTTCATGGTGGCGACCGTGATGATCGTGCTCATCACTCGACGCCCTCCCGCCCGAGCCGGGACGAAGTGATTCGACGAATCAAGACGTTATCGGATTCGCGGCGAATTGTCCCGCCCAGAGCATGATCCGGAAAAGTGGAAACCGGTTTTCCGAAAAGATCATGCTCCATCAAAATGCTAGGGCGTAAATCGCTTCAATCCGAAGCGATTCGCGCCCTAGGACTATTTGCTGGTGGTTGCCGCGGTCAGTTGCCGGGCCAAGTTCCGCAGCCGCCGCCTGTCGCGCACATCGGCTGCGAGCAGGTGAATGTCGGAAAACACTGCGGCGCGCCCACCGCGGCTTCCAAATCCTCGTCGGAATATTTTGGAACAAAAATATCGTCGTCGGTCTGACTGAGACGGTCCATCGTATCGCTCATGGTTGTCATCCCTCATGTGATCGGCACGATTGACCTCACTATACGCCGAACGCCGACCGGCAAATAGAAGCGTCATGCCGACGATACTGCCGTCCGACGCCTGTAGGTGAGCGCTTTTATTCATGCTGTGCGATGGCGCAAAATGAAGTTGGTGGCGTAAAGCTGGTAGCCGCCCCCTTACAACTCCCGGCAAGAGCCGGTGAGCGCCCGTAAGTGCGTCAAAATTCCTTGTGACACAGCCGCTTTTTGCTTTACGTCGCGCTTTCAAGGACCGCACGTCGGCAGTGTCTTAATTAAATGCCGTTCCCAGCCGGAAGCTGCCGAGTATCGCACTTCAGCGCAAAGATCGTCGGTATGAACCAGTGAAGTTTGTTTTGCACCGTGGCAAAACTAACACAGCAGCCTCGGGTTGTTTCAGCTAACAATGCTGAACTCTTGCTGGCTGTTGGGGGCATGGATGAAACCACTTTTATCCGTTGTGGCTGGAGCCGCCCTTGCGCTGATTGCTCAATCGGGTGTGCGCGCAAGCGATATGCCTGTTAAATACAATTTATTGTCGCCCGTCATTCCGTCTGGTTGGAGTGGATTTTATCTGGGCGCCAACGGTGGCGGAGGCTGGGAACGGCAAAGCTTCGATCAGTCGTTCTTCCTACCCGTTTTTTTTGGCTTTTCTCCACCGGGTCCTCCAAATCTAATAACAACTATTTCAGGCAATGGTGGCGTCTTTGGAGGCCAATTTGGATACAACTGGCAACCGTTCGCCAATTGGGTCGCTGGCATCGAGGCTGATATCGAAGGGACGACAATCAAAGGGGTCACAAGCAAGACGAATTTCAATCCCGCGGTGCCGAGTTTGGATACGAACCGTCTTGAGACCAAAATACGCGATCTCGGCACGATGCGTGCCAAGATCGGATTTGCTCCTTTGGAAACTGTTCTGGTTTACGGGACGGCCGGTCTGGCCTGGGGTCGAGTTAGCAGCTCCTTATCCCTTAGTTCTAGTCCGTCCATTTTTGCGCCTCTGCCTCCTTTCTTCGTCGGAACAGTTACGCAGCTAGGTTGGTCCGCCGGTATCGGTGCAGACTGGAGATTAGCCCAAAATCTGATACTTGGCGTGCTCTACCTGCACTACGATCTCGGCTCGGGACCCCAAACGGTTACGGCCGTTGCTTCTAACGGTTCAGTCGACGCAAACAATCTGCCAAATTCAACTGTAAGAGTGGATTCCGTTACCGCCCGTTTGAGTTGGCTGATCAGGTAAAAGGCTGCTTCCCACCCCAAAGACGGATAATGGCTTAAGCGCCGTCGCGCTTGGGACGACCAGTGGCCGGGGGGCGCCGGGAAGCGGCGCGGGGGATGGCACGGCGCGATAACAGCAGATCGCCGTGCCACGAAGCCGAACGGCGGCGCGTCGGTCAATGCGGCGACACGGTGCGGCTGACTCGTCGCGGCAACCAATGCATCTCGATTATGGGGATAGCGAAGCGAAGACAACGGACGCGCGATTTCGTGTGGTCGCTTGGATCCGCCAAATATTTGTGTTCGCACTCGATGCAGGGGCGCCCTGCTATTTTTTTTAGAAGTTAGGTCGTTGGGCTTTGCCACCGTTTATTATCGCCTTTGCCTTTCCGATCGCCGACTTTCTGCGCCAGCCCAACGTGCCGGTTCGTCGACGCGAATTGGTAGCGTTTGCTCTCACCTGCTGCGCGTTCGTTTTGATGGTTACTCTCGTTGCCGTCGGAGACCTCATGCTCCGGATGAATGACAGCATGGCGGACCTTGTTAAAGGAGTGGGAAAAATCGCTTCGCAGTTGGCGAAATAGCAGCACCCGCGTGGCCGTCATTCTCACAAAAGTTATTCGATAGCGAGACTTCTGGTCATTTTTTTCTTGCCGGTAAGGCGTCGTGCGCCGAAGGGAGTGTTGATCCGGGGTTAGCTTCCAATAATCACTATTTTATTGTTGTCTTTCAAAGAGATTTGGCGGAAGGGGTGAGATTCGAACTCACGAGACCCTTACGGGCCTGCCAGTTTTCAAGACTGGTGCCTTAAACCACTCGGCCACCCTTCCGCGTCGGCAAAGCCAAGCCACGCCGCTCCAAGCACCCAGCGATATAGCGCTGCCAAACCCCTTGGCAACTGCTACTGTTCTCGACCGAACCCAAGACTTCCCGACGTGCGTCACAGGCAAAGGGGGTCGGTTTGCCTGAATTGCCTGGTGTTCAAAGGCCTGTTTCCTGGTAGTGGGAAGGCTGCATGCAAGCCACTTTATCGACGCAGCAGGGTAGGGACGAGACGTCGATGCCCACCGTCCCGCCGCCGGCGACGCCGGCCAAGTATTTCAGCTGCCGCTTCCTCGAACGGGGCTTGGTATTTCAACCGACCCGGGTCATTAGTCCGTGCTGCACAAATCCTGCCCGCGCGGGACATCCGGTCTTGGCTCGCTTCAATGGGTCGGAGTTTTCGCTCGATGCCGCCATAGAGACGCGGTCCGGCATCATCGCCCGTCACAAGGCCGGCACGATCGAGCCGGCATGCCGAGGCTGCCCACGACTGCGGGAGGCCGATTGGGCCGGCGCGATGTCGCCGTATTCCGTCGATGAAATCACGATCGCGCCGTTCTCCAGTTGCAACATCCGCTGCAATTACTGTTACACCCAGGTCAAGGGGCCATGGACATCGCCGCTGTCGACCGCGCCGCGCGTTCTTCCGGTGATGCAAGCCCTCATCGACCGCAAGCTGCTCGCCCCCCATGCAACGGTGCGGTTCAGCGGCGGCGAGCCGACACTCTCCCCTGAATTCGATCCGTTGCTGGAGCTGCTGACCACATACGGGGCGCGGTGCGTCGTCTATACGAACGCAACAAAGCGTTCCGATGCCATCATAGCAGCGCTGCGGCGCGACAAGGTCGAATTAGTGCTGGGGATCGACGCCGCGAGCGTCGAGGTCTACAAAACCATCAAGAAAATGAACTATTTCGACAAAGTCTGGAAGGTCGTCGCGCAATATTGTGCCGCCGTCCAACCCGGCGCCGTCAATAGAGTTTGGGCTAAGTTTATTTTTTGCGGCGAGAATTATCATGAGGCCAATCAGTTCGTGCGCCTTGCCGACGCCGCAGGCGCAAAATTCCTCCAATACAGTCTCGATACGAGCCGGGGTTCCGGACGCCTGCGGCATGATCTTGGGCCGCTCCCTGAGATTGTTACCGATTACATTGCGGTCTTCCGCCACGAATGCTTGAAGCGAGGAATCGTCGCTGAATTCGGCCAGCACGGCGTGCCTTGGCTGACGCCGGAGCGGATCGAACGCATCGAACGTGAATTTGAACGCCTCAAACGCGCCGATGCGGCGATGGCTCAATTTACTTTGCCGCCAACCGTGGAGCGGCAGGCCGCGCAGCAGATTCAGTAGCCGCTTCCCCGCGGCCGATCGATTTTGCTTGAGGCCGGCAGCGTTTTGTCGCAGCAAACGGCGGCGAAATGCGCACTATGATGAGTTCTCTCAACGACACTGCGGGATAGCGATGTTCAAAAGCCGGGCGCTAGTTCTTTCGATTGTGTCGACCGCATTGCTGGCGCTCGCGCCGCAAGCGCGCGCCGACGATTTTTACAAGGGCAAGCTCTTCACCATCGTGGTCGGCTTTTCGCCCGCCGGCGGCTACGACAATTACGCGCGAGTCCTGTCGCGCTATATCGGCAACCACATTCCCGGCAATCCCACCGTCATCGTGCAGAACATGCCGGGGGCCGGGAGCCTGACGTCGGTGCGCTACCTCAACCTGACCGCGCCGAAGGACGGCACGGTGATGACCATCTTCAATCCCGGCCTCGTCACCCAATCGATCGTGCAGCCGGAGAGGGTCAATCTCGATTTCCGCAAATATGCCTGGGTCGGCATCGTCACGCCGGATTACCGCGTCTGCTACGGTTTTGGGCCGAAGGGCGTCAGCAGCTGGGATGACATGATGCACCGCCAGCAATTCGTTCTCGGCTCGACCGGCAAGGGCTCCGGCAACTACATCAACGGCGCCACCTTGCGCGAAGTGTTCCACGCCCCGGTCAAGCAGGTGCTCGGTTTTCCGGGCAGCGCCGAGCAGCGCCTAGCCATCGAGCGCGGCGAGCTCGACGGCGATTGCGGCTCCTACAGCAGCGTTCCGCTGGAATGGATCAAGGATGGCCAGGTCCATGCCTTCGTCCGTTTCACCCGCAAAAGGGTCGACGAGATCCCCGAGAGCGCCGTCTATATCGGCACCTTCGCCAAGGGTGACGACCAGCAAAAGCTGCTTAATCTCTTGAACGGTGGCGACGAAGTGGGCCGGCCCTTCATCATGTCGAAGGAGGTGCCGGCGGATCATCTGGCGATCATCCGCAAGGCGTTCGACGACACCATGAAGGATCCGGCATTCCTCGCCGAGATGGAGAAGCAGCAGCTTCCGGTGCATCCATTGACCGGCGACGAGGCCGAGAAAATCGTCAACGAGCTGGTCGACGTGCCACCCGCGATTATCGCGCAGGCCAAGCCGCTCTACGAATAACTCCGCCGTCGTGCGGAGCGGCTAACCGGCCCGTTCGCAATGGTCCGTTCACTATGGGCGGCGGCTCGCCGATTTTCGCCACAATGTAACCACGCTAGCCCCGGATACCTTTCCGACGGGTACGGGGACGATGCGGGTTCGTGCGACAGTGCGGCGGTTGGCGGCGGTCGGCGCTTGCGCCGGCTTGAGCCTTTTGCTCGCCCATTGCAGCGGTTCGTCGCGGGTCGATGCGCGTTACGGCGTCTCTTCCAGCGAGCGCGTGGTCGGCCCCGGCGAGCCGGTGCCCAAGGGCGGCGGCACCTACCGGGTCGGTTCGCCCTACGTGGTTGGCGGCCAAACTTATTTTCCGCAAGACGACCCGAACTATCGCGCCGAAGGGTTGGCGTCGTGGTACGGCGACGATTTCCACGGCCGCTATACCGCCAACGGCGAGATTTTCGACAAGGACGGCATCACCGCGGCCCACACCACCTTGCCGCTGCCGAGCTACGTGCGGGTGACCAACCTGACCAACGGCAAATCGCTGATCGTGCGCGTCAACGACCGTGGGCCCTATGCCCACAACCGCCTCATCGACGTGTCGACGCGGGCGGCGCACCTGCTTGGCTTCTACAATCGCGGCACCGTGCCGGTGCGCGTCGAATATGTCGGCCGCGCGCCGGTGGAAGGCTCCGACGATCGCATCCTCGAGGCGACATTGCGCGACCATGAGCCGGCGCCGGCGCCGTGGAACGTCAAGCTTGCCTCGACGTCCATCATTCCCCCGTTCCCCCGACAGCCGCCGCCGGTGAGCGGTCCCCGCTTCATGGGGGCGTCGGCCAGCACGGCATCGCTGGGTCCGCCCGCCGCCGCGGCGATGTCGTTTGCCACGACGCCCAGCAGCGTCGATGGCGCCGACCTGATCAACGGTCGCGGGCTTTATTGATTCTTGCGCGCCTGACCCGGCAAGACCCACCCAATTTGCCGCAGCGCCGGGCTTGCGCATGCCCCATTGTGCGCGACATGGTCGGGTGAGAATGGGGCGCGTCAGGGTGGAGGTCGGCGTGGGCGTGCGGCGTCTTTGGGCATCTTTGCTGCCGGGGAGGGGAGTTCGGATCGCCGCCGCGGCACTCCTCGCAGCGGCGATGGCCGCCGGCCTCTACGCCGCCCACGCCGCGCCGGCCGCGATGGCGACCAAAAAGGACGAGGCGTTCCAGACCAGCATTCCCGCCGCCGTCGTGCTCGACCCCGACAGCAACAGCCTGCTGTTCGACAAAAATGGCGATCAACTGGTGGCGCCCGCCAGCCTCGCCAAGCTGATGACCCTCGAATACGTGTTCAACGAGATCAAGCAGGGCCGGCTCAAGCCCGACGACACCTTTCGGATCAGCGAGAACGCCTGGCGCAAGGGCGGCGCGCCGTCCCACGGCTCGACCATGTTCGCGGCGATCCACAGCGAGATCAAAGTCGACGACCTCATCCACGGCATCATCGTCGATTCCGCCAATGATGCCTGCATCGCCATTGCCGAGGGGCTGGCCGGCAACGAGACCGCGTTCGGCGCGCTGTTGACCAAGCGGGCGCGCGAGATCGGCCTGGAGAAATCGACCTTCACCAATGCCGAAGGCTACCCCGATCCAAATCTGCGCGTCACCGCGCGCGAGATGGCCGAGCTGGCCCGCCACATCATCCAGACCTATCCGGATTTCTTTCCCTATTTCGCCGAGCGCGAGTTCACCTGGAACAATATCCGCCAGCAGAACCGCAATCCACTCCTCGGCATGGGCATCGGCGCCGACGGCATGAAGACCGGCGAGACCGCGGAAGCCGGCTTCAACCTGGTCGGCACGGCGCTGCAGGACAATTTCCGCCTTATCGTCGTAGTCACCGGCGCAAAATCCGACAAGGAACGCGGCGACGAAGCGAAAAAAATGCTGGAAATGGGCTTTCACGGTTTTGAGGCGCGGGTGCTGTTCGCCGAAGGCCAAAATATCGGCGGCGCCAAGGTCTTTGGCGGCGACCGCAGCTACGTCCCGCTGCTGGCGCCCGGCATCGTCAAGGTGATGATGCCGCGCAATGCCAACGAGCGGCTGATGGCGCGCATCGTCTATACCGGTCCGGTGCCGGCGCCGATCGCCAAGGGCCAGCCGATCGGCAAGCTGATGGTGTGGCGCGGCGAGAATTTGGCCCTCGAAGTGCCGCTGGCCGCGGCCGAGGATGTCGGTCCCGGCAGCATGTCGCAACGGGCCATGGACGGCGCCACCGAGCTGATGATCGGGCTGTTCAAGGCCGGCGTGAATAAGCTGTGAGCCGGCCGCTTTTCGCCCGGATTCCGTGCGCACCGTGCCGCAGCGGCCTATATAGCGCTTGATTGGCGCACTTATGCTTCATTTCGTATGTGCAAAAAGGCGCGTAAACGACTGATCTGGAATGTATAGTACGGCGTCCGAACGGCGACCGCGGCAGGTCCGACCCAAACGGCTCGAGATGCGAGGCAAGTTCATCACGTTCGAAGGCGGCGAGGGCACCGGCAAGTCGACCCAAGCCGGGCTCTTGGCGCATAAGCTCGAGGCTCTCGGCTTTGGCGTTCTGCTGACGCGCGAGCCGGGCGGCTCGCCGGGGGCCGAGATCATCCGCCACGTGCTGCTCTCCGGCGCCGCGAAACCTCTTGGCGCGGACGCCGAGGCCATGCTGTTCGCGGCGGCGCGCGAAGACCATGTCCGCTGTACCATCGAGCCGGCGCTCGCCGCCGGCAAATGGGTGGTGTGCGACCGCTTCGCCGATTCCACCCGCGTCTATCAGGGCGCGCTCGGCCAGGTCGACCGGCGCCTGATCAAGGGTCTTGAACGGGTCTCCATCGGCGATCTGTTGCCCGACCTCACGCTCATCCTCGACCTGCCCGTCGATGTGGCGCTCGAGCGCCTGGCGCTGCGCCGCGGCGGCGCCGCGCCCGACCGTTTCGAAGCGGAAAACATCGAATTTCACCAAAAGCTCCGGGAGGCGTTCCGCGCGCTCGCCGCCGGCGAGCCGGAGCGTTGCGTCATCGTTGACGCCAGCGTGCCGAGGGTGCAGGTCGCCGAGGATATTTGGGACACCGTGCAGGCCAAGCTCGAGCCGGAAGCCACGCTACTGCAAGAGCCGTCAGCGGAAAACCTGGTGTCGTGAAGCGACCGCCATGAGCCCGCAGCCAAGCGAAGATACCGAAGCGCCGCATCCACGCACCGCCGCGGTGTTGTTCGGCCATGGCAGCGCCGAGGCAGCCCTCGTTGCCGCCTATCGCAGCGGCCGCATTCCCCATGCTTTCCTGATCGCCGGGCCCAAGGGCATCGGCAAGGCGACGCTGGCTTATCGCCTGGCGCGCTTCGTGCTCGCCCATCCCGACCCGGCGGCGCCCGAGGTTGCGGCGGCGACGTCGCTCGCCGTCGCTCCGGACCATCCGGTGGCGCGCCGGATCGCGGCGCAGGGCCAGCCCGATCTCCTGATCCTGGAGCGCACGCTCAACGACAAGGGCGTGTTGCACAAGCAGATCGCCGTCGACGACATCCGCCGCACCGTGGCGTTTTTCGGGTCGACCGCGCGCGAGGGCGGCTGGCGCATCGCCATTGTCGATGCCGTCGACGAGCTCAACAAGTCGAGCGCCAATGCGCTGCTCAAGGTGCTCGAAGAGCCGCCGCAGCGCGCGCTGTTGCTGCTGGTGAGCCATTCCGCGGCGCGGGTGCCGGCGACCTTGCGCTCGCGCTGCCGCATCCTCACCTTGCGGCCGCTGATCGAGACCGACGTCGCGGCGGCGGTTGCGGTCGCCACGGGTTCGCCTGCAGACGATGCCGAAGTAGTTGCCGCGGCCGCAGCGGCCGACGGCAGCGTCTCCCGCGCCCTGGCGTTCCTCGACGGCGATGCGCTGGAACTGCGCCAGCGCGCGCTTGATCTCCTCGACAAATTGCCCACGCTCGATACCGGCGCGCTCCATGCGCTGGGCGAAGCCATCGCCGGCACCGACCCGTTGCCGCTCGCCGCCTTCCTCGACACCATCAATGCCTGGCTGTCGCTCCGCCTCGACCGGGAGCAGGGCGGGATCGGCCGGCTGGCGCGGCTCGCCGACGCCTCCGAGCGCATCAATGCGGCCGCACGCGATGCGGAAATCTATAATCTCGAGCGCAAGCCTTTGGTTTTCGGCGTCTTCGGCTTGCTTGCCGAGGCCACGCGCGGTTGATACCTACCCTCATGTCCGCCAAACAAGACTTGCCCGGCAAGCCCTACTACATCACCACCGCGATCGCGTATCCGAACGGCGCGCCGCATATCGGCCACGCCTACGAAGCCATCGCCACCGACGCCATCGCCCGCTTCATGCGGCTCGATGGGCGCGACGTGTTCTTTCTCACCGGCACCGACGAGCACGGCATCAAGATGCTGCAGACGGCGGCCAAGGAGAACGTGACGCCGCGGGAGCTCGTCGAGCGCAACGTGCCGCGCTTCCAGGCCATGGTGAAGCGGTTCAATTGCTCCAACGATGAATTCATCCGCACCACCGAGGCGCGCCATCACCGTTCCTCGGAGGCGATCTGGCAGCGCATGCAGGCAGCCGGCGATATCTATCTCGACAAATATTCCGGCTGGTATTCGGTGCGCGACGAGGCCTATTACGACGAGAGCGAAACCCGCCTCGACGATAAGGGCGTGCGGCTCGGTCCCCAGGGCACGCCGGTCGAATGGGTCGAGGAGGAGAGCTATTTCTTCAAGCTCTCCGCCTTCGCCGAGCGGCTGCTCGATCTCTACAAACGCGTGCCCGATTTCGTGCTGCCGCGCGAGCGCATGAACGAAGTCGCAAGCTTCGTACGCGGCGGCCTGAAGGATCTGTCGCTGTCGCGCACCACCTTCGACTGGGGCATCAAGGTGCCGGAAAACCCCGCGCACATCATGTACGTCTGGGTCGATGCGCTGACCAACTACATCACCGCCGTCGGCTATCCCGATACCGACAGCGCGATGTTCAAGAAATACTGGCCGGCCGACTTGCACGTCATCGGTAAAGACATCGTGCGCTTCCATGCCGTGTACTGGCCGGCGTTTTTGATGTCGGCCGGCGTCGAAGTGCCGCGCCGCATTTTCTCCCACGGCTTTCTGTTCAACCGCGGGGAGAAGATGTCGAAATCGGTCGGCAATGTGATCGATCCGTTCGCGCTGGCCGACGCCTATGGCGTCGATCCACTGCGCTTTTTCCTGTTGCGCGAAGTGCCGTTCGGTCAGGACGGCAATTACAGCCACGAGGCGATCGTCAACCGCATCAATGCCGATCTCGCCAACGATCTCGGCAATCTGGCGCAGCGTTCGCTGGCCATGGTCGGGCGCAATTTTGCCGGCGCGCTGCCGGCGCCGGGCGTGTTCAGCGAGAACGATCAGGCGATCCTGGCTGCGGCCGACGCCATGGTCGGCAAGGCGCGCGACGCCATGGCGACGCAGCAATTGCACCAGGTGCTCAACGCGGTGTGGACGGTGGTGGCGGACGCCAACCGCTATTTCGCCGGCGAGGCGCCGTGGGCGCTGGCCAAGACCGACCCGCCGCGCCAGGGCACCGTGCTCTATGTGACCGCCGAAGTGCTGCGGCAGATCGCGATCCTGGCGCAGCCGTTCATGCCGGCGTCGGCCGGCAAGCTGCTCGATCTTCTGGCCGTGCCGGACGGTGAGCGCACGTTTGCGTATCTCGACGGCCGACACCGCCTCGCCGCGGGCGCAAAGCTTCCAGCGCCGACGGGGGTTTTCCCGCGTTATGTCGAGCCTGGCGAAAAAGCAGCGCAATAGCCATGCTGATCGACAGTCATTGCCATCTCGATTTCCCCGATTTCGCCACTGAGCTTGACGCCGTGGTTTCGCGCGCGCGCTCCGCCGGCATCGCCCGCCTGGTCACCATCTCGACACGGGTTGCGCGCCACGCCGAGGTACTGGCGATCGCCGAGCGCTTTTCCGATGTCTTCTGCTCGGTCGGCACCCATCCGCACTATGCCCATGAGGAATTGCATGTGACGGCGGGCGATCTGATCGCGCGCACGCGGCACCCCAAAATCGTGGCGATCGGCGAGGCCGGCCTCGACTATCACTACGACAATTCGCCGCGCGAGGCGCAGGAGCGCGGTTTTCGCAGCCACATCACGGCGGCGCGCGAAACCGGGCTGCCGCTGGTCATCCATTCGCGCGACGCCGACGACGACATGGCGCGCATCCTCGAAGAGGAAACAGGGAAGGGCGCCTTCCCCGCCGTGCTGCATTGCTTTACCGGCGGACGCGAATTGGCTCAGCGCGCGATTGCGCTCGGGCATTTCATCTCGCTCACCGGCATTTTGACGTTCAAGAATTCCGTTGCGCTGCGCGACATCGCGGCGTCCTTGCCGGCCGACCGCATCCTGGTCGAGACCGATGCGCCGTATCTGGCACCCGGCAAGCATCGCGGCAAACGCAACGAGCCGGCTTTTGTCATCGACACCGCCAATGTGCTGGCGGAGGCCCGGGGTGTCTCATTCGACACCATCGCGCGGCAGACGACGGACAATTTCTTCCGCCTGTTCGGCAAGGTGCCGCGGCCGGCGCAAGCGGCGGCATGATGGCGGCATGACGCTGAAATTCACCATTTTGGGCTGCGGCTCATCGGGCGGCGTGCCGCGGCCGGCTTTGGGCTGGGGCGCTTGCGATCCGACCAATCCGAAGAACCGGCGCCGGCGCACCTCGCTGTTGGTCGAGCGGCGCGACGGCGATGGCGTCACGCGTGTCCTTGTCGACACCTCGCCCGACCTGCGCGAGCAGCTTCTGGATGCCGAGGTCGATTGGCTCGACGCCGTGCTCTACACCCACGAGCATGCCGACCACACCCACGGCGTCGACGATCTGCGCGCGCTCTACATCAAGCAGCGCCGCCCGATCGACGTCTATCTCGACGACTATACGTCAAAATCGATGCACACCCGCTTCGACTATTGCTTCCGCGCGCCGCCCGGCAGCGAATATCCACCGATCGTCAGCGAGCATCGCTTGGCCGCCGGCGAGCCGGTCACCGTGGCAGGGAAGGGCGGTCCCCTCACCGCGCTGCCGATCCTGCAGCAGCACGGCGACATCGCTTCGTTCGGATTTCGCTTCGGCAACCTCGCCTATTCCTGCGACCTGTCCGGCATGCCGCTGGAGAGCGCGGCCACCCTGACCGGCCTCGACGTCTGGATCGTTGACGCGCTGCGCTATCGGCCGCACCCGAGCCATTTCTCGCTCGACGACGCGCTAGCCTGGATCGGCCGCCTCAAACCGCAGCGCGCCATCCTGACCAACCTGCACGCCGATCTCGATTACGAAGAGCTCTATGCGAAGCTGCCGGCCAATGTTGAGCCGGCATACGATGGCATGGCGATTGATATTGCCGAAATCACTTGATGGAAATCCCTGGTATTAATCTGCCCGTCGCCCGTCGCCCGTCTCGCCGGCGCCACAGCCTTCGAGTCAATGCACGAAGGATACCGACTCACCTGAACCCAGCCGACAAGGACATCCGTCATGACTTCCATCACGCCGTTCCTCTGGTTCGATAACAACGTCCCCGAAGCTGTCGCGTTCTACAAATCGGTGTTTCCCAATGCCAAGGTCGAAACCGTCAATAACTTTATGGCGACCTTCGAGCTTGAGGGGCAGAGGTTCAACGCCCTCAATGGCGGCCCAAAATATAAGTTCAATGAGGCGATCTCCTTCTTCATCAGCGTCGAGAGCCAGGAAGAGGTGGACTACTTCTGGAACAGACTGACCGCCGACGGCGGCGTGGAATCGAAATGCGGGTGGCTCAAGGACAAATTCGGCCTGTCCTGGCAGGTTGTGCCCACGGCCCTCGGCCGTTACCTGAGCGATCCCGATCGCACAAAGGCCAATCGCGCCATGCAGGCCATGATGAAGATGCAAAAGATCGTCATCGCCGACCTCGATAAGGCATACGCCGGCTGACTGCTGCCCTCGGGCCAAAAAGGACTTCGCATCCGGCTCTGACGACGGCGAAAATAGCTTGGTCTTTCAAGTGTAACATCGCCGATAGATATTCCATAATATGTCTTATGCGAATCATACATTGAGGGGCCGGATTTAAGACCCGCGGCAAGTCCCTGCCTCGTCTCACCAAATCCCCGGCAGCACGCGCCAGCGCACCCGGGCCGCGTAATCGCGGTAACCCGGCAGCTCTGCTTGCAGCACGCGGTCTTCGGTGATCGCCCGGTGCAGCAGGAACGGCAGGCTGAGCACAATCAACTGCACCGTCGCCAGCCACGAGCCGAGCGCGATGCCGCTCGCCACGATGATGACGATGCCGGCGAGATACCCCGGGTGGCGCATCCAGCGATAAGGCCCCGTGGTGACCACGTACTGGCCGCGGTCGGACTGGATGCGCACCACCGAGGAGAAGAACCGATTGACCAGCATGGCCCAGAACGCCAGCCCGTAGCCGGCCGCGACGGCAAGGAGGCCCGCCGCCCGCAGCCAGGCCGGCACGTCATCGCTCCAATGGAAGCGGCCGCGGTCGAGCCCGGCGACGATCCAATGCAGCACCAGGACCAGGGCGAACAGGCGCAGCGCCAGCGGCGGGCGCTGGCCGCCCGGACGCATCCGCTCACGCAAGAGCCCGGGATCGAGGAAGGCGAACGAAGCCGCCATCATGGCGGCGAAAATTCCGACATAGAGCCAAAAACCCAGGATTTCGACCGTGCCGGCCGCGGCAAATAGGGCAACCGCGTTGAACGCGACAAACAGTGCCGCCTGGATGTAGGCCGAAACAGGCATGGCTGGCTCCGCGGGCCGAACCGTGCGCTGCCGCCGGCCGGCGTGGAACGAAAGTCGTCATCGCCGCATTGATTGGCAAGACCGTCCCGGCTGCACGGCTTGGGCGGCCGCGCCGGTTTATCCCGCCACAATTTCGCAAGGTGATGCCGTGAACAACAAAGTCCGAGCCCTCGACACGCGCCGCAAGGTCAGCCCTGCCCTCGATACGCCGACCGATCTGTCCGACGAAGCCGTGCGCGAGCTCTCCGCCAAGCTCAACGAGATCCTGGCCGATGCCTTCGCGCTCTACCTGAAGACCAAGAATTTCCATTGGCATGTCAGCGGGCCGCATTTCCGCGATTACCATCTGCTGCTCGACGAGCAATCCGAACAGATCTTCGCCACCACCGATGACATTGCCGAGCGCGTGCGCAAGATCGGCGGCACCACGCTGCGCTCGATCGGACAAATTTCAAAATTGCAGACAATCAAGGACAACGACGAGACCTTCGTTCCGGCGCACGAAATGCTGCGCGAGCTGATGAACGACAACAAGCACATCGCCGCCGCGATGCGCGAATGTCACGAGCTCGCCGACAAGCACGACGACGCCGCGACCGCGGGCCTTCTGGAGACTTTCATCGACGGCACCGAGCGGCGCACCTGGTTCCTGTTCGAAGCAAGCCGCGCGGCCGCCGACAATTCGCGGCGGTAAACGCCGCCTGTGAATAACGCGCGGCCGGCACGGTCGCGGCGGTTTTTTCGCTCTGATAGGGTCCGCATCCGACGTGCGAGACCCTTTCAGGATTCTGGTGATGACCCCTTCCCGCGATATCGACCGCCTGCTTGCGATCATGGCGGCGTTGCGCACACCCAAGACCGGTTGTCCCTGGGACTTGGAGCAGAATTTCGCGACCATCGCGCCCTATACGCTCGAGGAGGCCTATGAGGTCGCCGATGCCATCGCCCGCGACGATCTGACCGATCTCAAGGATGAACTGGGCGATCTCCTGCTTCAAGTCGTCTTCCACGCGCGCATGGCCGAAGAGCTTGGCGCGTTCGATTTCGGCAACGTGGTCGAGGCGATCACCGCAAAGCTCATCCGCCGCCACCCGCACGTGTTCGGCGACGAGGGCTCGCAGACGCCGCAAGCCGTCGAGGGTTTGTGGGAGCGTATCAAGGCCGAGGAGAAGGCCGCACGCGGCGGTGCCGAGGAATCCGGCGCGTTGGCGGGTGTGCCGGTCGGCCTCCCGGCCCTAACCCGCGCACTAAAACTGCAAAACAAGGCGAGCAAAGTCGGCTTCGACTGGAACGATCCGCGCGCGGTGCTGCACAAAATCCGCGAGGAAGCCGACGAGATCGAAGCCGCGCTCGATGGCGACGCAAGCGAGGCGGCAGCTGAAGTCGGCGATCTTCTGTTCGCCGCCGTCAATCTTGCGCGCCATCTGCGCGCCGACCCGGAAGCGGTTTTGCGGGGCACCAACCGGAAATTCGAGCGCCGCTTTGCCGCCATCGAGCAGGCACTGGCTGCTGAAGGAAAAAAGCCGCAGGAGGCCACGCTCGCCGAAATGGATGCGCTGTGGGACGAGGCCAAGGCGCGGGAGTGATCACTGCGCTCCGGCGGCGCGAAGGTATTGCAGATCGACGAACTTTTCCGGCGCCGGCAGCGGCGGCTTGATGGTGCCGCCCTCGCCCATGAAGCCGATGACTTGGGTGAGGCCGCCGAGATCGATTTCGGCTTGTCGCGGCAGCACGCCGCGATCGGGATCGAGATAAAGCGCAAGCGTCGCGCGCGCGACCTCGTCCGATGCGCCGGTAAGCGCGACGATGGCGTTAACCGCGTCGTCGCGATGGGCAGGATCGCGGATGAAACGGAATGCGTCCGCGAGCGCGCTGACAAAGCCGATCAGCGCCGGCCCATGGCTCTCGGCAAAATCGTGCCGCGCCGCGATCACCTCGAACTGGAATGACGCGACCGCCTCGGTCGACAGGCCGAGCCGGCGATAACCGTCCCTCACCGCAATCAGATCGTCGGGCTGACCGAGCGGGACGGCATCACACTCGCCGCTTTTCAGGCACGCGGCGCGCAGCGGCGAGCCGACCAGTTCCTTGACCCTGTAGTCGGCGTCGCCGAGCCCCTTCAGCGCCAAAAGCTTGCGCATCGAAATCGAGATGGTGTCGATCGGCAGCGACAGGCCGACGAGCTTGCCCTTGAGGTCGGCAAAATCCTTGATCTGCGGCTTGGCGATCAGGCTGTAGATCGGGTTGGCGGTGGTGCCGGCGATGGCGACGGCCGGCGAGCCGGCAAGCACCGCCTGGATCAGATAAGGCGTTGCGGTTTGCGTCACGTCGACCTCGCCACGGTCGAGCGTGGCGACCATGTTGCCGGTGCCGCCGGGGATTTGCACCGCATCGATTGCAACGTTCTCGCGCGCGAAAAATCCCTGTTTCTCCGCGACATAAAGATAGAGTGAGCTGACGGCGTGCACGGTCGAGGGAATTTGGCCGAAACGCAACGTGACGGTTTCCGCGCGGGCCGATGCGAAACCGGCGAGCGCGACCAAGATTGCAAACGTTCGAAATATCATCGGCCCCTGCCCTCGTGTTTACGGTTTGATCAGGCCGGCGCTGCGCGGCAGCCACAGCGCGATGTCCGGGAAGAACGTCACCAGCAGGACGACCAAGAGCATCATCACGATGAACGGCGGCACTTCGCGGAAAATCTCCGCAAGCGGCGTCCCGGTCAACCCGCTCATGACGAACAGCAACAGGCCGTGCGGCGGCAAGGTCAGGCCGACCATCATGTTGAGCACGACCACGATGCCGAAGTGGATCAGATCGATGCCGAGGTTTTGCGCGATCGGCACCAGGAGCGGCACGATTACCAGCAGGATGGTCACCTCGTCGAGCACGATCGCGAGCATCAGCATCAGCACGTCGACGCACAGCAGGAATTTTGTCGGCGACAGGTTCCAGACGACGAAGGTTTTGTGAATAAGCTGCGGCACGCCTTCGTTGGCCACCGCATAGTTGAAAACGAAGGCGCCCGACATGATCAGCGCGATCATCGCTGTGGTCCGCACGGTGTCGGAAATCACCGTCAGCAATTGCCGCATTCGCAACGTGCGATAGCCGATGACGGCGAGCACGAGCGCGTAGCTCGCAGCGATCGCGGCCGCTTCGGTCGGTGTGGTGATGCCCGAGTAGATCAGGCCGAGCAGGATCGCAGGCAGCGCGATCGCCGGGAGCGCGCGGGCGAAAATGACCGGCATTTGCGACCACAGTATTCGCGGTTCGCGCGGAAAAGCGCGCCGGCGGGCGACGGCGGCGATGACGACCATCATCGACAGCGCCATGATGCCGGCGGGAACGAGCCCGCCCATGAACATGGCGCCGACGGATGCGTTGGCGATCAGCGCGTAGAAGATCATCGGGATCGAGGTTGGCATCAGCGGCCCGAGCGTCGCCGAAACCACCGAGGTCGCCGCCGCAAAGCCCCGCGGATAACGGCCGTTCTTGGCCATCATGCGCGCCACGATCAGGCCGGGGCCGGACGCATCGGCGACCGCGCTGCCGCTCATGCCGGAGAAGATCAGGTTGGTGACCACGTTGACTTGCGCGAGCCCGCCGGGCAGATGGCCGACCATCGCCGAACCGAACGCCAGCAGGCGCTCGATGACGCCGCTCGCATTCATGATGTTGGCGACGAAAATGAACATCGGCACGGCGATCAACAAATAGCTGTTGTAGAGCCCGTTCATCGTCTGATCGACGACCAGGCCGACGTCCTGGTGGGTGGAAACCAGATAGACGAACCCGGCGCTCAGCATAGCGAGGCCGAGCGGCGCCCCGAGCACCGCCGCAAGCGTGAATACGCCGAGCAGGACCCATAGACCGTGCGACACCCCGCCCCCTTACGGCTTTGCTAGATTTCGCCGCGCCACTGCGGCCCGAGAAGTTTCGCGGCGCTCGCGGTCGAACGCACGATCACGGCGACAAGGAATATGCCAAAGCACGAGTAAACGATGTCAAGCGGCAGATTGAGCACCGGGGTGTGCTCGCGCCAGACAAAGCCGATGTAATCGAGCGATCCCGGCAGCGCCCAGGCGAAGATGCCGCCGACCAGGACGGCGCGCGAAAGCGCGGTGTAGCGCTGCGTTGTAGCGGGGAGCAGCCGATACACCAGATCGAAGGTGATCTGCTCCCGGTCCCGCACCAGAAAGGCATTGGCCCAGAAGATGATCCAGATGAACAGGATCACCAAAACTTCGTCGGCCCAGACCGCTTCGTCATGCTCGAAATAGCGGGTGAAGATCTTGTAGTTGAAGATGACAAACACGGCGGCGAACATGGCGGAGGCGATCCAGTCGGCCAATTGCCGGAGCTTTGCCGCGATTGCCGCGGCCGGCGCCTCGCCCTGCCCGTCCGCCACGGTCGGCCTCAGGCCTTGAGCACGCGCTGCATTCCGGCTGAGTCCCAGGCCTTGGCGAGATCGGACTCGGCATAGACACGATCGGCCGATGCGCGGAACGGCGCCAGATCGACGGCATCGACCGAAAGCCCGCGATCTTTCAGCGCTTGCACAATGGCCTTTTCGTCTGCGAGCCTGGAGTCGCTGCCGGCCTTGGCGGTCTTGAGCGCGGCGGCGTTCAGCGCGTTGCGCTGATTGGCGTTGAGCTTTTCCCAAACCGGCTTGGCGATGGCGAAGAACACCGGTTGCACCATGTGGGCCGTCAGCACGATCTGCTCGGAGACTTCGTAGAATTTCGCCGCGTTCAGAATGGACAGCGGATTTTCCTGGCCGTCCACCGTGCCGGTCTTCATGGCGAGATAGACTTCGGGCATGCCGAGCGGCACCGGCGTGACGCCAAGCGTGCGGCCGAGCAAGAGCCATTCCGGCCCCGCCGGCATGCGCATCTTGATCCCGGCGAGGTCGGCCGGCGCCGCGACCGCGCGTTTCTGCCGCAAGCTCACCTGGCGCGTGCCAAGATAGTGGGTCGCCAGAATGACGATGCCCATTTTCTCCGCGACGGTTTTGCGGAAATCCTCGCCGATGGCGCCGTCGAAGACGCGGAACAGCTGCTCATAGTCGCGCAGCAGATAGCCGCGGTTGAAATAACCGAGCTCGGCGATCTGCTGCGCCACCTCGAAGGTCGTCATGGTGCTCATTTCGAGATTGCCGCGCTGCAGCGCCGGGACCTCGGTGCCCTGCTTGAACAGGGTCGAGGCCGGATGCACGCTGACATCGAGACCGACCGACGCGGCGTCCACATCCGCCTTGAGCTGGTCGAGCGCCTTGGCGAGAAAATCGGACGGCGGTGCGGCGGTCGAGATGCGGATTTGCGTTGGCGTTTGCGCGTACGCGCGGCTGCTCAATCCGGCAAGCACGGTGGCCGTGGCCCCGGCAATAATTTTTCGGCGCGTCGTCATGGCACTGTCCTTCCAGGGATGATTCTTCAATGTCCGGCGCGGGCAAACCTCGCCCGCACGGAATCGGCGCGATCCGCAGCGGCGCGGACCGTCATGGCGAGGCGGCCGGAGTTTTCGTCCATCGCCTTGTGGATCACCTCGGTGTGGCGATGCAGCCAGCTCACGCCGGCGCCGTCGGCCGGATCGATCTGGAGCTCGATCAGCACCCGGCCGGCGCCGAGCCGGTCTTCGATGGCCGCGGCCAGGGCATCGATGCCCTCCCCCGTGATCGCCGAGACCAAAGCCGGCCTTTGCTCAGGCGGCCGGCGCTCGGCGATATTTTGCAGCCGCTCCCGTTCGCCGGCGTCGAGCCGGTCGATCTTGTTCCACACTTCGATCAGCGACTGCTTGTCGTTCGGAGCGTTGACCGGATCGATGCCGAGCTGGCGCAGGATTTTTTCGACGTCCTGCAATTGCGCCTCGGCGTCGTCGTGGGCGACGTCGCGCACGTGCAGGATCACATCGGCTTCGATCACCTCTTCCAGCGTGGCGCGGAACGCCGCGACCAGCATGGTCGGCAGGTCGGAGATGAAACCGACCGTGTCGGACAGGATGATGCGAGCGCCGTGCGGCAGGTCGACCGCGCGCAAGGTCGGGTCAAGCGTCGCGAACAGCATGTCGGCGGACAGCACATTGGCCCGCGTCATGCGGTTGAACAGCGTCGACTTGCCGGCATTGGTGTAGCCGACCAGCGCGACGATCGGATACGGCACGCGCTTTCGGCTGTCGCGGTGCAACGAGCGGGTGCGTTTGACCTTTTCGAGCTCGGTCTCGATCTTGGCGAGACGTTCGTCGATCAGGCGGCGGTCGGCCTCGAGCTGGGTTTCGCCGGGGCCGCCGAGAAAGCCATAGCCGCCGCGCTGGCGCTCCAGATGCGTCCAGGTGCGTACAAGCCGGCCCTTCTGATAGGTCAGATGCGCATGCTCGACCTGCAGCGCGCCCTCGCGGGTGCGCGCGCGGCGGCCGAAAATCTCCAGGATCAGCCCGGTGCGGTCGATGACCTTCGCGTTCCAGGCCTTTTCCAGGTTGCGCTGCTGCACCGGCGACAAGGCGCAGTCCATCACCACGATGCCGGCTTCAAAGGTTTTGACCAGGCCCGCGATCTCCTCGACTTTGCCCTTGCTGAGATAGGTCGCCGGATGCAGCGCGCGCAGCATGACGATGCCGGCTTGGGCGACGTCGAGATCGATGGCGCGGGCGAGGCCCGAAGCCTCGTCGAGCTTGGCCTCCGACGAGCGGTCCGCTGCAGTCGCATGCGACGCCGCGCGCCGCAGTACCGGCTCGATCACAAGCGCGCAGCCGACTGCCGAGCCCGTGGGACTCAGCCGGTCAGAGCCTTTGTCGCGGCGGCGCGGCTCCAATCAGTCCTTATCCCCGGCCGGCGCTTCCTCGGCGCCTTCGAAAAGCTGGACCGGATGACCTGGCATGATGGTCGAAATGGCGTGCTTGTAGACCAGCTGCGAATGCCCATCGCGACGCAGCAGCACGCAGAAATTATCGAACCAAGTCACCACGCCCTGCAGCTTGACGCCGTTCACCAGGAAGATGGTGAGCGGAATTTTGGCTTTGCGGACGTGGTTGAGGAAGGTGTCTTGTAAGTTTTGTGCGCGGTCGGCTGCCATGGCCGTTGTTTCCGTTTTTGTACCGCGGGCCCCTGCCCCACGGGTCTTTTCTTGTCATACCTTTGCGCCGCGTCCCGCCAAACATCGGGCCGGACGGACCCGAAGGTGAAACCATTAGAAGGCGCG
>Ga0307476_10000595_pt1 | contig 26679 bp, 21 predicted proteins | sample atmos_gasesECM2C_2_FD_203314 | JGI IMG/M metagenome (GOLD analysis project Ga0307476, IMG submission 203314) | Hardwood forest soil microbial communities from Morgan-Monroe State Forest, Indiana, United States - atmos_gasesECM2C_05 | ecosystem: Environmental > Terrestrial > Soil > Temperate...
TTTGGCGAGAGGGCCAAATCGGCCGCTTGTGGCGCGGCGATGCAGTTGCCGGCCTTACCGTTGCCATCGTCGCGCTCCCATTGGCCATGGCGTTAGGTATAGCCAGCGGCGCGTCGCCCAACCAGGGCCTGATAACGGCGATCATCGCGGGATTTCTGATCTCACTGCTGGGCGGCTCGCGCGTGCAGATCGGCGGGCCGACTGGAGCGTTTGTCGTCATCGTCGCCGGCGTGATTGCCGCGCACGGCTATGCCGGGCTGCTCGTGTCAACGCTTTTGGCCGGCATCATTCTGATTGCGGCAGGCTACGCCGGCGTCGGCAGGCTGGTTCGCTTCATCCCGATGCCCGTGATCACCGGATTTACCGCCGGCATCGCGGTCATCATCGCATCCAGCCAGGTGGGGGACTTCTTGGGACTGAAAACCGGCGCGCTGCCCGCCGAATTCATCCCCAAATGGGCGATTTACTTCGGCGCGATCGGCTCCATCAGCGTCTACGCGCTGGGCGTGGGCGCTGCCACGCTGGCCATGATCTTGCTGCTTCGACGCTTCGCGCCGCAACTGCCGGCGTTTCTCATTGCCCTCCTCGTTGCCTCGCTGGCCGTCGCGTTGCTGCAGTTGCCGGTCGTCACGGTGGGCGATCGATTCCCAGCCATGCCGAGCGGAATACCCGCTCCCCATTTGCCGAGCGTGTCATTGGCATTGGTACAGCAATTGTGGCCCTCCGCGTTTACGATCGCGTTTCTGGCCGGCCTGGAATCGTTGTTGTCCGCCACGGTCGCCGACGGCATGACCGGATACAGTCATCGGTCCGGACAGGAACTCGTCGCACAGGGCGTTGCCAACATAGGTTCCGCGATGTTTGGCGGCATCCCCGCGACCGGGGCCATCGCCAGAACCGCAACCAATATCCGCGCGGGAGCGCGCACGCCATTGGCGGGGATGTTCCATGCAGCCTTTCTGCTGGTCTTTCTCCTGGCCGCCGGCAAGTTGATTGCTCATGTACCGATGGCCGCGCTGGCGGCGATCCTGCTGGTCGTTGCCTGGGGAATGAGCGAAGCGGAGCGCTTCAAGAATCTGCTCAGGATGGAGGCGGGCGAGCGAGCCTTGTTGCTGCTGACGTTCGGGCTCACGGTGCTGGTGGACCTGACCGTCGCGATTGGCGTCGGCGTCACGCTGGCCTCGCTGCTGTTCCTGGCACGCATGAGCGAGACGGCCGGTCTCTTGCCTGCGGAACTCAGCATCGATGATCCGGCGCAACGGGCTGCCCTACCCAAGGGGGTGGAAGTATTTCGTTTTACAGGTCCCATGTTCTTCGGGGTGGCGCGTGAAATGCTCGACGCGGTACGCCGCTCCGGCCGCAAACCCCGGATCATCATTCTGCGAATGGACCAGGTGCCCTTCGTGGATTCAAGCGGCGCGAGCGCCTTGGAGGCCTTTGCGCGTCAGGCGCATCGCGACGGCACGCGGCTCATTCTCTGCGATCTGCGTGAACAACCGGCTGCATTTCTCGCCAGATTGGGAGCTGGGTTCATGGACACGCAGCAAGTGGCGACATTCCAGGCGGCCCTGGATCAGGTTTCATCCGTTACTTGATCTTCGCCACGCGTCCTTCGGTCGGGAATTTTTGAAACTGCAGCGCATCGTGTCCGGGCACCACGCGATCCACTGAGCCCGCCAACTCGATCATGCGCTGCTGCGCCTGTATATTGCCCGCGTGGTCGGCGTCGCTGAACGTGGCGCTCGCCTTGTGCTCGCTCAGATTGCGATAAAAATAAACGTTGTCGGACGCCAGCACGAAGGGCAATTTGCCGTCGACCCGCAGGTACTGCGACGCAAATGTGTGGCGGGACCCGACGAACACGCGAATGCCCGGAAGGATCTCCACATTGTCGCCATCCACCAGCCGCAGGCGCCCCTCGGTGTTCAGACGCACCAGTTGCTGAACGTCGTCCGGATCGATGCCGCCGCTGTGACCGCCGGCTTGCCACGCATCGCCCGTGTAGTACCGAAACTCATCCTTCTGAATCCAGACGGTTGCCTTGGGAAATAGATCGATGCCTCCCATGTGATCCCAGTGCGCGTGGCTGATCACCACGTCGGTAACCTCTTCCGGCTTGACGCCCGCCTGCCGCACCGCCTCGTCGGGACGCAGATAGTCGGTGACCTTCCACTGCTTGAACCAGCGCTCGCGATGAAAGCCGCTGTCGAAAAGAATGTTGCGGCCCCCGCCTCGAATCAGCCACACGACGAAGTCGACATCGACCTTCTCGTCTTTTGGGCCGCCCACCACCAAAGCGCCTACGGGAATGTCCGGAGAGACACCGTACCGAATCGCCTCGATGGAATACTCGACCGGAGCGGTCGCTCCCATCAATGCCAAGGCGAAACCAGCCAATAACAGACGTTTCAGCATTATTGCGCCTCGTTCGGCAAGGGATCGATCCGCCGCTCGCGCCAGGGTCGCGTTTTATTTCTTATGCGTCGCCAGATACGCCTTGGTTTCATCGCCCACGATCGCGACCAAATTTCCCATGGTCAGATTGGCATCGATAAGATGCAATCCCCAGTCTTGCAGTACCTGGCCATTTACGACGACATCGCCCGAAATGTCATTGGTGCGCGCACCGCCGGCGGTGGGATGAACTGTCACGGCCAGATAGGAGCCATGCTCATCCACCACGCATTCAGCGCTCAGCAATCCAGGCACCTTGACAAAGGCGGTGTCGACCGGCTTTGCAGGCGTCGTCCAGTCGTATGGCTCTCGCGGGCCGTCGGAACCGGTGGAGATGCGGCCCGCGGACAAGTATGCATTGAGCATCCCTGAGCCGCCGCTCAAGGAGGCGGGATTGGCGCACACGGCTTGCATGCCATCGGGCGCCTTGCCGAAACGAGAATTGGCCGGCGGCGGGACATTGGCGCGGAAATCCGCAAATGCGATCACGCATCCGGTTTGGCTGTTGGAGCGGCACACGGGAATGTGCTTGAACGCGCCGCCGACATCGGCGCCCTTCGGCACCGGCAGGCTGGTCCCCATGAGAATCGCGGAGATCAATTTGCTCTGCACGGGCTTGCCGTCAATTTCTTCTTTGATGAGCCGTGTCAGCACTCCGGAACCTTGGCTGTGGCCGACCAGGACGACGCCGCGGCCGTGATTGTCGTGCGCCAGATAATAGTTCCAAGCCGCGAGCACATCGCCGTAGCCTAAGTCCCGATCGAGCGGAATGGGCTTGCCGGCAATCATCGCGCGCAGCGCGGTGAGCGTCACTTGCCGATACATGGGCGCAAATAAACGGCACGTCGCGGCGAAGCGCGCGAACTGCGCATTCACCACCGACTTCTCGGCGCCGGTAATGTTCAAGTCTGAATTGCCGCCCGGCTCGTTGGACACCGTGGGGTATACATAGAAGCAATCGATCGGCGGGTTCTTGGCCGGATGAAATGCCTCGCGCGTCATGTTGCCGTTGACGGCAACGATCGTCGCGTCCTGCGGTGCAGAGCACGCGTCCTCCCGGCCCGGCAAGCATAGCCAGACGGCGGGATTCGAGTAATCGGTGGCGGCGGGAGCGACCGCCGCGTCTTCGGCGCGCGCGGAACCGATCGCCAACCCCAAGGACAGAATGGACGTGATTGCGAGAATCGATCTGATCATGAAGCTCCCCTAGCCTAAGTTTTCCGCGGCATTATACCGTAGGAAAAAGCGCCTCCAGCGCACGAGGCGGAGAGTTATTCCTTCAGGGGAACAAAGCGATCAAAGACGCCACGCCCTCCAGCGCCTTCATCATGCCCCAAAGCATGGGAATTCCGACTGCAAGCCATACCAGTACCAACTTGAGCGCGGACGCAGCGCTTTGGGTGTTCTGCACTGCAGACTGTTCGCGCAATGCGCCGGCGGTGCCGTTCAGCGTGTTTTCCATGACGTCTCCCGATTAAGCTGTTCTGCCTACCGAGTACATCGAAAACCGCCGACGGATCTGGACAGAGGCTAGGAAATCTTTTCCGGCATCGACTCCCCCAGCCACAAGGTGCACGCCGCGATGACCGGCGGGAGCACAAAACACCAGATGCCCTGCTTTGCGAATATCAGTGCGGCCGCCGCGCAGCCGGCTGCGAAACCCGCCACGCTGATCGACATGCGCGACAGACGCGTGCGGATTGCCCCGCGTGCCGCCTCCGGTGCGCCCCGCAGCAGATCCGCCAAATCGATCATGATTTGGATGGTGTTGCCGGTCATGATGGTGGTCGGCGGCAACGCACCCATATGAATTCTGTGGATGGCATTTTGGATTGCCATCGCGGCGACCAGGACCATTCCGGTCGACAGGGCCGCCCACCCATCGCCGCTGTCGAACGGGCCAAACCTAATCGCCAGCGCCGCCCCCACACTCAAGAGCACAACTTTGACGGCGAGTATGGTGCGCAGCGCCGGCAATCCTTTTGCCGTGAGCGTCACGCCGAGCAATCGAATCGCCAGCACAACCAGGCAAAACAGGGGCAGCGCCAATACCTTGGCGAGGGCGCCGCTCGTTCCTGACACAACAGTGGCGCCGAGCGTGACAAAGTTGCCGGTGACGTGCGTGGTAAATAATCCGTGCAGCGCGAGGTAGCCGGCGGCATCGACATATCCGCCATTCACGCTGAGCAGTACGGGCAAGCTGGGTTTCATGTTGTTCTCTTAAGGTGCAGGTGGCGACTTCGTTACTATATATTGCAGCGGATGTGGAGACCCGGATTGAAGGCTGCGAGTCATGCATTGCTGCTCGTCGCGCTCGGAAGTTGCTCGCGCCCTGCGCCCTACGGCCTCGATGCCCGAATCGCAACCAAGCCTTACTTGGGAATGCCGTCCGAAGCCGATGGCAAGATGCCGCCGTTGCTCTCGCAGACCGGTGTCTACAGCGATACGGCGAAGCGCATCGCGAACCCTGGTTTGATCCCGTACGATCTGAATGTGGCCTTTTGGTCCGATGGCGCGGATAAGTCGCGCTGGATCGCCGTCCCCGCCGGACAGATCGCCTTTTCGCCGACGGGGGAATGGCGCTTCCCTGCCGGCACGGTCTTTGTGAAGAATTTTGACTTGAAGCTTGACGCGGCCAATCCTGGCGCGACACGCCGGCTGGAAACGCGACTCTTGGTGCGCGATTCGAAGGGCGGCGTATATGGTGTGGTCTACAAATGGCGGCCTGACGGCAGCGATGCGGACCTGCTCCCCACAAGCGCGACCGAGAAAATCGCAGTCAAGTCCGCCACCGGCGAAATCCAACAGACCTGGTACTACCCCAGCAGGGAGGACTGTCTGACCTGCCACACCGCCGGGGCCGGCGGCGTGCTTGGCGTGAAAACACGCCAGCTGAATCGCTCCTTCACCTATCCTTCCGGTGTCGCCGACAACGAACTGCGCACCTGGAATCATCTGGGCCTGTTCGCGCCCTCATTCAAGGATGAAGCGCTGCCGACCTTTGTCGCGCTCGCCGCCGGCGACGACACCACGCGGTCCTTGGAGGATCGCGCGCGCTCGTATCTCGATGCGAATTGCGCGCAATGTCACCGTCCCGGGGGCACCGTCGCGAATTTCGACGCGCGCTACGATACGCCGCTTGCCAAACAGGCGCTCATCGATGGACCGGTATTGATCGATCAGGGCATCGATCGGCCGCGGGTCATTTCACCGCACGATATCTGGCGCTCGATTGCCTACATGCGCATCGATACCGTGGGAGATATCAGGATGCCGCCGCTGGCGCGCGAAACCATCGATCAAAAAGGCGTGCGGCTGCTGGGTGAGTGGATCGACAGCATGCCGGGTCCTGCCGTGCTTGCGCCGCCGCGTATTTCTCCGCAGGGCGGAACGTATGCACGGCCGCTGGAGATTGCCTTGACGGCGGGCGAGCCAGGCGCCGAGATCCGCTACACCTTGGATGGCAGCGTGCCAGGATCCACCGATTTGCTGTACGAGAGGCCGATCAGGTTAACCGGTCCATCGGTGCTTCGCGCGCGAGCATTCAAGCAAGGCTTCACGCGCAGTATCACCGCCCAGGAGGTTTTCATTATCGGGAAGTAATCGCGATACCCCAGGGACTTGAGCCAGCCTTGATCCGCGACACTTCCTTGTTCGTTTTCAAGTCGACCACGGAAACATCGTTCGACGGGCCATTCGCGGCGAACAGAAATTTGCCGTCGGGTGAAATGCCGATGCCCCACGGACGCGTGCCGACCTTGATCGTGTCGAGCAACTCATAGCTGTGGCTGTCAAACACCGAAACGGTGCCGGCGCGGCCGTTGCTGACATAGAGCCGCTTTTCATCCGGCGACAATTTGACGCGCATCGGCCTTGCGCCCGCGCTCAGCTTGATGGTCTTCAGCACTGTGGCATTGGCCGAATCGATGACGTTCAATTCACCGGCCGATTCCGACGGAATGAATCCGATGCCGCCTGCGGAAAGAAATTCCACGCTGCGCGGCCGTCCATTCACCTTGAAGTGAGCGACCGCCGAGTAGGAACGCGCATCGATGACATAAATATCCCCGCCAGCCTCGCAGGTAACGTAAAACTGCTTGCCGTCGGGGGTGGTGGTCACGCCCTCCGGCTCCTGGCCGACCGGAATGATGTGTTGCAGTTTTCCCGTGGCAATATTGATCACACTCGCGCTTTTGGTGTCCTCGTTCGAGATATAGATCTGGCGCCCATCCTTGCTGAGCGCAAATTCTTCCGGGTCTGACCCGGCATTCAGCTTGAGCTTTAGCTTGTGTGCGCCGACAGCCAACACGCCGATGCCGTCGGCGGACTTGTCGGCATTCTCGTCGTCATCGTCTTTTTTCTTGTCGAAAATCGGATTGCCGTTGGCATCAATCTGCGGGGGTCCTTCGATGGGTGTGCCGCTCAAGGCGACATACACCACCTTGCCATCGGGACTAACGTGAACGCCGCGCGGGCGCTTGCCCACGGGTATGGTGGCAACGACCTTCAGGTCGCTGCCGTTGATGACCGTGACGTCTCCCGATCTCTCATTGGTGACGTATACCTGATAGGCGGCGGCTTCAAGCATTGCGGGAAATCCGGCAGCGAGTGCCGAACTGAGCACGAGGTTTCTTAAACCCTGCCTCATCCGCAGTTCGCGACCGCCAGGTCTGCCATGCGATGGCCGGTTTTTCTGATCTCCGGAGAGAGTTCGGTTTCAGGTACCACGAATCGATGGTGGCCGAGGGATGCTAAAACCGCAACCGTCTGCCTGATCCCGATCCCAGCCAACATCCAGCCCGCATCCATCCTGCAGTGCAACATCCCGCCCCTAATCGCGTGCCCTAGGTCGCAAAAAACCCAATGACTAGGGGTTTTCCTGATAGGACCCTACGATATTTTGTCAAGAATTACCGCCAAGCGCCGAAATTTAAAGGAAGGCGACGCGCAGGGACGCAGTTCGAGTGTGCGTGCGCGATTCATTGGTAGAGTTACGACTATGGCGAATGCGGCTTCAGCACCTCCCGGCAAACTGAAAGAATCGGTTCAAGCTAAAGCCGCGCCGAAACCCGTTGCTCAGACCAGACCCGCACCACACGCGCCGACTCCTGCAGGGAGAGTCCCGCCGAAGCCTGCGACCGTGCCAAGACCTGTGGCCGCGCCAAAGCCCGCAGTCGCCGCAAAGCCCGCGGCCATGCTAAAACCTGCGGCCGTGCCAAAGCCGGCGGCCGTCCCAAAACCTGCGGCCATGCCAAAGCCTGCCGCCATGTCAAATCCGTCGGCCCCGCCAAAACCGGCCGTGCCAAAGCCGGCCGTTGAATCCCGCTCTGCCGCGACGAGCGCAGACGAACGCGCTTCGGCGCTCGCGTTTCTCGGAAATCTGGCAACCGAGGTATCGAAGGGCACGGTCAATCTGCCGTGCTTTCCTGACGTCGTGATGCGGATTCGCAAGGCACTTGCCGAACCCGAAGTCAGCTTGACCGAGATCGTCAAAATTGTGGGTACAGAGCCGCGGCTGGCGGCGCGCTTGCTGCAAGCCGCCAACTCCGCCGCATTCAATCCCGCGGGCAAACACCTGACCGACCTGCGCGCGGCGATTACGCGCTTGGGTCATCGCCCCGTGCAAAGTGCGGCGATGTCCTTCGCCGTCAAGCAATTGCGTCTGGCACCTGCGCTGAGCGCGATCTCCAAGCCGCTGAATGTTTTGTGGGAACAAAGTATTTCAGTCGCCGCGATCTGTCAGGTCGTGGCGCGGCGCACGCGCGTGAGTCCGGAGGAAGCATTCCTAACCGGCCTGCTCCACGGTATCGGCCGGCTTTACATCATGGTTCGATCGGTCGGCAAGTCGGATGCGTTGTATCAGGATCCGAACTTCGTCGACATGATTGCGAGCTGGCATCCCGCGATCGGCAAGGCGGTGCTGGAGAACTGGGGATTTGACGATCACATGTGCGAGGCGCTCGGCGATCAGGACGATCACGACCGCGGCGGCAAGCATGAACCCGACCTGACCGATATCATCGTCGTTGCCGTGGCCCTCGCCCGCGTCTTGCGTGAACCGGGTCCCCGATCGGTCGAAACGGACAGCATCAAGTCCTTTGGCCGTTTGCATTTGACTGCGCAAAATTGCTCCGAGATTCTCAAACACGCCGAACATCAGTTAGGCTCGCTCCACGCCGCACTGGGCTGCTGATTGCAGCGCGGGAATTAACTGCGCAACCGTCTCGATCACCGCGTCAGCTCCCGCGGCGCGCAGCGCGCTTTCCGCCGCAGCGATGCGCGCAACGCGCTCGGCAACCGGCAACGCCAGCAACGCATCGTGCGACAGGCCCACCTCATTGCCCGAGGCCGATATGCCTACCGTGAAGCAACCGGCGGCGCGCCCCTCGCGTACGCCGGCTTCGGTGTCATCCACTTTCACCACGCGCGACAGCGGCCACACGCCGAGCTCGGCGCAGGCCTTGTAGATCATCAGCGGCGCGGGCCGTCCTTGCGGCGTTTCGCCCGAGCAAACCAGATGGTCCGGCGCATAACCCTGCGCCGCCGCCGCCTGCAGCACCGGCGCCATCATCTCGCGTGTATACCCGGTCGATGAAGCCACCTTGATGCCCTGCGCGCGCAATGCCTCGACGACGGCGCGCGCGCCCTCGATGAGCTGCGCTGAACGCGCCGCCTGTTCGCGCATCAGGGGACCCAAATCTGTCATCAATGCGCGCACGTCATCGTCGTCGGCGCGGCGGCCGCGCACCTTTTCCCAGGCTTGCGCAATGCAAGGATCCGCGAGCAGCGCGCGCACGTGATCCGCCTTGGCCTTTCCCATGTCGCGGCGTGCTTGGGCCTCGCTGATGTCGACCGCGCGCTTTGCGAAGGCCGCACGCAGCGCATTCACCGGTGCATGGCAGCCGAAGTCGACCATGGTGCCGGCCCAGTCGAATATCACCAAATCGAATCGATCACGAATCGCCATTCGCCACACTCCGCTCATAAAGATCGGCCACGGCTTCTTCGCCGATGGCAAAGCCGGTGGAAGCGCCCGAGCCGCTGGTAATCACCACAATGCGCACGCTTCGAGCAGGCGCATCGATGAACATGGTGCGGTCGGAGCAAGCAGGATAGGTTCCGATCCAGCGTTCGCAAATCGCCGGCGGCCGCCGTCCGGTCGCCGCCGTGAACTCATCGAGAATGAGTTGGTCAATCCGCTCGTCGGCGAAATAATCCGGCGTCGTCGCATACTGATGGCTGTCGCCCACGACGAGGGTGCCATCGGCGCTTTGCACGACGATGAGATGAATTCCGTGCCGCAGATGTTCATCCTGTTCGCTTTTCAGGCGCGCTCGCAAAGACGCCGCTTCAGGCAGTGCGCTGTAACCCGCATAGCGTACCAGCCCAAGATCCGACATCAGCGCGCCCGGCAGACGAAACCCGGGGTTGGCGAGCCGCAGCATCTGCAGCTTGCAGCGGGTCGGCTGATACTTTGCAATGCGCTGGGGAAACAGCGAAACCGCATCGTCGCCGGGGCACACCACCGCGGCGCCGGCCGCCACGATACCGCGCGAGGTTTCAAGCCTCGGGGGTTCGACCGACAGCACCGCGGTTTGGCGCAAAAATACCACGCCATGGCGCTCGGCCAGCCACGCCGCGATCTTAGGGACGGCCTCGCGGGATTCGACCCGAAGATCGATTGAGCTTTGCAGCACCGCCTGCACATCCGCGCCCACCAGCGCCGGGCAGCGCGCTGATGCCTCCGCGCGGCTCAAGATGCGGCACCCTTCCCCCATTTCCGTGCGCACAAACGCTTCCAGCACCGCCGCGGCCTCCGCTCGCCGCGTCGTCATCCACAGTCCCCGCTGCAGGATCGAGATGCCGGCTTGGCGCGCCACCTCCTCCCAGATCGCCGAGCTGCGTCGCGCACGAGCCCAGGACGTCCCCCGTTCTTGGCCCGTGACCGTGATGAAGCCAAAGTTTCGCACCGACGCGCCGTTAGCCTGCGCGTCGCGATCGATCACGACAGTGCGCAGTCCTCGCAGCGCGGCCGCGCGTGCGCAGGACAGCCCGATGATTCCGGCACCGACAATCGCAAGGTCAAAGACGCCGGGGACGGCAGATTGAGAACTTATGACTTACTCGTTCTTTAAATTCGAAAATCCCTCTGAGTTAATTACTACAAAACCATGACATATTTGTTTCGGTCAAGATCGGTCCCAAAAAGCCGCAGTCCAGATCGCTCCTGAAGCGCGTAGGTGGTGTCGCCGGGGTTGTTCGGGGTAGTCTGCGATATGCCCCGCATCAAGCACTCATCCGCGTGACCAGCTCGCTGCATCGGGCGCTGGAAAAAGCGAACCCGATATTGTTCACCGGCTTCGCGGGCTTGGCCGGGTTTGCGGCCTACTTTTCCATGTATGCATTTCGCAAGCCGTTCTCCGTGGCTCTGTACACCGCGGTTCCAGGATGGCACTTCGTCCTGGATTACAAGATCGCCCTGGTGTTGGCGCAAGTGCTGGGTTACGCCGTTTCAAAACTGATCGGCGTGAAAGTGATTGCGGAGATCACGCCAAGCAAACGCGCCGTTGCCATCCTCGTGCTCATTTTTCTTTCCTGGCTCGCGCTCATCCTGTTTGCCGTCGTCCCGGCGCCCTGGAATGTGCTCACCATGTTTCTGAATGGCCTGCCGCTGGGATTGATCTGGGGCCTGGTGTTTGGCTTCATGGAGGGCCGGCGCACCTCGGAGGTGTTGGGCGCCATACTGTGCGCAAGCTTTATCGTCTCCTCCGGTGCGGTAAAGTCGGTCGGCAAATTGCTCATGGACGACTGGCACGTCAGCCCGTTCTGGATGCCGGCCGCGGCGGGCGCGCTATTTTTCCCGCTATTAGGACTGTCGGTGTGGGTGCTTTCGCAGTTGCCTCCGCCCAACGCGCAGGACGAGGCGGCGCGGGTGCGGCGCGCCCCGATGGACGGCGCCGCGCGCGCCCGCTTCCTGCAGCGCTACGGCGCAGGTCTGGCACTGCTCGTGCTCTGTTATGTGCTGGTCACGGCAATCCGTGATTTCCGCGACAACTTCGCTGCGGAAATCTGGACCGCTTTAGGCTTCGGCCACGCCGCCGCGGTGTTCACGGCCAGCGAGGTACCGGTGGCCGTGCTGTCCCTGACGGTGCTGGCGGTCATCATCGTGGTACGCGACAACACCAAGGCGCTGCTCGTGATCCACGGCGTCGTCATTGCGGGTTTGTTGCTGCTCGGCGTGTCGACGCTGGCCTTTCAAGCGGGCTTGCTCGCGCCGCTCGCGTGGATGATCTTGAGCGGCGCGGGGCTGTACATGGCTTACGTGCCCTTCAATGCCATGTTGTTCGACCGCTTGATCGCCGCGAGCGGCACGGTGGGGACGGCGGGGTTTCTGATTTATGTTGCCGATGCCTCCGGCTATCTGGGCAGCTGTGCGCTTCTGCTGTGGCGCAACTTCGGCCTGATGCAACTGAATTGGCTGCAAGTCTTTACGGCCAGCGCTTATGGCACCAGCGTCGTTGGCATGCTATTGATGGGGCTCTCGGCTCTCTACTTTGCGCGCAAGACAGCCGCGGTCAAATCCTACGGTATCGAAGCAGCGCATCACCCAGCGCGTCCTTGAGCGGCGTGAGCCACGGTTCATAGTGCCGCCACTGGTCCAGTCCCTCGCGATAGATCGGTTGGCGCACCTGCTCCGAGCTGGCCGTACGCACACTGCGCGCGGTCTTGTGAAAGTCGACGCACGCAGGCTCGAATTCAAGACCGCAGAAATCGAGGATTCGCCGCACGCTGCCCGCAAGATCATCGACCACCGACTCGTGTTCGACCCGCAGAATTCGTCCCGGCAGCGCGCTCTCCCAGTGCTGCATCAGCTGCAAATACGTGCGGTAGTATCGGGCGATGTCCTCGATGCTGTAGGAGAACTCCTGTCCGTTGGCAAATAGTTGCTTCAAATTGCCGAAGCAGCATGCCATGGGCTCGCGCCGCGCATCGATGATCTTGGCATTGGGCAACATCAAATGAATGAGGCCGATGTGCCTGAAGTTGTTCGGCATCTTGTCGATGAAGAAGGGCTTATCGGTGCGATAGATGCGCGTATCGGCCAGATATTTTTCGCCGAGCTTGAGGAAGTCCGCCGCGCTCATCTCGGCGAGCACACCCGGGTAGCGCGGATTGTCGAGATTCGGGATCCGGTCCTGCAGCGCGAGCACCATTCTGGGGATATCGGCCAGCTCCTGGGTACCCTCGACCTTGGAATGCGAGGCGAGGATTTGCTCCAGCAGGGTCGAGCCTGCGCGCGGCAATCCCACGATGAAAATCGGATCTGAATTCGCGACGCCAAAACTCGCGCGCTGCGCGAAGAACTCTTTGGTGCACACCTCGATCTGTTTGCGGGTGTTGGCCTCGAGGATTTCCGGCCGATAACGGCTTTCGGCGCGCTTTTGCGCATTGCCGCGTTCGTAGTAATGCCAGGATGCCGCATAGTCCCCGCGATCCTCCAGCGCCTTGCCGAGCGCGAAGCACAGGTGATAGCGATCGACCAGCCCCACGCCGGCGCCCGATTCCTCCGCGCGCATGCGCGCGATTTCCGCGTCGCTGAAGCGATAGGTCTTGAGGTTGGCGAGACTCCAGTAGGCATCGCCGAAACTCGGGCGCGCGGCCGCCGCCGCGTGGTAGGCCTCGATGGATTCCGCCTGCCTGCCGATGGCCTTGAGCGAATGGGCGATCGACAAGTGCAGTTCCGCGGGTTGCGGAGCGCCCTCCAGGAGTTCGCGGTACAGCGTTACGGCCTTCTCATGCTCCCCGAGTCCGACAAGCGTGCTCGTGTACAGGGTTTTGTAATGGCGATTGAGGGGCTCGAGCTTCAGCAGCGCCTGCAATTCTTCACGCGCGCGCTGGTACTTATGCCGTTCCATGAGCGCACGCGCGTAGTCGTGGCGTGCGGCTCGATAGTCCGGCTCGATTTCAAGCACCGCTTCGAGCAGCAGTTCGGCATCGTCAAGGACATCCCGCTCGATGCCAATGCGGGCCAGCAGCCGCATCGCCTCGATGTGATGGCCGTGCTCGAGCAAATAGGCCCGGATCATGTGTTCGGCAGCCGCAATATCGCCGTCGGAAAACAGCCCGGTTGCGGTCAAAACCTCGGGAGGCAAGCGCTTGAGCGCGGCCACGTGCGCAGCCGCGGTAGCCGCGTTATCAGCTTGACCGGTCATCCGGTACAAGCCCTCCAGCATGCTCCAGCTCGCGGGCAGCGCGGGATTGATGTTCACGGCCTTTAAGAACGCGTCGATCGCCTGCGGCGCATTCTTCAAGACCACGTAGCATTGGCCGCGTTCCTGATACAAGCGGCTGAATGCGGGATGATGCTGCTCGAGGCGCCGCAAGGTCGCGAGCGCCGCTTCGATCCTGCCGAGGAAGCGCTGATTCATCGCGATCAGATGCAGTACGTCGCGGTTCTCCGGAACCTCAGCCGCCAGCAGCTCGGCCGCTTCGAGGCCCTCCTCGAAGCGGCGATTCTTGAATTGCTCTCTGATCCGGTGAACTTCGAGTTCTACCGGCGTCTTTACGGGGTCGGCGGGCGCGTCCATAGGCCTTAAGTCTACGACGGAACCCGATCATTAGAACTTATAGCCGAATTTGATTCCCAGCACTCGTGGCCGCAGCGGCACTTCAGACTTGATGAACTGCGCCGAAGAGGTAAACACACTGGCATTTGAGTCGGTCAAGTTCTGCCCGAACAGCTGCGCCGACCAATTGTCCCGGGTTACCCCCAGCGATCCGTCGTAGGTGGTGTAGCCCGGCATGTCGTAGCGCAGGTGAGTCGTCGTCGGAATCGTCTCGGTGTTGCCGTCCAGGTAACTCGCGGGTTGGTTGGATTGATGCGCGATGTGGCTGCCGCCAAACATGACCCAAGCCTTGTATTCGCTGATCACCCAGTCGTAGCGCGCCCGCAAATTGAACTCCAGCGGCGGCGAGAAGGCCGGCCGGGTATCCAACTCGCCGAACGGGTTGGGGAACGACGCGCCCTTGATGTCGGTTATGCACTGTCCGAACGTGGGCGATGAGGCAATGTTGCTGAGCAAACACGGCGTCGAGGTCTGATTGGCGCTGTTCCAGGAGCTCGATCCCTGCACAGAAAGGCCGTCGGTGACGCGCGCCACGAGCTGCAGCTCGACTCCCTTGATGCGATAGTCCGGACCGTTCACGACAAAGGTGGTGTTCCCCAATATGGTGGGATCGAACAGTGCGAACTGCACGTTCTTCCAGTCCATTTGGTATACCGAACCATTGAGTTGCAAACGGTGGTCGAACCATTCGGTCTTCCAGCCAATCTCGTTGTTGGTCAGCGAGTCGGGCGAGTAGCTCAACGGCGAGGCGTATTGCGGATCCTTGGGCGCCGCTGCATTGAGATCCGCCTTGGTCGCGATGGTGCGGTTGAAGCCACCGGGGCGGAAGCCCTGCGACCAGGTGTAATAGACCATCGCGTCGTTGGTAATGTGCCAGGTGATATTCGCACGGCTCTTGAAGCCGCTGAACGTCGTATTTTCATTTTCGGCATTGATGTTGGTCTCGCCGGCCGTGCACAGGCCATTGGCGATATTCGTGCACGCAACCGGCGTTGTGTATTTCGATCCCGTTTCGAACTCACTGTAGTGGTAGTAGCGGGTGCCCGCGGTGAAGGTCAGTACTTTCGGAATGATGTCAAAATCCAAGGAGCCGAAGGCCGCGGTTTGTTTGTAGCCGCGCTGCACATCCTCGCCGAATGCGACATTGTCATTGCGCACGCCCGGATCGGAGGCAGTCGAACCCGGCGCCGGACCGACATTCGCGACGCAAGGAGTGCCGCCGCCGAGGGCGACCGAGAGATTGGAGGGCGTACAGGACGGGATGGTCTTGTAGAGAAAGTTCATGTTGTCGAGGATCTCGAAGTCCTCCCAGAAGGCGCCCACGATGCCGCGCATCCGCCAATCGTCCGGGGTGCTGAGACGAAATTCGTGGGTCTGATGGGTGTTCTGCACCACGTCGTGCCAGGAGGTGATGGGGGAATAGCACTGCAAAGGAGCGCCGCCCGCGGGCACGCCCGGACCGCTCCCCGGAGAGCCGAAACCGCCGCCCGTGCCGCCGCTGCAAGTGTAGTAAAAGCCGTAAGCGCTGCGCGTGTAATTCGAGTAATCATTGGTCTGATCGATGTGGCGCACCAGATATCCGCCGGTATACACCGCCTTCAAATCGCCGAACTTGCCGTTGACCGTCCAAGCCGTGTTTTCGAACTTGTCCTTGTTCACCGCCGGACTAAACGCGGTGACCTCGTCGGGTCCCAAAACCTGTCCATCGGAGCCGATCGGATACTGGGTAAATTCCCCGTCCGCTTCCATGTTCTGGTAGCTCTGCGAGATCAGCACGTCCCAGTCCGGATTGATTTTGTACAAGGCCTCGGCGCGAATGCCGCTATAGGTAACCGGATTCGTGGCCGGACCCGCGATGTTGTTGTTGTTGCCGACGACGTTATTCGCCGGCACGCAAAATCCCGACGTCGTCGGCAGGCCGTTCGGGCACAAGCCGCTCGCCGCGGGCTTCAGACCGCCATAGTAATTGCCCAAATCATCGTTACTACGGGTGAAATTGCTCTGCACGTTGGTGATGTAGCCGCCGCGCCGTTCGCTGTAGATCACGCCGCGAACCGCGAGCGTGTCCGCGATCAACGGCACGTTGATCATCGCATTGACGCTGCTGTTCGGGTCGCCGTGCGCGGTGACGCCGTAACCGGCCTCGACATTGCCCTCCGTGACGTCGAGCTTCGGTTTGTTGGTAATGTAGCGAATCACACCGGCCTGTGCGCCGCCGCCAAACAGCGTGCCCTGCGGTCCTTCAAGTACCTCGATGCGCTCCATGTCGACCATGTAGACATCCAAGTTTCGCGCCGGGAACTGCATCGATTGATCATCGAGATACAGGGCCACATTTGGGAACGGCGCAAAGGTCGCGGTGGACTGGCCGCCGACGGACCCCGCGCTCAAGCCGCGGATGAAGATATCGCCCATGCCCGGGCCATTGGTGCCGAAGGTCACATTCGGCAGGTATTTGATGATGTCATCGAAGTTGGTGATGCTGAGCTGCGTCAGCTGGTTGCCGGTAAGCGCCTGCATCGTGATCGGCACGTCCTGCATATTTTCCGAGCGGCGCTGCGCGGTCACGGTGACCTCATCGATCGCCCCGCTCGTGTCCGTATCGGCGGTCGCGGCACGCCCGACGCCGGCGCACGAGCCTAGGATTGCGGCAATCGCCACGGCAAGCTTCTGGTTGTTCTGCAAGAGAGTCTCCCAAAGACTTCGCGGCAGCGGAGCCGCGAGTAGAGTTAGGCATGCGTTTTTGCGACGGCTAAATTACAAGCCCAAAGAAATCCCACGCGGCCCTCGAGCAGGCCGCCATCCCTTCGCGTTGTTGTTCACCGTCACGCATTTTTTACTCACTGTGCGTGACAGAATGATTACAGCGGCGACAATAAATTGAATGCAGGCGGCGAAACACATTGCATACGCGTGGCGTAAAAAGGGATGATCCAAGAGCCATGAAGAAAATAAACGAAGCGGCGCGGGCCACGGATGTCGTGCTGGAAACCGATGTGCTGGTGGTGGGCAGCGGCCCGGGCGGCCTGGCCGCGGCGCTCGGCGCGGCGCGTGCCGGCGCGAGCACGGCGTTGATCGACCGCAACGGCTGCTTCGGCGGCAACATCACGCAGGTCGGCGTCGAAGGCTTCGCCTGGTATCGGCATGAACACACCGTCGACTGCGAAGGCATCGGCATCGAAATGGAAACACGCGCCGCGGCCATGGGCGCCGCAATGCCCGAGCCGCAGTCCTTGAGCCACGCGCTCGATGCCGAGATGTTCAAGTGGGTCGCGGACACGCTGGTGCAGGAAGCCGGCATCACGCCGCTGCTGCATCGGCTGTGCGTCGCGCCCATCATGGAGAACGGCGCCATTGCCGGAGTGATCGTCGAGAGCAAGGCGGGCCGCGAGGCGGTCCTGGCCAGGCGCGTGATCGATGCGACCGGGGACGCCGACATCGCCAGCCGTGCCGGCGCGCCGTTTCACAAATTACCCAAGAAGGAAATGATGTCCGCGTCCGTGATGTTTTCGATGAGCGGCGTCAACAAGCGCCGCTTCATCGAGGCGGTCAAGGCCGACCCGCAAACCTACGCGGACTGGTCGGGCAACAACGAATGGGATTATGAGACCACCGGCAAGGAGGATCAGCTGTTCTCGCCCTTCTTACGCAAGCCGTTCCAAAAGGCGCTCGCCGCCGGCATCATTCCGGCGAACCTGCACACCATCGCCGGCACCTGGGGATCGGTCTCGGAGCAAGGAGACCTGACCTACCTCAACTTGGTGCACCTGCCGGAAATCGACGGCACCGATCCGAATGACCTGACGGCAGGCGAAATGCGCGGGCGGCGCGAAGCCATTTACGCCCTCGAGGCGCTGCGCGGTTTCATGCCGGGCTGCGAAGATGCGAAGCTGCGCAACTTCGGCATGACCGTGGGCATACGCGACACGCGCAAGATCGATGCGCTCTACAATCTCACCGGGCACGACGTGCGCGAGCAAGCCCGTTTTGACGATGCCATCGGCATTTTTCCGGAATTCATCGATGGCTACGGCGTGCTCATCCTGCCGACCACCGGGCGCTACTGGCACGTGCCCTATCGGGCCTTGGTTCCCAAGGGCGTGGCGAATCTTTTGGTCGCGGGAAGATGCATCGGCGGCGACAAAATGTCCCACGCCTCGGCGCGCAACATGATGTGCTGCGCCGTCAGCGGGCAAGGGGCCGGCGTCGCCGCCGCCGTCTCGATACAGCGAAATGAAGCGCTCGACAATTTAAGCATCGGCGCCGTTCACCAGGAACTGGCCCGGCAAGGCGCGCGCTTCCGGTGAGGAGCGCTCAAGGCCTCTCGCCGATGCGCTGGTGCGTGCTGGCGCTCGCCGCCATTGCCGTGTCCAGCAGCTACTACGAAGACGATGTGATCGGCCCTATCGCGGACCTGCTGCACCGCCAGCGCGGCTTTACTCAGTCCCAGCTCGGCATGCTGAACGGCGTCATCAGCATCCCCAATATCGCGCTTGCGCTGATCAGCGGACTGCTCATCGACCGCTTAGGAGCTGCGCGCGTTGCCTTCTGGTCAGCGGCAATCGGCGTGCTCGGCGCTGCGCTCACCGCCATCGGCGATCCCTACGCACTCATGGTGTTCGGCCGGTTCGTTTTCGGCATCAGCGAGGGCGCGATTTTCATTGCGCTCGTGGCCGGATTGGCGCAGTGGTTCCCGCGCAGCGGCATCGCGCTCGCAACGGCCCTGTACCTCAGTCTTGCCCGCGTCGGCTCCTACGCGGTCGACACCTCGACGGCGTGGGCACATCCTCTTTATGAACGCGGCTGGCAAGCGCCGCTGTGGCTCGGCACCGCGATCACCGCGATCGGCTTGGCCTCAGCCGCGGTCTACTACCGGCTCGATCTGCGCCATCGGCCGAGAGCCTCGGTCAGCATCGCGGTGGAGCAAATAAAATGGCGACAGCTCCTGAATTTCGATCTGTCTTACTGGTACATCCTCGCGCTGCATGTGCTGTATGCCGCGGTGTTTTTCCCGTTCCGTACGACCTATGCCATCGAGTATTTCCAGCATGTCAAGGGGCTCAGCTTGCAGGCGGCGGGCGTCGCCAATAGTTGGGTATTCTTCGCTGCGATTTTCGCCACGCCTGTTTTCGGACTGCTCGCCGACCGCCTCGGACACCGCGCCCTCATGCTGAGCTTCGGCACCCTGCTGCTGCCGCTGACCTTCGTGGTGCTCGGACTCACCGATCTCAATCTGTGGGTCTCCACCGTCATGATGGGCATCAGTTTCGCGTTGGTGCCCGCGGTGATCTGGCCGGCCACGACGCTGATCGTCGAGCCGCGCCGTCTGGGGACCGCGCTGGGTTTGATCACGCTGATTCAGGCGCTCGGCATGGCGGCGTCGAATCTTGCGGCGGGCAGACTCGCCGATATCGCCGGCGCCGGATCGCAGAATCCTGCAGGCTACGGCATCATGCTGGGATTCTTCTTCCTGTTGAGCCTGGCGGCGCTGGTATCGGCGGTGCTCCTGTGGCGGCGAGAAGCCGGCCCGAACGGACACCATCTCGAAGCGGTCCGCAGCGGCTAGCCCTGATCGTTAGCCAGGCGCGCGCGCTGCGCGAAAAGCCGCTGAATCTCGCCGACGAAGCCGCGCCGGAAAACCAGCACGCAGACCACGAAGATCGCCCCGATGATGACGGAAACCCAGGAGCCGACCAGATCCGACAGATACTCCTGCAGCGTGACCACGACAATCGCGCCGATAACAGGCCCGAGAAAAGTTCCGCTGCCGCCGAGCAGGGTCATGAGAATGACTTCGCCGGAATTGGTCTGGCTGACATCCGAGAGCGTGACAAAGCCCAGCACCAAGGCCTTGAGCGAACCGGCCAAGCCTGCCAGGCTCGCCGACAACACGAAGGCCATGAGCTTGTAGCGATCGACCTTGTACCCCAACGAGACGGCGCGCGGTTCGTTGGCCCGAATCGCTTTGAGCACTTGGCCGAAGGGCGAATGCACGATGCGGCGAATCAATATGTACACCGCCGCGAACACCGCCAGCACGAAGTAATACATGATCCGATCGTTGCCGAGGCTGATTACCCCTAAAAGGCTGCCGCGCGGTATGCCTTGCAGACCGTTCTCGCCGCCCGTGAAGTTCGCCTGCAAACAGACGAAAAACACCAGCTGAGCCAGCGCCAATGTGATCATCGCGAAATAGATCCCTTGCCGGCGCACCGCAATTGCGCCGATCACCAGGCCCAGCAGCAGCGCAACGGCGACGCCGCCCAGAATGCCCGCGGCGGTCCCCCAACCCTGCGCCGTCACCAACCAACCCGTGACGTACGCCGAGGCACCGAAATAGGCCGCGTGACCGAAGGACAACATCTTGGTGAAGCCGAGCAAAAGATTGAAGGCGCAGGCGAACATGGCGAAGCACAGCAGCTTCATCAAAAACACCGGATACAACCCTAAGAACGGCGCGATCAGCGCAAGAGCGCCCAGTACGAGGTAGACCGTGATTTGGGCGCGCACTTATTGCTCTTTGCCGAACAGGCCGGCGGGCCGCCAGATGAGCACCACTGCCATGATGACGAAGACCACGATATTCGAGGCCTCCGGATAAATGACTTTGGTCAGTCCTTCGATGAGCCCGAGAATCAGACCGCTGACAATCGCGCCGATAATCGAGCCCATGCCGCCAATCACGACGACGGCGAATACCACGATCACGAGCGATGAGCCCATCAACGGACTGACCTGAACCACGGGTGCGGCGAGCACGCCGGCCAGCGCGGCGAGCGCCACGCCCGCGCCGTAGGTGCACATGACCAGCAGCGGCACGTTGATGCCGAAAGCCTGCACCAGCTTCGCATTCTCGGTCGCGGCGCGCAGCCGCGAACCTAAGCGCGTGCGCTCGATGAGGAACCAGGTGACGCCGCACACCGTCACTGAGGCCAGAATCACCCAGGCCCGATAAATGGGCAGCACCATGAATCCGAGATTGAAGCCGCCTTGCAGCAGCGCCGGCACCGGATAGGACTTGCCCGACGCACCGAAAAGGCTGCGCATGACCCCCTCGGCGATCAACGCGATTCCGAAGGTCAACAGCAAGCCGTAGACCGGCTCGACCTGATACAAATGCCGCAAGAAAAGCCGCTCGATTACAATGCCCAATAGGCCCACGGCCAGCGGCGCGAGCAGCAGCGCCCACCAATAGTTGACGCCGAAGGATGCCAGGCCGATATACGCGGCGAAGGCACCCAGCATATAAAAGGCACCGTGCGCGAAATTGACGACGCCGAGCAGGCCGAAGATCACCGCCAGCCCCAGGCTCAGGAGCGCGTAAAACGAGCCGTTCACCAGCCCCAGCATCAACTGGCCCAGAATCGCGGGCAGCGGCACACCGAAGACGGTCGTCACGGGTCAGATACCATTCTTCGGCAGCGCGGCGTCCAATGAACGATGACGGGTTACTTCTTGATCATCGGGCAAGTCTGATCCGGCTGCGAGCCGTCGGCTTCCTCACCCGTCATGACCTTGACGACCTTGTAGTAATCCCAGGGATACTTTGATTCCGCGGGTGTCTTGACCTTCATCACGTACATGGTGTGGACCATCAGACCGTCGGCGCGAATGTAGCCGTCTTTGGCGAAGAAGTCGTTGATCTTGGTCTTTTTGAGCTGCGCCATCACTTTGTCTGAATCGGTCGAGCCCACCGCCTTGACCGCGTTTAGGTACTGGGTGGTGGCGGAATAGACGGCGGCCTGATCCATGGTCGGCATGCGGTTCACCTTGGCGAAGAAGCGCTTGGAGAACGCGCGGGTTTGATCGTTGAGGTCCCAGTAGAATCCGGTGGTCAAGTACAGGCCCTGCGCGGTTTGCAGCGTCGCGGCGTGAATGTCGGTGAGAAACGCCAGCAGCGCGGCGGGCTTCATGGTTTTGGTGATACCGAATTCGTTGGCCGCCTTGAGCGAGTTGGAAAAATCGGTACCCGCGTTCGCGAGCCCCAATACCTGGGCGCCAGAGGCTTGAGCCTGCAGCAGGAACGAGGAGTAATCGGTCGTGCCCAGCGGCGCACGAACCGCGCCCAGCACCTTGCCGCCGTTGGCCAGTACGACCTTGGTCGCCGCGTCTTGCAGCTGCGTGCCAAAGGCATAGTCGGCCGTAATGAAGAACCAGGTCTTGCCGCCCTCTTTGATGATGGCGCTGGCCGTGCCGTTGCCGAGCGCGGTCGTATCGTAGGCATAGTGAATGGTATACGGCGTGCAATCCGCCCCCGTGAGCGAGGCACCGCCCGCGCCGATGGCGATGAAGGGAACCTTTTTAGCCGCCGCAACCTTGGACATGGCGATGCTCACGCCGGTGTTCGATCCGCCCAGCACCAGGGTCAGACCGTTCTGATCGGCCCACTCGCGAAACTTCGAGGCCCCGATATCCGGCTTGTTCTGATGATCGACGGAAAGCACGGTGATCTTCTTGCCGAGAACGGTGCCGCCGAAGTCGGCGATCGCCATATTGATGACGTCGATGCCGGCCTGACCCATGACGTCCGCATAGACGCCTGACATGTCGTCGATATCGCCAATGACCACTTGATCCGGCGCGGCGCCCGCCTGTGAAGCGGCGGCCAGGCCAAGCAGTGCGCCCAGCACCGCGATCGTTGATTTGCGCGTCATCTCATTATCCTTCTTAAAGTTCAATTCAAACGCCTAGAAATTCTTGCAGCAATCCCATCTGCGAGGCCAGCTCGGACTGTCTGAACTGTTTCACGATCTTGCCGCGCTCCATCACATAGAACCGATCCGCCAGCGGCGCCGCAAACCGGAAGTTCTGTTCGACCAACACCACTGTAATACCCTTCGTCCTCAAGCTGCGAATCACCTCGCCGAGTTTGCGCACGATGACCGGCGCCAACCCCTCGGAGATCTCATCCAGCAGCAACAAGCGCGCGCCGGTCCTCAAGATTCGCGCCACCGCCAGCATCTGCTGTTCGCCGCCCGACAGCCGCGTGCCGGGGCTGTGGGCGCGCTCGAGCAGATTGGGAAAAATATCGTAAATTTCCTCGAGCTGCATCCCCTGCGATCCTTTGAGCCGGGGCGGCAACAGCAGGTTCTCTTCGGTCGACAGCGCTGCGAAAATGCCGCGCTCCTCGGGACAGTACCCTACGCCCATCCGGGCAATCTGGTGAGGCGCGCGCTCGACCGATTCGATGCCCTCGATCATCACCGAACCCTTGCGCGAGCCGACCAATCCCATGATGGCGCGCAGCGTGGTCGTACGGCCGGCGCCATTACGGCCGAGCAGCGTGACGATTTCGCCCTCTTGCACGGAAAACTCGACGCCGTGCAGGATATGCGATTCGCCATACCATGCCTGAAGATCGGCGACCTTGAGCATCTCGCGGCTCATGACGCGATTCCCGACAGCTCCTCGCTCGAGGTGCCCATGTAGGCTTCCATCACCGCGGGATTTTTCGAGACTTCCGCATAGGGACCCGCGGCAATGACCCGGCCCCGCTGCAGCACGGAAATGGTATCGGCGATGGATGCGACAACACTCATGTTGTGCTCGACCATCAGCACCGTGCGATTGGCCGAAACTTGCTTGATCAAACGAGTGACGTGGGAAACGTCCTCATGCCCCATCCCTTGCGTGGGTTCATCCAGCAGCATCAAGTCCGGTTCGAGCGCCAGGGTGGTCGCGAGCTCCAATGCGCGCTTGCGGCCATAGGGCAGGTCCGCGGCCAGGGTGCGGGCATGGCTCTCCAGGTGCACCTCCGCCAGCAGCTCCAGGGCGCGCCGATCGAGATTGGCGAGACTGCGCTCGGAGCGCCAGAAATAAAATGACGTCCCCAAACTGCGTTGCAGCGCCACGCGGACATTCTCGAGCACGGTGAGATGCGGAAAGACCGCGCAGATTTGAAATGAGCGCACGACGCCGCGGCGCGCAATGTCGGCGGGCTGTTCGCGGGTGATGTTCTTGCCGCGATAGAAAATGTTGCCCGAGGTTGGCTGCAAGAACTTGGTGAGCAAATTGAAAAAGGTGGTTTTGCCCGCGCCGTTTGGGCCGATCAGGGCGTGGATTTCGCCCTGCCTGACGCGCATCGAGACGCCATCGACCGCGACGAAGCCGTTGAAGTCCTTAACCAGACTGTGGGTCTCGAGGATTGCCTCATCACTCAAGGCCATCGCGCCTAAGCCCCTTTGCAATTCATGGGTCACGGTAAACTGTTTCAAGCCTCAGTGTCGAGAAAACGCGTCGATGAGGCCGCGATAGTGCGCAAAATCCGGTGTTCGAAGTCCCGCGACCTTGCCTTCATCATCGAAGCGCCGCAGCTGGATGGCCTCGCGGTGATAGGGTTCGAGGCAAAATGCGGCCATTTCTGCCGCCGCCATCGGGCCGCCCTGCAGCGCCAGCGTACGAAGCGAAGCTGAGCTCAGCTGGCCCAAGAAGCTCGGGTCCGTCGCGCAAAGATAACGCTTCGCGGGTACGTGCAGGCGCACAGGTTCTGACACCTCGGGTCCAAAGCGTTGCGCGAGCCAGGCGCTGCCGCTCACTTCGTGCCGCGCATCGCGCTTCCAGTCCGCCAATTCCGGCGGGGCCGAGTCAATCAAGTGTCCAATGTCATGCAGCAACGCGGCGAGCACCAACGCATCCGCGGCGTGCGATTCTTGAGCAAAATAAGCGGCCTGCAGGCTGTGTTCCAACGTGGTCACGACCTCTCCGAAATACGCGCCGGCGCCGCGGCTGGAATAAATCGCCCACAGCTGCTCATGGAGCGTCATTGCCGCGCCGCCTGCGGAACGGCGGTGGTGCCATATAATGCGATATTTATCAAACATTTAAGTTTCATATTTAATATTTTAGTTAATACGAGTTCGCGCCGAGCATGCGACTCTATCGCACGCCGGCGCCCGTTGACCACGCAGGCACGACAGGCGGCGTAGAAACCGTCATCATTCACGCTGCACATTTACCAGGAAACGCTGCAAATAATGCCCAGTAAAATTCCCGACGGCGAGACACGCGGGTGGATCGTTCCGATCGGCGGCGCCGAAAACAAGGAAAACGATCGCCAAATCCTCGAGCGCTTCGTGCGCGTGTCCGGCGGCCCGGAGGCCAACATCGTCGTCATTCCGACCGCGAGCCGCATGCACGAGACCGGACCCCGCTACGAGCAGCTATTCAAGGAGATCGGCGCGGCGGAAGTCGCGGTGATGGACTTCGATACGCGGCGCGACTGTCAGGAGCCCGGCCGCTTGCGCCGGCTCGAGCAGGCAAGCGGCATTTTCTTCACCGGCGGCAATCAGCTGCGCCTCACCACCCTGCTGGGCGGGACGCCGGTCGCGAAACTGATCCGCGTGAGCAATGCCCGTGGGGTCACGGTGGGCGGCACCAGCGCCGGCGCCAGCATCTTGAGCGAACACATGATCGCCTTTGGCGATGAAGGGTCCGCCGTCATCTCCGGCAGCGTGCGGCTCGCGCCCGGCTTGGGCCTGACCAACCGATTCATCATCGATCAGCATTTTCGCCAACGCGATCGCTTAGGCAGGCTGATCACCGCGCTTGCCTACAATCCGTTCGCCATCGGCATAGGCCTCGATGAGGACACGGCCGCGTTCATCGGTCCTGATGACACGGTTGAAGTCCAGGGCAGCGGCGGGGTCACCATTGTCGATGCCTCCGAGGTCAGCTTCTCCTCCATCGGAGAAGTCAGCGAGGGCCAGCCGGTGTGCGTGCTCGGGCTGCGGCTGCATATTTTGGTGGCCGGAGCGACCTTCAACCTGCACACGCGAGTGGCGTCGGCCGGCGCGCTCGGGGCAGCCAAAGACTAATTGACTAAAGGCAGCGAAGCTAAGCATGCGAATCCTCGATCGTTCCGTCTATGTGGGTCCCTCGCTGTATGCGCGCTTTCCCGTCATTCGCCTGGAACTGGATTTGGGGACCCTGGAGGCTTGGCCCACCGGTCGTCTGGGTGCGGAATTTGTCGACGCGCTCGCCGGCGCATTGCCAGGCCTCGCACAGCATGGCTGTTCGTACCGCGAACCCGGCGGCTTTTTTCGCCGCATGCGTGAGGATGAGGGTACCTGGCTCGGGCATGTGCTCGAGCATGTCGCCATCGAGCTGCAAAATATCGCCGGCGAAGAAGTCACCTTCGGCAAGACGCGCAGCGCGGGACCACCGGGCGTCTATACCGTAGTGTACGAATACGCGCAGCGCGACGAAGGCATCGCGGCCGGCGATCTTGGCTTGCGGCTGCTGAGTTCTCTGTTGCCCGCCGCCATCCGCCCGGAGGGGTCCGTTCCCGCGGACTGGAACTGGCAGGAGGCGCGCGATGAGTTCATCCGCTTCGCGCAACGCCGCGCCCTGGGACCCTCAACTTCCTCCCTGGTACGCGCCGCCGAACAGCGCGGTATTCCCTGGTTGCGGCTCAACGATCAGTCGTTGGTGCAACTGGGGCATGGCAAGTTTCAGCAACGCATTCAAGCCACCGTGACCAGCAGCACATCGCATATCGCGGTTGAATTGGCGAGCGATAAAGAGGAGACCAACAAGATCTTGGCGACCCTGGGACTGCCCGTGCCCAAACAGGAGCTGGTGCAAAGCGAAGGACAAGCGA